>JACCDM010903165.1_pt1 | contig 80117 bp, 59 predicted proteins | sample 7445851 | NCBI WGS metagenome assembly JACCDM01 (sample SAMN15323438, study PRJNA562643) | freshwater metagenome | isolation source: river surface water | place: USA:Blue River Watershed | collected 2017-08-16
GCTCCTCTTTGATATTTCTTAAAAAGATTTTCTCAAGTCCTGGTTCGTAAATCGTGATTTGACCAGCACTTAATTTTTCCACCTTCGCTTTATCAATATCCACACAAGTCACTTTGTTCCCCGTCTCAGCGAAACAAGTACCTGTTACTAATCCAACATATCCTGTGCCTACAACTGCTATTTTCATTAAATTATTTTAATAATTTTTGAATTATCAAGTTTCTCAAAAACACTATTATTACTAATAAACTCTGGAACCAATGCCTTCATTAGAGCCACTAATTCATTTTCATTATCCGCACTATTCACCAATGTTCTAAATTGATTAAACTTTGCTTCTATATCTTGCAAGGCAACTTCACGCACTTTTGCGATCATGATTTTTTCATGATACGTATTCAATGTATTCTCAGCATCATTTAACAATTCCTCGTATAATTTTTCACCTGGTCTTAATCCGCTGTAAGTAATATCAATATCTATATTTGGGATATAGCCATATAATCGAATCATCTTCTTGGCTAAATCTGAAATAGTGACTGGTTGTCCCATGTCAAAAACAAATATCTCACCCCCATTCCCCATACTACCAGCTTCTAATACCAATTGGCAGGCTTCTGGAATGGTCATAAAATAACGCGTGATATTGGGATGGGTTACTGTAACCGGACCGCCATTTTCAATTTGTTGTTTGAATCGATTTATCACCGAACCATTACTTCCCAATACGTTACCAAAACGTGTTGTAATAAATTTTGTACTATTTGCAATTTCTTTCGATAAGCCTTGTACATAAATTTCAGCAAGACGTTTACTCGCACCCATCACATTAGTTGGGTTCACTGCTTTATCTGTACTCACCATCACAAATCGGTCTACATAATGTTTCACAGATAAATCCGCCATCAACATAGTACCCAATACATTATTCTTGACCGCTTCACTTGGGCAAAGCTCCATCATAGGTACATGCTTATAAGCAGCAGCGTGATAAACATAATGCGGCTTAAACTGATTAAACAAATCCTCCATTCTTTGTTCATTGGTGATATCTGCCAAGTATGGAATGCAGTTAATATGATGTTTCTTCTCTTGCAATTCTAGTTCCAAGCTATGCAATGGCGTCTCTGCCTGATCACACAAAACAATAAGTTCGGGTGCATAATTAATTAATTGTCTTACAATCTCTGAACCAATAGATCCTGCAGCACCCGTTACCAAAACACGCTTACCTTTTATTTGGGTGCGTATTTGATTATTGTTAATCACAATTGGGTCACGTTCTAATAAATCCTCAATTTTTACATTTTGTAATTGCTTGCTATTGAACTTACCTTCTGTCCATTTGCTATAAGCAGGTACATTCAAGACTTTTATATCATGATCCAAACAAAAATCTACAATATCATTTTTTCGTTGAGGGGTAATCGTAAAACTTGCTATAACTAATTCATCTACTTCATTCGATTTTACAAAATCTGTTAGTTCATTAAAATTAATAATTGGTATACCATCCAATACTTTATTGTTCTTTTTACGATCATCGTCTATGAAGGCCAATAAGCTAATATTATTTTGAGTGTCGTGTTCCAATACCCTTTTAGTAGCCACGCCAGCTTCTCCAGCGCCAAATATCACAACATTCTTTTTTACCATCTTATAGTTCTTGGCATAGGAGAATAAAAACTTGACACCCATACGATAGCTCAACATGCTTAAGAAGCTGAAACTGGCGTATAAAATAATAATGACATTATCTAGAATAAATGCATCTCTATAACTAAAAGATAATTTAGAGAACATAAACAACAAGACAGAAGATACAAAAATGGAGATAGCAATACGTATCGCATCCTGCATGCCTGTATAGCGTACAATGCCGGCATAAGTTTTTATACTCGTAAATACCAAACTATTAGTAATCACTAATAAAAATACAGTACTAGCTAAAGCTTCCCAAGAAACGCCAGTTAATGCTAAATTTTGCTTGACAATAAAAGCCAATAAGAACGAAAAACAAGCAACACCAATGTCAAGTATAAATATAATCCACCTTGGGACAATATTAATTTTCTTTAACATGATTTTTTTAATTGTTTGTGACATTCAATCGGGGGCTTGAAAAAATATTATTTAAAATTAGGCGACTAGGTTTTTATACAAACGACCAAATACAAGATATAAAACCGATAAGAATCCTGCTAAGAAACCGCCCAAAACAAATGACTTAATTCTACCTAACTTTTCTTTTTTCAATGGTAAAATAGGGCGATCAATAATTTGAACCAAGGGCGTTTCTTTTCTTAGGCTCACTTTAGATAATTCTAATTGAGCAACCAGCTGGGTTAATATCGCTGTATTGGCTTGAACATCTACTTGCTTTCTTTTACTTGGGGAGCTCTTTACATTAAATGCAGGATTTAAATTATAAACATTGTCACTTGCGGCTGCTACTCCTGTAATGGCACTATTCAACTCCGCTCTTATACTATCTGCTTGGTGTTGTAAAACCTCTACATTTAACCTGGATTTTTTACTTTTTGTTTCGATATAAAAATCAGAAGTTTCTTTTAACAATTGCTCACAAAATAGTTTTGAAAATAATTCATTTTTCGTTTTCACAGTCAAGCTGATGATGCTTACTTTTTTATCTTTTTGTGAAATTGTTAGATTTTCTTTTATCAACTCCTTTGATATTTCATTTAAGATTGAATCTTGCACCAAACTAAATTTATTTCTATCTAAATTTGTGGGGAAGCTAATATTTGCTAACTTCGGCTTCTTAGACCAGTCATCTTTTAGTTCATACACCTGAATATAATAATCAGCCAAGCTGATTTCATTTACACCTTCTTGCACAGGGTTTAATAGTGTTTTTTCAACCACCATACGGCTCTTCATAATTTCAATAATATTTGCACTGGTGAACAAGCCACTGCCTGTGCCACCCAGGTCAAACCCAAAGCTACTCGCCAAACCCATAGCGCCACCTAAACCACCACCACCCTTATCCTCCTCTAATACAAAAGTAGTTGTTGCTTCGAAGGATGGTTTCCATAAAAGCGCAACGAGCAAGCCCATAATCGCCCCCAATATTGAAATTGCAAGTATGAGTTTCCACTTTGTTTTCAAATACTGGAACCATTCCTGAATTTTTTGAATCAATTCCTTTAAAGAAATCTCCTCGTTGTCTATTTGAACCGGTTGTTCTGTCATATTATCTATTTAAGATAGAAATAGTTGCAATTGCACTTGCAATTTGAGCAAGTACTGTTGTAAATTGGATAATACTTGTTAAAGGCTTATCCTTTTTTTCGTTGGTTTCAGGTAAAACAACTTCTGATCCTGGTTTGATGGTTGGGTTAAATCTAAACAAACCAAAACTTGAAGTTCTTTTTGATTTACCATTGGCATAAATCACATAGGCTCTGCCACGTCTTGCATATTCACTAATGCCACCGGCCGCACTAATGCATTCTCCAATGGTTAAGCCCTCGCGGTATACAATATTGGTTGGTCTTAAAACACCACCACTAATTTTTACGCGATTATCGGTTTTAGGAATAATAATTTCATCCTTATCACGCAATACAAGGTCTAATTCCGAACCTGGCTTTTGCATGATTTTATTAATATCAATGGCAATCTGATAAGTATCCTCATTCAATTCTTTGAATAAAATATCTAAAGTGTCTTTTAAATTTTTCTTTTTTAGATTTTGAGCGTCTAAACTTGCGGTGTTTTCAATTCCATTTGTACTTGATGAATTCATGATACTAGCTAAATTTTCACGTTCAGCTACTTGTTGCGCTTTAAATTTTCTATTATAAGCTTGCTCAATACTTGTTTTAGACTCATCTGCTTTTAAAGTGTCAATCTGAAAACGACTTCTTTTAATATAAGCACCTTCTCCGTAAGCTTCTCCAATTAAACCGCCAGCTCGTTTCACAATATCACTTACACGCTCCACACGTGTGCTTAAGGTATACTTACCTTCATTTTGAACCTGACCAACAATGCTTACCACTTCTGGATTCGTATAGCCCACTTTTTTAGTGATGGTCACTACATCCAATGGTTGCAACACAAAATTTTCTTGTCCTGGGTTGAAACTTAAATCTCCATTCACTTCTGTTCTTAAAATAGTTGCTACTTGGTTATCTGTTACTTTTTCGCCATATTGAACCAATCTTGCTACTTCTATTTGTTTGTTAGCAGCGTAGGTAAATCCACCAGCCATCAAAATCAAATCCTTCACCGTCATGCTATCAATATAATTAAAACGGCCTTGGCTTCTTACTTCTCCTAATAAATCAACTGTTAAAGAATCTCTTAAATCTACAATTGAGTTTACATACAATTCATCTTCTCTTTGTAATACAATGTTTTCTGTCGCACCTGGCGTCAATGCTTTTGCTAAGTTCACACTAATTAATTCTTTCAATAAATTAGGCTTCAAACGAATCAACTGCGCTCTTCCAACATAAGCATCTTCTTTTAAACCATCTGCTTTTTGGATTAAATCTGCTACACGCATACCTGGTGTTAATTCATATACATCTGGACGGAATACCGCACCTGTTAATTTTACACGATTCTGAAAACGATCTAAAATTTTAGATACCTGAATCACATCACCACCCTGTGGTTGATAGCTAGCAAAATTATTAGCAGATAAATCCTTTACTGATTTTTCTTTATCATTCTTTTGAATAATTTTTACCATCGCGGTATAAGCAGTATCGTCAAAGCCGCCTGCATATTGTAAAAATTGTTTGAAGTTTTCTGCGCCATTGATTTCAAAAATACCCGGGCGCTTTACTTGGCCTTTAATTTCTACTCTACCAGTATAAGAAGGAATGCGAATGATATCACGATCTTTCAAACCAATGTTTTGAGATTGATCGCCATTTAACATGAATGCATACAAGTCAATCTTTTTGACCAACTTATTATTTCTGATTAATTCAATTGCTCTATAAGAACCTATTTCACTAGGACCACCTGCTTCTGTTAAAGCGTTCAATACAGTGGATAAAGAGGATATATTGTAGTTGCCGCTTCTTTGTGCACCAATCACCGTTACTTGTATGGTTCTTGTTTCACCAACAGTCAAAGCCATTTTAGATTCTCCAGTTCTTAAACTTGGATAAGCTGTATTTGCCATCTGTTGTCTAATTCTTGTGGTAGCTGCTTCTATATTTAAACCAGCCACTTTTACCCTTCCTACGTTTTCAATCAACACAGTTCCTTCTTTGCTCACATCTAAATCGGCACTGTATTCTTGTACACCATATACCACCAATTTTAATACATCGTTGGTACCTACTTCGTAGTTTAGAGGCGTCGCTAAATTCTCGTTACCGCCAAAGCCATTTTCATTCGCAAACAATTCAGAACCATAAATCAATGGATTGATCGTGTTTACAAATCTTTGTCTTTGGGAACTATCAGATTCATTATTTGTTCTTTTTGTAACTGTCTTTTTTGAAAGAGGCGATTTATTACTTGTAGATTTTGTACTAGTTAACCTCGCTTTTAGTTTCGCAAACTCAGCAGGACTCATGCCCTTTGCAATAGCCTGAGACTCTACCATGTCAATACTTACATTAGCCTGCTTTAACTGAGCTTGTATTTGTGCAATTTCCGCATCTGTTAAAGCATCCACTTTAATTGTACTTAAATCCTTGCCTGTCAATAAGTTAGCTGAATTTTGAGCTAAAATAGTAGTGCTTGTTAGTAATAAAAAAATAAGACTTAATAAAGCAGTTTTGATTAAATTCATATTGCGAATTTTATTAATTTAAATATGGCATCGCCATCCTAAGTCCCAAACTGGGCCTAGTTGTAGATTTTATGCAGCAAATATACGACGCTTGTTGATTATTCTAAGCTATTTGTGGTTTAAAACTTAGATAAAATCAGTCGATATTACATACTAAAATGGGGGGGGAGTTCAATTGCGAAGATAGATTATCTTTTCTATTTTCAAAGTAATTAATCTATTAATTTTCATGCATTTAGTGGTTTTTTATGGGTCCTTTAACTCATTTTTATTTAGCTTTGTTTTTCCCCCACTTTAATTGATCAATTAGTCGCAAAAAAAAATCATGCAAAAGCCCAATATATTGCTTAAAAATATAAGGTACACACTAGACGCCTTGGTTGTGCTTGCAAGCTATTTTCTCACAGCGTATGGGTTTAACAAAGGGGTGATTCCGATTTTAAGCCCTATTTTCTTCATGGTGGCGATTGGATTATGGTGGTCTCTGTCGATTCTTTCTAATTTATACAGCGAAAAGAGGTCCAATAAATTTTCGGAGGAAATTGTACTTATTCTTTACCATACCATTTTATTTGCCGTTGCATTAAGTTCAATTTTGTTCTTTTTAAGCTTAAACCACAAATATTCCTCTCCTTTTATTATTGTTTTTGTGAGTGGTTGTTCTTTTTTAGCCATCGCAACTAAATATGCACTCCGAAAAAAAATTCATGCTGCCTTATACAAAGGCGCTTATTTTGACCAAGTGCTGTTAATTGGGGCTAATAATGTAGCTGTCAACTTTATTGAAACGGTTCAGAAATACTATTATTACGGCTACCAATGTGCTGGGTACATTGCTGAGCAACCAAAATTAGCAGATAAGGCAAATTATTTTGGGAATATAAACCAGCTAGATGCAGTGTTAAAATCAAATGCAGTGAACGAAGTTTTTATTGCGCTGCCGAATACAGAAGCAAACCAAATTCAAACATGTATTGATATTTGTGATGCCAACAGAGTGCGCGTTCGAATGTTACCCGATTTAACTGACTTTACTGTTTCTTCGGTTTTTATTCAAAATATAGGACAGTTGCCGGTGGTGAATATTGGGTTTTTGCCTTTGGATAAAAAAGAAAATAAAATTGCAAAGCGCATATTTGATATTCTTTTTGCAAGCACTTTCTTTTTGACAATTGGTATTTTTATCTTCCCACTTATTGCGTTCATTATTAAAATCACTAGTAAGGGGCCAGTGTTTTTTAAACAAGAACGATGGGGCATTAATAATAAAAAAATTACTTGTTATAAATTCAGGTCCATGGTTAAAGATAGTTCGGACCTAGATGAAGGTGGCAATTATAATCAAGCAACCAAAGACGATCCAAGAATCACCACCATTGGAAAATTATTACGTAAAACAAATTTGGATGAACTACCGCAATTTTGGAATGTATTATTAGGTAATATGTCGGTAGTAGGGCCAAGACCACATCCCACTCCTTTGAATATTGAATCGGCTCAAACAGTCGACAATTATATGCTACGTCACTTAGTACTGCCAGGTATTACTGGCCTTGCGCAAGTAAATGGTTGTAGAGGTGAAACTAAAACAACCGAGGAAATGCAACGTAGGGTTAATTTTGATTTATACTATATTCACCGTTGGTCTTTTTGGTTAGACTTACAAATAATTATACAAACTGTTGTAAACATTTTTAGAGGAGATCAAAACGCGTACTAATGAAAAAAATTATCGGTATCCTTTTCTTTTGCTTTACCATGAATGCGATCCAGGCGCAAACAATTTTTGAAAATAAAAATGCCGAAGTTTACCCATACTTATCAAGGATGGCCCAAAAGGGTTTGATACAATGGCAGGATATCATTCAACCTGTTGATAGAATTCAAATCGCCAATGCACTGAATCAACTTTATCTTAAAAAAGATAGTTTATCTAAAATCGAACAAGAGGAACTCCTGTTTTATAAACAAGAATACGATCAATCTGCTTCAGCAAATACAATAACAAAGAATGAAATTGGTTTTTTTGTTAAAGACAGTTACCAACGTGCTAGAATGTTTTTCATACATACAAAAGATTTTTCTTTAAACTTGGATCCTAATATTAGTGCCAATAGATTAGGTGGAAGTGGCATAGGTATTACACAGGTTAGCAATGGCTTAAATCTTTGGGGGAAAGTAGGAAAAAAATGGAGTTACCAATTACTCTATAGGGATGTCACCGAATCTGGTGATGTTCAAAAATACTATACAGTCAATAAATTAGATTTTAGAAGACAGGAGCCAAAAACGGGTATCATATTAGTGGGCTTGAACAATCCTAAAAGAATCAACCATTCAGATATTCGCGCAAATATCAACTATAGTTTTAAAAATGGTTCTATCAGTTTTGGAAAGGATCAAATAGTATGGGGTTATGGAGAAAATGGTCGTATAGTGTTATCGGATCGTGCACCTAGCTTCCCATTAATTAGATTAGATTACAATCCCATTAAATGGTTAAGATTTAATTATTTTCATGGCTGGCTAAACTCGGAAATCGTTGATTCAGCAAAAACTTATCCTACTTATAATGGGGGCGTTAGTGGTGATATTAGAATCATCAATAGACAAAAAATGATTGCTAGTCATACGATTCAATTTAACCTTAAGCAAGGGCTTGATCTTGCGATTGGAGAAAGCATCATTTACAGCGATCAAATTGATCCAGGTTTCTTAATCCCAATTAACTTATTCAAAATTTACGACAACAATAAAAGTAATTACTCCATTAATGCAGGCTCAAACGGTCAATACTTTTTACAATTGATTTCAAGAAATCAAATCAAGAACACCCATTTATATGGATCATTGTTTATAGATGAAATAAGATTGGCATCCGTATTTAATAAAGCTAAGAGCAGAAATCAATTAGGGTATACGCTTGGCGCTGCAATTACAGATTACTTTACACCATATTTAACCATTGGAGCTGAGTACACAAGAGTAAATCCTTTTGTATATAATAATTTAATTCCTGCTCAAACTTATACGCAATATACTTACCCTTTAGGGGATTGGATGGGTAGTAATTTTCACAGAAAAATGATTTATGCTAGGTACAACTACCTACCTAAGCTAAAGTTTTATACACGAATTCAATTCATGAATAAAGGAGGAGAGGGATCTGTCTATGACCAATACAATGCAGAACCGCAACCAAAGTTTTTATCTGATTACAGACAAACAAGAAACGACTTTTTCTTACAAGCAAGTTACGAGTGGCTTAACAATTGTTACCTAAGAGCGAGCTTTGAATACATTGATGATAAAAACACGGCAGGAAAAGCAACTAGAAAACAAGAATCAATTTTCCAACTCGGATTTAGCTATGGGCTCAACTAAGTTTTCTTGATCTTGTATTAATAAATACAGCCCCACCCAGGTCCAAAAAGGAAATGCGCCCATTGGACCTTCTAAAAAAACGTCAAAGCTGGCATTCAATAAAAAGGCAACTAAGGCACAACCTATTAAAAGTAATTTGCCCTGAAGTTTTCGTTTAAACAGTGGTACTAGAAATAGAGCCATAAAATAGCACCATACTAAAAATATAAGCACGCCGAACCTTGCCATAATATTTAAGTGAAAATTATGGGGCGATCTTAATGTTTCGTCTAAAGTAATAATATCATCGTCTGTTGCTAAACTCATCCCTAAGCCTTTACCAGCAATAAAGTTTGCCTTGGTAAAACTATAATCAATGATTTTTGCCCACCATACTAAACGCCAAACTACATTGTCCTCCGAAGTAGCATCTGTAGTACCACCTACAATCGAACTAAAATTGTTTTTTATTTGTTCAAATCCAACAGACCGGCCCTGAAAATTTTCGGATACTTTTAAATTAATATAAATAGGGGTTACAATGAGTAATAAAATGGGCAAGTATTTAAACAACAGTCTTGCTCTTTTTTGCAACTGAATGTCTTTATTAAAATAAATAAAGCAAAATAAACTAGCTAAAAAAGACAACATACCAGATCGACTATAAGAAGCAAGAATTAAGAAATCAAATACAATTAAAGTACTCAATAGTGCACGCCACTTAAAACTATACTTTTCAAAAGAGTATAGAAAAAACAAACTGCTTATTAAAAGGTGCACCCCCATGTCTCCATTTTTATACAATAAAATGGGTATGCCACCAAAAGGGGTAATGTTTTCAAAAAAGGGTACAAAATATTGTAAGACAAAATTAATCAAGGCAGCAAGTGGGAACCACTTGTAGATCCATATAAAACCGTCCCAAATTAGATTCAGTTTGTCTTTGAACAAAAATGGGATAAAAGCAAACCACCCATATTGAAATATAAAAGAGTCTCTTATTAAATCAAACCATGAATAAGCGCCAGCGCCCCTTAAAATATAAACCAAGCTAATGCCTAGGAAAAATAAAAGCAACTTGGTTTTTTTATTTAGTATAAGTTCAAAACTTTTTCGGTTTAAAAAAATAATGAACAAGCCCATCAACCATAAAGCTTCTACTAAATAGGTATAGGCAATTCCTTTATTTAAAAAAACATAGAGCGCCATCACGCCCAAATAAGCTTTAAGATAGATTTGCTTAACGTGGTCCATTAAATAGGAATTTAATAGAGAAGTTAAACTGCGCATTGTACTTATCTGAATCTATTCCTGGAGCTGCAAATTTGTCCACACTTAAATCATTTACATTTTTAACCCATCTATAGTTCAATGCATTGGTGCTTTGATAAGTACCAGCGATAAGAATATTTTTATACGGCATAAATTGAACTTCTACCCCACTATTTAAATCAACCCAATAAGCATCTGCTCTTGAATAACCCAATAAGCCAGTTAGATAAGCATAATGGTAAAAATCACTATTATGTACTAGTCTTTCAAAAAAGACCCCAATTTTATTAAACCCTTTATTCCAACTCAAGGAAACATATTGACTATTTGAACCTGGACCAACAGAAGCACCTAAAATTTGTCCCTTGTGCGTATAACCCTGACGGACATAAGGACTAGTATACCAACTATTGTATTTTGGTGTGCCAAATGGGGCACCTTCTACAAAGACCTGCCTTGGATCCATTAATTTAAGTTGGGTAACTTCGATCGTTAAATCGAAAAAGGAGCTTTGCTTTTTATTCAAGAAAAGCTTTCTTGCTCCAAATACAAAGCCTGTTTTTGTAGAATCAGAGAAAAAATTTCTAGGCCAAGGCGCTTGACCTGGTTGTCCTATCTCTCCATAAAATTCCGTATGGTCTTTTGGCAAAACATACCTAAACTGAATGGCACCAAAAGACATAATATTATACTGCTTATTAAAATTACTTGCTAGTAAAGCACTATCTACTTTATACTGTTGACTTGCATACGCATAGCCAATATAGAAATTAGGCATCCATTTTGGATTCCAATTAACTGTGACTGCTTGTAAGTTTCGATCGTTTTGAATTTTTGGCGTAACTGCTCCACCCCAAATCGTTCTTACAATACTATCATCTGGATGGGTAAAACTAGTACCTGCTAAAACACCCAAAACAGCTTTCGCCTCAAACTGTCCAATTTTAGTTTTGATTGGCTTATTAGTTTGTAAATACATATGACCAAAACCAGCTGCATTATTAGTAAAGACCAAACTATTTTTACGTCCTGGTCCCCACCACATATTTTCGTTACTAATACCTACCGCAAATTGATTGTACTTAAGTCCGATTCGAGATTGACCAAAATTAAATTCATTGACAGGGTCATTACCTAACTTTCGGTAATCGTCAATCGTGTTTTGTACATAATAAAAATACCTAACCCACCAGTTATTGTCAGCAGTATTCCCTTTAAAAACTTCTTGTCTTAAATTCTCGCCTCTTAAATATTCTGGTTGGATATTGATATCTAAAGCACGCCATTGTAACTGAACGCCGATAGATGCCCTTTCTTGTAAACCTTTTGCTGGCGTCAAATTACCATCATTAGCACTAATTGGTAAATTCGAATTGTTTAAACGATTGTCTGAAAATAGAAAACTTTTTATTTTCAGACCCTTGTCCTTATGATTTGATTTATAAAATAAATTCTGAAAAGTGAATGTGGATCGAATCATAAAAGATTGATCTTTCACCAAAGTACTATCCTGGGTATTACCAATTAATTGTCTGTTTCTAAAATAGTCCATCAATTGAATTTCGTCTAAATAGTTAGTTTGCCCAATAGACTGCAATCCAATCAAACAACAACAAAAGGTAAATATTTTCTTTACCATAAAAAGATAGTATTAAAATATGCATAAAGGTTATTTGTTTTATTACCCCCTATCCATAAATAGTTATTTGAATTGACCCATTCAATATTTGTATTGAATAAAATATTTTTATACTTAAACCTGGATTGAATACCATAAGAATAATCATCCCATTTTATTTTTCTTAGTCCAAGGTCATTCACACCACTTACCAATGCCATTGGATTTTGTTGAATATGATGGAATATAAAACCAAACTTATTCCATCCTTTATTCATACTCAATTGCATTGTTTGCATATTATTACCAAACCCGCTGCCTGCTCCAATAATCTGATTCTGATTGGTATAGCCCTCCCCTATTTGACCATGTTCATAAAAATTACCGGCATTCCGATGTAAATAACTTGGTGTTTGTCCAAGCTTAATTACTTCCATACCTAAATCCAAGTAATGTTCGTTCTTTAAAATAAATAGTTTTTTAAATCCAAGGATATAGGCAGTTGAATGGGACATATCTAACCAAAAATCACGCCAGTTGGCTTTAGCATCATTGTAAGCAAATTGGTAATACAATTCGGCATGTGATTTAGGGAACATCCATTTTGTATAAATAGAAACTGTTTGATCCTGCGGGAAAGTATCTCTAGCCGCATCTGTACTTCCAAAAAAAGCACTTAATACAGGAATATTCTTTTGAACAAAATCAGTTGGCAACCTGTCCTTATAAGATTGCAAAGAACGGTTGATACCAAATGAGATGTTTTTCAAAAAGCTAGGTTGGTAATCCAAAGCCAAAGAACTTAAGAAACGATCACTCTTATTAATATTTCTTCTTCTTAAACCATTGTTCTCAAAGCCTTGGATAGAATCTTGTGTAAGTGTGGCAGTGATTACCTGAAATTGGAATGTACCTAAGAAGTTTTTAATAGGTCTATTGCTATTCAAAGAATAATGGAAAAAGCCTTGTGCATTATTACTCATTAAGATGGAGTTATAAATACCTGGTCCCCACCATAAATTTTGAGTAGATGCACCAAAGGATACTTTTCCAAGATCTACTCTTAAAGAAGAATTACCTAAGAATAACTTTTTATACGCTGGATTCACTTGACCCCATGCACCCGTCTCATATTTTTGAGAAGCAGTTTGTGCATACTCTGGTCTTAATTGTAATTTAAAGTTTTTCCATTGTGCAAATATCCCACCACTCACTTGAAACTGATACCCTTTTGAATAACTTAATGCACCATCATTACCTCCATAAGGATGATCTGTGTTTAATTTTTGACCCAACTGAATTGGTAATTTTTTAATAATCAAACTGCCTGTCTTAAATAACATTGGATCGTAGTCGATACTGCTATCAATAATCTTTAACAAAGCTGGATAGTTTAACTTTGTCTCTGTATAGTAAGGTCTAATTGTCAGATTGGTATTAGAGGGTATTTTGTCTAATAAAACAAGATTCCTTACTAATTCATCTATATCTGTCATACCAACAGGGATAGGCATTTCGGCTTGAGAAGGTCTATTATAATCTATAATTTCTTTTCTTAAAGCTTGTCTTACTGAATCTGGTCGGTTAAGTACTTCTATTTTTTGCTCGATTCTTGATTTTTGTGCTTGTAATTGTGCTATCTGAGTTTCAAGATCAATTACATCTGTTGATAGCTGGTCGATTTTATTTTGCTTGATACGCTTTAAAGGCACTTTGCCAATGCGCAACTCTTTACTAATTTTTTGCTTTTTAGAACTAGATTGAAATATTTTCTTGGATTTGTTTTTTTGAGTTGAGCTAGTAGCTAAAATATTTGAATCTTTTTTGGCCTGAAATTTTGCCTGAATATTGGTTTGCAATTTTTTAAATGCTGCTCCAATCTTAGGCATTTTAACCTGAATTTTTCTGCTCACCACAATTCTAGAGCTATCTACAATTTTAATTTTTTTGTTGCGCGCAATTGGTTTAACGCGAGTGGTATCATCTAAATCAATCTTCTTTCCTTTAAAGAAATTTGGAACCTTTATGGAACTGATTCTTTCTTTGATTGATTTTTGTTGTGCAAATGCTTTATTTGAAATTACCCCAGTAAAAAATAAAATACACAAAAAGGGTAATAAAGTCCTCATCCTATTTGCAAAAAAGGTTCGATTCATTGAATAAAGATATATAATTATTTTTTTATACGCTTTAAAATTATAACACTAACAAAACTTTGGAGGACACTTTTTTTTAAGATCTTAAAATGTAATGCTAAAAACCAGCTGCAAGAAAAAATTAATATAGCAGCAACTGTAATAATTGGAGTATAAGATTGCTCCTTAATGATAAAAGTGATTAGGCAATAAGGAAGCGCGTAAATCATTTCCTTTAATAGAAACTGAATGCTATTATTAATTTTTATAATTTTTCGGGAGAAAAAGATAAATACACTTAAAACCAAGGCTTCGGTAAGTAAGATTGTTACAGCAGCGCCATTTTGCTTATAGATAGGAATGATTAAAAAAGACAGAACTAAACTAAAAACCATACCAGCAATGGCTGCCATTAAAATTTGTTTGTCTTTTGCGTGTACACTCAATATTTGAAAGCCATATATAGTAGAAAGACTTACTATAATAATAAGTGGCGTAGTAATTCTCAATGGCAGGATCGCCAAATTAAAATTGGAGCCAAAAAGTAAATAAACAATTTCTGGGGCCAATAAACAAACAAGCACGGCCGTGGGTATGCCAATACTTATGACCAACTCAAAAGCTTGTTGGAGCATTTTTTTAAATTCATCTAACTCGCCTTGCTCAAATAATTTTACCATCGTTGGAAACATAGCAGCAGTGATGGCTGCTAAAACGGCAATAATAATTTTGACCAATTTTAAAGAGGCACTATAATAACCAACACTTTCATTGTCCGCTAGCATACCTAATAAGACTGTGTCAAAATGCAAGTAGATACTAATAGAGAAAATAGTAAGAAATAAAATGAATAAAGGCTTTAAGTGCTGCTTTAAATTTAATTGTGCAAATTGCACTTGCTTTAAGTCAACAAATTTGCGCAAATAAATAAAATTTATAACGCCTAAGAAAAAATTCAGCATCACTTGCATTTTCATATACAAGACATAGTCACCGGATGTTTTAATGAATAGGAATAAGGCAACTACAAAGAGTAAGCGTATAAAGAAAAATCGAACGGCAATAAACTTAAATTGATTAATGCCTGTAAAAAACCATTCTAATACAAACACTTGCAGGAAGAAGAATATAAATGACCAGAAAAATAAATCAGGATAAGCTGCTAATTTATCTACTTCAAAAATAGTCGCAATATAAACAACACTTAAAAAGCAGGTGGCTATTAGATTAATTAAGAAAAGCTCTACAAAAGTAAATGCTAGTGCTTGGGGGTTGCTTTGCTTTTTTGCAATTTCTCTTACACCATAAACGGATATACCTAATGCTGCTACCAACGCAAAATAACGCGCATAACTTTCAGAAAAATTATACAATCCAATATTCTCTGGACCCAATACCCTTGCTATATATGGAAAAGTGATTAATGGAAACAACACCTGTGACAGTGCCAATAGTACATTGTAAAAAATATTCTTTTGCGTTTGCATAGCTGAGTTATCTATAACTTTCGTCTACAATAAATCGGTACAAATTGCGTAGCAATTTTGGCAAACGCCTTAATTTATATTTTAAAGGAATTCCGTACACATACTTTCTTTCAATAACCGATTTAATAAAATCTACATTGAACTTTGTTGGATTACTATCTACAATTGTTTTACAGTAAGCCTGTAGCTCTGCTATCTCTGTAAGATTATCCTTTCCGTTACTGAAAATTCGATTGTCTGTTCTAATTGGTCTGCAATGCTTCATCTGAACGGCATGCACAACCGCAGTCTTTGTTTTATCTAACAACACTTGTACCGTTGGAATTAAATAAACGTCAATACCCGTTCCCGAAATGCTTCTTTCAAAATCTTTGCCTGAAGCAAAAAATACTTCATTGGAATAAAACGGCGCCATGATCTCTACCCAATAGGTAGGTTGCACCAAGTAGCCGGCCTTATGAATAAACTGACGGTGGTGGTAATAACTATCATGTGTTAAACTTGCCTGAAAGACATCTAAATTTTCTGCACCGGCAATAAATAATAATTTATTTAAATCATGTACGCTTATCAAAATGTCGTCGTCCAATAAACCAATATAAGAAAAGCTGGTTTGCTGGTGATCGATTAAGTATTTATGAACTGCTTGAATAATATCTCCCTTACACTCTGTTTTTTGACTATAATAAAACGAGTGCGGTATTTCACTTAATGCTGCTTGATGGTCTTGTCCACTATAATCAAAAATGAATAAATGAAAATCGGCTGGTGCATCCTGTTGGATAAAAGAAACTGGCGCAGATTGGCCATCCCAACTAACTACAATAATAGATTTTGATGCTTTTTCTTTCATGCTTAACAAAAGTAAGCTAGAATTTGATTTCTAAGATGAAATATCTTAATTATTATGATGCGTTTAACCTTGTGTATTAACTGTTCTCTTCGGATAGTGCTATCTGTTGTTTGCCATGTAGAGATTACTTCGGGACTGATTGCGCCAATCTTAATTTGAGAAGGATCTACATAGTATTTATACAAATCAACTGGGTTGTTGATTTTTTTACTTTGTTTCAATAAGTATTTCGCTGCCTTAGCGTTCAATGAATAACCATAAGCACCATACACAGACCTTATTAAGGGTGTGCCAATACGATATCCATCCTGCAATTTTGTTTGCGTTGACCTTTGAATACTTACATGATTATTCCAGGCACCCCAGAAAAACAAATCATAGCTTTCTTGAGCATTTGAAAACTGCGCCTTAATTAATTCCAGATTTTTAACTTGGCTATCAGACTCTAAAACTACAAAATGCTGATTGGTCTCCTTTTTTGAAATGTCCTGCCAAATTTTTCGATGTGACATAAACACACCCACTTCTTCTGGCAACATTTTAATGCCCTTTCTTGTAAATGCATTTTGAATTAAATCATTTACAAAAGGTACTTTTTGTTTTTTTGGAAATATGGGTTCGACAATAATTGTATTTGGAAATGCTTTTTGAAGCAACGCTACCTGTGACGACCTTGCGCTATCATGTGGACCATATAAAATATAAGCAGGTATCGTTATACTCATAATAGTACTAGTAAGGAATGGTTGTTGACTTATACTTATTAAACTCACAGTAATATTGCCTTGTTACTGTATATGGTGTAAAGAATGCTTTTGATCCACCATTTGGATACAATATAAAATGCTTTTTATTAAGCATCTGACTTATATGAATCGGCAAGCTGTCTGCTCCAATAATAAAATCTGCTTCCTGTATTAATTGAAATAACTCTTTAAAATTATTATACACGGTTTGATTAAAAATCAAATCTGTTTGCATCTGCACCTTGATTGGTCTTCCTGTTCGGTTTACCTGACTTACACGTTTAAAATAAGCCACTTGTATAGAAGCACCTCTTTGATTTACCTCTTTAATGATAGATTGTACAATTTCTTGTGGAATATTTCTTTTGGAGATTCTTGCATCTGGCAACAATAAAAAATTTCTTTTTTCTGCTCCATCATTATTCAATGCAGGATTCAATTCATGTCCAAAAAACTGCGCATACTCTTGATATACTGCGTCTTTGTTTACAACAGACTTAAACTTTCTGCCCATCAGAAATTGAAAACCACTTTTCTTTCTTTTCTGTTCCAAAAAATCTTCTTCAAAAGAATGGATTGGATTTTCTTTTAAATAGTTTTTTATTTTTTTTACTTGCTCTAGAGTATCGTTCTCAAACAAATGTCTATTGGTAAATAAATTAAGCTGACTCTGATTGATACCAAAATCTTCGAAGCTGATTTTTAATTTGCTCGTATCCATGGCCATTGATATGGCTTCGTACAAAGGATATAAATGATTGGAGGCAACTAAATTAATTGAAGACGGATCCGAAGATAATAATGCAGATCTGATTGCAATGATAAAATCACCATAAGCTCTTAGTAAAAATAGACGACGCATATTTTACTTATTGAGGCTTTTCGGTATATAAATAAACAGCGAATAAGCTACCGAGAAGTATACCTGCAGCAAAACCACCCAATAGATAAATATACCAAGGCTTAGTTTGGTTTACCAATGGGTACTTAGGCATATCCAATAATTGAATCACTGGCGTTTGGTTGATTTGAGAAAGTTTTAATCCTTCTAAATTTTTTAGCACTTCGCCATATAATGTAAAGACTACTGACTTATCTTTTTGTGTCAAATCCTCATTCACCACAGTTGTTTTTAGGCCAGAATTGGCATTTAACAAAGCAACTGCTTCATAGGACTTGCTATACAATTTTGTATGTAATGAATCTGCTTTTTGTTGTAAACGCGCAATATTATTATTCATATTGCTTGTTTTAATTTCTACATATAAATTACCTGTCTCCTTTAATAATCTTTCTGTAAATAATTTTGAAAAGATTTGATCTGTAGAAACAACTTGGATATTAATAATAGAACCTTTTTTATTTTGCCTTTTTACAACTAAATTATTTTTTACCACCTGCTCAAAAACTACATAAACAAGACTATCCTGTTGTAGTCTGTCTTTTTCAGATTTGGGTGCTTGACCAAATTTGAAATTCGCTAAGTCCGGATTTTTAGACCACTTTTTCTTTAAGCCATTTGAAGCCGCATATAAATCTGCAAGGGTCTGGGAAGCATTGTTAGTTGAATCTACCTTACTCAATAGTACTTTCTCAACGATGAGTCGGGATTGCATAATATCTAAAATATTATCTCCCTCAAACAAGCCTGCATTGCCGCCTGTTAATCCGCCTAAATCAAATCCAACCTGCGAAGCCAATGCACCAAGTCCGGACTTTGAGCCCGACTTTTCCTCCACTATAAAAGTGGCGTCTGCTTGGTATTTATCTGCCTGGAAAAACCAATAGCCAACAGCCAAAATACTTGTAAGCAAGGATATTTTGAACAATAGGACATATTGCGAAAAGATATATCTGATCGTTTTTTGAACCTGTGCTATTAAATCTGAAAGTATAATTTTGTCGGACATAAATGTATTTGCAACACTATTGTTTATCAGCTGTTTGTAAAATTAAAGCTTTTAAGTCTAAGAAATAAACAAAATGAGTGTTTTGTGGTGTGGCGCTCAGGCCTTCGGACCGCGCCACACCACAACAATCCGCCTATTTACTCAATCTATAAATCGTCAAAGCGGCTCTTTTAATCAAAAAAGGCAGTTGATTCAGGTGAATGGTCTCACCCGGCGCATGCGCGCCGCGTCCCGAAGCCCCCAATCCATCAATACAATCTACATAAGCAGCCACATAGGAAATATCCCCTGCACCCCTTGAACCTGGGTCGCCAGCTACCGTTGGACCAGCGCCCATATCCATTGATATTGAATTGATTACGCTTAAAACTTGGTTATTTCCTTCCGTAGGTGCCATGCTTGGGATACCATCTACAAAGCTGATTTTGGCACTAGTTTGGGGTAAATTTTGAGCTACAATCTCCTTCATTTTGATTCTGGCGCGGTCTTTTTGATCCTCGGTAAGGAATCTTAGGTCTCCAGTGACAGTCACAGCAGGGGAGATGATATTGGTTTTGGCAATGGCCGCGCCTTTGGACGTTGCCTCATTGTATTCTATATCCGATCCACCAATAATAATACCTGGGTTAAAAGTCAAGTATTTCTCCGTACTCAAAGTCTCTCTAAACTGATTGATGATTCTTGCCGCTTCATAGATGGCGCCATAACCTGCACTTGGTGTAAATACACCCGAGCTATGTCCAGTTTTTCCTGTCACGTCTAATCTCCATCCACTTGCACCCCTTCTTCCAGTAGCGACTGAGTTTAATCCATTCGCTCCTTCAAAAGCCAATGCGATATCTGCTTGTTTAGCTCTATTGATAAAATCACCTCTTGTCACTTCTCTTGGATAACCTGCATGTTCCTCGTCTCCTGTAAAATAAGCAGTGATGTTGGTGTTCTTTAATAAACCCGCTTGCTCTAGTGCTTGCAATGCCATAAGTACCACTACATCTCCACCCTTCATATCATTCACACCCTGACCAGTTGCAGTGGAATCATTCAACATGGTAAATGGATTAGCCGGCATGTCTGGTTCAAAGACCGTGTCTAGATGACCTATTAGGAAAAGACGTTTACCCGATTTTGTTTTGGTAGATGACTTAGTGGCGGCGGCGCTAGGGCGACGACTCGCCACCAAATGCCCAGCACGTTTAATAGAGTCAGGCATTGCAACCCACTCCGTTGTAAATCCTGCTTTCTCAAATTCTTTCGCAAAAAGTGCACCCACTTTTTTCACGCCCTCTATATTCAAAGTACCACTATTGATATTCACCGACTCTTTTAACAACTCTATCGCCTGCGGCATATGCGCATCAATCCATGCAATCACTTGTTGCTCTTCCTTCGATAAACCTTTAGATGCAGGAGTTTGTGCCATTGTAGCTGAAATGACAAAACAGGCAACTAGCGTTGCGATAGTAGATTTTAAATGATACTGTGTAAACATAGATTTAGAATATTTTCTTACTTAAATATACTTTTTTATAGCGTACTAATACGTTGAAATCAAATAATTCTTTTCGCTTCTTTTATCAAACAATATTAAAAACCTTTCAGCTACAGAAAAGAATTAAAAATTGAAACGAATTAAAATCATAAATTAGTGTAATGAAAACAATTCAACTAGATCTTCCAGATAGTATAGACTATGACAATAATGATTTAAAAACATTTATTGCTGCTAAACTATTTGAAGCTGGCAAATTAACCATGAGCCAAGCTGCTGAATTGTCGGGCCTTACAATTACTGAATTTATGGATCGCTTAGGAGATTTTAACGTTTCGGTTTTTAATTACCCTGCATCTGATTTAGAATCAGATGTAAGTAATGCAAGACAAAGTATACGTTGATACAAGTTCACTAATCTTACTTAATAAAAATAAAGGCCCAACTTCTGCTGGGCCTTTAAAATTTCGAATAAACTTTGAATCTGTATTAATTCCCAAATGGTATATTCACTTTAAAGCTAAAATTGCGTCCCATATTGAATACACCCATACGACCAGTCGCTTCATTCACTGGACCATACTTTAAACGATTCAAATGATGTTGGTAGGCTACATCTGTAATGTTTTGTCCTATCAATGAAATGCTAAACAATGTTTTATTGCGATGTTGGATCTGTGTGCTATAACCCACATTCAACAAAGTATAAGCAGGCGTTTGAGTTTCTGTATTGTAACCTGTAAATGGATGATTTTGTGCAAACACATTATCTAATTGTACATTGATAAAACTGTTCTTAATTACTTTTGATTTTTTAAACAATTCGATTCTTATTTCAGATAACCATCTTGCACTTGGAATACCTGGTAAATTTTTAGAACCGTCTAAAGCATCTTTAAATTGTCCACGGATCAAGCTCACACTATTTTCAACATGCAACCAATCTAATGGGTGTGGATGAAAATCTACATTGAATTCTGCACCATATAAATGCGCATCTTTTTGTCTAAATGCAAATGCATACAGTTCCTCTCCAGCTGGATCATGTGCATAATCCATGATGATTGAATCGCCTCCAGCAACTGCATTTAACTTTTGGTAAAAGATATAGTCCTTCACTGTATTATAAAACACATTACCTGCAATACTCATATGCTCATTGCTCCATTCTACAGCCGCATCAAATTGTAAACTCTTTTCAGACTTTAATAATTCATTGCCATATTCAAATCTGTTGGTGCCTTCGTGTGCACCATAAGAAGCCAGCTCTGCCATATTAGGTGCGCGGAATCCTCTGGCGATATTGAACTTCAATGTCAATTGCTCATTCACATCATGCGCTACACCAATTGCACCAGAAAAATTATTGAACTGTTTATTGCTTTCAACTGGATTGTATAAAGCTATACATCCCATACCTGGAGGGCATACAAACTGTGCAGGGTTAATATAGTTCATGTACTTTTGATCGTAACGTAAACCTCCACTCCAACTTGTTTTATCTGTTCTCTTTTGAGTATAATAAAACGCACCTATGTCAAAGCTAGTATAGTCAGGCACCAATGCTTCTTCACCTCTGTTAGTATTTGTTTGACGCATACCATTTACACCAAAAGTATTTTTCCAATTATTCTTTTCTGCTTGTAAATATTGTATAGCGTAGTTGAATGTTTTTAAATCAAAGAATAATTCTTTTTCATCTAAGTCCAATACGTTACCGAATTCCATTCTTTGGTTTTGCTGTAAACCAAATGTGGCTTTCAATCTATCGTTACCAATTTTAATATTATTGTCCAATGTGTATTTGGTGTGTTTTATTTTTTGCATGGGCACATTAGGCGTAAATCTTTTTTCTTCATCGGCATCTACAATCACTTCTTCTGCTACGCCATTTACATTTTTCAACATTAAAAAACGTCCGTCTGCATCTCTGTCTCCTTCCACGACACCCAACTGCTGAGAAAAATTACTATAGGACAACTGAGAGTAACCCCAGCTTTTTTCAATACCAATATAACCACCACCATTATCTTCTAAGAACCTTGAATTAAATACATTACCATCGTATTTATTTTTATAATCTCCGGCATTCTTTGAACTCAGGTTGAATCCCCAGATAAATCCTTTTTTGTTTCCTGCAATATCAAAGTGATTACCCATCAAACGATTATTGGTTTGATAGTTTGAAAAAACATTTCCTTTAATCACACCTTCACTTACAGGTACATTAGAAATGATATTGATCACACCAGCTAAGGCATCTGATCCATAAATTAAAGAGGCTGGCACTTTCAATACTTCTGTTCTGCTCACATTGTATTCGTCTATTTCAATACCATGCTCGTCGCCCCACTGTTGCCCCTCTTGTCTGATACCATCGTTCATCACCACCACACGGTTATAACCCAAACCACGAATGATTGGTTTTGAAATTGCTGGACCTGTAGAGATTTGTGAAACCCCTGGCACTTTAGACAAAGCGTCGATTAAATTAGTAGATACCCCTCTAAACAATTCATCTTTTTTAATGATGGTTACTGGCGTTGGTGTGCGTCTTGTAGAAGTAGCTCTTAAAAAGCTTGTCACAATTACATTACCACCTTCTATAGCCGAACTATTTAAATAAAAATCTTTTGTAGTATTGCTCAGCACCTGCACATTGGCTACGTTATTCGCGTATCCAACAAAACCAATCTCCAACACATGGGCTCCAGCTTCTATATTGATTGAATAAACGCCTTCTTTATTTGTGATGGTTCCTTTTTTAATTTCAGGAAGATAAACACTTGCGCCAGGCAACACTTTGCCCGTAGCTTTATCAAACACTTTTCCAGTTAATGTAAATTGTTGTGCATATGCAGCACTAGAGAAACAAACGGCTACACCCAATAGGAGTAGTCCATATAAATATTTTTTCATGAGCACTTTTTATTTGTAAATAAACATATAAAGTAATGTTTGAAATTACTTTACAACCATATCGAATCTTATTGATAGCAATTGCTTGACTTTAATTAAGTCAATTGTTTTTTAACAAATAAAAGCAGGGGGGCCTCTCGATCCAGCAACAATTGATTGTTGTTTAATTGCGGCGGTAACAAAAGCTTGATTTTTTGCTTTTGCAATAATCGGCGCAGCAACTGAAATGCTAAAATCATAGTCCACAAAAGGTGTAGTGGCTACTTGAAAATCGAAAGTACAATGTAGTTCTGTTTTTTCAATTTGCTCAATTGGCAAATCTTTATGCACAGAACAGCTTGTAGGATCAACGTGCTTTGCAACTAAATCGTGGATAGATTTTTGTGGCGTAATGCTAAACGCAAAAACCACTAGCATCGCTAGCGCAAGAAATTGCTTAAAGATTTTATGTTGTAGCATAGTTCAAAGTTAAACCAAATTTTTATTTAAGTTAAAATTCTGTTTAACCAAACCAATTTCAATTAGGCCAATTCCTATTACATTTTATTAGTTCAAACTTTAATAAATCGCCTTACCAATTGGATGGTTAGCTTTATACTGTAGTCCGATCAACCTAGCCATGGTGGCAGCCAATTGCTTTTGATACAATTGTTGTGTCCCTGTTTGCTCGCCCATATTTGGCATTTTTCCATAGATAGGATACATCGCCTCTGCGACACTTGACAGGTTTGATTCATTGTCTGGACCCATTAAACCAAACCAAATACTTGAAGCGCCTTGCACATCTGCACCATGATCGGTCCAAGCTTCGCCAAATCCACGACCATGATCGGTGGTGATTAGTAAGTAAGTATTGTCTTTATAACCTGGTGTGTTTTGCACCCAATTCCATATCCCCGCAACCCAAGTATCTACTTGATTGGCTGCATCTAAATAAGCCGAATAATTTCCTTCATGCGCCCACTCATCTGTCTCTCCATAACTTATATACATCACTTTTGGACGCTTGGTTTCCAAATAGTATTTTGCTTGAGTATGTGTAAACACATCTAAACATTCTGCTTCTTTAAATGGTTTGTAACTATCCTTAAGCATGTCTGCCAACATTTTTGTTTGAGGATCTTTTAGAATTGGCAATAAATTTTCAAAACCATTGATCACCGGAAACCCTGACGCAGATTCATTTAGAATACGATTGTAGGCATCCCATGCACCAAAAGCAATTACTTTATTTTGATACCCTTCTTGCTTATTGATAAATGACAATACATTTTCGTGTGGGTTAGGAGGATAATTATTTGAGTTGATTGCAGAGTCTGGATAGCCCGTAAATATTTCATTGTAACCAGGATAAGAAAACCAATGAGGATTGGCAACGTCGACTTTATTTTCTTTAAAACGATTGCCAAACAAGAGTCCTTTTTTGCCCATGACTTGCGTGATAAAGGGTAGAAGTTTCGATTGTCTATCCGTCACAGTGGCTGCACCATATTTATTATATAAGTAAGCGCTATCTCCATGATTGAATTTTTTACTATTGGCCAATGTAAAATCCATCCCATTAAATACCTCCTGCCATCTTAGACCGTCGGTAGTTATAATAATCAGGTTTGCAGGTTCATCCAGTTTTGAATCGGCTGATCTTTTACTGACTGTCAACTTGGTACTCGGTGCTGGTTGTGACTTTTGAGCTTTTACACTAAAATTTAGACCCACAACCAATATTACCAATATTGTAAAAAACGCCTGTTTTTGTCTCATTTTATTCAATTATGGGGTCAAATTAGTCATTTTTGGCCTGTTTTTGCCATTTTTTGAACTATTTCACAAAGTCCTTGTTAATCAATTAGGCAATCGAACTAAAACAGTTTTTGAAACAATCATAAGATAGCCTATCTTTGATGTTCAAACATTGATTTAGGCCTCAGGGATTGAGTTGAATGATTCCAAACAATGAGGTAATGAAAGATTGACTTAAAGTATTTCAAAATATAAATTAAAAAGACAGATTATGAGTTTATTAGATGCACTTAAATGGCGCTACGCGGTTAAGAGAATGAACGGTAACAAGATTCCAGAAGCTAAATTGAACACAATTTTGGAAGCAACTAAATTAGCACCTAGCTCTTTTGGATTGACGCCTTATAATATTATTGTGATTGAAGATGAGGAAACAAGAAAAAAATTACAACCTCATTTCTACAATCAACCTCAGGTGGTTGAATCTTCTGCTTTAGTAATTTTTGCTACTTGGAATAGCATTACTGAAAAAGAAGTGGCTGAGTACATGCAAGAAATTGCGGATGAAAGAGGTGTTCCAGTAGAAAACTTAAAAGATTTTGCTGGTTATATCAACGGTTCTATCAAGAACTTAACTGCAGAGCAATTGCAGATCTGGGCTGCTAAACAAACATATATCGCTTTAGGATTCACATTAGTAGCTGCAGCTTCTGAAGAAGTAGATGCAACGCCAATGGAAGGATTTATCCCTGATGCAGTAGATGAAGCACTAGGATTAAAAGAATTAGGATTGCACAGTGCTGTTGCAGTAACATTGGGTTACAGAGATGCAGCAAATGATTATTTATCTGGTGCTAAGAAAGTAAGAAGAGCAACTGAAAAGTTGATCATTAAAAAATAAATGACCTAGCTAAGGCTATTCATAAGAATTTCAAAATAGGTTTTTGAATTGAGTTTTAAGCAAGCAATCGGATGAAACAAAACGGCTCCTAATATAGGGGCCGTTTTTAATTGAGTCAAGTATTGTTTAATACTTTAACAATTGCAAGTAGTTACACTTACGAATTTAGTGCATGATAAGAAGGAAAATTTGATAGGAGGTAGAGCGTAATGTAGATTTTATCTTAATTTAGGTAAAATCATTTTTAAGTAAATTCCTTAAAACCCGAATATGAAAAAAATCATAGGATCTATCCTTGGCTTTTTTGTTCTAGCATTGTTAAGCTTGCAATCTATTGCGCAAGAAGCATCTGCTTATCAAACACCGCCAAAAGAAATTGCTGATTTATTATTAGCAGCACCTACTCCATCAATTAGTGTTGATGGTAAAGCAAAACACATGTTGGTAATGGAGCGTCCATCTTATCCTTTGGTAGAAGAACTTGGACAAGCAGAATTTAAAATTGCCGGTCTACGTCTTAACCCAAACAACTTTTCACCTACCCGTCAGAACTATATAAAGGGTATGACGATTAAGGATATCGCTAGTAACAAAACTTTAGCGATTAAGGGGATGCCTGCAACAGTTGCTGCATTAAGTCCAACATGGAATCCATCAGAAAATAAAATTGCATTTTACAATGTGTCTGCAAATGCAGTGGATGTATATGTAATTGACTTAACAACTTTGACTTGTCAAAAAATAAACAAAACTGCTGCTAATTTAATTTTAGGCGCAAGCTTAGTTTGGTTAGATGACGCAACAGTGATGTATAAAGTAAATGTAAATGCTGCAAGTGCTTTAGCTAAAAGACCTATCACACCAAAAGGACCAACCATTCAAGAAAACCTAGGTAAAGCTGCACCAAGTGTAACTTACCAAGATTTAATTAAGTCGCCTTATGATGAATATGTTTTTGAATTCTTAGCGAAGAGTCAATTAGTTAAAAATAAAAATGGGGTAGAAACTAAAATTGGTGCACCTGCATTGACAAATAGTTTCAGCATCTCTCCAGATAAAAATTACATCCTTACACGTTCTTTAAATAAGCCTTTCTCTTATTTAGTGACTGCATATGGTTTTGCATCTTCTATGCAAGTGCTTGATAAAAATGGTGCACTTGTAAAAACGATTGCGCAGTTGCCTTCTACAGAAGGAACGGCGAGTGGTTACGATAACGTACAAAATGCACCTAGAGGTTTTGAATGGAAGGATGACGAAGCGGCTACCATTGTGTATGCAATGCCTTTAGATAGTGGCTTAATTAAAAAAGCAGTTCCTTTCCACGATGCAGTAATGGCAATAGCAGCGCCATTTAATGATGCTCCTAAAGAATTGTTTAAAACTGCTGCGCGTTTTTCTAATATTAGCTGGGGAGACGAAACACTTGCTTTAGTAACAGAAGTTTTAAGAACAAAACAACGTTATAAAGTGAGTGTGTACAACCAAAAAGCAAATACATTAACTACTTTATACGAAAGAAGCTTAACTGACGCTTATAGTAATCTTGGTAATCCTGTAACACATAAAAATAAGTATGGTAAAGATGTTATTGCAACTGTAAACAATGGTCGTTCAGTATTAATGAACAACACTACTGGGGCATCTGACAAAGGGGATCTTCCTTATTTATCTATCTACAACCTTGATACAAAAACAAATGAAATTATCTGGCGTAGTAAAGAAGATTGTTTTGAATATGTAGCGGATGTATTAGATGCATCTAGTTTACAAATTATCACTCGCAGAGAAACAGAGAAAGAAGTGCCAAACTATTTCTTGAAATCTTTAAAAGCAAACACTTCTGTTGCCATCACCAATTTCAGCAATCCATACGCAAGCATGGAAGGTGTAACGAAAGAAAAAATTAAATACAAAAGAGCAGATGGTGTTGACTTAACGGGTGACCTATATTTACCTAAAGGCTATAACAAAGAAAAAGATGGTCCTTTACCTACTTTACTTTGGGCTTATCCTAGAGAATTTACAAGTGCTGCTGATGCAAGTCAGATTAGAGGTAACCAACATAAATTTACATTATTAAGCTGGGGCTCTCCAGTGTTTTATGTAACACAAGGTTATGCCATCTTGGATAATGCGGAGATGCCAATTGTAGCAACTTCTCCAGACAAAAAGCCAAACGATGATTTTGTGAATCAATTGATTTTGAATTCAACAGCTGCGATCGATAAATTAGTAAGCATGGGTGTAAGTGATCGTAACAAATTTGCGATCGGCGGACATAGCTACGGTGCATTCATGACTGCAAATGTTTTAGCACATAGTAATTTATTCAAAGCAGGTATCGCTCGCAGTGGTGCTTACAACAGAACATTGACTCCTTTTGGTTTCCAAAACGAAGACAGAACTTTCTGGCAAGCACCTCAATTGTATTTAGACATGAGTCCTTTTGCACATGCAAATAAAATAAAAACACCAATTTTATTAACCCACGGTGAAATGGATGACAATACTGGCACCTTCCCAATTAATAGTGAGCGTTTATATGCTGCTATCAAAGGACACGGTGGCACAGTGCGTTTTGTATACTTACCTTATGAAGCGCATGGTTACAGAGGAAAAGAAAACGTATTGCACTTATTATACGAGCAAGGACGTTGGTTAGATAAATACTTAAAAGGGAAATAATTCAAGACCTTTACTAGTTAATTTAAAATTGACTAGAACTTATTTAAATACAAAAGCGGCTCCAAATAGGAGCCGCTTTTATTTATACTCTTTCAAGCATCCATTGCTTAAACGCAACGTAATCTGCATTCAGCAGAATAGATTGCTTTGGCTTATCTAATAAATATTGAACTGAAGCAGGTATTGCTAACTTTTGGCCGATCGCTTCCTCTACTACTTCAGGGAATTTCACAGGATGTGCTGTTTCTAAAATGACCGCATGCACAGGCACCGCTTCCTCGGTATGGTTATAATGGGTAATGGCATGTGTATGATCATGTATAAATTCTTCGGCTGCTAAAAATGCGACTGCACCATGTGGATCTAATGTGTAACCATAATCATTATAAACTCTTGTAATTGTTGCTTGTGTGGTAAGATCATCATAGCTATAACTACTTAAAGCATTTTTAAGTTGCTCGAAATTGTTTTGCATAATTTCCAAAATACGCACAAAATTACTTGGGTTGCCCACATCCATCGCATTTGAAATTGTTACGACAGATTTTTTTACTTCATATTTTTCGGTATCTAAATATCTAGTGACCACATTATTGGCATTACATGCTGCAACAAAATGTCCCAATGGCAAGCCACTCGCTTTCGCCATCATGCCTGCACAGATATTGCCGAAATTACCGCTTGGTACCACGATATGCATTGGCGTATTATTTCCATACTGCGTCACCCATTGTTGCCATGCAAAGAAATAATATAATTGTTGCGGCAACCATCTTGCGACGTTGATGGAGTTGGCGGAAGTTAATTTATACACTGCATTTAAATCTGCATCCATAAATGCTTCCTTCACAATTGCTTGACAATCATCAAAGCTTCCATCTACTTCTAAAGCTGTAATATTTTGACCACAAGTGGTTAACTGTAATTCCTGGATTGGGCTGACTTTCCCCTTGGGATATAAAATAATCACTTGCACTCCAGCCACACCTAAAAAACCATTGGCTACCGCACCACCTGTATCTCCTGAGGTAGCAACGAGTACAGTAGTGTCTTGAGTTGATTTTTCTTCCTTTGCAAAATAGCCCAAACACCTACTCATGAATCTTGCACCCACATCCTTAAATGCTAAAGTAGGACCATGAAATAATTCAAGGGAATGAATATTGGAACTTATAGGTACTAAAGGAAAATCAAAATCAATCGTCTCTTTACAAATTTGCTTCAAGCTTGTATCATCAATAGTTCCTGCCACATAAGGTTGCATGACTTCAAAAGCCAAGCTTGCCTTATCTAATGTTTTGAATCTTTCAATCTGTTCTTTTGTAAACTGTGGTATAGTCGTTGGAAAATACAATCCCTTGTCTGGTGCCTGTCCAGTAATGGCTGCTATTTTAAATGAGACATTCGGTGATTGTTTTCCTAAACTATAATATTCCATTTTCAGCTTTTTCCTTGTATAAACTAATTAAAACTTTTTTATTTTGGCAAAACAATTTGTATATGAATACAAATTACTTTTAACCCAATTCTATTTCTACGCCAGCACCATTGATCGAAGTCACATAAGTATGATGTGGCAATCCAATGCGCGTATATAATTTTTTCATCTCTTGCTCTACTGCCATTGCGGTTGTTTGCTCTTTACTTAGGAAAAAGATAGACGGCCCTGATCCTGATATACCTCCACCTAAAGCACCTGCGGCTTTACATGCTAATTTTAATTCATCGAAGCCTGGTATTAAGATCGACCTTACTGGTTCTATAATGACATCTTCCAAAGACCTTCCAATTAAATCATAATCTCCTTTCATTAAGCCTGCAACTAAACCTGCGATATTACCCCATTGCTTAATAGCATCTTTTAATTGCACATTCTGTTTTAAAATACTTCGAGCATCAGAAGTTTTTACTTCAATTTGCGGATGCACAATGGTCACATGTAAAGTAGGTGAGGGAAGTGCGATTACTTCCAATGGGAAAATACTTCTTACCAAAGTCACCCCACCGAAAATACAAGGTGCAATATTATCTGCATGTTTCACACCCGATGCAATTTTTTCACCATTCATTGCAAAACGCACTAAGTCATCCTTCGTAAATAAATTACCTAATAAATAATTGGCGCCTACCACAGCTCCAGCAGAACTTGCTGCACTGGATCCTACGCCAGAGCCTGGCTTGATTAACTTATTAATTTTTACTTCGAATGCTAATTGTCCAACTGGTATAGTTGCTTTTGCATTACCCAATTCTACTTGTTCCTCGTAGGCTTCAATCAAAGCAATCAATGCTGCACCCGCTACATTCTTTTCTGGATCGGTGGGTAAATTATAATTGTCTAGATTGATGATCTTAATCGCAGAAGCTAATATATTGGCAGAGGGCTCTTGGATACTTTCTTTAGATCGCGCGACTAATCGCATTTCCATCTCATCATATGGATTGTTCACGGCAAAGCCCAAAATATCAAAGCCACAAACCATATTTGCTACGGTTGCAGGTGCTTTAATTTTTATCCATTGATTTAATTCAACCATTATTTATGAATTACGTTTTTAAACTCTTGCCGCTCTAATGATATCTGCAAACACACCCGACGCTGTCACATCTGCTCCAGCACCGGCACCCTTAATCACCAATGGCAATTCAGGATAGCGCTCCGAATAGAACAAGACTAAATTGTCCTTACCATATAAATGATAAAAATCTGAGCTTGGTTGAATATGCTGTAAACCTACTTTTGCATGGCCCTTTCCATTTTCATCTGTTTCAAACTTTGCCACAAATTTTAACTTACATCCCTCTGCTGCTGCAGCTTCATATATTTTTTTGAAATGCGCTTCTTGCTTCTCCATCTCTGCGTAAAAATCCTCTACCGATCCATTAAAACAAGATGCTGGTAAGAAAGCTTCATTAGCAATATCTTCCATTTCTAACTTATGTCCTGCCTCACGCGCCAAGATCATTACTTTACGCATCACATCGGTGCCTCCTAAATCCAATCTAGGATCTGGTTCTGTATACCCTTCATCCTGTGCTTGCTTCACAACCTGCGCAAATGATTTTGAACCATCGTAATTGTTAAACACAAAATTTAAAGTACCCGACAAGACCGCTTCAATCTTATTAATTTTATCTCCACTTCGGATCAAATCATTTAAAGTGCCAATGATTGGTAAACTTGCACCCACATTGGTTTCAAATAAAAATGCAGCACTGTAGGTTCTTGCCAACGATTTTAATTTAGCATAATGCGCATAAGGAGACGAACATGCTATTTTATTACAAGCAACAACCGATACAGCCTTACTTAATAATTGTGCATAAGTATCTGCAACAGTTGCATGTGCTGTAACATCTACAAAAATAGAATTACGTAAATTATTTTCTTGTATTGCAGCTACATAGTCTGTAATAGTACCTGTAGGCGCTGCCGCTAATTGATCTCTCCAATTGCTTAAATCTATTCCATCCACATTGATCAATTGCTTTTTACTATTTGCGATGCCAACTATATTGATTTGTAATCTTAAGTTTGCTTGTAAATAAGGTACCTGCTTTTTAATTTGCTCAATTAATTTGCCCCCTACATTTCCTGCACCCGCAACATATACGTTTACTTGTTTATAGCTTGTCTCAAAAAATTCTTCGTGCAATACGTTGATTGCTTTTCTTACATCTTGTGATGCAATAACAGCTGTAATATTTTTTTCAGATGATCCTTGTGCAATCGCTCTTACATTGATACCATTACGTCCTAAGACACCGAACATTTTTCCACTCACACCAGGATGATTACGCATTTGCTCACCCACCAACGCAATGATTGATAAATCTTTTTCGATGATCAATGGCTCTACTACCTGTGTATTAATCTCATGTTCAAATTCTGCATCTACTGCAATCTTTGCTAAATGTGTATCATGCACATTCACGCCCACACAGATAGAATGCTCCGATGAACTTTGGGTAATTAAAATGACATTGATCTGTTTTTTAGCCAATGCATCAAATAATCTTTTAGAGAAGCCAGGTATACCCACCATACCTGCACCTTCTAGACTTAATAAACATAAGTCTTTGATACTTGAAATACCGCGAATAAAATTATCATCCTTTGGTGATTCATTTTCAATCAAAGTACCAGGATGCTCCGGCTCAAATGTATTTTTAATTCTAACTGGTATGTTTTGATACATTACCGGTTGTATCGTTGGAGGATAAATAATTTTTGCACCAAAATGCGATAACTCCATTGCCTCTTGGTAAGAGATTTTTGGAATCTCTTTTGCATTATGTACCATTCTTGGATCGGCGGTCATCATGCCGCTCACATCTGTCCATATTTCTAAAACCGCTGCTTTCAATGCCGCTGCATAAATTGCACCTGTATAATCTGATCCACCTCTTCCTAAAGTAGTTGTATTGCCCTCCGCATCTGATGCGATAAAACCCGGGGCCATATACAGTGCATGCTTATTAGATGGCGTTGCGAAATATGCTTGAATCGTTTTATTCGTTAAATCCTTATCTACAACAGCATTAAAATATTTGCTGTTGGTTTTAATCATTGCCCTTGAATCTAACCATACTTGGTCTATTCCCTCTGCTTCAAAAGCAGCAGCAATTATTTTGGAGGATAAAATTTCTCCATAGCTTATCAACCTATCCTGCATGCGCATTGTAAGTTCCCTAAGCATAAATAATCCGTCACAATTGGATTCAATTTCATTGATCAATTGTTTCACCATGCTCAATGTACCAGACTGTTGTTGTATGGGCAACAAAGCGCGTACCGCGTCTAAATGTTTTTGTTCTAAATTTTGAATAATGGTTTTATAAGCTTCATTTCCTTGTGATGCACTTTGCGCTAATAAAATCAATTGATCTGTAACGCCACTCATTGCAGATACAACTACAATGGCTTGCTTTGTTTTAACACGCTCTTTTACAATCGAAATTACTTTTGAGATTGCTTCTGGTGTACCAACGGAACTTCCTCCAAACTTTAAAACCTGCATAATTATTATTTTACCAATAGGGCTATATCAAATAGCCGTATATATTGTCGTCTTTATTGATTTCGTTATAATTGATTTGATACTTTTTCATATTATCAATCAACGCTGTATAATCGTTCTTAGATTTTAATTCCAAGCCTACTAATGCAGGACCCGATTCTTTATTGTGCTTTTGTATATATTCAAACCTTGTGATATCATCATTGTCTCCTAAAACCTTATTCACAAATTCTTTCAACGCACCTGGTCTTTGTGCAAATCGAATTAGGAAGTAATATTTCAAGCCTTCATAAATTAAAGAACGTTCTTTTATTTCTTGCATCCTGGCGATATCATTGTTTCCTCCACTCACAATGCATAAAATATTCTTTCCTTTAATTTGGTCTGCATAGTCATCTAATACAGCAACCGACATGGCGCCTGCGGGCTCCACCACGATTGCTTCTTCGTTGTACATATCCAATATCGTCGTGCATATTTTTCCTTCTGGAACCAAATGCATGTCATCTAAAACATTTTTACAAATATTGAAAGTGACATCGCCGACTCTTTTTACAGAAGCGCCATCTACAAACTTATCTATCTTCGCTAATTCAACAGGATGTCCTTCCTTCAATGCAGCCAACATACTTGGGGCACCTTCTGGTTCTAATCCAATAATTTTTGTGTGAGGAGATTTTAATTTAAAATAAGATCCAACACCTGCACTTAATCCGCCGCCACCAATTGGCAAGAATAAATAATCAATTGACTCATTTGTAAACTGGGGTAAGTCTTCTAAAATTTCAACACCCACTGTTGCTTGCCCTGAAATAATATCTGCATGATCAAATGGTGGTATAAAGGTCATACCATGTTCAATTGTATAGGCTTTTGCTGCCACCGCCGTGTCGTCAAATGTATCACCTACTAATTTGACTTCTACAAAATTCTCGCCAAACATTTTTGTTTGTGATACTTTTTGTTGGGGAGATGGGATAGGCATAAATACAACGCCTTTAACGCCTAACTTTTTACAACTATAAGAAAAACCTTGTGCATGGTTGCCTGCGCTCGCACACACAACACCCTTTGCTAATTGCTCCGCAGAAAGTTGACTCATCATGTTGTAAGCGCCTCTTAATTTATAAGAACGTACAATTTGCAAGTCTTCTCTTTTCAAATAAACCCTGCACTGATATTTTCGGGAAAGGTTTGCATTATACTGCAACGGGGTATGCGTTACCACCGGCTTTAGTCTTTGCATTGCTCCCTCGATATCGAGTGCAGGATTAATCACAAATTTCTCTTCGCTCATTACTTATACTTTCACAGTTTCTTTTATATGCTTTGGCAACAAGCGGTGTTTTAGTCACTTTTTGCCATAACCATTATTTCCCTGGCTGATTCTCTGGACGTAAACTTCTTACAGTTCTTCCAGCCTGCCACATTTCACTGTTATGTAATTCTGCTAATTCTACTTCTAGTTTCTCACGATAATCCGCCTTACTGTTTAAGTCGATTGAACGTGCAGATTCTTTTCCAGTAGCTACGCTATCATACAAATCAGAGAATACTGGTAAAGTTGCGTCACGGAATTTTTTCCACCAATCCAAAGCACCTCTTTGTGCAGTTGTTGAACAGTTGGCATACATCCAGTCCATTCCATTTTCTGCTACTAGTGGCATTAAAGATTGCGTTAACTCTTCGACTGTTTCATTAAACGATTCAGAAGGGCTATGTCCGTTCTTACGCAATACCTCGTATTGTGCTGCAAATATACCTTGAATTGCGCCCATTAATGTACCTCTCTCGCCAGTTAAATCTGAATAAACCTCTTTTTTAAAGTTGGTTTCGAACAAATAACCTGATCCTACTGCGATACCTAGGGAAATTACCCTGTCATGCGCCTTGCCAGTAGCATCTTGGAAGATTGCATAGCTTGAATTCAGGCCACGTCCTTGTAAGAACATTCTTCTTAATGAAGTACCTGACCCTTTTGGTGCCACTAAAATAACATCCACATCTGCTGGAGGTACAATACCTGTTTGCTCATTGAAAGTGATACCGAATCCATGAGAGAAATACAATGCCTTACCTGGTGTTAAATGTTTTTTTACAGTTGGCCACATTGCGATTTGCGCAGCGTCGCTTAATAAATAACAAATAATGGTTCCTTTCTCTAATGCTTCTTCTATTTCAAATAAAGTTTGGCCTGGAACAAATCCATCAGCTACTGCCTTATCCCATGATTTTGAATTTTTTCTTTGACCTACAATAACGTTAATGCCATTTTCTTTTTGGTTCAATGCCTGACCTGGTCCTTGAACGCCATATCCAATAACAGCGACTACTTCGTTTTTTAATACTTCTTGTGCTTTTGCTAATGGGAACTCTTCTCTAGTTACCACATTTTCTTCGGTACCTCCGAAATTTAATTTTGCCATGATTTGTTTAGTTTATGAATTGAAATATTTATTTGATGATTTGATTACATAGTGAATACAGCTTCTCTTTTTCCTAAGTATTCATTTTCGATTAGTTCGTCTCCTGGTTCTCTTTTTTCAAAGTCTTTTAATTTTTCGTGGAAGCCTGCGCTCTCTTTAATAATTGCTACGCGCGCGCTTCTTACAAATTCCACCAAACCAAATGGTGCCAAGGCTTCCATTAGTTTATTAGTTTCTTCTCTATGACCCGTTGTTTCAAATACGATAAAATCTTTTCGGATAGCAACTGCTCTTGCACCAAACTCTCTTAATAATCTTTCTACTTTTACTTTCTCTGTAATTTCATCTGACAATACTTTATACAAAGCCAACTCCTGCCATACAATTTGATCGTTGGTATTATAATAAGCTTTTAAAACTTCTACTTGTTTTTCGATTTGTCTTACTACCTTAATTACAGTGTCTTTTGTTTCTTCTACAACAATCGTAAAACGGTGGATGCCCGGCACTTCTGATGGAGAAGTGTTCAAGCTTTCAACATTTATTTTTCTTCTCGAAAAAATAATGGCAATACGATTTAACAAACCAACTTGGTTTTCGGTATACACCGTGATCGTGAATTCTTGTTTTTCGTTTTCCATAATTTTTTACTTTTTAGGTATTTGACCTCATTTCATTCGGTCGAATCAGACTCAAGTTTACTTGAGTCTGATTTCACTTACTGAGCATCCTTGAGGCACCATTGGGAATACATTATTTTCTTTTCCAACCATCACCTCTAATACATAAGAGCCTTTATGTGCCAACATCTTCGCGACAGCATCTGCTAGCTCTTCACGCTTACTTACTTTAGCAGCTGCAATTCTATAGGAGTTTGCAAGCATGACATAGTCTGGACTTTCAATGTCCACAAAACTGTATCGCTTCTCCATGAACAACTGTTGCCATTGACGCACCATGCCCAAGAATTCATTATTAAGAATCATCACTTTAACATCTACGTCAGTTTGCATGATGGTTCCAAATTCTTGTAAGGTCATTTGAATACCGCCATCTCCAATCACTGCAATCACAGTTCTGTCTGGTGCACCAAATTTTGCACCTATCGCAGCTGGCAAACCAAAGCCCATAGTACCCAATCCGCCTGAAGTAATATTGCTTCTTGTTTGATTAAATTTGGCATACCTACAAGTGACCATCTGATGTTGTCCTACATCGGTTACCATCACTGCATCTCCTTTTGTAAGTTCATTCACAGTGCGGATCACTTCGGCCATGCTCAATTGTTCGGAACTTGGATTCATTTCCTCATGAATACATTGTTCATATTCTTCCTTTGCATAACCTGCAAAAACATTCAACCACTCGGTTCTATCTTTTTGTTCTATACCCATGGTTAACAAGGGTAGGGTTTCTTTACAATCTCCCCACACACCTACATGTGTTAATACATTTTTATCGATTTCTGATGGATCAATATCCAAATGGATAATTTTTGCTTGCTTCGCGTATTTATCTAGTCTTCCGGTAACGCGATCATCAAAGCGCATACCCACTGCCACCAATACATCACACTCATTCGTTAATACATTCGGTCCATAGTTGCCATGCATTCCAAGCATACCCACATTCTGCGGATGATCTGTTGGCAATGCACTCAATCCTAATATAGTCCATGCCGCAGGCATACCAGACTTCTCTATAAATTTTTGAAATTCTTTTTCTGCTTTTCCTAAAATCACACCTTGCCCAAAAATAACCAACGGTTTTTTTGCTTCATTAATAAGCTTTACTGCTTCATCAATATATTGTTTTCTGATAATTGGTTTTGGTCTATAAGATCTTACATGATTGCACACAGTGTAGCCTTCATAATCAAAGGATTGAAATTGTGCATTCTTGGAGATGTCCACCAACACAGGCCCTGGTCTTCCGCTTCTTGCTAGATAAAATGCTTTTGCTAACACTGTTGGAATCTCAGTTGCATCTGTGATTTGATAATTCCACTTTGTCACCGGCATGGTGATATTGATAATATCCGTTTCTTGAAAAGCATCTGTTCCTAATAAATGCGCAAATACCTGTCCTGTGATACAAACCAATGGCGTGCTATCTATCATTGCATCTGCCAAACCTGTAACTAAATTTGTTGCACCCGGCCCACTCGTTGCAAAAACTACTCCAACCTTACCCGATGTTCGCGCATAGCCTTGCCCAGCATGAATACCACCTTGCTCATGTCGTACTAAAATATGCTGTAACTTTTCTTTATAATCATACAAGGCATCATAGATTGGCATGATTGCTCCACCTGGATAACCAAAAATAGTATCCACGCCCTCAGCAATACATGCTTCCAATACTGCTTGTGATCCTGTAAGTTGTTTTGTTTCCATAAAACCCTTTTTTAAATTTCATTTTATCTAAACGCGCGCGTTTAGATTTCATCCGTTACGCATCCTTCACTTGCATCCTTCACCGATCTTGCGTATTTAAATAAAACACCTTGTGTTGCTTTGATTGCTGGTTGTTGATAAGCTGCTCTTCGTTTTGCGATGATTGCCTCATCTACTTTTAAAGTCATTGTACGTTTTGGTACATTTAATTCAATGATATCATTGTCTTCTACCAATCCGATCAATCCTCCTTTATAAGCTTCCGGTGTGATATGTCCTACCACAAAACCATGCGTGCCACCACTGAATCTTCCGTCTGTAATTAAAGCAACAGATTTTCCTAAACCTGCTCCAATAATTGCAGAAGTAGGTTTCAACATCTCTGGCATACCCGGCGCACCAACTGGTCCCACATTTTTAATTACAACCACATCGCCTTCTTTTATTTTACCTGAGTTAATGCCTTCGATCAATGCATGCTCTCCATCAAATACACGTGCAGGGCCTTCAAACATATCACCTTCTTTTCCTGAAATTTTTGCCACACTTCCGCCTGTTGCTAAGTTGCCATACATGATTTGTAAATGGCCTGTTGATTTGATAGGATTTTCTTTTGGAAGAATAATTTTTTGCTGATCAAAATCCAAGTCCGGCGCAGCGGCTAAATTTTCGGCGATTGTTTTTCCTGTAACCGTCATACAATCTCCATGTAACCATCCCTGCGCCAACATATACTTCATCACTGCTGGTACACCACCATATTGATGTAAGTCCTGCATTAAATATTTTCCAGATGGTTTAAAATCTGCAAGAACAGGAATCTTATCACTGATCATTTGAAAATCATCCTGCGTAAATACCACGCCAACACTTTTTGCCATTGCAATCATATGCAATACTGCATTGGTGCTTCCTCCTAATACCATGATCACTGCTACCGCATTTTCAAATGCTTTACGTGTCATGATATCTCTTGGCTTAATATCCTTTTCTAATAATAATCTTATTGCTTTTCCTGCATCCTTACATTCTTGTTGTTTCTCTTCGCTCAATGCAGGATTAGAAGATGAGTAGGGCAAACTCATACCCAATGCTTCAATCGCCGATGCCATGGTGTTTGCTGTATACATGCCACCACAAGCACCCGCACCTGGACAAGCATGTTTCACGATGCCTTTGAAATCGGCTTCTTCTAATTGTCCTGCCATTTTTTGTCCTAATGCTTCAAATGCAGAAACAATATTTAAATCTTGTCCTTTATAATGTCCTGGCGCAATCGTTCCTCCATAAATCATAATAGAGGGACGATTCAATCTACCCATTGCGATTACTGAACCCGGCATATTTTTATCACATCCAGGCACTGCAATTAATCCATCATAATATTGTGCTCCACAAACTGTTTCAATACTATCTGCAATCACATCTCTACTCACTAAAGAATAACGCATACCTGGCGTACCATTACTCATACCATCACTTACACCAATTGTATGAAAGGTCAAGCCCACTAAATCATTTGCCCAAACACTTTTTTTAATATCAGCAGCCAAATCATTCAAATGCATATTACAAGTATTGCCATCATAGCCCATACTTACGATACCCACTTGCGCTTTATGTAAATCCTCATCTGTTAATCCAATACCATAGAACATGGCTTGCGCAGCAGGCTGCGTAGGATCTAGTGTGATGGTTTTTGAATATTTATTTAATTCCATAATATATCTATTTGTAAAAAGCGATTATAAAAATAACCTAGTTTATTTGCACTACCTTATAACAAGTGTTTGTTATGACAACTTATTTTTAAATAATGGTTGATTTATGTAAACGCTCATGTATTGGATGCTTCTCGCCCTTTGCATGTCGCTCTATAAATTCAGCAATAATATCGCCAAGAGAAGTAGTTGTGTAACTATTACTTGCATCAATGTCTTTTGTTACAAATCCATTATTCAAACACCAGTCTACTGCTGTTCTTACACTGTTTGCCTCTTCGTTCATTCCAAAATGATCTAGCATCATTGCTGCCGATAATATAGAACCCATTGGATTTGCAATGTCTTTTCCTTTTGCTTGCGGATAAGATCCATGGATTGGTTCAAACAATGCTACTGAATTTCCAACAGAAGCAGAAGGCAATAAACCTAATGAACCTGCTAAGACAGATGCTTCATCACTTATAATATCTCCGAATAAATTTTCAGTTAAGACCACATCGAATTGTGCTGGATTTAAAATAATCTGCATCGCAGCATTGTCTACAAATAAATAATCCACTTTTACATCAGCGTATTCAGTTGCAATTGCTTGCACTACTTTACGCCATAATCTTGAGGTCTCTAATACATTTGCTTTATCTACTAATGTTAAATGCTTATTTCTTTTTTGTGCATACTGAAATGCTAAATGTGCTACACGTTCAATCTCCATCACACTATAAGAACAATCGTCTCTTGCAATAGTGCCATCTTCACTCAATGATTTTGCACCAAAATAAATACCACCTGTCAATTCTCTAAAAATAACAAAGTCCACATTTTCTAATTGCTTTGCTTTTAATGGAGACAAGTGTTGTAAAGAGGAATAGGTTTTTACTGGACGAATATTCGCGAACAATTGTAATTCCTTACGCAGCTTTAACAAGCCTTGCTCTGGTCTTACTTTTGCAGTTGGATCGTTGTCATATTTTGGATCTCCAATGGCACCAAATAAAATACCATCACTATTTTTACAAATAGCAATTGTTTCGTCTGGCAAAGGGTTGCCTGTTTCGTCAATGGCTACCGCACCCATTAGTGCGTACTCATAACTAAAGCTATGACCGTATTGCTTGGCAATCATTTTTAACACTTTGATAGACTGTTGTGTTACTTCTGGACCAATGCCATCTCCTAATATCACTGCGATTTTCTTTTCCATAAATTTTATATTCGTTATGAACGCTTTTATTTTTTTAACTATTTGAATTTATACTTTTCAATTAGTTGTTATTTTTTGCTTCAAATGCTGCAATCTCTTCTCTCATACTTAATAAATAATCAATATCATCGTACCCATTTAGCAAACATGTTTTTTTGTACGCATTTATTTCAAATGTTTCAGTTGCTCCAGTTGAATCAATCTTGATTGTTTGTGCAGCTAAATCAATAGACAATGTAGCGTCTGGACCCTCCGCAAAAATTTGTTGTAAGAATGCATCTGTTACCGTTACAGGTAATACGCCATTGTTTAAAGCATTGTTCTTAAAGATGTCTGCAAAAAAACTAGACACCACTACTTTAAAGCCATAATCCAATATAGACCATGCTGCATGTTCTCTTGAAGACCCACATCCAAAATTCTTTGCAGCTACTAATATCTCGCCGCTATATTGTTTTTGATTCAAAACAAAATCTGCTTTTGGTTTTGTTTCATCATCATTTTCATATCTCCAGTCTCTGAATAAGTTTTTACCAAATCCTTCCTTAGTCGTTGCCTTTAAAAAACGCGCAGGAATAATCTGATCGGTATCCACATTCTCTATTCTTAATGGAATAAACTTGCTTGTTATTTTTTGTAATGATTGCATATGTGAATGATTAAGTAGTTAGTTGCTTAACTGCTTTAATTAATTTAATAAGGTTCTAATGTCTGTGATTTTACCAGTTAACAATGCAGCTGCTGCGGTAAGTGGACTCACTAACATGGTTCTAGCTCCAGCACCTTGACGCCCTTCAAAGTTTCTGTTACTTGTACTTACACAGTATTCACCTGCTGGTATTTTATCTTCATTCATACCCAAACAAGCACTACAGCCTGCTTGTCTGATCTCAATACCTGCTGCTTCAAATATTTTATCTAGCCCTTCTTTCTTTATTTGTTTTGCCACTTCCTGTGAACCTGGCACAATCAATGTTTTTACAGAGGGATCTTTTTGCTTGCCTTTTATGATACTTGCGACCAATCTAAAATCTTCGATTCTTGAATTAGTACATGATCCAATAAACACATTCTGTATTGGCATGCCAATTAATTGTTGGCCTGCTGTTAATCCCATGTATTTTAAAGCCTTCTCATAGTTTTGCTTTTCTGTTGCATCTGTAAAACTTTCACTTGTTGGAAGTGTGCCTGTTACAGATAAGCCCATACCCGGATTTGTTCCATATGTAATCATTGGTTCAATGTCCGCTGCGTCAATATTGATTTCCATATCAAATTTTGCATCCGCATCACTGTACAATGTTTTCCATTCTGCTAATTTTGCATCCCAAGCTTCGCCCTTTGGTGCAAACATTCTTCCTTGGATATAATCAAATGTGGTTTGATCTGGTGCAATCAATCCACCACGCGCGCCCATCTCGATACTCATATTGCATATAGTCATTCTCGCCTCCATGCTCAATGCACGAATCGCAGAGCCTGCATATTCTACAAAATAGCCTGTTGCACCACTTGCAGAAATTTTTGCAATGATGTATAAAATAATATCTTTTGAAACCACACCCTTATTCAACACACCATCAATATTAATACGCATTGCTTTTGGCTTAGTTTGCATAATACATTGTGATGCAAAAACCATTTCTACTTCGCTCGTTCCAATTCCAAAGGCCACCGATCCAAATGCGCCATGTGTAGATGTATGACTATCTCCACATACAATCGTCATACCTGGTTGGGTGATACCTAACTCAGGCCCAATCACATGCACAATACCTTGGTGCTCATGACCTAATCCGTATAATGTTACACCATGCTTTTTACAATTATCGATTAAAGTATCTACCTGAAATCTTGATAACTGATCTGCAATTGGCAAGTGCTGATTAATGGTGGGTACATTATGATCTGCCGTTGCGACAATCTGATTTGGTCTAAATAATTTTGCACCTCTTTTTTCAATACCACTAAACGCTTGGGGGCTCGTTACCTCATGAATAAAGTGCTTATCGATATACAATACCGATGGACCATCTTCAATTTGCTTGACCACATGCTTGTCCCAAATTTTTCCGAATAATGTATTTCCCATAGTTCGATTTTTATTTGATCTCTTTGAATTGTCTAATTATTTATTGTAGGCTGCTGCCATTTCTTGTAAATCTGATTCTAATACTTCTTTCTTTTTATCTGCCACTTCCACAAACATCGCATACAACACATCGATATCGTTTCTTGTATATTCAAATCCTAGTTTGTGCAAACGGTGTGCTAGCGCAGATCTTCCGCTTCTTGCAGTCAATACAATCTTACTATCTTCGGCACCTACTTCTGCAGGATTAATGATTTCATAAGTTTGTGCTTCTTTCAAAAATCCATCTTGGTGGATACCTGATGAATGTGAAAATGCATTCGCACCCACAATCGCTTTATTCGGTTGTACTGCCATACGCATCACATCGGAAACTTCACGACTGATTGGATTTAATAATTTTGAATTGATATTGGTGTAGTATCCTAAATCCTTGTGTTGATTTAAAATCATCACTACTTCTTCTAATGCAGTATTACCTGCACGCTCTCCTAAACCATTGATGGTACATTCAATTTGCCTTGCACCACCTAATACACCAGCGATAGAGTTGGCAGTTGCCAATCCTAAATCATTATGGCAATGACAAGACAAAACTGCTTTGTCTATGTTTGGAACATTGTTCCATAAATAGGCCATCTTCTCTTGGTATTGATGTGGTAAACAATAACCTGTTGTATCTGGAATATTCAAAGTGGTTGCACCTGCTTTCACAACCGCTTCAATCACTCTCGCCAAATATTCATTGTCCGTTCTTCCTGCATCTTCTGCATAAAACTCTACATCGTCTGTAAAATTTCTTGCTGTCTTCACCGCCTGAACAGCGCGTTCAATGATCTCCTCTCTGGTGCTATTGAATTTGTATTTGATATGTAAATCGGAAGTGCCGATACCAGTGTGGATTCTAAAACGTGCTGCTGGCTTCAATGCTTCTGCAGCTACTTCGATGTCTTTTTGCACCGCTCTTGATAAACCACAAACCACCGTATTTTTTAAGGTTTTGGCTATTTGGTTTACGGAGTCAAAATCACCTGGGCTTGAAATCGGAAAACCGGCTTCTAATATATCCACTCCTAGCTCTTCTAGCTTTACCGCTAGGGCTAATTTCTCCTTGGTGTTTAATTTACAACCTGGAACCTGTTCCCCGTCTCTTAGGGTGGTGTCGAATATGTAGACTTTTTCGCTCATCTAATTGATTTTGAATATATTATAGATACAAAACGGGCCTGAAGCCCGTTTATTGTTCAAATTTATCGATTCCGACCGGGTGTTTTTGATCATTTTTATGCCTATTTTACACTGTGTAAGCCTTCTATTATTTGGATAATAGATTGATTTTCAATAAATTGAAACAAATTCAGTTACGATGCCCAACCTGAGTACGGATGCGCTATTTATTTTGTTAAAATCCCTGGAAAGGGCCGAAAAACGCAATTTCAAATTGTACGTTACCCGTAATTCTGCGTCTACTGATTTAAAGATTATCCAGCTTTTTGACGCTTTGGACAAAATGAAGGAATATGACGAGGAGGAATTGCTCCGTAAAAACGAGTCCATTCAGAAACAACAGCTCTCCAACCTTAAGGCACATTTATACGATCAGATTTTAGCCAGCCTCCGCATTTTGAAGCAACACGAGAACATCGACTTGCAGATTCATGAGCAATTGGACCATGCTAAAATTTTATACAACAAGGGACTTTATTTACAGAGCCTTCGTTTACTGGAAAAAATTAAGACACTTACAAAACAAAATAACCAGGTTACTTATTTATTGCAAGTTTTGTTTTTAGAAAAAAAGATTGAGTCACTGCATATCACGCGTAGTATGCAAGACCGTGCAAAACAATTGAGTGATGAAATTGATGAAGTGAATCAACGTCTAGAAATTATTGCAAAAGCATCTAATCTTTCTTTACAACTTTATGGCTGGTATATTCAACATGGTCATGCACGCAACGACGAAGATCGTGCAACATTAGATGCTATGATGCAACATCCAGTATTAGAAGAGATAAAATCGGCTACTGGATTTTACGAAAAAATGTACCGTTACCAATGTAAATGTTGGTATGGTTTTATCAACCAGGATTTTTTATTGCATTACCGCTATAGTCAAAAGTGGGTTGACTTATACGACGCGAACGAGGGCATGAAAACCATTGAGACCGCGCAATACATCAAAGCCTTACACAATTTAATTAGCGCACATTTTGACTTAAGAAATAGTCAAAAATTAAAAGACACGATTGCTATTTTAGAAAAGTTTAGCGAAGAACCAATTGTATTGAATAATAAAAATAATCAAATTCAATGCTTCGTCTATATCTATATTGCTAAAATTAACCAACACTTTTTAGAAGGTAGTTTTAGTGAAGGGTTAGATATGATTCCGAAAATGGAGGAGCAATTAAAAGAGATTGAACCTTTTATTGATAGTCATCGTGTATTGGTATTTTACTATAAAATTGCTTGCTTGTATTTTGGTGCAGGTGCATTTGATAAAGCAATTGATTATTTAAATAAGATTATTAATTGGAAATTAAACCTGCGTGACGACTTACAATGTTATGCGCGTTTACTGCACTTGATTGCGCACTTTGAATTAGGGAATATGGAAGTGGTCAATTACTTGTCTAAATCGGTGTATCGATTTATGGGTAAGATGGATAACTTAAGTACAGTTGAAGAAGTATTATTCAACTTCTTAAAGAAGTCAATTCAAAAGTACGGCCGAGCTGGCGTTGCGGGCATGAACAAAGAAGACCTGAAATTAGCCTTTGAAGAGTTAGTACAAATATTACGTCCACTTGAACAGAATAAATTAGAAAGTCGTGCCTTTATGTATTTAGATATCATCTCTTGGTTAGAGAGTCGAATTCAGGAGAAAGATGTTCAAACTATTATCAAGGAAAAATTCCTTACTTTTTAATTTGATGGCTGATCAAATCGAATGCCTGTCCTGATGATAGCATTTTAAATGGTCTAAGCACTTTACCCCATGTAGCTTTTTGATTCGCCCAATCTTTTGGATCGTAAACCATCACATAAGAGTTGCCCCATACTTTAAACTGATTACCTTCTACAATAATCGCGGTGGATTCATCTATTGCAACACCTAAATGTGTTGGGTGGTTTTCAATCACAGGAATTAAATCAAACTGTCTATTGCGCACCAATACATGTTGATCGATATCTACATTTTGTATAAATGAAAACGCAGGTTGAAAGGGATAATTTTTTGTGAGGTCTTTTCTTGCATCACCACCCACTAGCAATGCACCCATAATCGTTGCACCTGCAGATGTACCCATTATTACGCCACCTCTATCTAACAAAGCCAACATCTCTTTGTATAATTTTGTGCCCCCATAGGCTTCGGCAATCAAGTCTTGATCTCCACCTCCAAAAAAGATACCCTTTGCCTTTCTTAATAATTCAATGTTCTTGGGATCATCTGCTTTTACTTTATCTCTTGTATGGATCGTCGATAAATTTGTAAAACCTCTTGAGGTGAACTTTACCAAATGTCCACCTTCTTGAATATACTTCTCGTCGGTAGTTGCTGTTGGAATATACACGACTGGCTGGTCTTTGCCGCCACAGTGTTGTGCAAAGAATTCAAATAAAGAATCTGGCATCGAACCACCACCAACAATGATTAATTTTCCTTTATAATTAAAATAAGGATTCGTTGAAGCAGCATTGGTTGCAACTGAATTTAATTTAGATCCATTTTCAGAAACTGAAGCATTCTTTGCTTGTGCATTTGATTGAAAAACAAAAATGCAAATAAAACTAATTGACAGTAATATATTTTTCATTGCATCAAAATTATGCATACATTTCGTCAATTTCTTTTTCAAAATTGGCTAGTACTTGTTTTCTACGAACACTCAACTTTGGTGTCATCTCGCCTTTGTCAATTGTAAGTTCTCTTGGTAATAAAGTAAATTTCTTCACTTGTTCTACCTGATTGAATAATTGATTGTATTCTGCAACAACAGAATCTATAGTCGCAAGTACCATTGGATTTTTAATGATTGCTTCATTGCTTGTGTATTCAATGCCATGTTGTTTTGCCCACTCCTTTAACTTAGTGAAGCTTGGAACAATCAATGCACTAACAAATCTTTTATTATCACCTACTAAAACAATTTGTTCCACAAATGGACTTTCCTTCATTTTGTTTTCTATCGGCTGAGGTGCAACATATTTTCCTCCACTTGTTTTGAATAACTCTTTTTTACGATCAGTGATTTTCAAATATTTGCCATCTACTAAAACTCCAATATCACCAGTATGCAACCAGCCATCAATAATGGTCTCGGCAGTTAATTCTGGTAATTTATAATACCCTTTCATCACACTTGGACCTGCCACACAGATCTCTCCATCTTCCTCTAACTTTAATTGAACCCCTTGAATTGGCAATCCTACTGTTCCAAACTTTGTATCACCTGGTGTTCTAAAATTAATACTGATAATAGGACTATTCTCCGTTGGACCATAGCCTTCGTATACTGGTATTTGTGCTGCATTAAATATGCGCAATAATTTTACTTGACAAGCCGCACCTCCTGTAACAATGAACTTTACATTGCCACCTAGTCCTTCTCTCCACTTGCTAAAAATGATTTTATTAGCAAGCTTCAATTGAAATTGATACCATGCAGATCCTGGATTTAAATTATCATACTTTTCTCCCAACGCAACCGCCCAGAAAAATAATTTTCTTTTAATACCAGTTAACTCCTCGCCCTTAAGCATGATTTTCTCAAATACTTTTTCTAATAATCTTGGTACGGTTGAGAATCCATCTGGCGCAACCTCTTTTAAATTTTCTCCAATGGTATCCATTGATTCTGCATAGAAGATGCTCATTCCGCTATACATATAAATATAAGAAGCCACTTTTTCGAAAATATGATTCAATGGCAAAAAGCTTAACACTTTTTGTGTTGGTGCATCAGGGAAGGGGAAACTCTTTTTACCTGATTGTAAATTGAAATATATATTATGATGCGTTAACATCACACCCTTTGGTGTACCTGTAGTTCCTGAAGTATAAATAAAAGTAGCAACCTGTTCTACTGGAATTGTTTTTTTAATCACATCCACTTGTTGCAACAAATCGGCATCTGTTAAACACAATTCTGACCAATGTTTTGCACCAGGAATTTTATCAAATGTATACACCTCTTTTAAGCAAGGCACTTTGTCTTTGACAGACATGACTTTATTGTACAATTCTTGATTGCTTGCAAACATGTATTTCACAGATGCATCATTCAAGATAAAAGTTAATTCTAAAGGATTCGTTGTTGGATAGACTGGTACCCAAATAACACCAATTTGTTGTGTGGCCATATCTGCCATCAACCATTCTGGTCTGTTACTACTAATGATCGCAATCTTGTCTGAACCCTCTGGCGTAAAATCATTACCAGACAAGCCAAGGCTTAACAAGCCAGCACTTAACGAATTCACCGTTGATGCAACTTCGGCTGTAGAGTAGTGTCTCCATGTGCCATTTTCTTTTCCAGCCAACATGACGTCTTGTGGAAAATTATTTAATTGATGTTCGATACAATCAAAGAGTCTTTTTGATTCCATATAGCAAGCAAATTGTGTAACAAAATACAAAAAAAACCAGTCTTTCGACTGGTTTTACATAAGAAATATTGTTTTTAAAAAACTAGCATTTTATCCATTCTAATTTTGGATTAATCATTAGAATCGTAAATCAAATGTGTCAATAAACCGTCTCTTAATTTTGGTTCAAACCAAGTGCTTTTTGGTGGCATCACTTCGCCTGCGTCAGCAATATTGAATAATTGATCGATCGTTACTGGATACAAGCTAATAGCCAAAGCCATTTCACCGCTATCCACTCTAGCTTCTAGCGCTTCTAAGCCTCTTATGCCTCCAACGAAATCAATTCTTTTATCTACTCTTTGGTCTTTGATGCCTAATAATTTGTCTAAGATATTGTTAGATAATATCGTCACATCTAAAACACCAATTGGATCTGCATCATTATAAGTACCTGGTTTTGCAGTCAAAGCATACCATTGTTTATTTAGGTATAATCCAAAACGATGCAAGGCATCTGGTTTATAAGCTGCATCCGCTGTTTGAACATCAAAATCTTGTTCCAAAGCAGTTAAAAATGCGGCAGCTTCATGTCCATTTAAATCTTTCACCACTCTATTATAATCCATAATCGCTAATTGATTAGATGGAAATAAAGTTGTTAAGAAATAATCGGCATTTGTATTTTCTTTTCCAATCGCAGAGCGCACTTTAGCAGCTGATGCTGCGCGGTGATGTCCGTCTGCAATATAGGTACAAGGCACTTCGGTCTCAAACAAATGGGTGATTTGAGCAATCGTATCCGTATCGCTCACTGCCCAAACCGTATGCTGAACGCCATCTTCTGCCGTGAAATCATACACTGCATTCTTCGTGGTTTTCCACTTATCAATTAAAGTGTCAATTGCCGCTTGATTGCGATAGGCTAGGAAAACATTACCTGTTTGAGCGCCAGTCGTTTTGATATGATTGATTCTATCTTGTTCTTTTTCTGGACGGGTAAACTCATGTTTTTTGATAATACCATTTTCATAATCATCTACACTACTCACACATACCAAACCGGTTTGTGCGCGCCCATCCATGATTAATTGATAGATATAATAACAAGGTTTGGATTCTTTAAACAACACATCTCTCTGTATGAATGCATTTAGATTCTCTAATGCAATATCATACACTTGTTGACTATGTATGTCTACCGATTCTGGTAAATCTATTTCACTCTTGGTGATATGTAAAAAAGAATATGCGTTTCCTACCGCCTCTGCTTTTGCTTCTGCACTATTTAAAACATCGTAAGGTTTACTTGCAACTTGCTTCGCTAATTGTGGCTGCGGACGCAATGCTTGAAAGGGACTAATTTTTGCCATGAGGGCAAATATCGTTCATTTTATCGAATATAATCGACTTGGTATAAACTGATTCGTTAAAAAAAATTTATTTTTTTTATTGTGTATAAATCTAGGCTAAGAAAAGTTGTTTATTAATTCGCAGAAAGCGGCTACACTCTCTATTGGCATTGCATTGTACATGCTTACTCTTATACCACCAACTGTTCTATATCCTTTTACACCAATCATCCCTTTTTCTTTACACAAAGCTAAAAATGATGCTTCTTTGGTTTGGTCTTTTAAAAAGAATACTGCATTCATGATGCTTCTGTCCTCTTTTGCAATTGGACAATAAAAATGTTCCGATGCATCTATTGTGTTGTATAATAAATTTGCTTTTGCAGTATTTCTTTTTTCCATCTCCTTTAATCCACCTTCTTTTTCTATCCATCTTAAAGTTAACAAGCTCACATAAATAGAAAATACAGGTGGTGTATTTAATAATGAACCTGCTTCAATATGTTTTGTATAATCTAGAATGGCAGGAATTTTTCTGTTCGTTTTTCCTAAGATAGATTTTTTTACCACGACCATTGTCACACCTGCTGCACCCATATTTTTTTGTGCGCCTGCATAAATTAAATCGAATTTCTGAAATGGAGTAGGTCTACAAAAAATATCTGAACTCATATCTCCAACCAAGGGCACATTAACGCGTGGGTATTCATGCCACTGCGTTCCCTCTACAGTATTATTAGTTGTAATATGTAAATAGCTTGTATTTGCAGGTAAATCAAGGGTTTTATTGATATATGTATGCTTCTCGGCACTGGTATCTGATACCACTTTTACGGGTCCAAACAACTGCGCTTCCTTCACTGCTTTATGTCCCCATACGCCATTATCACAAATTGCTGCCAAGCCATTTTCGTCTAGTAAATTCATGGGCACTTGCATAAACTGCATCGTTGCACCTCCTTGTAAAAAAAGCACTTCATACTCATCTCCAATATCCATCAACCTCTTTACAATTTGTTTTGCCTCTTCGACCACCGCAACAAAATGTTCTGTTCGATGTCCAATCTCTAATAAAGACAATCCTGTTCCATTAAAATTATGAATCGCAACGGCTGCTTGATCTAAAACTTCTTTAGGTAAAATAGATGGACCAGAATTGAAATTGTGTAATTGCATGAAAAATATTTAAAAAGCAAAAAGCTTAAACTATTAAAAAAATTATTAAATGTTCACCAATGGTTCTTCCTCCTCGGCGTCATCCATTGTTGTTACTCCTCCAGAAACCACGTACTTCATGGCTTCTGAGGCACTAATACCTTTTGGTAATTTTTTAATTCTTGTTGGAGACACAATATAAGTGATGCCAGAAATTGCATAAGAATGTGGAACATACACCGTCACAAAATCTGCTAATCCAAAATGTGCACTATCAATTTGTGTGATAAATCCTATTCTCCAAACATCGGTTGCATCTACATTTACTAAAACAGGTTCATCAAATTTTTTCTTATTTCCAGCAAATGCTTCTAAAAAATCTTTTACCGAAGAATAGATAATTTTTATACCCGGTGTTTTCTCTAACACTTTATCGAAAACAGAAACCAATCTTTCTACAAAAAATAAAGACGACAACCAACCCACAATTAAAACTAAAGTAATGGCAACTATAAATCCTAAGCCTGTTACTTTTGGAATTTGTCCATTTACCGCAGCGAACTTTACCGGGAATAAAACATTTAATAAATTAGGTAAGAAATTGTCTACCCAGGTAAATAAACTCACCACCACCCATACGGTTACTCCGATTGGTGCCAAGACCACGACCCCCTGAAAGAACAATTGTGCCAAAAAGGCCAAAACCTGTTTTCTCTTAAATTTTTGGCTTAAACTGGGCATTTTTTACTGATTTAGCCTCAAATTTCACACAATTTTGCCATTTATCACAAATTAATAAATTATTCATCTTGGAAACTTTGAAAACGCATAAAGTTTCCTTAGTTTTGCGGCCTCAATTAAAGCTATGGAAGAAAGAATATTGTTGAAAGCGAAGGACTTAATGTTTCAAACCGGTATTCGGCAGGTCACGATGGACGATTTGGCGACCCAATTGGGCATCAGCAAAAAGACAATTTACCAATATTATAAGGATAAGGATGACTTGGTTAAGGCAGTTGTAAATTATGAATTAAAGAACCACCATCAACTTTGCCAGCATTGTGAAGCCAATGCAGATAATGCGGTACATGAAATGTTTTTGATGATGGAGACAATGAAGGAAATGACCAAGACCATGAATCCGGGTACGATGATGGAATTAGAAAAATATTTTCCATCTGCATTTGATGTTATTAAAAACCATAAAGAAGATTTTTTTCTTTCCTTGATCAAACAAAATTTAATCAAGGGGATTGAACAAGGTGTTTATAGAAATACCATAGACGTGGATATTATTTCTAAATACAGATTAGAAACCATCTTTATCCCTTTTAACCTTCATGCTTTTCCTGTATCCAAATTTGATCCAATTAAAGTGCATACACAACTGATGGAACATTTTGTGTATGGTTTGATGACAGACAAAGGGTACGAGATCATGCTACAATACAAACTGAATCATTCTTAATTAAGTAAACAAGCAATCTATATATACAAATGAAAAAAATCATCCTCATTCTAAGCCTGTTTATTGTTACTGCAGCGCGCGCGCAAGAACAAAAAACGGTGCATGCATTTTCTCTGGCCGATGCCGTGAGTTATGCTCAAAAAAATAATGTCCAAGTAAAGAATGCTTTATTGGATATTGATGCACAAATTCAAACTAATAGAGAAATCGCTTCAGCAGCTTTACCCTCAGTTAATAGCAGTGTTGGTGGAACAGATTTCTTAACTATCCCAACATCTTTATTGCCTGGTCAGATTTTTGGGGGCGCTCCTGGAACCTTTATTCCAGTTCAGTTTGGTACAAAGTTCAATGCAAACTACGGCGTGAATTTTAATCAAATTTTATTTGATGGTCAAGTATTCATTGCACTACAAGCAAGAGCAACTTCTTTGGAATGGAAAAGGAAGAATGCAGCATTGACCGAAGAAAACATCAAAGCAAATATTTACAAAATTTACTATCAGCTTTCTGCAAGTAAAACTCAGTTAAATATTTTAGATGCAAATATTGAGCGTTTACAAAAATTAGCAAATGATGCTGCTGCAATGTATAAGAATGGATTTGCAGAAAAATTAGACGTTGATAAAGTGAATGTGCAACTTAACAATTTGCAAACAGAGAAATTGAAAGCAAATAACAGTGTTACAATTGGCTTTATGGGTTTAAAAATGTTAATGGGCATGCCGGTAAAAGACAGTCTTGTATTGACGGATGTGATTAACGAATCTAATTTAAGCACTGATGTATTGTATGAAAATGATTTTCAATACACTATTCGCAAAGACTATCAGTACCTGTCTACGGTAAAAAAATTAAGTGAATATAATATTAAGCGCTACGAATTGAGCTTCTTGCCTACCATCACTATGAATGGCGCTTATACCAAAAATGCCCAAAGAACGAAATTTGACTTTTTTGATAAAAAAGGAAGTTGGTTTGAAACTTCTTTAATTGGTTTAAACATCAACCTTCCTTTATTCAATGGTGGGTCTACTGTAGCTAAAATCAAAAAAGCGAAAATTGAATTACAACAGGTAGAAAATCAAATGTCTGCGCTTAAGAATAATATTGACAATGAGTTAAGTCAAGCAAAGTTGAACTATATGTCTTCGGTTGCTACGGTTGAGTTTCAAAAAAAGAACATGCAATTAGCAGAAAACGTATTTAGCCAAACTAAAAAGAAGTTTGAAGCAGGTGCTGGTTCAAATACAGAAATCTCTGCTGCTCAAGCCGATTTAGTGGCTGCTCAAAATAATTTTATGAATGCACTTTATGCAGCTTTAATTGCTAAAGTAGATTTATTAAAAGCAAGTGGTAAATTATAATATACAATCAATACAACAATCAAATTAAAATAGATACAATGAAATCGATAGCAACATTTTTAACCCTTAGCTTAATAGTTTTAGCAACTGCATGTGGTGGTGGAGACAATAGCATTGAAGGGAAACAAAAAACTTTAGCTGGTTTAAAGAAACAAGCACTTGACTTAAATGCTCAAATCGTCGCATTAGAAAAAGATTTAGAAAAAGCGGGTGGGGCCGCTGCAGCTAAGGCAATTTTAGTGGCAACTGATACCATCCAAAAAGAAACTTTCACACACTATATCGAATTACAAGGTAAAGTGGAGTCTGAAAGCGTTTCTTATATCACACCGCGCGCGGGTGGGGGTCAAGTTAGAGCAGTCTATGTTAAAAGAGGAGATAATGTAAGAAAGGGTCAATTGTTATTACAATTAGACAACACTTTAATTAAGCAAAGTGCTGCTGCTGCTGCTCAAAACATTGAGACTTTAAAATCTCAAGCTGCTTTAGCTAAGTCTGTGTACGAAAAACAAAAAAACCTTTGGGAACAAAACATTGGAAGCGAAATACAATTGATGACTGCAAAAACAAATGCTGATGCTTTAGCTAGTCAATTAAAAGCAGCTCAAGAGCAATTAGGCATGGTACGTGACCAATTAGCATTTACAAGCATCTACAGCGATGTAGACGGTGTAGCGGAAGAAGTAAATGTAAAAGTAGGTGAATTATTCATGGGCCCTGGTCAAATCAAAGTAGTAAACACTTCTAAACTTAAATTAACTGCACAGGTTCCTGAGAACTATGCGGGTAAAGTAAAAGTAGGTACAGAGTTAACATTGACCTTCCCTGATATTCAAAAAACGATTAACAATAAGATCAATGTTTTAGGGAATGTAATTGATCCTTTAAGCAGAAGTTTCTTTATTGAATCTAAGTTACCAGTAGATAAAAACTTTAGACCAAATTTATTGGCTCAAGTAAAAATTAAAGATTACGAAAAGAAAGACGCAATCAGCATCCCTGTTAACTTATTACAAAACGACGAGAAAGGAAAGTTTGTATATGTAGCTTCAATAGAAGCTGGTAAAATGGTTGCTCGTAAGAAAATGGTTACGACGGGTGAATTCTATGGTAACAATATCGAAGTACTTGGTGGTTTAACTGCTGGTGAAGTATTGATCACAGAAGGTTATCAATCTATCTACGATGGTCAATTGATCACGACTACCATTAAATAATTTTTAAAAGCACAATCGATCCATATGTCGACACTTAATAATATAAAAGAAAAGTTTAAAGAATTTAAACCTACTTCTTGGAGTATCACCAATAAAACATCTATTTACTTAGTGATGTTGTTTATTAGCCTTGGTGGTATCTATCAATTCTTGACACTTCCTAAAGAACAATTTCCAGAGATTGTGATTCCTACCATGTATGTGCAAACTATCTATGTAGGTAACTCTCCTAAGGATATTGAAAACTTAGTGACACGTCCTTTAGAAAAACAAATCAAAGCTATTACTGGAGTGAAAATCAATAAGTTCACTTCGGTTTCACAGCAAGATTTCTCGGCTATCACTGTTGAATTTAATACCAGCGTTAAACCGGATATCGCTTTGCAAAAAGTAAAAGATGCGGTGGACAAAGCTAAGGGTGACTTGCCGAATGACTTAACGCAAGAGCCTAGAGTAATTGAAGTGAACTTTAGTGAGCAGCCAATCATGTATGTAAACATTAGCGGTAATTATAGCTCGGTTCAATTAAAGAAATACGCTGACGATTTAAAAGATAAATTAGAAAACATCACTCAGGTTAACCGTGTTGATTTAGTAGGTGCGCCTGAACGTGAATTTCAAATTAATGTAGACAACTTTAGAATGCAAAGTTCTGGTATCACATTTGATGATATTACTTATGCGATTCAAAGAGAAAACTTAGATTTATCTGGTGGTCTTTTAGAAGTGGGCAGCATGCAGCGTAACCTTCAATTAAAGGGTCAGCTTAAAAATGCAAATGACATTGCAAATATCATTGTTCGTAATACAAGCGGTGCGCCAATCTATTTAAAAGACGTAGCAACTATTATTGACACCGTTAAGAAAAACGAAAGCTATGCTCGTTTAGATGGCAAAAACGTTTTGACATTAAATATCATCAAGCGTAGTGGCGAAAACTTAATTGAAACTTCTGATGCAGTGAAGAAAATTGTTGATGAAGCGAAATTAACAAGTTTACCAAAAGACCTTAATACTGTGATTACAGGTGATCAAAGTATCAAAACAAGATCGTCCTTCACTGAACTAGTGAACTCTATTGTGATTGGATTCATCTTGGTATTGATTGTATTAATGTTCTTTATGGGTGTAACAAACGCATTCTTTGTGGCCTTATCGGTGCCATTGAGCATGTTTGTTGCCTTTGTGTTTTTACCTGCAGGTAACTTATTAATTGGCACAAATATTACTTTGAACTTCATGGTATTGTTTGCCCTCTTATTTGGCCTGGGTATCATTGTAGATGACGCGATTGTTGTTATTGAAAATACACACAGAATATTTGTTCAGGGTAAAGGAAAGTTAACAGCAACCACATCGGCTAAAATGGCCGCAGGTGAGGTATTCATACCTGTATTAGCAGGTACCGTGACAACTTTAGCACCTTTCTTCCCGTTATTATTCTGGCCTGGTATCATTGGTAAATTCATGGTGTACTTGCCAGCGATGTTGATCTTTACTTTAGCAGCATCTTTAGTCGTTGCGTTTATCATGAACCCAGTTTTCGCGGTTGACTTTATGAACCACGAGGAGCATGATGATAAGGAACCAAAGTCTGCCATCTTCAAGAAAAAGAATTTCTGGATTCCTATTGGATTTGGAATAGTATTAGATTTAATGGGTGCGACTTTCTTAGGCAACCTAATCATCTTCTTTATGATATTGGTGGTTGCAAACAGGTATTTCATTGCAGGTGCAATTAAGCATTTCCAAGAAACAACCTTACCGAACATGATGGATTTATATGAGCGTATTTTAAGAAGATCATTGACTGGATGGAGACCTGTTAAATTATTATTTGGCACATTCGGTTTGTTAATATTTTCTTTTGTTGTATTTGGTATCAGCGTGGGTACCGGAAGAACAGGTATTGAGTTTTTCCCTCAAGCAGATCCAAACCAGGTCTATGTGTACCTTAAATTACCAGTGGGGACAGAGGTAAAACATACCGACTCTATCACTAAAGTTTTAGAAGCTCGTGTGAATAAAGTACTAGGTACAGATAATGGTAAAAAGAATCCTGTAGTAGAGTCTATCATTTCGAATATCGCAGTGGGTGCAGGTGATCCAATGACAGGAGACCGAAGCACAAGATCGGAGTTAGGGCGTATTCAAGTGAACTTTGTAGAGTTTGAAAAACGTCATGGTGTTTCAACTATGCCTTACTTAGATGCAGTGCGCAAAGAGATGAAAGGTATACCAGGTGCAGAGATTACAGTTACTCAAGAGTCTAGTGGTCCGCCAACGGAGCCTCCAGTAAATATCGAAATTCAAGGAGATGACTTTGATAAATTAATCAAAACAGCTGTTGGATTAAAAAATTATTTAGATGCAGCACAGATTCCTGGTATCGAAGAATTAAAGATGGATGTGGATTTACAAAATCCAGAATTAACTTTAACAATTGATAGAGAACGCGCATTGAGCGAGGGTGTTTCTTCTGCTCAAGTGGGTATGCAAATTCGTACCGCTTTATTTGGTAAAGAAATTTCTAAAATAAAAGATGGTAAGGATGAATATAAAATTCAATTACGCAACCAAGAGATGCAACGTAAAAATTTAGTAGACTTATTAAATATGCGTTTGTCTTTCCGCGATATGGCTGCTGGTGGAATGGTAAAAAATATTCCTATTAGCTCATTGGTTAAGGTGGAGCCTACGAGCACTTTGGGTAGTGTAAAAAGAAAGAATCAAAAAAGACAAATTCAATTACGTTCAAATGTATTAATGAACGAAGGATACAATCCTACAGCTGTGAATGCAGTAATTGCTCAGTATATCGAAAACTACAAAGGAATTGCTGAAGGGGTTACTGTACAACAAACAGGAGAGAATGAGCAACAGCTTGAAACAGTCGCTTTCTTAGGAAAAGCATTGATCATTGCATTAATGTTGATCTTGTTCACTTTAGTATTACAGTTTAACTCTATCTCTAAATCGGTGATCATTTTAACAGAGATTCTATTTAGTATCATTGGGGTATTATTAGGATTTGCTTTAACAGGCATGAAAGTATCTGGTATCATGACAGGATTGGGTATAGTTGGATTAGCAGGTATCGTTGTTAAGAATGGTATTCTTGTAATTGAATTCGCAGATGAATTAAGAAGTCGTGGATACAAAACAAGAGAAGCTGTAATTCAAGCAGGTAAGACAAGAATCATTCCTGTATTGTTAACAGCACTTGCTGCAATACTTGGATTCATTCCTATTGCAGTTGGTTTCAATATCAACTTTGTTACTTTATTCAGTGAATTGAATCCACATATATTCTTTGGTGGAGATAACGTTGCATTCTGGAAGCCTTTGAGCTGGACCATTATATTTGGATTGGCTTTTGCTTTCTTTATGACTTTGTTTATCGTTCCAGCAATGTATTTAATTGCAGAAAGATTACGTCGTCCAATGCGTCGTCAATTTGGTGGCAAATGGATTAGCATGTTGGGTATACCTCCATTGACATTTGTATTCATTCCTTTAATGTTTGTTAGTACATGGATTCACAACAAACAAGTGAAAAGAAGAAATGCTAAAAACAATGCAAACGGAGATAGCACTTTCAATGGATCTTGGTTCTAACCGAATGAATTTCATCACAATAAAAAAGGGCGCATCAATGATGCGCCCTTTTTATTGATATAGTTTTATCTTTTAAAACTTCAATTGATTAGACAAACGCTTTAATTCTATCTCTGCAATCTTTGCACTAAACTTTAAACTTGTTAATCTAAACCCAGCTGTTTCAAAGCTTTGCTGCGCTTGCTTTACATCGACAATCGTTGCTTGTCCTAATTTAAATTTCTCCATTACCAATGCCAACAACGCTTCTGACATTTGATAGTTCTCTAATTCAATTGGCGTTTGCTTTAAACTATTCTGATAATTTTGATAGGTCTTGAATAATTCTGTTGCTAAATCCTGCGCTGTATTGTCGTATTGTAATTTAGCACTCAATGTGTTGATTTGCGCATTCTTTACTGCACGCTTACTTGCGCTTCCTGCATAAATTGGAATACTCAAGTTAAATCCTAAAAAGGGACCATAGCTTTCATTTAATAAAATGAAACCTGCTGTTGATTTATTACTGTTATAGTTAAAACCACCATTCGCTCTTAAAGTAGGATAGGTAAGCGCTTTGGTTTCTTTTTCTAAAAACTGATTTACATTAATCAATTGTTGTGCAGACTGTAATAAAGGATGCTCTTTCATTTTAGATTCTACATCTGACAAATTTAATTTTTGATCAACTTGTATACTATCTGTAAAAATATAATTTGAATTCGCAGGAACAACCATACTATTATACAAATCTGCTTTCACTTGTTCCAATACCAACAATTGATTTTGCTTTGCTTGTATTAAAGCATTCAAGTCTAAATTAGATTGTAATAGGTCTGATTGATTTGCAACACCAATCGCTTGTCTTGTTTTCACAATAGCTACACGCTCTTCTGAAGCTTCTATAGACTTTTCAATTGTTTTTAAAAATGCCGCTTGTCTGATTACATTATAATACTGTTGCATCACTGTTGAGCTTGTGTTCAACATCTGTGTTTGTAATGCAGCTTCAGTTTGTTTTTCGATACTTGCTAATCTATCCTTTGTGGCAGCAATTCTATAACCATTGAACAAAATCATTGTTGCCGATAAACCACCATTCAGGGTAGATCCATCTACACCGCTTCTTGTTGTATTTCTTGAAGGATCTGGGAAGGTCTGATTAATTGTAGTTAAGGTATTGTTGTTGGTACCCGTTGCCGTAACTGTTGGTAATCCACCTGCTACACCATAATTATTATTGTTCTTTGCGATAGAAGCATTGTTCTCTACAAGCTTAATGTCATAACTATTTTGAATAGCAATCGTTACTGCTTCTTTTAAACTTAAATTATTTTGAGCAGCTAATTTTTCTTGCGAAAAAACTAAAGCCAAAACTAAGACAATGAAATTTTGTTTTTGCATACTATAAATTTAAACCAGCCAGGCTAAAAACGAGGTTTTCCCTGTGTTTTTTACATCAGTGGTATATCAACTTGGACTTTATAACTATTTTACCAGCGTGCCTACTGAGTCTCCTTGAACAATCTTCATTAAATTACCTGCTTGATTCATATCAAATACAATAATTGGTAATTTGTTCTCCATACATAAAGTGAAAGCAGTCATATCCATCACTTTTAAATTCTTAGAGATACATTCTTGGAAACTAATTGTTTCGAATTTTTTTGCATTTGGATTTTTCTCTGGATCTGCATCATACACACCATCTACCCTTGTACCTTTTAAAATCACATCAGCTTTCATTTCAATCGCTCTCAATGAACCTGCTGTATCGGTTGTAAAATAAGGATTGCCCGTACCTGCACCAAAAATTACCACACGTCCTTTTTCTAAATGTCTTAATGCTTTTCTTCTGATATATGGCTCTGCTACCTGCTCCATGTTTATTGCAGATTGCAATCTTGTGTACACACCAATTTTTTCTAACATCGCTTGTATTGCCATCGCGTTGATCACTGTTGCCAACATCCCCATATAATCACCATGCGCTCTTTCAATACCACTTTCAGCCTCGTTCATTCCTCTATAAATATTACCACCGCCAATTACAATCGCCACTTCAATACCCATGTCTACCAATTGCTTGATTTCATTTGCGTATTGTTCTATAATTTTTGGATTAAATGGATCACCATTTCTTTCATTTCCTAATAATGCTTCTCCAGATAATTTTAACAAGACGCGTTTGTACTTAGGCTCCATAGTAGTTGAGATTTATACTTGCAAGATACAAATTTTGCATAAGGATTAAAAGCTTTTATAACAGCTTATGGTAGGGCATAAAAAAGGGAGGTCAATGACCTCCCTTTTGATATTCTTTGAACGCTTAGTTTCTTGGAATCTGCACCATTTGAATCTTTTGGACCAAACAGTGTTGACTTGCAATTTACCCTAAGGCTACACGCTTAAATTCAGTCACTTTCATATCAGCACCTACAGACTTGATATGTTCAGCTACTGTCTTTGAACCATCCTTAACGAATGATTGCGCTAATAAAGTATTCTCTTTAAAGAATGCTGCAATCTTGCCTTCAGCAATTTTAGCAATCATTTCTTCTGGCTTACCTGCCATCTTTGGATCTTCTTTCATTGTGTCAATGATGATCGCTCTTTCACGTGCTACAGTTTCAGCAGGTACTGATTCTGGATCAACCGCTACTGGGTTCATCGCTGCAATTTGCATTGCAACATCCTTACCCAATTCAGCAGCTTCTGCAGTCAAGCCTACCAATACACCCATTCTGTATGCACCGTGGATATAAGAAGCTACATAAGCTGCTTCCACTCTTTCGAATTTAGCTACAGCGATTTTTTCACCGATTGCAGCTAATTTATCATTGATCATATCTGCAACAGTTATTCCGTTGATAGATACATTGTTTAATTCTTCAGCAGATTTTACATCGTTCGCAACTGCAGCATCAGCAATAGTTTGCGCGAAAGCAACGAATTCAGCATTCTTAGAAACGAAATCTGTTTCACAAGAAATACATACTACAAATCCAACTTTTTTATCAGCAGAAGTTTGTGCAATAATTACACCTTCTTTTGCTTCTCTATCGCTACGCTTAGCAGCAACTTTTTGTCCTTGCTTACGTAACCAATCGATCGCAGCTTCAAAATCTCCGTTTGTTTCTGTCAATGCTTTACGGCAATCCATCATACCGGCACCTGTTGCTTGACGTAATTTATTAATGTCTTGTGCTGTTATAGCGCTCATAAAATTATTTTTAAAAATGTCTAATTAATATTTAGTTAATATAGTCGTACTTAATAAAATACAATTGGGTCATTAATACCCATAGGATATCAATAACCCAATTGGGATAAAATATTATTTTCTTACTGGACCACGAGAGCCAGTAGTTGTACGACGCTTAGGAGCACCTGGAGCAGATGGAGCCGCACCAGCACCACGCTTAGCTCTTCCGCCTTCTGCGTTTGCTTCAGCTTCCATTCTCTTAGCCTTTGCTTCTAATTCGTTGTTACCTTCTTCTACTTCACCTTCATCATCTTTAGAAGCTTGACGCTCAGCCAAACCTTCTGCGATTGCTGCAGTGATATAGTTAGTAATGATTGCGATTGATTTTGTAGCATCATCATTTGCAGGAATAGAGAAATCTACTTTATTTGGATCACAGTTTGTATCAACCATACCAAATGTTTGGATTCCTAAACGCTTAGCTTCTGCTAATGCGATATGCTCATGACCGATGTCTACTAAGAATAAAGCTGCTGGTAAACGACCCAATTGAGCGATACCACCTAATACTTTTTCCATTTTATCTTTATCACGACCTAATGTTAAACGCTCTTTTTTAGTTAAGCTTTCAGCACTTCCGTCGCTCAACATCTTCTCGATGCTTTGCATTTTCTTAACGCTCTTACGAACTGTGTTGAAGTTAGTCAACATACCACCTAACCAACGCTCTGTAGCGTAAGGCATGTTTACTTTCTTAGCACATTCGCTAACGATTTCTTTTGCTTGCTTTTTTGTAGCTACAAACATGATCTTCTTACCACTTTTAGCAATTTGCTTTAAAGCAGCAGCAGTCTCTTGTAAGTGCTCTACAGTTTTGTTCAAGTCAATGATGTGAATACCTTTCTTTTCAGCGAAAATGTAAGGTAACATTTTTGGATTCCACTTCTTTTTAAGGTGACCAAAGTGTACGCCAGCTTCCAAAAGTTGCTGTTGAAGTGAAGTATTATTTTCCATTTGTATAAATTGTAATAATGAATTAAAAATTTGAATCGATTAACGCTTGCTAAATTGGAAGCTTCTACGTGCCTTCTTGTGGCCGAACTTCTTACGTTCAACACTTCTTGGATCACGCTTCAATTGACCAGCCGCTTTTAACGTTGGACGAACTTCTGGGTTTAACTCTACTAATACACGAGCAATACCTAATTTGGCTGCTTCTGCTTGACCTTTCATACCACCACCTGCTGCGTTAATTACGATATCGTATTTACCTTCAACACCTGCTGCTTTTAAAGGAGCTTCAACTTGATTTTGTAAGTATACTAAAGGAAAGTACGCTTTGTAATCTTTATCGTTAACGGTAATTTTTCCAGTACCCTTGCTAACGAAGACACGTGTTACGGCTTCCTTACGACGACCTACTGCATTTGTTTGCTTTTCCATTTATATAGATTTGGAATGATTTAAAATTTGAATTCTTTAGGCTGTTGTGCAGCATGAGGATGGTTTGCACCAGCATACACAAATAATTTTTTGATCATCTTACGACCTAAACGGTTTTTAGGTAACATACCTTTTACCGCTCTTTCCATAATAACTTCTGGACGACGCTTGATTAAATCTTCAGCAGCTTCTTCTTTCTTACCACCTGGGTAACCAGAATAGTTCAAGTAAACTTTATCGTGGAATTTGTTTCCAGTCAATTGTACTTTTTCTGCATTAATGATGATTACATAATCTCCACAATCAACGTGAGGAGTGTAATAAGCCTTGTTCTTACCACGTAGAACTGCTGCGATTTTTGAAGCGATACGTCCTACGGTTTGATTAGTACCATCAACAATGTACCAGCCATGTTTAACGGTAGCCGCGTTGGCGTGCTTCGTGGTGAAATGTAGTTTACTCATAATCTTTTGTTTAAATGAGGCTGCGCTATCCCGCTAGCCATAAATTATCCCCTTTTATAAGGGAGGACAAAGGTACGGGTGGATTTTTGCTTTTTAGTCCCTTTTTGAGGATATTTTTCATCGCACTCCCGTAACTAATTGATTATCAATAATAATTTTGTATCGTAATTTTCATGATATAAAAATAGTGCTGATTATCAATAAGTTGCAAAAATATGAACTATACAACTTAAGGCCTATTTTTACGTTACTACTATATATATGTATCAAAAATTCCAGGCAGACCAGCTTTTCAACGGAACCGAACTACTTGATGGTTCAAAATTTGTCCTAATTACAAAACAAGATGGAACAGTAGAGGGGATTGTGCCTTTATCTGAAGCGGGTGAGGACATACAAAAAATGGAGGGTGTTTTGACTCCAGGTTTCGTGAATGCTCATTGTCATTTAGAGTTATCGCATATGAAGGGGGTGATCCCTCCTCATACTGGATTGCAAGAATTTGTAAAACAAATTGTTGCATTGCGTCAAGTGGAGCCCGAGACAATTCAAGAAGCAATAGTTACTGCAGAAAACGAAATGGTATCAAATGGTATTGTAGCGGTAGGCGATATTTCAAACACACTTGATACATTAGAGCAAAAAGCAAAACACCATTTAGCGTATTATAGTTTTGTGGAGTTATATGATTTGGATCCGATACGCGCGCATGATAAAATAATTGCAGGAATAGAAATTCAAAAACAGTTTCAGGATAATTGTGTGCGTGCATCTTTAGTACCACATGCGCCATATTCTGTATCACCTCGTTTGTGGACATTACTGAGTGAACATTTTGAAAGCCATACAATTAGTATGCACAATCAAGAGACACCAGATGAAAATGAATTTTTTAAAACAAAGACAGGGAGTTTTTTAGGGATGTACGAAAGAACAAAAGTAAGCCTTGATTTTTTTGAAGCCACTGGATTAAGTTCTTTGCAATCTGTTTTACCGGTTTTAAAAAATGCAACAACAAGTATTTTAGTCCACAATAGTTTTACAAATGCAGCTGATATTGATGCAGTAAAAAATAAAATGCCAAATACTTTTTGGTGCTTATGTCCTAACGCAAATCAATACATAGAACAAACGATGCCGCCGATTGAATTACTACGCAGTAATAAGGTTAATATTTGTGTGGGTACAGATAGTTATGCAAGTAATTGGAGCTTGAATATTTTAGATGAACTCAAAACGATTCAACAAAAGTTTGCAGCAATTCCTTTGGCCGAACTATTACAATGGGCCACACTCAATGGCGCGCGCGCGCTACAAATGGATAAACACCTTGGTAGTTTTGAAAAAGGCAAGAAGCCAGGAGTCGTTTTGATTAAAGGGGCCGATGAATTAAACAGTTTAAGAAACGCAAGTAGTCAAAGAATATTGTAGCTTACAGTATAAATCATTCACCATGACATTTCCTATTTTATTTGGTATCATCGCCATCATGCTTATCCTTTGGCGCAGAAATAAGAATAGCAGAAGAGATAATGACTAATGCAACACTGCTTGTAAAATAGGAAGCGATTTTATTTCACTAAATTTTTTATAGTGCCAACTTAAAGAGAGTTGGAATAGTTCCAATATTTTTTTTCTTTGAGCGCCATTTAAGTGGATTGTTTCCAACTCATTGTATAACTGTAGGCTTAAAAATGTAGATGCAGTAGCAGCTTCTGTTCCTTCTAAAAAATAAGGATGGAGTGGCTTATTGGCAACAAAGTTTCCTTCATGCACATCTAAAATGGGTGTTTCATTGGAGTATTCTCCTTGTAAACCAAAACCTAGCGTTTGACTTAAGTGAATTAAAAAATAGATAGGGAGGTTGCTCACTAAACCTGGACCACCTTTATCTAATTGCTTGAATGTATCTTCTATTAAATAAAACAATTCAGGATGGGGTTCTGGTTCGAGTGTTTGTTGTAAAATTTCTACAATATAGGTGGCGACTGCATTACGCAATACATCCGAATAAACATGTTGATACACATAGGACCAATTTACATCCTTGATCATCTGCATACTCTTCATTGGATAATGATAAGCTTCCATTTGTAAAATGGCACCGGGCTGATAAAAGACACCCTTGCTTGCGCCTTTTTTACTAATGGTTCGAACACCTTTAACAATGTATTGTTGTAATCCAAAAAGTTCCGTGTAGATAGAAGCAATGACACTTGTATCTCCGTATTTGGTCACGCGTAAAACAATACCCTTGGTGTTGTGTAACATAAATTATTGATCAACGGATATACACCTAATTTAAATAGGATGTTCCTAGACGCTTTTAAATTGTTGCAAGAACCTGACATCGTTTTGAGAATACAAACGCAAGTCGTTCACTTGGTATTTTAATTGTGCGATTCTTTCTACACCCATACCAAACGCAAAGCCAGTATACTTTTCAGGGTCAATGCCAAAATTTTCTAACACTTTTGGATGCACCATACCTGATCCTAAAATTTCTACCCAACCGGTATGCTTACAAATATTACATCCCTTACCAGCGCAAATTTGACAACTGATATCCATCTCTGCACTAGGCTCTGTAAATGGAAAATAACTTGGACGAAAACGCACTTTCACTTCCTTGCCAAACATCTCTTGTACGAAAAAATAAAGTGTTTGTTTTAAATCTGCGAAGCTTACATTTTCATCTATATACAATCCTTCTACTTGATGAAAGAAGCAATGTGCTCTTGCAGAAATTGTTTCATTTCTATACACACGTCCCGGACAGATCACACGAATGGGTGGTTTCTGCGATTCCATTACACGCGCTTGTGTACTTGATGTATGCGTCCTTAATAACCAAGCAGAATGATCTGCGGTTTTTTCTTCTACATAAAATGTGTCTTGCATATCACGTGCAGGATGATCTTCTGGTAAATTCATCGCACCAAAATTGTGCCAATCATCTTCGATCTCTGGCCCCTCCGCAACTGCGAATCCTAGTCTTTTAAAAATGGCAACCATTTGATTGCGCACCAAATTCAAAGGATGTCTTGTTCCAACTGTTGTTGGATCTCCAGGCAAACTAAAGTCCATCCCTGTTTCTACCTCTGCGCTATCCCCTAATCCTGCTTGTAATGCTTCAAATTTTTCTTCGGCAACTATTTTAAAAGCATTTAAAATTTGCCCAAACTCCTTCTTCTGCTCGTTTGGCACATTTTTCATCTCACCCATGATTTGCTTTACCAAACCCTTGGTTCCTAGGTATTTAATTCTAAACTGCTCTAAAGCTTCTGCATTAGGCGCTTCTGCCGCAGTTATCTCCTTTTTAATGTCTTCTATTTGCTGTAATAGTTGCTCCATGCTACGAAGATAAAGAAAAAATAAACCGTAAAAAACCTTACATTTGTTATTCGTTGAAGTAATATATACATGGAGTACAATACAGCAAGAAGCATCATGGGGATGAGAGAGTATGGCCGTCACGTTCAGAGGATGGTGGATCATCTATTAACCATTGAGGATAGAGCAAAAAGACAAGAACAAGCCCAAGTGGTGATTGAGTTGATGGGATTCCTAAACCCACAACTAAAGAACATCGAGGACTACAAGCATAAATTATGGGATCACTTATTCTTTATGAGTGGTTTTAAATTAGATGTCGACAGTCCATACCCAATCCCAACAAAAGAAACTTATAAGCAAAAGCCAGATCCTTTGCCTTACCCACAACGCAAAATTAAATATGCGCATTTGGGTAAAAATTTGGAATTGGTGATTGACAAGGCGATGGCAGAACAAGATCCAGAAAAGAAAACTGGCTTTGCACACACCATTGCGCACTACATGAAATTGGCTTATAGTAACTGGCACAAAGAATTGGTACAAGACGATGCAATACGTAGCGAATTAAACGCGATCACTGGTGGTGAATTAGAATTTAGCAACACGCCTTATATCAAGCACCGTAATCAAAACTTTGAACGCGACGAATATCGTCCTGCTGGTGGTCGTTGGCAGAATAACCGCAACAGACCTAATGCTGGCGGTGGTGGTGGAAGAAACAACAACAACCGTAATTTCAAAAAGAGATTTTAATAAAAAACCCCGTAAATCAATTACGGGGTTTTTTATTACATCTTGATTAATTTAAACTGCTTACTCATTTTTCGATCAGCAGAAAACACCTTTAATAGATAATTGCCGGCCGATAACCTTTCTAGGTTTAATTGTGTACCAGGGGAAATACTAGGTCTTGAAAATACCCTTGATCCTGTCGCAAGATCAAAAACTTCTACATCAATCAATGGATATTTCTTAATTGAAAAATCAATATTTAATTTTCCCACGAAAGGGTTAGGCGCCACTTTAATAAATTCATCTTTACTTAAATTAACCACGTCAGTAATTAAATAATAATATGCGACACTTGAAGCACTCGTGCAACCATCTATTGTGTTTGTAACGGTATACTGGCCCGCACTTGTAGGCTTATACCTTTGCGTGGTATCGGGCAAAGCTACTCCATCTTTATACCAGGTATTACCATACACGGTACTGGATTTAAGATAATTGCTTGTATCCCTTATTAATACAGGAACCACAGGAGCTTCTGCTGTGTAGCTTACTGCTATATTTTTATTACCAACCGTATCTGAAATTGAATTTGGCTTTACAGTTAAAACTAATTTATCAGAACAGATTCTATTAATATAAGCATGATATTGGGTGTTTGATATTTTTACAACAGAATCGACACGACCTACATTAATCGACAAGCTATCTTTTGCTAAATTATTGGATAAAAATTCGTTTGACTCAATTGTATAAACTGTTTTTGAATTAATGCTATTATTTCTTTTTATAGAAAGTATAGGATTTTTGGTGTCTTTATAAATAGAGCTAATTACAGGAACTGTCTCGTTACCCAACGAGTCTTTAATCATTATTTTAATATTAATTAATCCATCAGCAAAACCAGATAAGTTTATGTTTTTAATTTTGAAAACAGAGTCTGTAATTTTACCTGTTAAAACAATTGAATCACCAACTGCAAATGTCTGCTTGCTTGTTGAATAAGTTACATATCTCGATTCGGACATGCCACTGATTTTTGCAATTGAAGATTGGGTTAAAACCAATTGGTATTCACAATTCAATTCCGAAACTTTGATATCATAAACAAGGGAGTCAATATTACTAATACCCATATTAGATAGATTGGCTTTTAGCAAAGAGGACTTGGGCGCTACAACATCTTTTGTATACTGTGCTTTTCCTATGCCCAATAATACTTTTCCGGTATCTAATATAAATACGGTTGCATATAATGTCCCGTCATTCACTCCACTTAGTTTTAAGTTTTTGACAACCAAGGAATCACTTGTCATCAACCCCTCATATAAAACCGACTCGCCCCCCATGTCACTATATATTCTTGCTCGGTAATTTTTTTGAGCACAGTTCGAACAAGCTATAGAAAGGGAAACAGAATCCACATTTTTAGAATTTACTTTCTTTCCCAAAATTTCGACACGTGGTGTCACTGATTGAGTTGAATCTTTTTCCTCAATATCAAAACGAACTAATTCAACAAAACTAGTTTGTTTAGTATTGTTTGATCTATCAATAAGATCTATAGATTCTACTCCCCATAATCCAGGAGCAGAGCCTTTAGGCAATAAGGTGCTAACCTTATACTTTCTCCAAAAACCAGGACGGCCATCTGGATCTGCAATGAGATAAAAAAAGTTTTGTTTAATCTTATCAAAATCATTTTGCATACTAAAATTAAACTGCTTCCCTTGTGGATCTCTTAACATATAAGATCCATGTTTTAATCCCGCTTCATTACCCGGATAAGCAGATGAGTCTTTCGCAAAAAATTCCATCTCGAAAAGCGTTTCTCCGTCTGGTGCTTTAGGATTGGTAGGGGTGGCTTTAATTGTAATTGCATTCAAGTCTAGTACTGGCGGTATAAAATCGGGATACTTAGTATCCATAAATATACTGTCTCTAACATGCTTAGATGTTTTTAAATCCCCAGTAGCAATTTGAAAACTAGACGTATCATTCATAAAAAAGGCACGCTTTGGATTGCCGCCCTCGTCGACTAAATACATCATTGTTAATTCATAATAGCCTCTAGGAAAATATTCAGGAATCGGATACCTATATGTAATATGTTTGATATCTGGATTAGTAGCATCAATTTGATAATATTTATTATCTCCATTACCCAATACACCAAGTTGTAACTCAGTTTTAACGCCTTTCTCATTCAATTTTGGTAATGCATAATTTGTGCCAATATAGGTGATTGAATTTCTATCACTTAAATCAAATTTTGCTTCAATATATTGTGTATTAACACCATTCACATCTTCGCTGGGCCCCATTGAACCGAACTTTGCAATCCCCTTATTTAGTTTCAATGTATTGTCTATATATTTTGGTGGCGTCACATCTTCAAGTGGATTGTCTAAATATAATTTCAGTCCAAATGTATTATTATTTTCAAATCGCTTATTACCAACTGCATCAGACACCATTATTTGATTCACTGTCCAATAACCTGATTTAAAATATTTACTTAGTGTAACTTGTCCTCTTAAAATATTACCCTGACTATTTGTTGCTGTTAAACCAACATCAAAAATAGTACCTATTGAACTTGCAAAACGAGTATATCCAGAAGTAGCACCATCTCGTGTGCTATCTATGATATTTAATTCTATTTCTAAGGTGACTTTTTTGTCCTCATTCCTCCCGCCTTCCACTTTTACATCGACTCTTTTAATTTTTCCGGGATAATTATAATCAGGTGATAAATTATAAACCATAAATGTAAGGTCCTTGCGGATCATTGCTACATACCTCGTACCGTTCATAATTCTATCTCTTATGAATTCAAACTTCCTGATAGATCTTGACATCAACATGTCAGGATTCATAACATAAAAAGAGATTGACTCTGCCATATCCTCATTTGGATTATTTGCATGAGCATAGGCACTTACGAATTCCGTTGTCTTTGTTGTTGACCAACCCGAAGCAACTGTTGGATCTATATACCAACCTCCTAAATCGGCCCATTCATTTTTTATTTGTTGACTAAACAAGCCTTCCCATAAAAAATGCGCCTTTTCATGCAAAACCAATCTTTGAATATTAAAATAATCGTTTCCTTGGAAAGCTGTATTTACAAACTCTATCGTTTTTCTTCCAGTCCATGCAATTGCTGCAGCATTCGGATAAACAGGATTAACCTGTCCTGCTATCCTTCTCGCCATGTATTTTAAATTTGTTTGCGCATGCATTCCTTCGGGCAGCTCTTCAATCATATCAAGAATAGTTAATTTTTCAAACGCAGAAAACTCCTGAAAATTTGAAAAATCCTCATTCATAATTCCTTTTAATTCTTCATTTGGAATTAGAAACTTAAAACCATACCTATTTGTAGCAAGCTGATTTACCAAGTCCTTATTATACCCGAAGTTGGTACTAAATGCAACCACCGCATGAAATAGTCTTTTTGAAAAAAACCTTCCTTTAATTCCATCCAATACTCCCACAGATGGATTGGCATAAACAAAAGCTTTTTTAGATATTGTAACCATCTTGATGTTGTCAATCGTATCAATTGTGATATCATTTGCAATATCGGTATCTACAATTTTCCAAACAGAATTTACTTTAACAGGACTGCCTTCTCCATAAGTTTGAAACAATGGATTGTTGGAAATTGTTTTAAACAACCTATAGGCATCTTCATTGGTCCATTTACTTAATTCATTTGAAAGTGCAATGCCATATTTATTATATAATGTAACGCTTGAGAAATCGTCTGGTATTGTAATTGTAGAATTTAAAACCTGGATTGAATATGGTGTATTAATGTAGCTTTGTTGTGCGTGACCAACATAACTACTATCATCCTGCCATTGATAAACATAATTAACTGTATTTGATAAGACAACGGGATTTAATTTAATTTCTACTAGTTTTTCATTGTTGTTAAGTTCTACCACTTTAGAAGGAGGGAAATAATATCCAGTAGCATCTATTTTTACTTCCCATTTGCCATTGGACAAACTCTGAAATTTATAGGTTGCAATACTATCACTTCCAGATTTTATTATTTTATAAAACTGAACCTCAGCACTTTTTTGAACATAGACTGTACAAGAATCCCCGGGTTTTAAACTTGTTACTTTAAAAGTGATAGCGCTTTGTGCAAAAAGAGCAGAAGCACTAAACATTATTAATGAACAAACGAAAAAAATAGACAGCCTAAAATTATTCAGCTTCATAGGGCATTATTTAATGCAATAATTATAATGACAACTATACCACCTTTTCATTATTAAAAATTTAAAAGCGATATAAATATTTGTATTCTAAAACTTAGCAGGAACTCCCAACTTTGGAATACTGTTTTTAATAAATACTCTTAAGTGATCATTGCTAGTAGATAAATCTTCTTTTCTCAAGTACATCATATGCCCACTTCGGTAGCCTTCCCAAAACATTCTATCTTGAATTTTTCCAGCTGGATCCATCTGCCACATATTGTACTTCGCATTAAAGTAATCACATGCACCGTCATAATACCCTGATTGTACTAATAAATTTAAATAAGGGTTCTCCATCATTGCCATGCGCAAATCCTCTCCTGTATTGTTATTGCTGTTATCCCAAGGTTGTACTGGTCCAAAAATATAATAGTTTAAATCGGTCTTGTAACCCAACTCATCTCGTAAATACATATTGATTGCTGGCGTAAAGGAATGTTCCCAAGACAATAACTCTGCATTATAATCTGGTTTTTGTCCTGCATCTTTTTTATCCATTCCAATATACCTTGAATCTAATCTTCCAATTGTTTTTCCTTGATCACGTAATAGTTCTTTCCAAAAATAATCAAATGGTACTTCCATATTTTGTTCTGCAACAACCGTTTCTTTTAATCCAATATAACCGGCCACTTTTTTCACTATCGCTTTGCGTTTATCTGGGGGTAATGCACCGCCTTGTGCCAATGATGGTAAAAGCTCATTGATTGTAAATGCTTCTACTTCTGGTAAATATTTTTCTAATTCTTTGGATTGAAATTCTGGAGCTAGTTTTTTGTGATGCCATGCAGTAGCCGCCATATAAGGGATACGAAGCGCTGCACTTGAAACCGCATCACGCTTTAAACCAAGATCGGTAGGAGAAACTAAGATCACCCCATTCAAAAACATCCAATGTCTATTTTGTAATTCTAAAGACAAACCAGATACACGATTCGTTCCATAACTTTCTCCAATTAAAAATTTTGGAGAAGCCCAACGTTTTTGTCTCCCCACAAAAGTATTAATCCAGTCTGCTAAATATTTTATATCCGCAGTTACACCAAAAAACTTTGAACCTGGTGTTGCTTTATCTAAAATTCTTGAGAACCCAGTATTCACAGGATCTACGTATACAATGTCTGCAACATCTAACAAAGACTGAGGATTATCTTCAAATCCATAAGGCTGAATGGGATATCCTTCGTCGTCGATTTTTAATTTTTTAGGTCCGGTATAACCTAAGTGCATCCAAACACTAGCAGTACCAGGACCGCCATTGAATGAAATAACCAATGGTCTTGTTTCTTTATTTGTTACATCTGTACGCTCATAATAAACATAAAATAAACCCGCAATTGCTTTACCCTCTTCGTCCCAAACTGGCTGTGTACTTGCCGTCACCTTATAAGGCACTTTTTGTCCTTTGATGGTTACCTCTCCTGTTTTTTCGGCTTTTTGCTCTAAGCTTAAGGCTCTATTAAACGTGGCTGTTTTAGTTGTACCTTCTTCTGCTGGCTTTTGCGCTACTACTAACACTGAACTCAGCAAGAATAAATAAGTAAAGAATTGTTTTTGCATAAATAATGGATGATTAATAAAGGTTGGAACTACTAAAATTTTGTGGATTAAATATACAACCTATTTCCACTTTCTATTTCCACTTTATTATTATTTATTTAGATGGTATTTGCGTAATTTAGTCCCATGTCTGAACATCAAAAAAAAGTGATCATTTTGACTGCTCCTTCTGGGGCGGGTAAAACATCCATCACTAAATTTTTATTAGCCAATTATCCCCAGTTAGCGTTTTCTGTCTCTGCTACAACAAGAGCTCCAAGGGGCGCAGAGAAAGATGGTGTTGATTATCATTTTATTAGCCCCGTAGTATTTGAGGGTCATATTGAGCAAAACGACTTTTTAGAATATGAAATGGTCTACGAAGGGTTGTATTATGGTACTTTAAAATCTGAGTTAGATCGTATTTGGAGTCTTGGCAAAACGCCAGTACTCGATATAGATGTAAAAGGTGCAATAGCAATTCAAAAACAATTAGGGGAGAAGTCATTGTCTATTTTTATTTTACCACCATCTATTGAAGTGTTAAAAGAAAGGCTCGAAAAAAGAAATACCGAATCTCCCGAAAAAGTTCAAATGCGTTTAGATAAAGCAGCTTATGAAATTAGTTTTAGCAACCAATTTAATGCGGTCGTAAAAAATGAATTTTTAGAAACTGCTTGCAAGGAAACGGCTTTATTAATACAAGATTTTATTTCAAAATAAACCAATAACCATGTCCGAAAAAACACTTCAAGGTAAAACAGTTTTCATCACTGGTGGAAGCAGGGGAATTGGAAAAGCCATTGCACTTAAATTAGCTGCAGCAGGCGCCAACATTGTGATTGCAGCAAAATCGGTGGAGGAGGATCCACGCTTAGGGGGTACGATTTATTCGGCCGCTGCAGAAGTTGAAGCTTTAGGTGTTAGTGCTTTAGCGGTACAAGTAGACATTAGAGATGAAGCACAAATTGCTGCTGCGATGCAACAAACAGTGGACAAATTTGGGGGCATTGATATTTTAATAAACAACGCATCTGCCATTCAATTAACAGATACCGAACATACACCAAGTAAAAGATTTGACTTGATGCACAGCATCAATGTTCGTGGTACTTTTTTAGTTGTACAACATGCACTTCCTTATTTAAGAAAGTCTACCCATGCTCATATTTTAACTTTATCACCACCAATTAATTTAGCACCAAAATGGTTAGGACCACATGTTGCTTACACAATTACGAAATACAACATGAGCATGATGACACTCGGTTGGGCAGAAGAATTTAAAGAAGACCAAATTTCCGTGAATGCATTATGGCCTCGTACAACAATTGATACCGCTGCTGTTAGAAACTTATTAGGGGGTGAAGCGCTTGCAAATATGAGTAGAACGCCTGCAATACTTGCTGACGCTGCTTATGCGATTGTTACTAAAAAACCATTGGTGTATACGGGGCAAACTTTTGTTGACGAAGCAGTATTAGCTGCAGAAGGCATTACCGACTTGTCGCACTATTCTGTAGTGCCTGGCGGACATTTATATACCGACTTATTTTTATAAAATCTTAAAATACGACAAGATGAAAAAATTATTCCTAGGAGCAATGCTGTTTTTATCCTTTGGTGCTTGGGCTCAAAAGAAAACAAAAGCAGATCCAGCTGCTGCACAAATCAATGCAAACAAAGAAGCCGCATTGAGTGCTTTGAACAATGCTTATGAAGCTGATAAAAAAACCGCATTACAGATTTGGGATTTTGCAGAAGTAGGCTATAAAGAAGTGAAAAGTGCTGCTTTACATATTCAGCATTTAAGGGACGCAGGCTTTACAGTTGAGACAGGTGTTGCAGGAATACCTACTGCTTTTGTTGCTACTTATGGCACCGGAAGTCCTGCCATTGGCATATTAGCAGAATATGATGCATTACCTGGTATCAATCAATCTGCATCAGCAGAAAGAAATCCAATTCCAGGAAAAAATGCTGGTCATGCATGTGGTCACCATCTGTTTGGAACTGCAAGCGTATCTGCGGGTATTGCAATTAAAGAATTAATCGCTGCTGGTAAATTAAAAGGTACTATCAAGGTTTATGGAACACCTGCAGAAGAAGGCGGAAGTGGTAAAGTGTTTTTAGTAAGAGAAGGCTTATTCAATAATTTAGATGCAGTGATACACTGGCATCCGGATGATGTGAATGCAGTTACAACTACAAGTGCTTTAGCTAATAAATCGGCTAAATTTAAATTTTATGGTATTTCTGCACATGCCGCAGCTGCGCCAGACCAAGGTAGATCTGCATTAGATGCAGTAGAAGCGATGAACAATATGGTGAACATGATGCGCGAACATATCCCTCAAGAAACAAGAATTCATTATGTTATTACAAATGGTGGTAAAGCACCTAACGTGATTCCTGATTTTGCAGAAGTATATTACTATGTACGTCATCCAAGAAGAAAAGAAGTAGTAGAAATTTTTGATAGAGTAGTGAAAGCTGCCGAAGGTGCTGCTTTAGGAACTGGTACAACAATGAAGTATGACATTATTGGTGGCACACACGACTTGTTGATTAACAAAACACTTGCAGAAACAATGCAAGCAAACTTAGACAAGGTAGGTGGTGTAAATTATACAGAAGAAGAAATTGCTTTTGGTAAAAAGCTTCAACCAACAATGGTAGCGCCAGTTGATATTGCGACTGCTGCTAAAGTAAAACCACTTACATATATTAACGAAGGCAATAGTGGTTCTACCGATGTAGGTGATGTGAGTTATTCAAAACCAACTGTTGGATTGCGTGCTGCTACATGGGTTCCTGGAACTGCTGCACATAGCTGGCAAGCTATTGCTTCTGGTGGCACTGAGATTGGAACAAAAGGCATGTTGGTTGCTAGTAAAACAATGGCATTAACTGCAATTGATTTAATGAGCAATCCTGAATTAATTAAAAAAGCAACCGAAGAGTTTAATAAATCAATCGGGGATTATAAATACAAAGCTTTATTAGGGGATATAAAACCCGCTCTAAATTATAGAGATTAATTATAGAAAATAATGAATCTCTATAATTACCTATAATGATTTTTTCGAGGCAACCCATAAACGGTCGCCTCGAGGGTATCGCGACTAGTTCGTTAATAAAAGAAGCGTAACAAAAAAGGCCACTCAATTGAGCGGCCTTTTTTAATCTATAATTTATCTTTCAAAAGACACTCAAGGCGCCCGTTTATGGGGAGAAGATGCGAAAGCATCTGATTTATTGAAAAATCATTAGAGTAGAAAAAAAGAGGCGCTTATAAAATTTAAGCGCCTCTTTTTTTTATTCTTGGTTTGATTCTGGGCGCATCTGCGGGAAGAACAACACGTCTTGAATAGATGGTTGATTTAACATCATCATACATAGACGATCTATGCCAATACCAATACCTGATGTTGGTGGCATACCATATTCCAATGCTCTTAAAAAGTCATGATCAATAAACATGGCTTCGTCGTCTCCTCTTTCCATTAGCGCCAATTGATCTTCGAAACGCTTGCGTTGTTCAATAGGATCATTTAACTCAGAATAAGCATTTGCTAATTCTTTTCCATTCACCATCAGCTCGAAACGCTCTACCAGGCCTTCTTTGCTTCTATGCTTTTTAGTTAAAGGACTCATCTCTACCGGATAGTCAATAATAAATGTCGGTTGGATATAAGTGTGTTCACTTGTTGCACCAAATAATTCATCTATCAGCTTTCCTTTTCCAATGGTTGGCGGTACATCTATCTTTAATTGCTTACAAACGTCTCTTAAACCCGCTTCGTCCATACCGCTGATATCAATACCCGTATTTTCTTTAATCGCGTCTAAAATGCTTATACGCTTAAATGGCGCTTTGAAGTTAATCGTCTTTTCACCCACTTTTAATTCAGTCGTTCCGTGTAATGTCAATGCAATTTTTTCAAACAACTGTTCTGTGATTTCCATCATCCAGAAATAATCTTTGTAAGCAGTATACCATTCTAATACAGTGAACTCTGGATTATGCGTACGGTCCATTCCTTCGTTACGGAAGTTTCTACTAAACTCATATACCCAATCAAATCCACCTACAATCAAACGCTTTAGGTATAACTCATTCGCAATACGTAAATAGAATGGCACGTCTAAGGCATTGTGGTGCGTGATAAACGGTCTTGCGGCCGCTCCACCAGGAATTGCTTGTAATACTGGCGTATCTACTTCCAATGCACCACGATCGTTCAAGAACTGGCGAATGGTATTCATTAATATAGTACGCTTTGTGAAAGTATCCTTTACTTCTGGATTGATAATTAAATCGGCATAGCGTTGACGGTATCTAAATTCAGGATCTGTTACCGCATCAAATACTTGGCCCGACTCATCTCTTTTAACTACCGGCAATGGTTTTAAGGACTTTGCCAACAAGGTTAAGGTAGATGCGTGCAATGAAGTCTCTCCGGTTTTAGTCGTAAACACATAACCAGATGCACCAATAATATCGCCCAAGTCCAATCCGTTCTTAGTCATTACATCCCAATAAGTTTTGTCTTCATCGGGACAGATCTCATCTCTCTTTATATATAACTGGAAAATTCCTTGGTCATCTTGAATCTTTACAAATAACACTTTACCCTTGTCATTCACACTCATAATACGTCCAGCTACACAAACCGCTGTGAATTGGTCCTTTGTCTCTTCGGTATAATTGCTCTTAATATCCTGTGATAAATGCGTTACTGGGTACAATGGGGCAGGATATGGATCGATCCCTGCTGCTTCTAATGCTTGTAGTTTTTCTCTTCTAATAATTTCCTGCTCTGATAAATGACTCATTATAATCGATTAATATTTTATTGGATTACTGCAAAAGTAAAACTTAGCAGTCAATTAGCGAAAGAAGCCTTCCTGAACTTCTTTAGCTGTTAAAGAAAGACAATCACCTGGTTGCATGTCTTGAATGGTATACTTACCCAATTTTGCTCTAATTAATCGCAAGACAGGGAATCCAACTTGCGCAAACATTTTGCGCACTTGACGATTCTTGCCCTCTGTTACTTGAATAGATACCCAACTTGTAGGAATACTTTTTCGAAAACGAATCGGAGGGTTCCGATCTGGGACTTGAACAGGTTCAGACAATTGCTCCAGTTTTGCTGTCTTCGTTTTGTAGGCTTTTCCATCTACATTGATGGTGACACCTTTAGTTAATTGCGCTAATGCTACTGCTGAGATTGCGCCATCAACTTGCACCCAATAAGTGCGTTGATGTGCAAACAATGGATTCAATAATTGTTGGTTGATACTTTTGTCATTTGTAATCAACAATAAACCCTCACTATCATAATCTAATCTGCCTACTGGATAGACGTCGGTGGGTACATGTAAGATATCTTTTAAACATAATTTTCCCTCTGTCGATGTGAATTGAGATAACACTTGAAAAGGTTTGTAGATTAAAAAATAGTCCATGAATAAGTACTTGTTTGAGTGGCTGAAAAAACAAAGTCCCACTGTTGTGGGACCTCGTATATAGATGGGTTAGTAAGTACGGGAATTGAATTCCCATCACAATATTAAATATACTTTATTCGAATTCAAAAA
>JACCDM010394356.1_pt1 | contig 79636 bp, 76 predicted proteins | sample 7445851 | NCBI WGS metagenome assembly JACCDM01 (sample SAMN15323438, study PRJNA562643) | freshwater metagenome | isolation source: river surface water | place: USA:Blue River Watershed | collected 2017-08-16
ACGGCGCACCTGCAACCGTTCTTGAGGGTGCAAACAAGGAGACCGCAGAAAAGGCAAAGGCTGCTCTAGAAGCTGCTGGCGCAAAGGTCACCCTGAAGTAAGTTTCAAACTTCAAAATAAAACCCGCTCTCGCCGTATGGCAGGGCGGGTTTTATTTATGCTTGGTCAATGGCCAAAAAACGCAAAAGCCCAAAGCGGTTCGATGACGATGCCCCTCGCGGCGTAAAGCCCTGGGTTCGAATCGTCGCGTTGGTTGTCGCATTCGCACTGATTCTTTCGGTTTTGGTCGGAGCCCTAAGCGCAGCGGAGTTCTAGAAAATGGCAAAAGTTCTCATCATTCACGGCTGGACCAACCGTCGCCCAGTCGGTCACTGGCAGCGCAACCTCGCCGCCACCCTGCGCGACCAGGGGCACCTGGTGTCTTACCCACAGCTTCCGAACCCAGACCAACCGCTGCTCGACGAGTGGCTTTCGGTTTTGACCGCCGAACTTGAGCAGTTCGATGAGGTCGCCTCGCGAGCATCCGAGCCATTGATCGTTTTGGCGCACTCACTCGGTTGTGTGGCGTGGATGCAGTTAGCCGACCGCGGCCTGCTGAAGCAGCCCGCCGACCGAGTTCTGCTGGTTGCCCCGCCCGAACCCGCGCCGATCTCGCCCGTGCCCTCTTTTGTGATGGATCTCAGCGACGGTCGCGCCGAACGCGTGGTCAAAGGCTCAGCGCGAGCTGTTGTTTTGGTGGGCTCTGATGCCGATGTGTGGCAACCGAGTGGCATTCAGGCCGGGGTCGGCGACATGATCGGCCTTCAGGCGGTAGTGGTGCCGGGGGCCAAGCACTTCTCAACCCTCGACGGTTTTACCAAGTGGCAGGGCGTTATCGACTGGGTCAATGACCCGGCTGCCGACCTCACCAGACTCTAAGCGGTGTTGTTGGCAATATCGGGCACGGCTGGGGCCGGTTGGTAGAGTGAAACAGTCGTCGCCGATAGCTTCTTTAGGGTTGGCGACGAGGCTCCCGATTCTTCCCACGGAGCAAAACACGGCGATTTGAGAAAAATCAAATGAGAATCCTTCTAGTTGGCGCCGGTGGCGTTGGAGATGCAATTGCAAAGATCGCGGCAGAGCGCGACTTTTTCGAACTTATGGTCGTTTCTGACTACGACCAGTCACGCGCAGAGCGAACCGTTGACTGGATTCGCGACCGTCACGGTGATGACGTGGCTGCAAAGTTTTTGGTGTCGAAGATCGATGCCAGCTCGGCCGAGAACGTTGCCGAGGTAGCTCGCAAATATGACATCACCCACGTTCTAAACGCGGTCGAACCAAAGTTCGTGCCGACCGTTTTCTCTGGGGCGTTCACCGCTGAGGCTAACTACCTAGACATGGCAATGAGCCTGAGCGAACCGCACGAAACCGAGCCAACCCGCAAAGCTGGGCTCAAGTTGGGCGACCAGCAGTACGCACTGAACGACCAGTGGGAGCGTTCCGGTTTGCTGGCCCTCGTGGGTATTGGCGTTGAGCCAGGCTTGTCGAACATCTTTGCTCGTTATGCCGCTGACTACCTGTTCAGCGAAATCGACGAGATCAGCGTGAAAGATGGCGGAAACCTGGTGGTTCGCGACGAAGCCGGTAACGAGATTTTCGCTCCGTCGTTCTCGATCTGGACAACCATCGAAGAGTGCCTCAACCCTCCTCTGATGTGGGAGACGGGCAAGGGTTGGTACACCACCCCAGCGTTTAGCGAGCCCGAGATTTTCGAGTTTCCCGAAGGCATCGGCGCCGTCGAGTGCGTGAACGTTGAGCACGAAGAGGTCTCGATGCTGCCACGCACCATGAATGCCAAGAAGTACTCGTTCAAATACGGTCTGGGCACCGACTTCATCAACGTGCTCAAGACTTTGAACCTGCTCGGTCTAGACCGCACCAAGCCGGTTCGCGTTCGTTCGGCTCAGGGCCCGGTCGATGTTGCACCTCGCGACGTGGTCGTTTCTGTTCTGCCAGACCCAGCTCAGTTGGGTTCGCAGATGGAGGGAAAGACCTGCGCCGGAACCCTGGTCACCGGCAAAGACCACGACGGCAAGGCCCGCGCCACCTACCTGTATCACGTTGCCGACAACAAGTGGGCTTATGAAAACTACGAGAGCCAGGCCGTGGTTTGGCAGACGGCTTTCAACCCGTTGATTGCACTCGAACTAATCGCCACCGGCGTTTGGCAGGGTCGCGGCGTGGTTGGGCCCGAAGAGTTCGACCCCAAGCCGTTCCTAGATCTGATGGCCTCGTCAACCGGCTACAACCAGAAGTGGGTTGCTCAAGAGCGACTCGCTTCGAGCCCGCTTCGAAACCCTTCTGACGGTTAGCGAAAAAGTCGATGAGCAAGTCGAAACCCAAGCAGGCGACCCAGGCCACAGAGTTTGACGTTGCGATCATCGGCTCGGGTTTCGGCGGTTCGGTTGCCGCGCTTCGCCTGGTTGAAAAGGGTTACCGGGTGCTGGTCGTCGAGGCTGGTCGTCGCTACGCCGATCACGAGTTTGCCAAAACCTCTTTCGACCTCAAGAAGTTTTTGTTCTTTCCGCGCTTGGGGCTGCGGGGCATCCAGCGCATTGATTTTCTAAAAAACGTGATGGTGATGTCGGGCGCTGGCGTGGGCGGCGGCTCGCTGGTTTATGCGAACACGCTCTATCGGCCACCGGCGCAGTTTTTCAACACGGGTAGTTGGGCGGGAATCGCCGACTGGCAGCAGTTGCTAGCCCCATATTTCGACCAGGCCGAACGCATGCTCGGAGTCGAGACAAACCCGTTCTTCAGCCCCTCTGACGCCGCGGTCAAGAAGGTTGCCGAGCGCATGGGCAAGGGCGACAGCTTCAAGATGACTCCGCTCGGTGTGCACTTTGGGCAGCCTGGTGTGAAGGTGGCCGACCCGTATTTTGGGGGAGTGGGCCCAGAACGAACGGGATGCACGAACTGCGGCGAATGCATGACAGGTTGTCGGCACGGCGCCAAAAACACCCTCGTGAAGAACTACCTCTATCTGGCCGAGCAGGCGGGGGCGCAGGTTTGGGCCGAGACCACGGTTGCCGACATCGACGACCTTGCCGATGGCGGTTTCGAGTTGAGTCTGCGTGGGTCGAGTTCGTGGCGCGGTTATGGCACCCGCAGCGTTCGTGCGGGCCAGGTGATTGTTGCGGCTGGAGCCTTGGGCACCGCGAAGTTGCTGCAGAAGGTTCGAGCGGGCGGCAACCTGCAGGGCCTGAGCGATCGACTCGGCTATCTCAGCCGAACCAACAGCGAAAGCCTTCTCGGTGTGGTGGCGCGCGGTGACGACGTCGACTATTCGCAGGGTGCAGCGATTACATCCTCTATTTTTCCCAGCCCAGATACCCACATCGAACCGGTGCGCTATGGCAAGGGTTCGAACTTTATGGCTCTTATGCAGAGCGTTATGGCGAGCGGAAAAGCGGGGCAGAACCCGAACCCGCTGCGCTTGATTTGGGTGACGCTCACCAACCTGCACAGACTGCCTAGCTTTTATAACCTGCGTGACTGGTCTGAGCGAACCCTGATTCTGTTGGTCATGCAATCGCGCGATAACTCGCTGGTGACCAAGTTGAAGCGGGGGTTGTTCGGGCGTCGCCTGACTTCGGCGCAGGGTCACGGCGAGAAGAACCCGGCTTGGGTGCCTGCCGGTCACGAGGTTGCACGCGAGTTGGCCAAAGACATGAACGGAACCCCGGGTGCCGTGATGACCGAACCGTTCGGCATTCCGATGACCGCGCACTTTTTGGGTGGCTGCGTTATCGGTGCCGATGCCTCGACCGGTGTGGTTGATCCATACCTGCGTGCGTTTGGTGTTCACGGCCTGCACATTCTCGATGGGTCGACCCTGTCGGCCAATCCCGGAGTGAACCCCTCGCTTTCGATCACCGCTCAGGCCGAATGGGCGATGGCTCATTGGCCGAACAAGGGTCAGGCCGATCCGCGGCCGGTCTTGGGTGACAAGTTCACCGTGGTGAAGCCGGTTGCACCTCTCAAGCCGGTGGTTCCAAAAACTGCCAGCGGTGCTTTGAGACTGCCGCTAACGGTCAAGCGCACCTCTTAACTAAGGGTGTTGCTGCTAAGCCTGTGAGTCTCGACCGTCGCGGCTAAACCGTCGTGGCAGCCTTGCCTTCGCGGTGCCTGCGCTCGATTCCCTGACCCACATAGCTCGCGCCGATGATCACAGCTGCGCCAACATAACCAACCCAGCCGAGTAGCTCGCCGCCGATGGCCGAGCCAATGACAACAGCCCAGATTGGTTCGGTGCTGAGCAGCAGGCTCGCGCGGCTGGCCGAGGTTTTCTTGATTGCCCAGAGCTGAGCGGCAAATGCGAACACGCTGCAGAACAGAACCAAAAACGCCATGATGGCCCATTCGCGAGCGTTGAAGGTGGTGGCAGCGGCGACCGTGCCGGCCGGGTCGGCGATGAGGTAGCAGATGCCGCAAACCAAGCACTGCATCATGATGGCGTTCAGAGAGCTGACCTTGCGACCCTCGGTTAGTCGACCCTGAGCGGTTACGTGAAAGGTGCGCACGAGCGCGGCGAGAAGCATGAGGGCATCGCCGTAGTTTGGCGCTGTGATTCCGTTGCCGCTCACCAGAAGAATGAGTCCGAGCAGCGACACCACAGTCGCGATGAAAAATGAGCGGGGAAGCCAACTTCGCTTCCAAGCGCTTTCGAGCACCGGGGTGAACAGAATCGTCAGGCTGATGATCACGCCGGCGTTGGTCGAGGTGGTGACCGAGAGGCCCCAGGTTTCGACCCACATGATCGAGGCCTGCGTGAGGCCAAAGACGGTTCCGAGCAGTACGTCGGTTTTGCTGAATCGCTCCCGCTTATAGAACCAGAGCAAGCCCAGCACTAGGCCGGCGAGCAAAAAGCGCACCGCCAACAGGCCACCGATCGAAGCCACCTTGGTTAGTTCGCGGGCGGCGAGGTAGCTCGCTCCCCAAACCACGGCTACCGCCAAGATGGTTATATCGACTCTAGATTTTGTGAAGATTTTTTGGGCCCTACGTGAGTGTGATGGTTCGAGCCTAGCGGTTCGATTTGCGCTACACCCCACCTGGGAATAAAGTTAGTAAAGAGGGGCTTTACTAAATCACCTCAACGAAGGGAAACCAAATGCCAGCCGTATTCGCAGACCCATCAACCCTGCCGCACCTTGGCCTAGCCACCGGTCGCGCCCGAACCGTAAAGTCGGTCACCTTTGGCCCGCAAGCCTATGAGGGCGAAGGCTTTCCGGTTACCCGCGCATTTGCCGGCGTCAGCTATGCCGATCTAGACCCATTCATTCACATGGATGAGATGGGCGAGGTTGAGTATGCACCGCTCGAACCGCGCGGCACCGCTTGGCACCCACACCGCGGATTCGAAACCTTTACTTACATGATTGACGGCACATTCGAACACCAAGACAATCACGGCGGTGGCGGCATCATCAACAACGGTGCCACCCAATACATGACTGCCGGCCGCGGTGTGCTGCACATCGAAACCCCACCAGAGGCTCTTGTGCTTTCCGGCGGACTATTTCACGGTGTTCAGCTTTGGATCAACCTTCCCTCGCACGCCAAAATGTCGAACCCGAACTACCAAAACCTCGAGGGCACCCAGGTGAAGTTGCTATCGAGCCAAGACGGCGGTGCGTTGGTTCGAGTGATTGCGGGTGAGATTGACGGCCACGTTGGCCCGGGCAAGTCGTTCACCCCAATCACCATCGCCCATATCACCCTCGCTCCGGGTGCCTCGGTGTCGATTCCGTGGAACCCGATGTTCAACGCGCTGGCCTATAGCCTCGGTGGCTCGGGTCGAGTCGGTGAAGATGGGCCAGGCACGGCATCCGCGCCAATCAGCGTTGGTGGGCTCGCCGTTTTCGGTCACGGTGACCGCATTGTGCTCAGCGCCGATGCCACCCAAGATGCGCGTTACGATGCGCTTGAAATCTTCTTGCTCGGTGGTCAGCCGATTCGCGAACCGGTCGTTGCCTACGGCCCATTCGTCATGAACTCGAAGGCCGAAATCATTTCGGCGATGGAGGATTACCAGTACGGTCGCTTCGGTCAGATTCCTGACGACGCGTTGCAGCCTTTTCACGGATGACGCGCCGCTAGGCTTTGGGCAATGCTCACCATCATCGAACCGAGGGCCGTAAAGCTCAGCACCCGCACCGAAATCGAGGTGCGACGTAATCTGCCGCACGCTCGGCTGCGCCGCGTGGGGGCTTGGGTGTTTCTCGACCACTTTGGCCCCACCCCGATGGTCGAGGGAATGCAGGTGGCCGCGCATCCGCACACCGGTTTGCAGACCGTAACCTGGCCATTCGCCGGGCGGATCGAGCACTGCGACTCGATCGGCAGTCGCCAAGTTTTGCAACCGGGTGAACTCAACCTGATGACCGCTGGGCACGGGGTCGCCCACTCAGAACGATCACTGCAAGGCACCAGTTCGCTGCACGCTGTGCAACTCTGGCTGGCTCTGCCCTCCGAGGTGCGCGAGATCACCCCCGATTTCGAACACCACACCACCTTGCCGACAATCAAGTTCGTTGACTCAAATGCACGGCTCACCCTTTTCATCGGTGAGTTCGGCGGCCAGCGTTCACCCGCTCGCGTTTATTCGCCTCTCGTCGGTGCGCAGCTCGATTTGCCGGCCGGAGCCGAGGTGCGCTTGCCGCTTGAGCCCGGCTGGGAACACGCGCTGCTCGCGATTGAAGGAGAAGTTCGGGTCGATGGGCAAGAGCTTGCGGTCAACAGCCTGGCGCACGTCGGCGTGGGAGCCGATTCGGTCACGGTGACGGCTGCCGAGTCATCCACTTTGATTTTTATCGGCGGCGAGCCGATGCGCGAAGAGTTGTTTATGTGGTGGAACTTTATCGCTCGATCGCACCAAGAGGTTGTGACCATGCGAGAGCAGTGGAACGCGCGCGAAGCCAGATTTGGTGAAGTGGTCGACGAACTCGGCGGTTGGATACCGGCGCCTGAACTACCGAATGTAACGCTGAAGCCACGCTAGGCGGCCCTGCGAAATCAGCGCACCCAAAACCACAACTAGCGCACCAATCGGCTCGTACCAGTGCAGCTCTTCGCCGAGCAGCAGCATGCCCAAAATCGTGGCGACGAGCGGCGACATGTAAGTGACCGAGTTGGCGATGGCCGAGCCAACCTGTTTGATGATTCGGTAATACAAAATGTAGGCAACGCCCGAGCCAACCGCACCGAGGGTGAACACTGAGGCGACTCCAGCCAGGGTGACTTCGCCGATTAGCGCTGGGCCAGCCAGGTAGAACGGCAACACGATCAGGCTCGCCGAGCCAACCTGGCCAATCGACATGATCTCGTTCGGCAGTTTGAGCGGGGTGAGAAAGCGCACAATGAATGGGCCGCCGATGCCGTAGCAACTCACGGCGGCAATCATCGCCAGCACAGCGGTCGGGTCGTTCTCGCCGAACCCTTGCCAGACCGCGAGCACAATCATCACGCCGCCCATGCCGATGAGCAGGCCGAGAATCACGTTGAGCTTGAGTTTTTCACCCCGAAAAATGGTGAGCAGCGCGAGAAGGGTCATGATCGGGGTTGCGCCGTTGATGATGCTGGCGAGGATGCTGGTCACATGCTGTTGCGCATAGGCGAAAAGTGTGAACGGCAAGGCGTTCATGAAGGCTCCGCCACCGGCCATGAGCAGCCAGTTTCTCCAGTTGCGGGTGATTTCTACTTTGCGCCACCAGATCACCGCTCCCAGCGCGAGCGCCCCGAGAAACAGTCGCCAGAACACGATTCCAACCGGTGGCAGCATGTCGAGGGCTACGTGGGTGAACAAAAAGCTTGAACCCCAGATGATGCCGAGAATGATGTAGATGAATACCCAGCCGGTTGGTTTTGCCTGAGTCATCTGCCGTCTTTCTGCGTCGTCGCCAGCCTTCAGCCTAGCCCTAATCCGTTATCAAAAAGTGAACATTTCAAACCCGCAAAAACGCGCATTCGCGGGTGAAAATAGCCCGTATGAGCGCACTCGAAATCAACTACTGGGTTCTTGGTGTTACCTGTTTTCTCACCTGGGCCGTGAGCATTCCAACCAAAGACACCTCGTGGGTTGACCGCATCTGGTCGATAGTGCCAGTGGTCTATGCCTGGGTGTTTGCCTCGGGTGCGGCATTCGCCGACATGCGACTGAACGTAATCGCAGCTCTCATCACGCTGTGGGGTGCGCGCCTCACCTTCAACTTCGCTCGCAAGGGTGGCTATGCCCCTGGCGGCGAGGACTACCGCTGGGAGATTCTGCGCGCACGCATGAAGCCTTGGCAGTACCAGGTGTTCAACATTTTCTTCATCGTCATCGCGCAAAACATCATTCTGTTTTTGATCACCCTGCCGATGAACGAGTTGCTGGCTAACCCCGCGCCATTCAGTGGCGTGGATGCTGCGCTAGCGCTGCTGTTTCTCGCGCTGCTCACGCTCGAGACCGTTGCCGACCAGCAGCAGTGGAACTTTCACCAGTTCAAGAAGGCCGAACGTGCGGCCGGTCGCGAGGTTCGCCCAGGGTTTTTGACCACCGGACTTTTCTCGATCAGTCGTCACCCTAACTTCTTCGCCGAGCAGGCGCAGTGGTGGGTTGTCTATCTCTTTGTTTTCGCCAACCACGGCTTTGGTGGTTGGAGTTGGCTCGGCGCTTTCATTCTCACCGGCCTATTTATCGGCTCGACTCGATTCACCGAAGAAATCACTCTGTCGAAATACCCAGAGTATGCGCAGTATCAAACGCGCGTGAGCATGTTGGTGCCAATGCCTGCTCGTCACCGAGAAGAAGACGACCACGCCACTGCCTAACGATGGCTGAGTAGCACCCAGCCTTGAACCGCTCGGTTAGCGGTGGTGTAGCTCGTCTTCGTCAGCGTCGTCTTCGGGTGACTGCACCCAGGTGGTTGTTGGTTGCGGGGTCTTTGAGCCCCAGAACAACGGGCCGATAACCGAGAACGCGAGCATGAACACACTCAGCACGATTGCCCCGAATAGAAACAGCAGGGCAGCCCCACCGAGAAAATCCCAAAAGGTCACGCCATTCCTAACGATTGACCGTCTGACCCGAGAGTGCGAATAGCAACCTTGCGGTCAGCTAACTACGCGAGCCAGGCGGTGCTGTTTGGTGCGAGTTTGCCATCAACCAACGACATTGTGCTCACCAAAAGCTTGCCCTTTGGCAATTTGATTGGCTTCGAGCCAAAGTTGGTGATTGACTGCCACCCGTTTGGTCGCTTGAAGTGCAGCACATTGCGGTTGAACAGGTGCTTGACCCAGACGAACTCTTCGGTGGTCTGCAGCTCGCGACGAAGCTTGTTTAGCTTGCGATAAAGCTCGAGGGTTGAGCCTGCCTTCGACTCCTGAGCCTCAACCGAATAGTCGACATACCAAGCTGGCTGCGGCAGGTGAGAGCCGGCAGGGCCAAAGCCGAGTGACGCACCAGAGCGCGCCCAAGGCAGCGGAACGCGGCATCCGTCACGGCTAAAGCCAACCTCTGGGTTTCTGAAAAACTGCGGGTCTTGCATCTGCTCGGCCGGAATGGTCAGGTGCTCTTGTAGACCGAGCTCTTCACCCTGGTAAAGGTAGGTCGAACCCGGCAGGGCTAACAGCAGTGCGGTCATCGCGGTTGCGCGTGATAGGCCGGTCGCGACATCCACTTTCGCATTGAATCGGTTCGGTGCGTACCACTTGAAGAAGTCGGTGTCGTTCGGCAGGCCAAAGCGGGTGGCGTGACGAATCACGTCGTGGTTGCTGAGAACCCAGGTGGTGCTGGTGCCCTGCTTGGCAGCCTCGCCCAGGTTGTAGTCGGCGATCGACTTGATGCGAGCCGGGTTCCAACCGGCGCCAAGCATGTCGAAGTTGAACGACTGACCAAGCTCTTCGGTGCTGGCATAGGGCGGGCGGCGCTCAGGGTGAACCCAAGCCTCGGCAACTGCCATGCGCGGTGGGTTGTATTCGTTGAAAACCCTGCGCCAAGACTTATAAATCTCGTGCACCTCGTCGCGGTCGAACAGGTCGTCGCTGCCGTCGTGCTTGACCAGTGACAGGTCATAGCCGGTGCGCTCAGGTAGGTGACCGTTGGCGAGATTCTTGGTTAGCGCGTGAGCCACGTCGACCCGGTAACCATCAACACCGCGGTCGCTCCAGAAACGCAGCGTCTTCAAAAAGTCTTCGCGCACCTCGGGATTATCCCAGTTGAAATCTGGCTGCTCTGGCGCGAACAGGTGCATGTACCACTGGCCCGGAGTGCCGTCTGGCTCGGTGATGCGAGTCCAAGCGGTTGGGCCGAAGTGGCTCACCAGCTCGCTTGGGCGAATCTCGCCGTTCTCACCCTTGCCGTCTCTAAAGATGTAGCGGTCGCGCGCCGGCGAACCCTTTGGCGAACGCAGAGCCTCTTGAAACCAGACGTGACCAGAGCCAGAGTGGTTCGGCACGATGTCGATGATGACTCGGATGCCCACCTTGTGTAGCGCGTCGATCATCTCGTCGAACTCGGCCAAAGTGCCAAGTCGCGGGTCGACGTTGCGGTAGTCGTCGACGTCGTAGCCGCCATCAGCCAAAGCCGACGGATAGTGCGGGCTCAGCCACACCGCGTCGATACCCAGTGCTTGCAGATAAGGCACTCGGCTGATGATGCCCTTTAGATCACCGATTCCGTCGCCGTTTGCATCGGCAAACGAGCGTGGGTAGATCTGGTAGACGACGGCTTGACGCCACCAGTCTTCTGAGCCGGTGAGAAAGGTGAATTCAGACATGCATCCAATCTTAAAGGCTTGAGCTAGACCAACCTCGGGCTAGTCGGCCGAGTCGATTTTGTGCCTGGCGTTAGACTCGATTAGTGAGTCAAATAACCAAACAGCAGCGCTTGATCTTTATCTTGATGCTCGGGCTGTCGATGTGTCTTCAACCGTTCACCATCGACCCATATTTGGCCTCTTACCCAGCGATCGAAGCTGACTTCGACGTAACCAGCGCACTGATTCAGTTCAGCATGACCGGTGTAACTCTCGGCTTTGCCTTCGGTCAGATTTTTGCCGGAACCCTGAGCGACTCGATCGGTCGCCGCCGACCCATGATCTTCGCGGTTTCGCTCTATGCGGTGGCCGCTCTCGCAATGCTGTGGGCAACCAACATCGAAACCTTCATCGCCCTGCGCACCCTCATGGCCGTGGGCGCTTCGGCGGCCGGTGTGCTCGCCAACGCTGTGGTTCGTGACCTCTATTCGGGCAAGCCGATGATGAAGATGCTCTCTCGAGTGTTCTTGGTTCAGGGGCTCTCACCGATTCTCGGGCCGGTTATCGGCGCTTGGCTAAGCGAGGTTGTGCTCTGGCGCGAGGTTTTTGGTGTGTTCGCCGGGTTCGGTTCGGTAGTCGCACTTTTGGCCATCCTGTTTCTCAAAGAAACCCTGCACGTCGATAATCGCAAAGAGTCAGCGTTCGCCGGCATGGGCAAGCGATTCGTCGCCGTGCTTCGCGACCGCATCTACATCGGCCTCTTGATTCTCTCGGTGGTTCAGACCGTCTCGCTGTTTGCCTACCTCAACATCGTTCCCTTTCTATTTCGCGATTCGGGCTATGGCTTGAGCGTGGGCGAGTTCGGTTTCTGGTTCTCGTTCAACTCGGTGATGTCGGTAATCGGTGTGCAGGTCGGTGCTCGTCTGGGTGTGAGATTCAAAGCCCAGTGGATGCTCGTCGCAGTGGTCGCCACCGCCGTCGCCGCCGGTCTCGCGCTAACGTTGCTTGGCCTGGCGAACGCGCCGTTCGCGCTCGCCGAGGTTGCGCTTGCCGTGCTTATCTTGTGCTTCGGTGCGACCATCCCGTTGATTCAAACGCTCGCGCTAACCCCGCATGGTCACGAGGCTGGCACCGCGGCATCGCTGTTGGGCGTCTCGAACTTCTTGGTCACCAGCTTGTTCTCGCCGATTTACACCCTCGTGCCGCTCGACAGCGCAGCGCCGCTCGGCATGCTCATGGGTGGTGCTTACCTAATCGGTCTGCTCAGCCTGATTTTCATCGTGCGACCAAAAAACGTGCCAGATTTGGCGAACTAGCAAAACCTTGTTGGGTGCGGCGGCTATAGCGCAGCATCCAAGTCGTTTAGAGCCTGCTCAACAACGTCGGCTTCAACGATCTGATCGTGGTCGCGGTTGGGAAGTTCGGTTAGCTTAGCGCCAGCAATCTTGCTCGCCAACCAGCGGCTCGAAACGGGGTTCACGTTTGGGTCGCTGTCGCCAGTGAACAGCAGCACCGGCTTGTCGATCGATCGAACATCGAAACCCCAAGGCACCATCATCGAGTGCTCGTCTAGCGCCCAACCCATTGCTCCGTGAGTAAAGGCAATCGGGTTATCGAAAGACGGAGCCCACTTTTCAAACTGAGCGATTACCTCAGGGGCCAGGTCGCGAGTTGCCTCGAGCATTTCGAGTTCTTCTGGGTCGATGCCCTCGTGCGGGTTCAGATCGCTTTCGCCAACCGGCCCGACGGTGGCAAAGGTAACGGCGGCAAGCGCCTGGTCTAGCGCGGCAACATCGCCAAGCGCTCGGGCTCCACCGCTTGAATGACCAAAGCTCACAAACTTGTCGAACCCCAGGTGGGCAACTACGGCGGCGGTAACCGGCGCCATCTCGCTCATGTTCTGACCGTCGGTTCTCATCAGAGTCGTCTCACCGTAACCCGGTCGAATCGGGCAGACCACCGAGTAGCCGTGACGGACGAATACCGCCAACACGTCGGCGCTTAGCTCGCGCGGGTTGGGAGTGCCGTGATGCCAAACGGCGAGCTTGTCACCGCCAGCCTCATAAAACGCTTGGATGCTCTGCCCTGAGGCGCTCTGAATCATGAGGTTCTGCATGGCCAAAGCCTAGCAAAACGGCTTGCTAACGATTGGGTTACGGTCGTGAAATCGCTTTCACGAAACCGCTTTCATGCCCTAACTTGAAACCTAGGAGCGACGGTCGCTTTCAGCTTTGAAAGGGACATTCATGTTTCGCTTATCTGCACGCAGGCTTCTAGCCGCGGCATCCACTCTTATTTTGGCAGCCACCTTCAACCCGGTTTCAGCTGCGACTGCGGCCGGTGGCCTGGTTGTCACCTTCGAGCAGAACGACACCTCGGGCTATGTGAACATCGACTTCGATGACGCCCCTATGCAGCAGGCCTCTTCGGTGGTTGCCGACGCGCCAGACAATGCTGGCCGCGCACTCAAGGTCATTCGCGGCAAGGCCTCGTGGGCTGGCACCACAATCATCAAAGATGCTTCAAAGGTGCTACTCAAGACCGGCGAGCTTTTCGTAAGCGCTCGCGTGCACTCACCAAAAGAGGGCATCGTGCTTCGCATGAAGATCGAGAAGGCAGGCGACCCAACCCAGTCGGTTGAGACCAACGCAACCGAAAAATCGGTGCTCGGCTGGCACACCTACACCTTCGACTTCTCGAAGCAGGCCACCGGAACCGAAGCCTTCAGCGTGAACAAGACCTACAACATGGCTTCGATGTTCTTCGACTTCGTGCAGCTCGGACCACAGGTCACCACTGGCAACCAGGTCTTCTATGTTGACGACCTAACCTTTGCGGCCGCATCTGGCGGCGGCGGGGGAGTCGAGCCGGTCGGCAAGACCGCAACCCCAACGCTGCTCACCTTCGAGTCGGGCGATGCTGAGGGCGCACTTGTTGCGGCCGAGGCTAACGACGCGCATCCTCAGGGTATTTTCGGTGGCGGTACCGCAGCGATCGTTCCTGCGCCTGCCGGCGGAAATGGCACCAACGCTCTCGCGATTACCAAGACTGGTCAACCGTGGACCGGCGCTAACGCAATCGTTGACATCACCGGAACCAAGCGCTTTACCAGCAGCGCGTTTCCGAGTGTGACCTTCAACTACTACTCACCAAAGGCCGGCCCTGTCGTGGTCGAGCTCAACCCAGGTGCGGTTCAGGGCGGCGCAACCGCTGTTGAGGGGTGGCAGACCATCAGCGTCAACTTCTCGGGAGTAGCTGGTTGGTCGGCGAACACCGAATACGACAAGGTAGTCATCTTTCCTGACTTTCAGGTAGCTCCGTCGACACCGGCGCTCGTCTACTATGTCGACAACTTGGCGGTCAATGGCGCGGTGACTCCGGCAATCGTGCCGAAGATCAAACCAACCAACAGCAAGTTGGCTACGCTTTCAACCACCAGCCCGGTGGTTGGCAAGACGCTAACCGTGTCAAAGGGAACCTGGACTGGCACCGACCCAGTGACCTACACCTACAAGTGGTACCGCTGCTCAGTCAAGGGTTTCGGTGCGCTCAAGGCCGCGCCAGCATCCTCGAATAAATGCGTGGCAATCGCGGGCAAGACCAGCGCCAGTTACAAGCTGACCAAGGCTGACATTGGCAAATATGTTCGTGCCTCGGTGACCGCCACCAACTCGGTTGGCAAAACTGTCACCACCACCAAGAGCACTGCTAGCAAGGTGAAGTAACGCTCTTTCGGTAGGTTTTAGTTATGACCGCAGATACGCTTCACACGCTCGCGCTTTCGGCTGGCGATCACATGTTGCTCGCCCAGCTGACCAGAGGTGGCTTGGTTGAGTCGTGGCATCGAGGGGTTGCCACGCTCACCGGCCCCGACGGCAAGGTGATCGAGCATTGGGGCCCGTCTAAGCGCATTATCTATCCGCGCAGTGCGGTCAAGCCGTTGCAGGCAGTCGCGGTTCGACGTGCGGGGCTGATGCTTTCGGGTGCGCAGCTGGCTGTGTCTACGGGCAGTCACTCGGGTTCTGCTGAGCATGTGGCTCTCGTCGAGCAGATGCTGGCTAGTTCAGGCTTGGGTGTCGATGCACTTCAGTGCCCGCTAGCCTGGCCGTCAAACTCGGCCGCTCGAACCGCCGCCACCGAACAACGTCGCGAATACTTCAACTGCTCGGGCAAGCACTCAGCCTTTTTGGCCGCTTGCGTGAGCGCGGGCTGGTTGACGCACGATTACCTTGCGCCTGAGCATCCACTTCAAAAACTCATCGTGGATGTTCTCGAGGAGTTTGCCGGCGAAAAGGTTTTGCACACCACCGTCGATGGTTGTGGCGCACCGCTGCACACCCTCTCGGTCGAGGGTCTGGCCCGGGCGATTGGTAAGTTTGCGCTCGAAGAAACCGAGATTTCTGCTGCCATGCAGGCGCACGGTTGGGCGATCGGTGACCGCGAGGCTGCCGATTCGCTCATGCTCGACGCCGGGCTGATTGCCAAGGTCGGTGCCGAGGGGGTCTATGTCGTGGGCACCGCCGACGGCCACGGGCTAGCGATCAAGGTTGCCGATGGATCGATGCGGGCCATGGCAGCGGTCGCAGTCTCGATCTTGGCTAAGCACGAGTTGATTAGTACGGATGTCGCGGCTGAGCTCACGGCAAAAGTATCGCCTCGCGTGCTCGGCGGCGGCAACGAAGTTGGCCGCCTCGAAGTCATGATTTAGGTTTGAGCCATGGCATTTAAGAGAGTTGACGGGTTGAGAACTATCGAGTTCGGAAATCCCGGTGCATCACGCGACCAGATTCTCGATTTTCTTTTTAACGGCAACAAGCGCGCAACGGCTGGATTGTTAGAGCATGACTATGAGGCCCAGGGAGAACCGATCGAACACGTTGGTGAAATTCTCGTGGTGCTCGGAAACGACGGCGAAGAGCGTGGACGCATTCAGTGCACACGGGTCGAGGTTATGAACTTTGAGGATGTGCCCGATGAATTCGCTTTAGCCGAAGCCGAGGGAGACCTGAGTGGCGACGATTTTCGCGACAGCCACTACAAGTTTTGGACCGCCTGCGGCTATGACGTGCGGCCCGACACGAAGGTTGTCACCATGTATTTCGAGTTGCTCGCATGAGCGATCTTGACGCAGTCGGCGAGGCCGACGGCTGGCGCTGCTGGCTTTGCGACGGTGCCGTTGACCCAGATGCTTCGGTGAACGCCGATCTCGGACCGAGCGTCGACAGCTTTGGCGTTGTCAAGGGCAAAAAAGGTGGTGGCAGCGCCGAGCGACTAGCTCACCGAGCCTGCAACACCATGAAGGGCAAGATTGCGCCGGTGGTTCCGTGGGCCGAGCGCCTGTTGGTCGCCGAGCCGGCACCAATTGTCGAAACGGTCGAGCGCCTAAGCCGCAAGGGTGGTCGTGAGCTCGTGGCACGTTGTATGAGCGAAGATGACGCGGTCGAAGCATCCGAGTGGCTGCTAGATCGGCTCTCGCGTTTTGCACCCGGCGTGCGCTTCGAGACGCAGATCAACCCCGGTGGCGGGCAATACATGCTGATGTTGAAGACTAGTTAGCAGCCTGACGCACTAGGTCAGCAATACGCTTCTCGGTCGCTTTGTCGAGCGTGAGTAGCGCGAAAGATGTGGGCCACATGGTGCCGACGTCTAGGTTCGCAGCGTCTTGAAATCCGAGTGTGCAGTAACGGGTTTGAAACTTGCCGCCGTCTTGAAAGAACACCACAACTTTGCCCTCTTTGAAGTAGGCCTGCATGCCATACCAAGTCTTGGTTTCGAGGTGCGGGGCAACCTTCTGAACAATCGCGTGCACACCCTCGGCGATCTTGCGGTCAGCGGGGTTCATCGCCGCGATTTTTTCTAGCACCGCTGCTTCGTTGGCAGCTTTGGTTGCTGCACCCTTGGCAACCTTCAACTCGCGGGCGCGTTCTTTCATTAGTTCGCGCTCGGTTGCACTGAAGTTGCTGCTCGATTCCTTGGCCATTGGTCCTCCGAGGGTTAGGTTTAGGTCAAGTTTAGGTGAGCATCCCAGCGGTTTCTAGGTCGCCCGACAAGCACAGTTAGGGGAATACCCAAACGGTGCATAGCCTTTAAGCCTTGGGGCGCGAATGCCCAAATTTCAAGGAGTAAAGATGTCTAACGAAGCCAAATGCCCAGTGCCACACGGTGCAAACACCACCGCCGAATCAGCCGCCAAAACCTGGTGGCCGAACGCCCTGAACCTTGACATTCTGCACCAGCACGACACCAAGACCAACCCGCTAGGAGCCGACTTTGACTACCGCGAAGAGCTCAAAAAACTAGACGTGGATGCCCTCAAGGCAGACCTGCACAAGCTCATGACTGACAGCCAAAGCTGGTGGCCTGCCGACTGGGGTCACTACGGTGGCCTAATGATTCGCCTGGCCTGGCACTCGGCCGGAACCTACCGCACCGCCGACGGTCGAGGCGGAGCCGGAACCGGCTCGCACCGATTCGCGCCACTGAACTCATGGCCAGACAACGGCAACCTAGATAAGGCTCGTCGCCTGCTCTGGCCGATTAAGAAGAAGTACGGCAACAAGATCAGCTGGGCCGACCTAATGATTTTGGCCGGCAACGTGGCTTATGAGTCGATGGGTCTCAAGACCTTCGGTTTCTCATTCGGCCGCGAAGACATTTGGCAGCCCGAAAAAGACATCTACTGGGGTTCGGAGCGCGAATGGCTTGCTCCGAGCGATGAGCGCTACGGCAACGTTGAAGACCCTTCAACCATGGAGAACCCGCTAGCCGCAGTGCAGATGGGTCTGATTTATGTGAACCCGCAGGGCGTAAACGACCAGCCAGACCCACTGAAGACCGCGGCTCAGATTCGCGAAACCTTTGCCCGAATGGCCATGAACGACGAAGAAACCGTTGCCCTAACCGCCGGTGGTCACACCGTTGGTAAGGCGCACGGTAACGGTCGCGCCGAAAACCTAGGCCCAGCCCCTGAGGGCGCCGGCCTCGAAGAAGCCGGACTTGGCTGGATGAACCACAATACCCGTGGCATTGGCCGCGACACCGTAACCAGCGGTATCGAAGGCGCCTGGACAACCAATCCAACCGTTTGGGACAACGGCTACTTCTACCAGCTGTTCAACCACGAGTGGAAGCTAACCAAGTCGCCAGCCGGAGCCAACCAGTACGAGCCAGTAGACATCGCTGAGAGCGACATGCCAGTCGATGTCGAAGATTCGAGCATCCGTGTGAAGCCGATGATGACCGACGCCGACATGGCCATGATCACCGACCCGGTGTATCGCGAGATTTCAGAGCGTTTCTACAAAGACCCAGAGTATTTCTCAGAGGTTTTTGCACGCGCGTGGTTCAAACTGACCCACCGCGACATGGGCCCGAAGGCTCGCTACATCGGCCCAGAGGTGCCGGCCGAAGACCTAATTTGGCAAGACCCGATCACGCCAGGCTCAACCGATTACAACGTGGATGCTCTGCGCAGCGCAATCGCAGCCAGCGGGTTGTCGGTAACCGACCTTGTGACCACCGCGTGGGACAGCGCTCGCACATTCAGAGGTTCTGACCTTCGTGGTGGAGCAAACGGTGCGCGCATTCGCCTCGAACCACAGGTCTCGTGGGTTGGTAATGAGCCAGAACGCCTAACCCGCGTGCTTTCGGTTCTCGAGCCGATTGCCGCCGCGCACGGTGCAAGCTTGGCCGACACCATCGTTCTTGCCGGAAACATCGGTGTTGAACAGGCAGCTGCCGCAGCCGGGGTATCGGTCTCGGTGCCTTTTGCGCCAGGTCGTGGCGACGCAACCCAAGAGCAGACCGACGTTGAGTCGTTCGAAGTTCTCGAACCACTGCACGACGGTTTCAGAAACTGGGTCAAGAAAGACTACGTCGTCACCCCAGAAGAGATGCTGCTCGACCGCGCTCAGCTGATGGGTCTCACCGCAACCGAGATGACCGTGCTGCTAGGTGGCATGCGTGTTCTCGGCACCAACCACGGTGGCACCAAGCACGGTGTGCTCACCGAGCGTGTGGGTCAGTTGTCGAACGACTTCTTCGTCAACCTAACCGACATGACCTATGTTTGGGAGCCAGCCGGAACCAACCTCTACAACATGCGCAACCGCAACACCGGAGAGGTCAAGTTCACTGCAACTCGTGCCGACCTGGTGTTTGGTTCGAACTCGATTCTGCGTGCGATCGTTGAAGTCTATGCACAAGACGACAACCGCGAAAAGTTCGTGCACGACTTTGTTGCTGCGTGGACCAAGGTCATGAACGCAGATCGTTTCGATCTATCCGCCAACTAACCGGCAGCGTTCGCGAAAGCCCTAGTCGACTTTGTTGTCGGTTAGGGCTTTTGCAATTGCCAGCCCGATTGCTGCGCCGACTAGCTGAGCCGCAATAAACGGCAAAATCGAAGCTGGCGCGATACCGGCGAAGGTGTCAGTGAATGTGCGACCAATGGTCACCGCCGGGTTGGCGAATGAAGTCGATGCGGTGAAGAAGTAGGCTGAGCCGATCCAGGCTGCCACCGCAACGGCGACATGGTTCGCATTCTGGCGAGCCACAAACACTTGAATGACCACGAGCAAGCCAGCGGTAGCAATCGCCTCGGCAACCAAGGTTCCGGTCGAAACGCGAGCGTGGTTTGAGATTTGCACGGCCGCCAAGTCGAACATGACATTCGCCAATATTGCTCCGCCAATGGCGCCAGCGACTTGGGCAACCATGTAGCCGAGCGCGGCCTTGAGTTCGATGGCTCGCCCCGCAAACATCACGAGAGTCACGGCCGGGTTGAAGTGAGCCCCGCTAACTGGCCCAAGAATCAAGATAAGTAGAGCCAGCCCGAGCACGGTGGCGATTGCGTTGATCAGAAGCGCGATACCGGCATCATTCGACAGGTTCGTTCCCATGATTCCCGAACCAACCACGATGCACACCAGTGCAGCAGTGCCGCTGAACTCGGCGAGTAGTTTGCGGGTCAAGCCGTTCATTTCGATCCTCTGTGTGCGGGTGTTGTATCGAGTTTAGGCGTGCGAGTACTCGCCCTTGATCACAAAGTATGAGCCGCGGATTTCACCCGCGAGCTTAGACTTCTGCCGCACGAACTTGAACTTGTCGGCGAGCTCTGGTGGAACATCCATGCCCATCGACAGTTTGAAGCCAACCGCGCGTTTGCCGCCAGGTTCGAGTGAATAGAGCACGTTGACTGCCAGGCCGCTTTCGTAAAACACATAAGTCCAGCGGTGTCCATCAACCACGAGTTCGGCAGCTTCGAGGGCCTTTGAACTTGGCTGAATGCTGCGCTCGGCCAGTACGGTCGCCACATAGTCGACCAGCACCTTCGCCTTGGCGGCTGGCTCGGTTGTGAAGGTGGCGTCGTATTTGTTCTTGAAGTAGCGGGCCTCGTTCGCACGTAGCCCGGCCAGGGTCTCGGCTACCGGCGAGCTCTCGAGCCCGACTGTCGATACGTTTACGAAGTCAACTACATAGGTCATGGGCCAAGCCTAGCCAAGGCGCGCAGCTAGCGAAGTCTAAAGAGACCGAGTGCGTGAATCAGCGGCAGGGCGCTAGCGGCCAACATCCATGTGCCTAGATCGTCGCCCACAATTCGAAGCGCAATACCCGCGCCAAAGAGGGCGACAAAGATTAGTGCAGAGGTGGTGCGACGAACACTGCCGTCGATTCGACGCAAACCCTTTTCGATTTCAGGTGAGCGAACCGAAACCAAACCTTGGTCGATGCGACTGAGCACCGACTCGAGTCGGCCCGGAAGCTGCGCTACGGTGCTGGCAAACGATGCGACTTCGCGCCCGATGGCTCGTAGGGTGCTAGAGCCGCCACCGTTTAGCAGCGAACGGGCAAACGGGTCGACGGCATCCCACATGTTGAACTCGCGATTTAGCGCGCTGGTGACACCAGAGATGAGCGAGATCGAGCGAAGTAGCAGCAGGAAGTCTTCTGGTAGTTGAAAAGGCAGCGTGCGTAGCAGATCGCTGAACTGGAGGGCTAATTCTTTGAATTCTCGTGGGTCGGTTTGGGTTATTTCGGCTACACCAACACCACCAAATCGGTCGAAAAGAGCTGTGATTGCGCGTTCTAGTTCGACGGTGTCGGCGCTTGGCAGCAGCACGCGCAGGCGCTGCATGGCAGAGACGCAGCCCCTTGCGTCGCGGGCAACCAAGGCGAAGATGAAGCTTTGAAGACCATTGCGAAGTTCGTCATCAATCTCACCCATCATTCCGAAGTCGATGAAGGTCAGGGCAAATTCGCCGGCTTGCTCGCTCGGTGTGACGAAGATGTTGCCTGGGTGCGGGTCGGCATGAAAAAAGCCGTGCACAAAGATTTGCTCGAAGGTCACGCGCGCCAACTCGGCAGCCACCGCGTTCGGGTTGAGCCCCGCGCTCTGCAGCGCCTCGACATCGTTGATTTTTATCGAGCTGACATCGCTAAGCGTGAGTACGCGCCTAGAGGTTCGCTCCCACACCACCTCGGGTGCGGTCACCCGCTGATCAGCCTCGAAGTTCGTTTTGAAACGCTCTAGGTTTCCAGCCTCAAAGAAATAATCAATCTCGTGAAGACTCACCTGAGCAAACTCTTCTACGAGAGCAGGGGCATCGGCTCGGCGATTCACCAGGCGAATTCGCGACAGCCACTGGCCAACCTTGCGCAGCGCCTTGAGGTCAACCTCGACCACCTGTTCGATGCCGGGGCGCAGAACTTTGACCACAACATCCGCGAAGTTTTCGTCGGCGGCTAGGCTCGGTGCAAGTTTGGCCCGGTAGACCTGACCCAGCGATGCTGCGGCGATTGGGGTTTCGGCAAACTCTGCGAAAGCAACCTCGAGCGAGAGCCCCAGTTCTTGCTCGATCTGAGCGCGGATGCTCGCATAAGGCGCCGGCTCAACCTCATCTTGAAGCGACTCAAGTTCGGCGGTGATGGTCTCGGGCAGCACGTCAAGCCGCGAAGAGGCAAACTGCCCGGCCTTGATGATGAGGCCGCCTAGGTCGAGGGCGAGAATGCGAAAGCGCTTGGCGAGTTTTTTGATGCGTTCTATGCGACCGCGGGCAACAAAGTTTTTGAGACCAAACTTGGGCAACACCAACTCGTACCACCACGTCTGCGCCAAAGCGAGCGAAGCAAACCGCAGAATGCGACGGTAGCGTCGCTTTAGCCTGTTCGGTGAACTAAAGGCCTGTTGGTCGCGCTTGGTTTCGGTCAACGATTATTCCGCAGCAAGGATCGCGTGAAGTTTGCGTCGGGCCTCATCTAAAACCTGGGCCGCTTCTGCCTGTTGCGACTTGGTGCCATGTTTGGCAACTTCGACCGCCACGTTCGCCAGGCGTTTGCCGGCATTCGGTAGCTCGCCCTTTAGATCTACCCACTTTGGGCCCGACCACGTGGTGCCGCCCTCGCTCTGTGACTCGTCGGTCGGCAGCTCGTTCGCTGCCGAAGCAGCTTTTCCTGCCTCGGTGAGGCCGAAAACGCGGCGATCCTTTTTAATACTTGCCGTCACCATTCCGGTGTCGATCAGCTTCTCGAGCAAAGGGTAGAGCGCTGCAGCCTTCGGTTTGTATTCGGTGCGGCTGGTTTCAGCGATGGTCTGCAAAATCTCGTGACCGGTCTTCGCGCCGCCTTCGAGAGCCTTGAGAATCTCGGCCTGCAGTCTGTCTTCGCCCATCGAAGCGGCCACGCGAACCTGCTCAGGGCTGAAGCCGCCGAGAGACGAGATGCTCTCGCGCAGGTTTTCAACCAAGGCTCTGAGGTCGATGTTTGGCCAAGAATTGTTCACTGGTTTTTGCCTCACTTTGGGGTTTGTGGCAAGCGCTGCCTACGCTCTAGACAAGGCCAGAAGCCATGGGTTTATTCCAAGTTTTGAATACGTCGGTGAAGGTTTAGGCTGAGAGAAAGAGAGGAGCCCCAAATGGAATGGCTAAAAAACGTTCTTTCTAAACTCCCTCACCCAGTGCGCTGGGTGATCACGATGGTTATCGGCGCGGTTTTACTAATTCTCGGTCTGATCATGATGGTCACCCCCGGGCCTGGGCTTCTATTCATATTCTTCGGTCTCACGATTCTCGCCCTCGAACTCGAATGGGCCCGAGAACTTAATAAGCAGGGCATGCAGGGTCTCGAGCGCATCGTTGCCAAGCTCAAGTCGTTCTTCAAGCGAAAGTAACCTCGTTTGACCGACGCCCTCGACATTCTCGACTACAACAACAAAGTGGATGCTGCGGCAAAGTCCATCTGCGACCAGCTCGCCGCGCAACTGCGGTTGCACCTACCGGCAGCCGAGGCAAAGGTTTGGCACGGGCATCCAGTGTGGTTTTTAGAAGGCAACCCCATCGCGGGCTATAGCCAAATGAAAAGTGGCATTCAACTTTTGTTCTGGAGCGGGCAATCTTTTGCTTCACCGGGCCTAGAGCCCATCGGCAAGTTCAAGGCGGCCGGGGTCACAGTGAAATCAGTCGACGAGCCGGGCGAAGCCGCAATCGCAGCTTGGTTGAGAGAGTCGGTAGCCATTCAGTGGGACTACCAGAATCTACCCAAGCTTCGAAAACTCGAGAAACGAACCGATTTCTAACTTGCCACTTCAGGCTCTGGCATTCCACCAGTTCAGCGCTCGCAGCGCATAATAGGTAAGCCAAGTTGACTCTTCGCCAACCGGTGAATCAACATCGAACCAGACCTGACCGGGAATGCGATCATTGGTAACCCAGCGACCGTTTTCGTTAGCCCACGAAGCCAAAAGGTTCATAGCCTCGGCAAGTCGGGGGTCAGGGGCTGCCCCTGAGAACTTGGATGCACTCACGAAATAGTTCAACGCGCGAATGATCGAGTAGTTCCAGCGGAATGGGTAGGCGAGATCGTTCAACCACGGGCCAACCGGTTCGCCGGTCGAGAGCCTGAACATGAGCCGGCGTTCGAGCAGGTATTGCTCGGCTTTGCGGCGAGCATCCGTGATTTCTGGTTTTTGACCCGTGTAAAGCTCGTAGTCGAGCAAGCCGAACAGCGAATTCAGGGTCGAGTGAAACGATGAGCGGGTGTCGCCTTCGATCCACTCGCAGTTGAACCCGCCATCTTCGAGCTGGTGGTCGACAAACCATTTCGCCAGGTGTGACATGTCGCGGCCAAGCCAGAGCCCGTTCGAGAGCGTGTAAGCGTTGATGCAGCAGTCGACCTCGCCACCCCAGAACGGCAGGTCGTCGTACTCCCAGCGGCAGTTTTTCTCTAGAAGCTCGGATGTCTCACCCAACGCGTTGGCGTCGACGCCCCATTCGCGAAGCGAACTCAGCGACCAACCCGTCGAGATGTAGGGCTGACCCTTCTCACCCTCGGCGTATGGCAGCGCTCGCGGGTCTTCTCGGGTGGGAAAGTGCGCGCCACCTGCCCATTGACCGTCTTCGTCTTGAAGGCTGAGCATTCTCGCGCCGATGCCTTCGGTGGTGACCAGGGCTTTGGTTGCCATCCACTGAGCTTCGGGCGCGTTTAACAGATCGCGCTCAACCTGCCACTTGAGCGCAGGGTCGCTGTCGAGCATCCACTCGATGGTTTTTTGGCTCGGATGCACGCTCAAGCGTTCAACTTCGCAATCGCGCTGTCAAGAATTTCGGTTTGAGCTTCGACCATGATGCTCATGTGACCCTGACCGTCAAGCAGTCTCCAGTCTGAACCTCTGATTTGCGAGTGTTGCCATTTGCCATGGTTTGGCGGGCAAGGCTTATCGAGCGAGCCACTCCAAATCGTTGTTGGTTTCACAACTTGACTCACTCTGAAGCCCCAATAATTCATAACTAAAAATGTGTCGGCCGCATACCCGGTGACGTCGGGCACCACCGAGTTGAGAATCGCAGGCAGGGCGTGGGCATTGAACTTGAGATAGGCTTCGGCGAATTGCGCGTATTTTGGACGAGCTTCAGCGCCCGCCTGCCAAGTCTCAGCCGACCACTCGGTTTCTATGTTTTCCATGTCTTTTTTGGCCGCCGCTAACGCGTTTTCGCGACTTCGAGCCCAGTTGTCTAGAGTTTCGGTTGTTTCGGTTTCGGCCTGACCGATTAAGAAGTCTGCACCCATCTCAAAATACGGGGCGACGGCTGCCACAAGTTCGACGCCCTTGCACTTCGACGAAAAACTTGAAGCGAGCGCGTATGGGCCGCCTCCAGACCATCCCAGCGAGACAAATTCATCGATGCCGAGGTAATCGACGAGCTCGTTGAAGTCAGCAGCAGCCTCGGCCACGTTCGACCATTGAGCTTGGTCGCTGCCTTGGTAACCGGCTTTGGTGTACGCGATGGCGCGAATTCCTCTTGCCTTGGCGTCATCTAAAACGTTTTGCCAAAGGCCGGCTGCGCCTGGAGTGCCGTGGTGCAGAAGCAGGGCTTTGGGGGATGAGACCCCGTTATCTAAGTAACTGATGGTTCGACCATCCGAGCGCTTGTGTTCTTGAGGTTGGGCTGCGCCTGCCGGCATGGCGTATTTCATCGCCTGCTCCTAATCACTTGTTTCGAGTGGTGCCGAAAAGCCGAAGTTGTTTGGTCTCTTGAACTTGTGTAGCCCAAATCGCAATCATCGGAGTGATGATCACCGTTGGCGCCAACCAAACCGCCACGGCGTAGGGGTTGCCCTCGCCCAAACGTGGAACAACTTGTTGCACGAGAACCGCTGTGATTGTGGCGATGGTACCGCCGAGCATGTGCGTCAGGTGGTTCGATATTCGTTTGGCAAACTCTTCTGTTTTACCCCAGCCGCGAATGTCTTGAACTGCGAACTGAATGCCGATTGATCCAAAGGCCACCAACACCCAACCCATCGGTGAAACGGTCATCACTTCGATGAGCCCTGTCGTAACCATGGCGAGGCCAACTACCAGCATTCCCCACTCGATTACCGGTGGGCGAGTCATGATGTAGCGGCTCTTGCGCCCGAACCGCCAACCTGCATACGCCATGTATGAAGAGAACAGTGCGACAAAGAAAAGCATCAAGTTTGGTCTTGCTATCGATACCGGTATTGCGGTCAGCGCAACGGCCATCATCGCCCAGAAATAGATGCGTCCAACCAAGTTGTGCTTAGGTGAACCCTTTTTTAGAGAAATGGCGGCAAACGCAGCGACAAGGGCCACAGAACCTGCCGCTACGTGAAGGGCAAGAATAAGTTTGACTGCATCCATGGGTTCACACTAGCGGTTTGGTGGTGAAGCGCGGCGTGCGCCCTCCAGGGTCGCCTATTGAACGTGCTCTGGGTTCATCCAGAACAGATCCCAAAGGTGGCCGTCGAGGTCTTCAAAACCCCAGCTGAACATAAACCCGTGATCTTCGGGGTCATTCATTTTTCGAGCGCCCAGTGAGATGGCCTTTTCGGTCATAGCGCGCACCTCATCGGCCGATTCGAGGCTGAACGCCATAATCGCCTCGGTACTTTCTTTCGGCGCAATCGGCTTAGATATGAAGCTTTGAAACTTTTTATGCTCAAGCAGCATGATGTAGATGTTGTCGCCAACCAGCATGCAGGTTGACTCTTCGTCGGTGAACTGGGCGTTGAACTTGAAACCGAGTTCGGTGAAAAAGTCGACCGACTTCTTCAAGTTCTCAACTGGCAGGTTCACGAAAATAGATGTAATCATGGCGCAATTCTAGGGTGTGAGGCTGATGCAGAGAATGGCCCCAAATCGCTTCGTGATTCAGGAACCCGCGAACGTTCGAATCCACCCCACATAAACCCAGCAAACAAATTAACCCCCTTAACGGGGGTTGACTTGTTCGCGGAGAATGGGGGATTCGAACCCCCGAGAGCTTGCACTCAACGCGCTTTCCAAGCGCGCGCCATAGGCCACTAGGCGAATTCTCCTTGGAGTCAGTGATCGAAATCACCGGCAACCTTATAAGAGTTTAGTCGGCGCATCCGAGGGAAATGAGTGGACTAAGTAGACTAAGCGCGCTATTCTGAACGGATGGCACGACAAGTAAACATGCACGAAGCGAAAACTCACTTTTCTAAGCTCGCCGAAGCTGTTGAAGCTGGCGAAGAGATCGTAATCGCGCGAGCCGGCAAGCCAGTGATGCGCTTGGTTAAGGTAGACGAGGTTCAGCAAGAGATTGTGCCTGGGTTTGGCAGTGCGGTTTTTGCCGACTGGGATGACGCAATCTGGAGTCGCCTTGATCGCGAGTTCAACGAGCTTTTCAAGGGTTAGACAATGGCGAGGCGGGCATTTATCGACACGCAGGTGGCTCTTTGGCTGGCCAAGGGAGACTCGCGTTTGACTGTCGGAACGCTGAAATGGCTGAACTCGAGCAGCGAAACCGTAATGTCGGCTTTGAGCATCGCAGAGTTAGAGATCAAGGCCGGTATCGGCAAGTTGGCGCTTCCGAAAGATTTTGCAGACCTTTTTCTGAACCAGGGCATAAAGATTGAAGCATTTGGCCAGGAGTCAGCGGCTTCGCTGAGCAGGTTTCCGTCGCTAGTTCGCCATGACCCGTTCGACCGAATGATTCTGGCTCAAGCGGCAGCGAAGCAAGACACCGTCTTTTTCACCGCTGACCGAGCACTAGTTACCCTTGGCCTCGACTGGGTAGTCGACTGCGCGCAGTAGCGCTTGGTGCCTGCTCGGCCTAAGAACAAGCGGTCGCGACGACTTTACCCTTGGTAGCCACGAGGCACATGCGACCCTCAACGCCTAGATACTTCGCAGAGAGACGAACGCCGTTTTTAATGCTCGTCACGGTGTACTTAAGCGCTTTAGCTCCATCAACTAGATGTTTCGAAGTCAGTGTCTTTTTTGCCGATTTAGCCAGAGCAGTTGCCTTAGAAGACAAAGCCTTCACCTTGGCGTTCAGCAGCTTTTCTGCCGATATTTGGTGGCTGGCTTTCTTCAACGCCGCCAACGAAACCAAGCTCGAGGTTGCTGGAGTCACGATCTTGTCAACAGTAGTGATTTTGTAAGTGACCGTTGTGGTCGACGAAATTCCAAGAAGTTCCAGGTTCATCTTTTGGCTGATGAGCTCACCGGCAGCGTTGAAGGTCTGGGTCATAAGAACTTGCGTCGGCAGCTGAGGGCTTTGGATGGTTAGCGAGTATTTATAGTCAATAAACTCCAGGTTCTCTGGCGAAGCGCTCTTGGTTAGCACGCCGAAGCGCGCCTGATTCAACATTTCTTCACCCATTTGAGTCGGGTCTGATATCACATTGAAGAACGTTGACTTTTCGAGGTCTGGAATTGAAATATCAAATGACACGTCATCGACGAGCATCCAGGCTGGCTTGGATTTCTTGAGGCGACTCATCGCCGCGTCAAAGTTTTTAAGGGCCGGCAGTTCAGATGCTAGAGGCAAGGCAACATAGTATTTTCCGTTTACCTTACCCATCTCTTCAACCAGGTTTTCACCCTTAAGAGTGACCTCGTATTCACGCAACCTAGCTGATTTTTCACCGAGCAACATTTCGATTCGAGCTTCAGAAAACTGACCGAGGAACTCTGCTCGGCTCGTGGTCACAACTTCGATGGCAGTTGCCGATTGAAATCTTTGCTGGTTTGAAGCCTCGAGAGCGGCAAGTTCTTTTCCGAGTGGTGAATCGTAGAACTCTGCATAAGTGAGACTGTCGGGCACCTCGGCAGATGCTTGCTGGGTCGGAATTGCAAGCAGAATCACCGAAAGCAGAACAGCAATTAAGGAACGAAGAGATTTAAGCATTTTGCACCCCCGAGTAGTTGATTTCAGATTAGCGTAACTACTCGTTTGCGCAAGCGTGATGAAGCCTTGTGGACGATTGAAATAGTGCAGTTAGCCGCGACCGCCAGAGTTAAGACAGGCCACAGTTGCTCAAGCTCAAGCTGCGCAAACCCAATGACCTCGGCGAGCGCAGGCACGGTGAATGCGGTGATGCATAGCGCGAGCATCCCAGTAAAAATGACCGCACGGATGCTGCGCAACGGCGCACTGTGTATGGCAAGTACCCACAGGCTGGTGATTGAAAGCAGAACCATGGTTGCGGTGTGCGATTGCTCGAGAGTGAACGAGCCCGCGCGCATGAATACGGTGAGGGTGATGATTGCCGCACCGATGATTAGGCCCGTTGGAATCACAAACTTGAGCGCGCGCTGCAGAAAACCTGGTCGGTAACGATCGGCGTTGGGTAGCAGTGCGAGGGCGAAGGCTGGGATGCCGATAGCGAAGGCGTCCATCACGGTGAGTTGGCGAGGTAGGTAGGGGTAACTCCACATCATGAGGCCGAACACCAACGCGAGCGTAAACGCCCACACGGTTTTGGTGAGAAACAGTCGCGAGACTCGCTCGACGTTCGCTACGACGCGGCGACCTTCGGCCAGAACCAGCGGCAGGGTCGAGAACTTGCCATCCAGCAAAATCAGGTTGGCGACCGACTTGGTTGCCGCCGAACCGCTGCCCATGGCGAGCCCAAGGTCGGACTGTTTGAGCGCCAGCACATCGTTCACGCCGTCACCGGTCATCGCAACTACGTGCCCAGCCGCCTGCAGTGAGCTGACGATGTCGCGCTTCTGGTGTGGGCTGACTCGTCCGATAATCTTCGAGCCCTTGAGGGCCGTCATTAGCGCTCGGATGTCGTTGCCAAACTCGCTCGCGTCGATAGGTTCGCCAATCTCAGTGAGCCCGGCACGAGCGGCAACCGCGGCAACCGTTTCGGGGTTGTCGCCCGAAATCACAAGAACCTGTGTGCCTTGAGCTGCAAAAAAATCGAGGGTCTGGCGGGCGTCTGGGCGAATCTGTTCGGCAAAGTGCAACAGGGTGATCGGCTCGAGGTTTTCCGGTAGTTCGGTTCCGTTTAGTGGGGCCGCGCTGTGAGCCAAAACCAGCACGCGCTCGCCGGTTGCCGCCGCCACGGATGCCGCACTCAACACAGCCTCGTGCCGACCCTGCAAAACGAACTCGGGAGCCCCGAGCACCCAGGTTTGCCCGTTCGCGTGAGCAAGCGCGCTCCACTTGCGGGCGGAGTCGAATGGCACGCGCGTTATGGCCCCGGTAGGAGCATCCGCTTGGAATTCGGCGGCCAGCGCACGCGCGGTTGCGTTTGCGTCGGGGTCGGAGGCGAACAGGGCAAGGGCGTTTTTCCAGTCAGCTCGCTCCGCAAGCAAAGTGTGCTTCGTGCACTCCATTTCGCCCGAGGTGAGCGTGCCGGTTTTGTCGAAACAAACCACGTCGACGCGGGCCAAGCCCTCAACCGCCGCGAGTTCTTGCACGAGCACGTTTTTGCGAGCGAGCCGAAGCGCACCGAGCGCAAACGCCATGCTCACCAGCAGCACCAACCCCTGCGGCACCACGCTGATTAGCGAGGCAATCGTGCCGACCACGGCATCGACCCAACTTCCGTCGGCGAGCGCCCGATCGAACCCGCCCCGAGCCTGTAACTGACCATTGAGCGAAATAGCCATCACGGGCAGCAGCGCCCAGCTGATCCAGCGCACGAGTTTGTCGAGCGATGCCCGAAGTTCAGATGCCACCAGGCTGAAACGCTTGGCTTCGGCGGCCAGGGCGGCGGCTTGCGTCGAAGCACCCACGGCGGTTACACGAGCGACTGCGGTTCCGGCCAGAACGGCGGTTCCGGCTAGCAACGCGGCATCCACTTGTTTTTCGACCTCAATCGACTCGCCGGTCAGCAGCGACTCATCGAGCGCCAGCCCCTGTTCGCTCACCACCACCGAGTCGGCGGCGATCTGGTCACCGGCTTTGAGAGCCAGCAGGTCGTCGAGCACGACCTCTTCAACGCGGATGCTCAACCGCACCCCATCGCGAATCACCGTCACCGGCGATGCGCTCAGCAGGGTTAGGCGATCGAGGGTTAGTTTGGTGCGAAGTTCTTGAATCACACCCACGGCGATGTTGAGAATCACGATGATGCCGAATAGGGCGTCGGCGTAGCGGCCGAGAAGCAGCATCAGAACGAACGCGCTGCCAACCACGGCGTTGAAAAGTGTGGCCACATTGCTGCGCAAGATCGAAGCAAGCGTTCGACTCGATTTAACCGCTTGGATGTTCACCCGACCATCAGCGATGCGAGCCGTCACCTCGGCGGTGGTTAATCCCGACAATAGCTCGTTCACAACTCAAGGCTAACGGGGCATGGGGGAGTGCGAACACCCTCGAAGGGTTTAGAATTGGGGTGGACTCCCCGTGCGGCGTCACCTCAGCCAACTCCCCCAGGATCGAAAGATAGCAAGGGTAACTGGGCTCTGGCGGGTGTGCGGGGAGTCTTTTCACAAGGTGCCCGTTTTGGGCCAGACGATGTCTCTGGAGGAGGTTAGGCTTTCACCGTGGTCACCGCTCTCTACCGTCGCTATCGCCCCGAGACTTTCGCCGAACTCATTGGCCAGTCTCAAGTAACTGCACCTCTGATGACCGCTCTTCGAGGCGATCGTGTGAACCACGCATACCTTTTCTCGGGCCCGCGCGGCTGCGGCAAAACTACCTCGGCTCGCATTCTTGCTCGATGCCTGAACTGCGCCGAAGGCCCGACCGATACCCCCTGTGGCAAGTGCCCGAGCTGCGTCGAGTTGTCTCGCAACGGTGGCGGCAGCATGGATGTCGTCGAAATCGACGCCGCGAGTCACAACGGTGTCGACGACGCACGTGACCTTCGCGAACGCGCCGCTTTTGCCCCTGCTCGCGACCGCTACAAAATCTTCATTCTCGACGAGGCCCACATGGTCACGGCAGCCGGCTTCAACGCCCTGCTAAAAATCGTCGAAGAGCCACCGGCACACGTCAAGTTCATCTTTGCCACCACCGAGCCAGAGAAGGTCATCTCGACCATTCGCTCGCGCACTCACCACTACCCTTTCCGTCTGGTGCCTCCGGCTCAGATGCTCGAATACCTTGAGTCACTCTGCGCCTCTGAGGGTGTCGAAGTCGCGCCAGGTGTTTTGTCACTCGTGGTTCGCTCGGGCGGCGGTTCGGTGCGTGACTCACTATCGCTGCTCGACCAGTTGATTGCTGGGTCTGAGGGTTCGAAAGTTGAATACGAGCGTGCCGTTGCTCTTCTCGGATACACGCCCGACTCTTTGCTCGACGCTACCGTCGAGGCGCTCTCGCTGCACGACTCATCGGCCGCTTTCGGCGCCGTTGACCGCGTGATTCAAACCGGTCAAGACCCACGCCAGTTTGTCGATGACATTCTCGAGCGCCTGCGCGACCTGATTTTGGTTGCAGCAGCTGGACACGAAGCCAAGGCCGTGCTGCGCGGGGTCAGTGACGACCAGCTAGAAAAAATGCGCATGCAGGCCGAGCAGTTCGGGCCATCAGAACTCGCCCACGCCGCCGACATCGTCAACGAATCGCTCACCTCGATGTCGGGTGCCACCAGCCCCAAACTTCACCTCGAGCTGATGATCGCTCGCGTTCTGGTTCCTTCGGCAGACACCTCAGAGGTTGGGTCGTTGGCTCGAATCGAACGTCTCGAGCGTCGCATCGGTCTCGGTGGTGAGTCGGCTGCACCTGCTGCCGCGCCTGCAGCCAGTGCTCCGGCAGCAAAGGTCTCGCCCGTCGCAGCCGCAACCTCAGCGCCGGTCGGTATTCCGGCCCTGACTACCGCTGCTTTTAGAGATTCTTGGCAGGCCATCTTGAGCCGAGTCGAAAAGGCCTCGAAGAGCGCATGGATTGTTGCCTACACTCTCAAGGTGGTTGACTTCACCGATGACGTGCTCACCCTGCGCTTTATGAGCCAGAGCGACCTCGAGAGCTTCAAGTCATCTGGTCAAGCACCCGATGTTCTGCGCAAAGCCATCAACGAAGAGCTCGGCATCACCGTAAAGTTCAAGCCGCAGGTTGAGACCGCAGCGCCGACCACCCCGATCAAGGTGGTTGAAGTGCCCGCAGTTGTTGAAGCGGCAGCAGCGGTTCAGGCTTTATCGCAGCCTGAGGCTGAAGAAAAACCTGCCAAGGCAACTAAGTCGCGCAAGCTAGACATTCCCGACGACCAACGCTACGGCGAGTCGATTTTGCGCGAGTTCGGCGCAAAGCCACTCGATGACCCAAGTGGCGGCCGCTGATGTATGAAGGCGTAGTTCAAGAACTCATCGACGAGCTGAGCCGGTTGCCAGGAGTGGGCCCTAAGTCAGCTCAACGCATCGCTTTTCACTTGCTACAGACCGAAGATGAGCAGGCAAAGACTTTGGCTCAGATTCTGCTTGAGGTAAAAGAGCGGGTGCGCTTTTGTGAAATCTGCGGCAACGTCGCAGAAGACGTTCAGTGCAACATCTGCCGCGACCCAAGACGCACCCGAACCGCCATCTGCGTTGTCGAAGAGAGCAAAGACGTGCAGGCCATCGAACGCACCCGCGAGTTCCGCGGCACGTATCACGTACTCGGCGGAGCAATCAGCCCGATCGAGGGAATCGGCCCTGACAATCTGCGCATTAAAGAACTTATGGCTCGCCTCGGAAACCCAGAAATTCAAGAGGTAATCATCGCCACCGACCCGAATCTCGAGGGTGAGGCAACTGCCACCTATCTGACCCGAATGCTGAGCCCGTTGGGAATAACAATTTCTCGACTGGCATCGGGTTTGCCGGTTGGCGGCGACCTCGAATATGCCGACGAAGTCACCCTTGGCCGCGCCTTTGAGGGTCGTCGCCAAGTCAACTAGACTTAGAGCAATCTTCGAATCTCGAAAATCACTGATTCACCGTCGAATCCCCCAAAAATAAGTAGCATTTCGACACTTTTCAGGAGCACAGCCTTGGCCCTTATCGTGCAGAAGTATGGCGGATCGTCGGTAGGCGACGCCAACAAAATCAAGCACGTCGCAAAGCGCGTAATCGCGGCCCAAAACGCTGGCAACCAGGTAGTTGTAGTCGTCTCGGCGATGGGCGACACCACCGATGAACTTCTCGACTTGGCCAACCAAGTCACAGACAGCCCAAGCCCACGCGAACTCGACATGCTGCTCACCTCTGGCGAGCGCATTTCGATGGCCCTGCTGTCGCTCGCGATCAACTCGCTCGGAGCAAAATCACGTTCATTCACCGGTTCACAGGCCGGCATCATCACCGACGAGGTGCACGGAAACGCGCGCATCGCCGAGGTTACTCCTGGGCGCATCAGAGAGGCACTCGACGCCGGCGACATTGCCATCGTGGCCGGATTCCAGGGCTTCAACCGTGAGTCGAAAGACATCACCACACTCGGTCGTGGAGGTTCAGACACCACCGCGGTTGCCCTAGCAGCGGCTCTAAACGCTGACCTTTGCGAGATTTACTCAGACGTCGACGGTGTCTACACTGCCGACCCACGATTGATTCCCTCGGCTCGCAAGCTAGATGCCATCGATGTTGAATCGATGCTCGAACTAGCTGCTGCCGGAGCAAAAATCTTGCACATTCGCGCAGTCGAATTTGCTCGTCGTCACAAAGTTGACCTTCGAGTTCGCTCGACGTTCAGCGAAGACCCAGGCACCATCGTTTATGCAACGAAAAACGGAGAAAACATGGAAGAGTCAGTCGTTTCAGGTGTAGCCACCGACAAGGGCCAGTCCAAGATTTTGGTTGAAGGTATTCCCGACCAGCCAGGTAAGGCAGCCGAGGTATTCACCCTGGTTGCCGAAGCTGGCGCCAACATTGACATGATCGTTCAGAACACCGCAACCGGTTCAGACGTTGAAGAGAAGATCAGCGACATCTCTTTCACGCTGGCCAAAGCCGACCGTGCAAAGGTTGTTGCCGCTCTTGAAGCAGCCCAGGGCTCAATCGGTTTCAAGCGTCTCGAATTTGATGACGAAATCGGAAAGCTTTCAGTAGTTGGTGCTGGAATGCGCACCCACTCGGGTGTTTCAGCGATTTTGTTCGGCGCTCTAGCCAAGGCCGGTATCAACATCGAAATGATTTCGACTTCAGAGATTCGCATTTCGGTGGTCACCGACATCGCCCAGCTCGATGACGCAGCTCGTGCGGTGCACACCGCATTCGAACTAGACAGCGACATCGAAGCCACGGTATACGCCGGCACCGGCCGCTAATACTGCTGTCGCAGCATCCCCTTTTTCAAACACCAGTAGGAGAGACCGATGAGTCGCAAACCAAACCTCGCCCTAGTAGGCGCAACCGGAGCCGTGGGCACCGTGATGATTGACATCATCAACAACCGCCCGAACATTTGGGGCGAGATTCGACTGATTGCGTCGCCACGTTCGGCCGGCAAGAAGATCGCGGTTCACGGCGAAGAGCTCACCGTGGTAGCTCTTTCACCAGAGGCCTTTGACGGCATCGACATCGCCATGTTCGATGTGCCTGACGAGGTTTCTGAAGTTTGGGCACCGATCGCAGCCGAGCGCGGCGCGGTTGCCGTTGACAACTCTGGCGCGTTTCGCATGAACCCACAGGTGCCACTCGTAGTGCCCGAGGTAAACCCAGAGCAGGCGAAGAACCGCCCACTTGGAATCATCTCGAACCCTAACTGCACAACCTTGACCATGATGGCCGCGATGGGTGCTCTGCACCGCAAGTGGACCCTCAAGGAGCTCGTAGTTTCGTCGTACCAGGCTGTTTCGGGTGCGGGTGCAGCCGGCATCGACCGCCTGGCCGATGAGCTAGCTGTGGTTGGCGGTCAGCGCGAGCTCGGTTTGGTTAGCGACAACGTCTCGGCTGCTCTCGTAGCCGGTGGTGCTGCTCTCGAGGCGTCTCCTTGGCCAGTGCCAATCGCGCTGAATGTGATTCCATTTGCGGGTTCACTCAAGGCAGGGGGCCACACCAGCGAAGAGATGAAGGTTCGCGACGAATCGCGCAAGATTCTTGGCATTCCAGGTCTAAAGGTTGCCGCAACCTGTGTTCGCGTTCCGGTTCAGGTGAGCCACTCGCTAACCGTTCACGCAACCTTTGAGAACAACCTGACCCCAGAGCAGGCTCGCGAAGTACTCGAGGCTCAGCCGACCATCCGAGTAATGGATGACCCAGCAAACGGCGTCTACCCGACTCCGGCTCACGTGGCTGGCCAAGACCCGACCTTTGTTGGTCGCATTCGTCAGGCACTCGACTTTGACAACACCATCGACTTCTTCGTGGTGGGCGACAACCTGCGCAAGGGTGCAGCATTGAACACCTACGAAATCGCCGAGTTGGTCGCCGCCGAGTTCTAGGCAGCCCACACGCCTGAAACCTGCGTCACCATTGGGCAACACGCCCGCATGCTCTGCCTCGAGCATCCACGATTGTGCCATTCCGAAAAGGTATGTTGAGAACATGCGCCGCGCAAAAATAGCTCTAGTCTCACTAGCGCTCATCACTTTACTCAGCGGCTGCGGGGGAACGTCTGTAGCCGATCCAACGGCAAGCGCTTCTGGGCAGCCGACCATCGACCCTGCTTTGATTCCCGACGCAGCTCCCGGCGATGCCACTTTGATAGACGCCGCGCAGTTCGACATGGGATTCGGCGAATACACCTTCAGGGCTGGCGAAGGCTCGGTTTGGTGCACGATCAACTTTGAAAACAACTACGCCGTTTGTGAACAGAACGAAGCTAACGCTCTCTACAACCCGCTAAATGTTCCTGACAGCTGCGAACTCACCTACGGCTACCAGGTTCGACTCTGGGCGACTGCACCTTCAGGTCTACCCGTTGTCGACATGCCATGCTCGGGCGGAACCTACGCCGACCCCAAGGGTGCGCTCACTTTGAACTCGGGCGAAAAGGTCTCGGTCAACGGAATCACCTGTTGGGTCGATGACAAGAATGCTCGCTGCGACAACGAACGAGGCAACTTCATCGCGCTTGGCCCCGAGATCTGGGCGCTCAAGTAGCCATTCGCTCGCACTAATCAATCGTTAGTGCAGTAGCGTAACCAAGCGCACCTCTGGTCGACAAAAGAACCGAACCGGCGCAAAAATAGAAGTTCCCAAGCCTGCGCATACGTTCATCACCGAGTGCTTGCCGTCAAAACTCCACGCGCTAAGCCCCTTCGCATAGCGAGTTGGTAGGTCGCAGTTGGTTACCAGCGCGCCCTTTCCCGGAAGACAAACCTGACCCCCGTGGGTGTGACCCGCAAAGATAACGCGCGCGTCGGCCTGCGTAAACAGTTCGATGAGGCGAAGGTAGGGGGCGTGGGTCACCGCGATTCGCAAATCTACTGAGCGCTGGCTGGCTACCTGAGCCGGAATGCTCGAGACATCTTCGTGGCCATCGTGCGCGTCATCCAAGCCGATGAAGCCAAGGCGAAGACCATTGACGGTCATTTCGCCTCCACGGTTGTTGAGATTTAGCCAGCCGGCAGCTTCGAACGCCGATGTCATTTTTGCCGTGTCAAGTGGATGCCCGTGGTGCGGCTTCGACGGATGCAACAGGTAACTCAGCGGATTGCGAAGGGTTGGCGCCTCGTAGTCATTCGAACCGTGGGCAAACACGCCGGGCACTTTTAGCAGCGGAGCTAAGTTTCGCAGCAGGGGTTCGATCGCGTGCTTGTGCCCAAGGTTGTCTCCGGTGTTCACCACCAGATCTGGTTCAAGTTCGGCAAGACCCGAGATAAACGCCTGCTTTCGCGCTTGCCACGGGGCTAAGTGAAAGTCGCTCACGTGAAGAACTCGAATTGGTTTCGAACCGGGCGGCAGGGCTCCAACAATTTCGGTTTGTCTCACCGTGAAAAGGTGTCGCTCAATGGCGACACCCCAAACTGCGGCGAGCACGCCGAGCGCCAGAAGAGCTAGCAGCCACTCCATCGAACTACGGGCCGGTTGAAATGATCAGCAGCACAGCGCCGGTCACCGCAGCAGATGTTCCGACTCCCGGAGCGGTTCCGACCACATTGCCGGCCGGAATCGTCGGGTGTGACACGAAGTACTGCGACTGCGAAGGCTGCGGAACGGTTACCGCTGGGAACCCGAGGCCAAGAAGAGTTGCCTTAGCCGTTTCTACTGTTTCGCCAACCACACCGGCGCGAGGAATCTTGATCTTTCCGCCGGCGCTGACATAAATCTTGATTTGGGTGCCTCGAGGCACAACCTGACCCGCCGAAGGCTTGGTGTAGGCCACGGTGCCCTTTGGTAGCGAAGAAGCCACACCCTTTGATTGAACGGCCGCATTCAGATCGCTGATCTTGATGTTTTCGGCAGCTGACTCGGGGGCTACTCCCGACACCTTTGGCACCACGATCATCGTTGCGTCAATCATGTCTTGCGGTGGGTTCGCGAACGCACCGGTCGCATACTCCTTGTTGGCCACCTTCATGATCGAGCGCCAAATATCGTGACGAACGGTATTACCCGCTTTGCCATTCAAGCGGATGCGCGACAGCGAGGTCTTGCCAGAAACGTTACCCACCCAGGTCGCCGTCGCAACCGAGGTCGATGTGCCGGTCATCCAGGTGTGCACGCCAGAGTCTGTGGTTCCGGTCTTACCGGCAAGCATCACGCCGTCGCCGGTGTTCGATGCGCCACCGGTACCGCCCGACATCACTCGCTTCATGGCGTAGATCATGCCGTGGGCCACTTCGGGGGTGACAGCCTGTGAACACTTCGACTTAGGAATTGGCATGTCGGTCTTCGTCGAACGAACCATGACTCGGTCAATGCCGACTGGTGTGCAGAAGGTGCCGTTGTTAGCGATGCCGGCAAGGGCTGCCGCCATGGTAATCGGGGCGATTTCGTTGACACCCAGAATCGACGATGGCACGTACTGAAGTTCGTTGCCGTCGGCGCGGTGCACGCCAAATGCCATAGCCGTGTCTCTGATGTCGCAAAGGTCGAGCTGCGCGGCCATCGCGGCGAACGCGGTGTTGACCGACATCGAGGTCGCTTGAACAACGCTCAGGTCTTCGGGTTCTTTGACGATGTTGTTTGGCGCCCAGGTGCCGACCAGGTTGCCGCAGCGGGCTCTAAAGTCTGAGGCGTTCCACTCGCGCACACGGCCATCGACGTGGTCGCCTAGCTTCTTGCCAGCGGTGAGCCAAGCGGCCAGTGTGAAGAGCTTGTAGGTAGAGCCGGTTTGGAATCCTGAGGAGCCACCGTACTCTTTGTCGGTCGAGTAGTTCACCGAGGTGTGGCCAATCTCAGACGAACCGGTCTGGTCATAGATGCGGTTCTGAGCCATCGAAAGCACGCGGCCGGTACCAACCTCAACCGAGACCGATGCCGAACCAATTTGGCTTGGGTCAGCGACCGGCACCCATTTCTTGGTGGCCTCATCGGCAGCCTTCTGCATGTCTAGGTTCATCGAGGTGTAGATCTCGAGCCCTCCGCGACGAAGCAGATTTTCGCGGTCTTCGGCGGTTTGGCCGAATTCAACATTGTTGCGAATCGACCACACGACGTAGTCGCAGAAGAAAGCGTAGGTCTGGTTCGCTTCACAGCCACTAGGCGCGTCTTGAGGTGTGACATCCACTGGCTCTGCCTTGGCAGCGTCGGCCTCAGCCGAGGTTATGTAGCCAGCGTCTTTCATGTTGTTGATCACGTAGTCGCGACGGTTCTTGGCTCGAGTTAGGTTCTCGGCTAGGTCGGGGCGGTAGTCGTTCGGACCCTTGAGCATGGCGGCGAGCATGGCGGCCTGGTGAATCTTGAGGTCTTTGGCCGTGACGCCATAGTAGTAGTTCGAGGCAGCCTCAACACCGTTGAGTGTGCCACCGAAGAATGAAAGGTTTGAATAGCCGGCGAAGATCTCTTTCTTCGAAGACTGTTGCTCTAGAGCGATGGCCAAGCGCATTTCGCGAAGCTTGCGGTCGATCGAGCGGGCCTGTGCATCGGCAATGGCATCTTCGTCACCAGCGATCGTGGCCGCCGCGATCAAGCTGTTTTTGACGTATTGCATGGTGATAGTTGAACCACCAGGGCCCTGACCGGCAGATGCCACGTTTGAGAGAGACGCACGCGCGAACGAAATGATGTCTACGCCAGAGTGTTGCCAAAAGCGGGGGTCTTCGGTTGAAACCACTGCGTCGACGAAGTACGGTGAGATCTCTTCGTAGTCAACCGAAATACGGTTCTCGTGGTAGAAAGTAGCAACCTTCACCGGTTTTCCGGCGTCATCGGTTGCAAAGAGAGTTGACGATTGCGATGCGTTGACGGGCTTCATATAAGAAGGTAGGTTCTCGAAAACCGTGATGCCGGTGGTTAGCAAGAAACCGCCGACAAGTAGCATCGGGGCCAATAGGGCCATCGAAAGCACACCGGCTAGAGCCGAAAGCCCAGTGAACCTGAGCACACTTCCAGAGCCAGTTTTTTGGCGCTCGCGTCTAGACATAGACTCTAGGTTACCCGCAAAGTTTGAGAGGATGCTGATTGTGACCAGATGGGAATATGCCACTGTGCCGCTACTTTTGCACAAAGAAGCCCAGATTTTGAATGGCTGGGGAGTTGACGGCTGGGAGCTTGTCACCGTACAGGCTGGCCCAGCCGGCGGACTCATTGCATTCATGAAACGTCCGGTCGCCTAATGAGCCAAATCGAAGCAAAACTTGTCGAGTTGGGCTCACCGCTACCCGAGCTTGCAAAGCCTGTCGCGGCCTATGTGCCCGCAGTAGTTTCGGGTAATCTCGTTTTCACCTCGGGTCAGTTGCCGTTCGTTTCGGGCGCACTGCCAGAGACCGGCAAACTAGGCGACACCGTTTCACCCGAGGCGGCTAAGGCTTATGCGCGTCAATGCGCTCTCAACGCGCTCGCGGCAGTCAAGTCGGTCATCGGCGATCTCGACCGAGTTACCCGAGTAGTGAAGTTGGTTGGGTTCGTAGCATCCACGCCTGATTTCACCGGTCAGCCGGGAGTCATCAACGGCGCGTCAGAGTTCTTGGGAGAAGTGTTCGGCGACGCCGGTCAGCACGCGCGATCAGCAGTTGGTGTGCCGGTATTGCCGCTAGATTCGCCGGTTGAGCTCGAACTAATCGTCGAGTTCAAATAGCCCCTAGTCTTGCGCGCCAGCCGAGAGCTTGCCGCTGATTGCACCCATCACGCCGCTGTCGGCGAGAGTGGTCACATCACCGATCGGGCGATCTTCGGCAACATCGCGAAGAAGTCTGCGCATGATTTTGCCCGAGCGAGTCTTGGGTAGCTCAGAAACTACAAGAATCTGTCGTGGCTTGGCGATTGGGCCAATCTCTTTGGCTACGTGCTCGCGAAGCACGCGAGACACATCGGCGTCTGCGCCCGCCGCCTCGAGTTGATCCTGACGCAGAATCACGAAAGCAACCACGGCCTGACCCGTAACCTCATCGCGCGCTCCAACCACTGCCGACTCGGCTACCCAAGGATGCGCAACCAAAGCCGATTCAATCTCGGTGGTTGAGAGGCGGTGGCCCGAAACGTTCATCACGTCGTCGACGCGACCGAGAAGCCAGATGTCACCGTCACCATCTTTCTTGGCGCCGTCGCCAGCGAAATATCGCCCTTCGAAACGAGACCAGTATGTCTCGACGAATCGTTCTGGGTCGCCCCAGATGCCGCGCAACATCGACGGCCAAGGTTCTGTGAGAGTCAGATAGCCGCCGTGGTTGTTGCCAACCTCATGACCATGCTCATCGACCACGAGCGCCGAGACTCCCGGTAGTGGCACCTGTGCCGACCCCGGTTTGGTGTGAGTCACACCAGGCAGCGGGCTGATCATTATGGCTCCGGTTTCGGTTTGCCACCAGGTCTCTACGATCGGGCAACGGTTTGCTCCGATGACCTCGCGGTACCACATCCAAGCTTCTGGATTTATTGGTTCGCCAACCGAACCGAGCAAGCGAAGGCTGCTTAGGTCGAACTGGTCTGGAATGCTTCGGCCAAGTTTCATGAACGAACGAATCGCGGTGGGCGCGGTGTAGAGAATAGTCACGCCGTATTTTTGAATGATCTCCCACCAACGACCCGGGTGCGGGCTGTCGGGGGTTCCCTCGTAAATCACTTGGGTAGCACCGTTAGCGAGCGGGCCATATGCCACGTATGAGTGGCCGGTAATCCAGCCAACGTCTGCGGTGCACCAGTAGATGTCGGTTTTGGGGTGCAGGTCGAAGACATTGCGGTGAGTGAATGCAGCTTGGGTTAGGTAACCGCCGGTGGTGTGCAGAATGCCCTTAGGTTTGCCGGTAGTGCCTGAGGTGTAAAGAATGAACAGCGGGTTCTCGGCTTCGAAACCTTGCGCCTCGTGCTCTGGGCTCGCCTCGGCAATGGCCTCGTGCCACCAAATGTCAGTCGTCTCGAACCACTCGACCGGCTGACCGGTGCGTTTGACTACCAGCACGTGCTCGACGCTCGGGCAGTTATTGGTGCCGAGAGCTTCGTCGACAGCTGGCTTGAGGGCAGAAGCCTTGCCGCGGCGGTAACCGCCATCGGCTGTGATCACGAGCTTTGCCCCAGCATCCTGAATGCGTGTTGCGAGCGATTCTGCGCTGAAACCGCCAAAGACTACCGAGTGGATCGCGCCGATTCTTGCGACGGCGAGCATCGAAATAATGGCCTCGGGAATGTGCGGAAGATAAATCGCCACCCGGTCACCTTTAGTGACGCCGAGGTCGGTCAGCACATTGGCGGCACGCTTGACTGCCTCGGTCAGGGTCGTATAGGTGTAGGTTTGCGTGTCGCCGGGTTCGCCCTCGAAGTGAATCGCTACCCGGTCGCCGCGACCTTCGGCCACGTGGCGGTCGAGGCAGTTATATGCCACGTTGATTTCGCCGTCTTCAAACCATTTGGCGAAAGGTGCTTCGCTCCAGTTCAGACTCTTGGTAAATGGCTTGTGCCAGAAGAGCTGGTTTGCCTGCTCGGCCCAGAAACCCAGTCTGTCTTGTGCGGCCCGGTCATAAATGGATGCTCGCGCCACGGCCTGCGCAGTGAATTCGGCTTCCGGAGCAAACGCCCGCAGTTCATGAAGTAGGTTTTCGATTGCGTCAGATTGTGACATCGTTGTCTTTTCTCTATGGCTAACGAAAAGACTAACGGTTTTCGTCTGCTCGATTTCTGTCGAGAACTGGCTCAAAAAATTATGGGAAAAGTGCCAAATTGTTAATCTTTACGGTCTATAGTTATTGAGTCGAGCTTCGGCTCGACCCGCGGCACCGGTTCCCCCCAATGCGGTGCCGCCAGGCGGTAGTCCTTCCCCCAAGGACTACCGCCCCCTTTTTAACTGGATTACTCGCTTTCCAACGCGATCTGGCTCGCGTGACGCTCGAGGTTATCCACAACATTTTTTGAATGCCAGTTTGCGCAGCCTGGCTTCTGTCATCTTCATCACATGCACTTTCCCGAGCAAATCAAAATACTGATGAATGATGGTCGAATAACCGACATCGCTATCAATGGGCTCAGGTCTGCACTGGTTCGAATCGGCAATCGCTGGTTCGAGGTTGAAGCACCCTCGCAGTCGCCAGAAGAGTTGCAAGAACTCGCTATGAGTCTGGCTGAGTCGGCCAACCAGGGCCTCAACTATCGCCAACCCGTGGCAAGTTTCATGATGGGTGACTGGCGGGTGAGCGCGGTTCTGCCATTCGAAGTGTGTTCCGACACCAATCTCGTCTTTCGTCGAGTTTCTAACCACTCGCTTAGCCATTCATCCACCGAGCTGTTCAGCGACTCACGTTCGCGACGGCTTCTCGATCTTGCTCACAAATACCTAGACGCTCGCCAATCGGTGCTCATCGCAGGTGCAGCTGGGTCTGGCAAGACCACTCTGTTGCGAGCTCTGCTTCGTCGATATTCAAATCAACGCATAATCACCATCGAAGACGTGGCAGAGCTGAACCTAGATTTGCCTAACTCCGTAGCGTTGGTCGCGCGCGAATCCAACAGCGACGGGTTTGGCTCTGTAACCGTTGAACAGCTGCTTGCACATGCTCTTCGAATGAGCCCCGATCGTATTGCCTTAGGTGAAGTGCGCTCGGTCGAATTGGTGGCCATGCTTGATGCCCTGAACACCGGGCACTCGGGCGCCGGAGCAACGATTCACGCAAACTCACTAGATGATGTGGCGAGCCGAATCGAGGCACTGGGTTTGCGTGCCGGGTTGCCGCTTGAGGTGATTGCTCGTTTGACCCAATCGGCGATTGGCTTAGTTGTTTTCGTATCGGCTCAGCAATCTTTCGCAATCGATGCCATCGGGGTTCCTAAGGCCTCGGCTACTGGGCTCGAGGTGGTTTCGATTGGTTAGCGCGCTCTCAGTTCTCGACGAAAGCATCGCTCAACTTGAGGCTGGTCTAACCCTCGTTCGTGAAACAACTGACTCGCCCCAAGATTCCGAAGTCGATGCCATACTCGAGTCTTGCCGACTTTCTGGCGCTCCGCTGTTGCCCGCACTGAGATCGTTGCGAGCATCGCGCCATGCGTCTGAGCTTTTGCGTTCCGAGATCGCAGCCGAATTGTCAGGCCCAAAGGCCACCGCCCGACTCGTTTCTTGGTTGCCGATTCTGGTGGTGGCCTTCGCGCAACTTCTAGGGTTCGAGATCTTGCAGACCCTGAGTTCGAGCATTCTCGCTCAACTATCGCTGGTCTGTGGTGCCGCTCTACTAGTGGTCGCAAACCGTTGGCTCAAGCGGCTGGTTCGTTCGGCAGAACCTTCGAGTCATGACCCAGCCCAAGAACTCGAGTTACTCGCGGCCAGGCTCAGATCGGGCAAACCGATGAAGTCTTGCCGTTCGCTTCTCAGCAACTCAACACTCGTTGACTCGGTTACGCGCACAGCCCGGCAGACTGGCGCACCGATGGTTGAGCTGCTTGAGACTCGGGCTCAGTCGATTCGACAGCAACATCTTGCCCGTTCGCGTGAGCAGGTAAGAGAGCTTTCGATTCGGCTCACGATTCCACTAGGTGTAGCAGTGCTGCCAGCGCTGATCTTTCTACTGGTCGTGCCGATGTTCTTGTCATTGGCCACCCCGAATCAGGCCAACTTTTGATCTCGCCGACACCAAAAACCAGAGTGTGACCACCTCAAGCCCGAAAAACCAGAGTGTGACCACCTAAATCCCCAGAAACCAGAACAGGAGCATAAGTGAAAACAATGACAGAGCGATTGAGTTCAGATGAAGGAGCGGCAACAGCTGAATATGCGATCGCCACCATGGCGGCGGTGGCTTTTGCCGGGCTCTTGGTCGTGATTATGAGAAGCCCAGAAGTGAAGGCAATTTTGCTCGGGTTGGTCACATCGGCCTTGACGCCTCAGGGCTAGGTATCTTTGTAGTGTCGACCATTTACCGATACAAGGATGAACATCATGGCGTTTTGCTCAAGCTGCGGCACCGACTATGGTCAGTCCGCCTCGTGCACAAACTGTGGTATGCCACAGGGTTACTCGGCGACACCAACTGCCGGAACGAACTCGAACACTCTCGCCATGTGGGCCCACATCGCGCCCCTGATTGTGGGTCTAGTCGGAAGTTTTGCGATCGTGCCTGCACTTTTGACCTGGCTTCCACCACTGATCATCAAGCAACTGCGACCAAACGACGAGTTTTTAAAACGTCACGCAAACGAATCGCTCAACTTTCAACTGCAGTGGATCATTCTTTCGGTGCCGCTCGCAATCGTTCTGACCCTATTTACTGTCTTCACGCTGGGGTTCGGCGCACTGTTAGTTGTGCCAATAGTTGCCGTGCTCGGCATACTTCTTCTGCTCATGATGATTTTGGCCGCGGTGGCTGCGTCGAACGGAAAAGAGCACCAGTACCCGTTCATGCTCTTTCGCCTAGTCAAAAACTAAGTTCTTCCAAGTTAGAAGCCTCGGCGGGGGAGCTGGGTTCAGTAACCGCCGAGTTTGCGGTGGCGTTACCCGCAATCATGATCGTTCTAGCGCTAACAATGGCACTCATCAAATCGACCGAGGCGCAAGGCCGAGACATTCACGCCCTAACCAGTTACGCCCTGGCAGCCGCCCGTGGCGAGAGTGAAGGCGTTCTCAATGACTGGGCTGCCGACCACCTAAAGAATTACCAACTCACAACCTATTTAGATGGTCAGAGTTTGTGTGTGAGAGCAACCGGGCAATCGCCAGTACTCGGTCGACTAACCCAGTGCGTTTGGGTTGGCGACTTCTAGTGTCGAGCAGTCGACGCAATCTGGCTGCTGAAGACGGTGCCGGAACAATGCTGTCTCTAGCGTTGCTCGCGATTCTAATCTCGGTCACTTTCGCGCTGTCACTTCGGGTTAGTACACGCACGAACCAAGCTCTGGTTATTTCTGTTGCTCAGCTAGCAGCCACATCTGCCTCTGATGCCCTAAGCGGTTATCGAACTGGGCACCCCTGCGAGGTAGCCGGGCAAGTGGCTGAACTAAATTTCTCGAAACTAACGTCTTGCACTCTCTATTCATCTGGAGTGGCGGTGAAAGTCTCTTACAGAGGCTTGGAAGGCAATGCCCGCGCCGATTTCGAACTCAAGTGAATTCTCGGTTTTCATTCGATTTTGTGGTTATTTTGTGCACAAATCGGCGTAAGGTTAGCCCTACTAAGTCAATTGTTTAAAGGGGTTCACATGCCGAAACGAATTCAAGGCTTTGCCAAAAAAATCATCGGGCTTCTAGCGGCTCTCGCCCTCGCCGTAGCGATTCCAGCGCCAGCTTCTGCCGAAGAACTTACCGCTGACATCACAGACTTCAACCTGTCAGCGACACCGGCGCTTTCTTACGACCAGCTCTTTGTTATGAGCGATCAGATCTGTTTCCGAATTAACTCGTCAGACATTGCAGACACCAACTACAAGTTCAAAGATTTAACCGTGAGTGGCCTTGTTGACGGCACCCCGGTTTCTGTGGCCTTGCCGACTAGCTATACCAGCTGGGAAAGCCAGTTCATGATTTGTACCGTAAACGAGAACTGGGAGTCACTGCCTGAGTTCAGCAACCCGCTGGCCGTTAGCGAACTCAAACTCTCGGGAACGTCGGTTGTTTCAACTACATTCTCAAAATCCTTTGAAAACAAGCTGAAGAGCGTTGGTTTGTCGGTTTCGGCTGAGACCCCGCTCGGTGTTTATTACAACGAATACAACGGCTCGCAGTTTGCCGTCGGTGTGACCAACAAGACCACGAAGACTATTTCGGTCAAGTTGTCTGGGTTCAAGTTCCAGGGTCAAAGCCTGGGCACAAAAACCTTCACCCTGATTCTTGCTCCAGGTGCTTCTGATTACCTGAACTTCGGATCATTGCTGAACGATGTCTCAGTCGGATACACCGATGCCAGCGTCACCGTGACTATCGCGAAAGTTACTGTCGCCAAGGTGAGCCGAAAGACCATCAAGGTGCCTGCCGGACTGCAACTGGTGACCACTACCCCAAGCGACTGGTACTACTACCCAGCGATGGACGACGCGATGCCAAGTTACAACAACACGACTTCGCTATGTCAGAAGGTAAAGAACACTACTAAGAAGCCAATCGGTGTTGAGAGCAAGTTCTCATTCAGTGCTGGTTCGAAAAAAGTTGTGAACTACTCGGGTAGCTCGGTAGACGTTATTCCTGCCGGAGAGACCTACTGCCTAAGCGGCGCCTACAGTAACCGCGCAAACCCAAGCGGCGACTGGAGAGTCGGTAGCGCAGTGACAATCAGTGGAACTCTGAAGGTAGTCAAAGTCAGCGCCATGACGACAACCGGCCTGGTTCTTCCCGAGGGCTTCACAGCCGGTAACGCTTGGTTTAACTACAACGCCTCTACCAAGAAGACGAGTGCGACGCTCGTGATCAATGCGCCAGACGGATTCCAAGGCGATCTACTGATCTCTGGAATGACGTTCAATGGCAAGACCAATTTGAGTCGCGTTGCCGGACCATGCCAGTGTGGCGGACCGGGAATCGGAAATGTGCGTATCGTCACGATCGGTGAGCTGAGCGGAGATCAGCGAATCGGAAAGTCCATTGCCGTCAAGGGTGAAGCTGAAATCACATACCCAACGATGCTCAACTCTTCTATTGATTCCCTCTGGTCTCAGGGTTGCTTTGCGTACTACGCGCAGGAGTGGACCTACTCAGAGGCAACCGATAAGACCAGCGTTGTGCTTCACTGCAACAACTACGGCACAAAGTCTAAAAAGCTGAGCCTGAGCGACCTAAACCTCACGGTTACGACCGTGGATGGCGAAATCGTGGATTACAAACCAACGATCAAGTCGATTACTTTGTCAGCCAAAACCTATGACAAGTTAGTGGTCGCGTTTGTAGTGGACGGTGACATTCGCACTGGTGGAAGCACTGTCGAAATCACAGGCTCGATCAAATAGAGAACAGTCTAAAAAGTCAAAGGGCTGAATCCACTAGGGTTCGGCCCTTTGGCATTAGATTACGCGAACTTACATTTCTATTGGTATGGTTCATTTCGCAAGTGCTTGAGTGGCCACAGCCACACAGCACAAAACGTCAGGAGAGTAATTGGCCACCAGCCATAAGCTAGTCATCGTTGAGTCGCCTGCGAAGGCCAAGACCATTTCGAAGTACTTGGGCAACGAATTCACCGTTCTCGCATCGGTCGGTCACATTCGCGAACTTGTTGAACCCAGAGACCTACCTGCCGACCTGAAAAAGGGCCCCTTCGGCAAATTTGCCGTCAATATTGAGAACAACTTCGAGCCCTACTACGCCATCTCGGCGGGTAAGAGCAAGACCGTATCCGAGCTAAAAAAGGCCCTAACCGGCGCCGATGAGCTCTATCTCGCAACAGATGAAGACCGCGAGGGTGAGGCCATTGCATGGCACCTGCTTCAGGTACTAAAGCCAAAAGTTCCGGTCAAGCGCATGGTTTTTCACGAGATCACAAAAGAGGCCATCACTGCAGCCCTTGACCACACCCGTGAGTTAGACAATGACCTGGTTCAGGCTCAAGAAACTCGACGCATTGTCGATCGCCTGTTCGGCTACGAGATTTCGCCGGTACTTTGGCGCAAGATCAACCGCGGCCTGAGCGCAGGTCGTGTTCAGTCTCCTGCGGTTCGTCTAGTCGTAGAGCGTGAGCGTGAGCGCATGGCTTTCGTCTCGGCATCGTATTTTGACGTCGCCGCCACTTTCAGCCCGGCGGGCAACGAGCCGTCTTTCGAGGCCAAACTGCTGAGCGTCGACGGCAAGCGAATCGCAACTGGCCAGTCATTTGATGACAACGGCCGCCTCACCGCCGATGTTCTTTTGCTAGACGAGCAAACCGCGAAGGCTTTGGCCGAAGGTGCGACCGACTCTTCGGTGAAGGTGAGCGTAACCTCGGTTGAAGCGAAACCGAGCACTAGGCGCCCGGCCGCTCCGTTCACAACATCCACTCTTCAGCAAGAGGCTTCGCGCAAACTGCGCATGTCGGCAAAGCAAACCATGGACACCGCTCAAGGTCTGTACCAAGAGGGTTTCATCACATACATGAGAACCGATTCGCCTTCGCTATCGCAGCAGGCAATCAATGCCGCGCGCAGCCAAGCCGCGGCGATGTTTGGGCAAGACCTGGTTGCCGATAAACCGCGCATCTACACCGGAAAGTCAAAGAACGCTCAAGAGGCCCACGAGGCGATTCGCCCAGCCGGTGAGGTTTTCAAAACGCCGTCTGAGGTCTCTTCGCAACTCTCGGGCAGGGCGTTTGACCTTTACGAACTTATCTGGAAGCGCACGGTTGCCTCACAGATGGCCGATGCCAAGGTTTCGACCACTACCGCCCGCATTTCGGTGGCACCCGTAGCTGGTAAAGCTCTAGAGTTCACCGCATCGGGCACCGTCGTAACCTTCAAGGGTTTCTTGGCCGCCTATGAAGAGGGTCATGACGAGTCTCGTAACGCCGATGAAACCGAAGAGCGCGAATCGAAGCTGCCAAACCTGACCGAGGGTCAGTCGCTGTCGATTTCGAACGTGGTTGCCAAAGACCACATCACAAACCCACCGCCGCGTTATACCGAGGCAAGTTTGGTGAAGGCACTCGAAGAAGACGGCATCGGCCGCCCATCCACCTATGCAAACATCATGTCGACCATTCTGAACAAGGGTTACGTGAGCAAGCGTGGGCAGGCCCTGGTTCCAGAGTGGATCGCATTCACCGTCACGCGTTTTCTCGAAGAGAACTTCGGCAAGCTCATCGACTACGAGTTCACCGCGTCAATGGAGGAAGACCTCGACCGCATTGCCGATGGCGAACTGAACTACCTCGACTGGCTTAAGCACTTCTACTTCGGTGGCGATGACATCGACGGACTCTTGCACACGGCAACTCACATTCTTGATCAAGACCCGCGTGCCATCAACTCAATATCAATCACCGATGACATCACTCTGCGAACCGGCCAGTATGGCCCATACCTCGAGGTTTTCACCGACCCGAGCACGCCGGGCGCCGATGAAAACGGTCGACGAATTGTGAACATCCCCGAGGGTTTGGCGCCTGATGAGTTGACCCCGACCAAGGCGCAAGAGCTAGTGGATGCTCCGGTGGCAGTCGACCGCGTGCTGGGCATCGACCCCGAGTCGGGTCACGAGATTCTGTTCAAAGATGGTCGCTTCGGACCATATGTGATGATCAACGACGAGAAGGCTGCCAAGCCGAAGACCGCTTCTCTGTTCAAGAGCATGGATCCACTGAACATCGACCTAGACACGGCGCTTCGACTTTTGGCTCTTCCTCGTGTGATTGGTATCGACCCAGAAACCCAGAATCAAATCACGGCTCAGAACGGCAAGTTTGGCCCGTACCTCAAAAAGGGCACCGATTCACGATCGCTGAGCAGCGAAGACGAGATTTTCTCGCTAACTCTTGAGCAGGCGCTCGAGATCTATGCTCAGCCAAAGTACGGCGCTCGCCGCACTGCCGCGACACCACTGCGCGAGTTCGGCGAAGACCCCGAGAGCAAGGGCTTGGTGACCATCAAGACCGGTCAGTTCGGCCCTTACGTCACCGACACCTTCGTCAACGCCACAGTTCCGAGTGATGACAACATCGAAGACATGACGGCCGAGCGAGCATTCGAGCTTCTGGCCATTCGTCGTGAAAAACTTGGACTAGAGCCTGGTCAGGCGCCAGCCAAAACCTCACGCTCGAAGAAGGCAACTCCGGCACGAACCGTGAAGCGCGGCACCACCAGAAAGAAGAAGTAGCGATTGTTCATTTCGTTCGAAGGCATCGACGGGGTCGGTAAGTCGACTCAGGCAGACTTGCTTGAGGCTTATCTGCTCAGCCGTTCGCGCGAGGTGTTGCGCACCTTCGAACCGGGCGATAGCGAACTGGGCCGCGATATTCGAAAGCTGTTGCTGCACAGTGGGCACGTGGATGCTCGCGCCGAAGCACTGCTTTACGCCGCAGATCGCGCCCACCACGTTGCCACGGTCATACGTCCTGCACTCGACGAGGGCAAGGTTGTCATCACCGATCGCTACCTCGACTCATCGATTGCCTATCAGGGCGCCGGACGCATTTTGGGCGCTAACGAGGTTCGCGATCTTTCGATGTGGGCCATTCGCGGTCTGCTTCCGAACCTCACGGTTTTGCTCGACCTAGACGCAGAGGCAGCAGTTACCCGACGATCGAAAACCGGTGACGCACCAGACCGACTCGAACGTGAAAAGGTTGAGTTTTTCGAAGCGGTTCGGTCCAGCTATCTAGAGCTCGCCGCGGCAGAGCCCGAGCGTTTCTTGGTGGTTGACGCGCGTCTAACGGTAGACGAGATTCAAAGCGCAATCCGAGCCCGCGTCGATGAGTTGCTGACTGCCTAGATGAGCGCCCCAGCCATGCACGCAGCAGTCTTCGAGGAGTTACTCGGTCAAGACGAGGCTGTTTCATTAGTCGAAACCGCCGTTCGCAATCGTGATGCCGGGGTGTTTCACTCCTGGCTCATCACTGGCCCGCCAGGCTCTGGTCGCTCAAATCTAGCTTTGGCTTTCGCCGCTGCACTTCAGTGCAAAGAGAGTGGATGCGGAGTTTGCACATCTTGCGTTCTTGCTGCCGCAGGCACGCACCCAGACATCCAAGTTTTGGCTACCGAGAAGGTGCAAATCACGATCGCGGAGGTTCGCGATTTAGTCTCGGCATCGGTGATGGGTTCATCGGTTGGGCGCTTTCGAATCATGGTCATCGAAGACGCCGATCGCATGTCGGCCTCGGCATCGAATGTGCTTCTCAAGGCACTCGAAGAACCACCTGCAGGAACAATTTGGATTTTGTGTGCACCCTCTGAAGTAGACATGTTGCCGACCATTCGCTCGCGCGTGCGCCGTGTTGGCCTCAAGGTTCCCGCTGTCGAAGATGTGGCGCAGTTGCTTATTAGGCGAAATGGAATTGAACCGGGGTTGGCAAGATCGGCAGCTGCCGAGGCCCAGAGTCACATCGGCATGGCGCTGCGCCTAGCAACCAGTGCCGAGGCCAGAGCGAGACGCAAGGAGGTTTTGGAGTCTGCCCTTTCAATTTCAACCGTGACCCAAGCGGTGCGCACCGCTGAGCGTTGGCTCGAGCTTGCCAAAAAAGATGCCGATCACATGAGCAGCGAAAGAGACAACCAAGAGAAGGCAGAGTTGCTTGCGACGATGGGTCTTACCGAGAAAGACACTGTGCCACCAGCGCTTCGCGCCGAGGTAAAGCGGCTAGAAGACGCCCAGAAGCGACGAAACACCCGTGCTGAGCGTGATGGTCTCGACCGAATTCTGGTTGACCTTTTGGCGGTTTACCGCGACGTGCTTACGGTGCAACTGGGCGCCCAAACCCCGCTCGTCAACGAGGATTTAGCCGCGAAAATACGTGAGGTGGCTTCGCTCACCAGGCCTGCCGAATCTATTCACAAACTCGAGGCCATCGAGCAAGCTCGTCATCGCATCGCGCGGAATGTTCGCGACCAGTTCGTGCTTGATTCTTTGGCGGTAAGTCTTCAACTGAGAAAGGGCTAGCGTGCGCAAGTTTGGGCGATGGTTCGCAGGGGTTATCGCTGTGCTCACGCTCGTAACAGCATCCGGATGCTCGATGGCTGCACCCGAACGAGCCCTTGACCCAAAGGTTGACGCAACCTACGCCGAGTTTTATACCCAGCCGATCAATTGGAAGCGCTGTGGCGACTTCAAGTGCGCCGACGTGATCGTGCCAATGGACTGGAGCAACCCAGACGGCAAGGTCATCACCATTGCCGTCATCAAAGCCGAGGCCAAGGGTGATTCGCCGCAGGGTGACCTGCTTTTGAACCCAGGCGGCCCGGGTTCTTCGGGCGTCGACTTTGTTCGCGACAACCTCGATTACATCGGCACCGAGAAACTTCGCCAGAACTACAACCTGATCGGGTTCGATCCACGCGGAACTGGTAAGAGTTCGCCGATCACCTGCCTCGACGACAAAGGTCTAGACGAGTTTCTGTACAGCCAGAGCCCTTACCCAAACGACGAGGCGAAAGACCTCGAATATCAAGCCGGTCTGGTTGCCAAGTTCGGTGAGGCTTGCATCAAAAACTCTGGAGACATCGTCAAGTTCGTCGACACCCAGTCGGCGGCCAAAGACATGGATGTCATTCGCGCCTACCTTGAGCAAGACAAACTCGACTATGTGGGTTACTCATACGGCACTCTGCTTGGAGCCACCTACGCAGCACTCTTTCCTGACCGCGTCGACCGATTTGTGCTTGACGGCGCGATTGACCCACGCGTGAGCGACGAACAGCAATCACTGAACCAACTTGGCGGGTTTGAGTTGGCCATCGCAAACTATGCCAGTTGGTGTCTAGAGCAATCGAATTGCCCTTTCTCTGGAGACCGAGCGAATGTTCAAAAGCAGCTTCGAGCCTGGTTCGAAAATCTTGAGACCAACCCGATGCAGGTTCAAGACGGTCGCGAACTGACCATCTCGGCTGCGGTCACCGGCGTGATCTTGGCCATGTATTCCGACGAATATTGGCCGATTCTCACCGATGCCTTCAACGAGGTCAAAAACGGCGACGCAACCACACTCATGCGAATGGCTGATTACTACAACGACCGCGGTGAAGATGGTCGCTACAGCAGCAACACGCTAGAAGCCAACATCGTCATTTCTTGCTTGGATGGGCAGCAATCTACCGAACCGGCCGATATCGCCGCCCAAAACGCCAAGGCCAAGAAGTTAGGCAAAGTGTTCGGCGACTATTGGCAAAACGGCTACTTGAGCTGCACCTGGGTTGATTTTGGTCCGGTTGAACCGGTCAAGTCATTTGCCGCAGAGGGTGCCCCGACCATCCTCGTTGTTGGCACGACCGGTGATCCGGCCACACCTTACGAACAGGCAGTGGCGTTGGCCCACGAAGTGCTTGCCGATGGCTTTTTGCTCACCTTCGAAGGCGAGGGGCACACCGCCTACGGTCGCTCTAACTCGTGCGTCGACAATACCATCGATGATTTTTTGATCAACGGAAAACTCCCCGAAACCGAACCAACCTGCTAAGTGAGATCGGCTTTGGCCAAAACAAAAAACAACAAACTTCAAGAGTTCTTCTCGATTAAATTTCGAAAGCTGCTCTCGGGAGCCGCCGACGGCACGCCACCTTGGTTGGCAGTTATTGCCGATGGCGAAACGGGTGGGCTCTACGTACCCTCCGACGAACCTTGGAAGGTTCACCGCGACTTCGGCACCTTGGTTGGGGGAGTGCGCGCGCTTTTGATGCAGGCGCTTCACCCCGGTTCGCTCGCCGGTGTCGCCCAGCACTCTCGCTATGAGCAGGATGCTCTGGGGCGACTCAGCGGCACGATTCGTTGGCTGACCGTCACTACATTCGGCTCCCACGCTGCAGTTGCTGGTGAGGCAAGTCGGGTCAACCGACTCCACGAGCGTGTGGCCGGCAACTACGAGAGCACGAGTGGAAACAGGCCCTATCGCGCGGCAGACGCCGACTTGCTTGCTTGGGTGCACGTGGCCTTCACCGATTCGTTTCTCGCAGCACACAACACCTATTGCAAAAACAAAGTGGATGCTGACCGCTACGTCGAACAGTGGGGTCGGTCGGTTGCCCCGCTCGGGTTGACCACCGTACCGAACGACCTGGCGCAACTCGACCGCGCGATCGCCGACTTCGCCCCAGCGCTTCGGGCAGACGAAACGACTTTGCGGGTGGTCTCGTTCATTCGGCGACCGCCGCTTCCGCTGCTGGTGCGCCCGGTGTATCGCCTGCTGTGGCTCGCCGCGGTCTACAGTCTGCGCGATGAACACCGCGAGCTGCTCGGCCTCAAAAAGCCAGGGGCGTGGGTGGTTGGTGTTACCCGCTGGCTGCTGGTGAGCATCCGCGTTCTAATTGGCCCAGAAAGCCCAATCGAAGACGGAGCCATCGCCCGTCTGCAGCGCCTCGGGTTGCTCGGTTTGAAGTAAGATTTAGAAGATTCGCCACCCTAGCTCAGTCGGTAGAGCAGCTCCCTCGTAAAGAGCAGGTCAGGAGTTCGATTCTCCTGGGTGGCTCTGCTTCTTTTCAAAATTGGATAAATCGTGCTACTTTCAACTGTTGATTGCGTTCAAGCGGTCACCAGCCGCAAGAAATCAGGGTTGTGTTGAAACAAGGCAAGGTCAAAAGACCTCACCCAGCGCGAATGGTCGCGCGAGTATTCGGGTTAGCCATTATCGTGGGCACCTTTGTGCTCAGCCTTCCGATCTCTCGCACCGCTAATAACTTTGGCGGGTTTCTAGAAGCTGCATTCACCTCGGTATCGGCAGTCTGTGTCACCGGTCTATCAACGGTCGATGTGCCAACCTACTGGACACCCTTCGGTCATCTGATGATCTTGCTCATGATCAAGCTCGGTGGTTTTGGAATCATCACCTTCGCGCTCTTCTTGGGCATTTTGCTCGCCCGTCGCATCGGTCTTAACACCAGACTTATCGGTTCTGCCGAGATGCCAGGCATGGAGGGTGGCAACCCAAAGCGCCTGATCATGAAGCTTTTCATCGCCACATCGAGCTTTGAATTCATCGTGGCTACCTTCATCACCTGTCGCCTATGGCTCGGCTATGGCTACGATTTGCCTGACGCAATCTGGTACGGGGTGTTCCACGCCATCTCAGCCTTCAACAACGCGGGCTTCGCGCTCTACTCAGACAGCTTGATCGGGTTCGCTGGCGACGGTTGGATGCTCATGCCCCTTAACTTCGCCGTAATCATCGGTGGTCTCGGATTCCCGGTTCTGTTCGAACTCGGCCGTCGCATTATCGGTAGAGTCAAGGCCTCGCAGGTTGGTGGAGTTATCGAGTCGGCCTTGCACTGGACTCTAAGCACCCGCCTCGTGCTTTGGAGCACAGTTGTGCTGCTGACCTTCGGAACGCTTTATTTTGCGGTAATCGAATGGAACAACCCAGCCACGATCGGTGAAATGGGGCTTGGTGAAAAGATACTCAACTCATTCACGCAGTCGGTTCAGCCTCGAACGGCTGGTTTCAACTCGGTCAACCTCGGTGAGGTATACCCAGCGACTCTAATGGGAATGGACCTACTGATGTTCATCGGTGGAGGCTCGGCCTCAACCGCCGGTGGTATCAAGCTCACCACGGCAGCAGTGCTGCTCTTCATCGTCTGGACCGAGATTCGTGGCGAAACCGCAGTGAATGTTGGTAGCCGTCGCCTTCCACGCTCGATACAGCGCCAGGCACTGACCATCATCTCGCTTGCTTCGCTAGCTGTGATTAGTGCCACAATTCTTATCAGCTTGACCACGAAATTCACCACCGACCAAATTTTCTTTGAGGTGGTCTCTGCCTTCGGCACGGTTGGTTTGAGCACCGGAATCACCCCGCAAATGCCCGTGTTTGGGCAGTTTATTTTGATGGCCCTGATGTTTGGTGGTCGTCTAGGTTTGGTCGTTGTTGCCACGGCTCTCGCCGTGCGTCAGACTAAAGTTCATTTCGAGTATCCGAAAGAGAGGCCACTAATTGGCTAAACGTTTGAGAACTATGGGCGGAGAGCGCATTGAGACTCCGGTTGCCGTGATTGGCCTTGGTCGATTTGGTTCGGCACTCGCCCTCGAACTGCAGGCCCTAGGCCACGAGGTTCTTGGTATTGATCTAGATACCGAACTCGTTCAAAAGTTCGCACCGCTGCTGACCCGCACCGTGACCGCAGACAGCACCAGCCCAGATGCGATGCGAGAGCTCGGCGTAGACACCTTCGAGCGCGTTGTGGTTGCCATCGGTGTCGACCTCGAGGCCAGCATTCTCACCGTTTCGATGTTGAAAGAAATCAGCACGGCAGAGGTTTGGGCTAAGGCAATGAGTGACTCCCACGGTCGCATTCTCAAGCAACTCGGTGTAGACCACGTGATTTTTCCTGAAAAAGACATGGGCAAACGTATTGCTCACTCGGTGGGTGGCGACCAGCTCGACTACATCGAGATCGACGAGGGCTTTGCGATGGCCAAGACGATCGCGGCGCCTTCGTTTGTCGGCAAGAGCCTCACCGAACTTGCCATTCGTCGCCAGTACGGCGTGATTGTGGTTGCAACCGCTGTTGGCGATGTGAACTACATTCCAGCCACGCCAGAAACGATAATCGGAGCCGGTGAATGCCTCATTGTGGCTGGCCCGAAAGACAAGCTAGAAACCTTTAGCCGCGTAATCTAGTCGGTCACAGTCGGCGTCTAAAAGCGCAAGCCTTTTTCAACCAAGCTCGGCGGCAATCGCCAGTTTGGCCCGATGAAGCCTTGTGACCAGTTCGGCCTGTCGAATGCCGAGCGCCTGAGATACATCAGACATGGTGCGCTTTTCAACCATAATGCCCTGAGCAACCGGCCCGAGCGTTGGTGGCAACGTCTCAATAACTGCTCGGATGCTCTGCTCGCTGTAACCCGACAAATCGGGTTCTTGCTCTTCAAAAGTTACGTCTAGGTCGAACTCGCGATTTTGCATCTAGGCCTCCACTTTGAATTCTGAACGATAACCCTGAACCAGGCTGCGCATGCCGATGCCGGCGACACCGACCATCTTGCCCTCTCGGTAGTAGCCGAAAACGCATTCGCCCTCGATCTCACCGTGCAGCAGTTTGATCTCGTCTGCAAGACCCAGCAAACCGAAGGCCAACAGGTGAATGTCGTACTGGTCACTCCAGAACGATGGAATCGGCGCGAATGGCTCTGCCAACAGTCCTGAAGTGTCTTCACCTGCAAGCTCGGCCGCTAAAACCTGACCTACCTTCTTGGCGCTATCGGTTGGAATGTTCCAGTGCTCAACTCTTATCGGCGCGGAATCAAAGATTGGGTTTGCAAACCTGGCAACGTCACCGATGGCAAAAACATTTTCGACAATCGAGCCGTCTGTTCGCACCGCACGCAAGGCCCCGTCGGTCAAAACGCCGTCGGTAAGGTCAAGGTTGTTACCGTCGAGCCATTCGGTGTTTGCGTGCGAACCAATTGCCTCTATGAAAACGTCGCAGGGCAGCACTTCGCCAGAATCCAAGATGGCGCCAGCTACTCGTGCCTCGCCGACGAGATCGATAACCGTGCTCTTCATGCGAAATTGCACACCCTGAGCCTCGTGGCGCTTTTTCAGTTCGGCCGCCAACACTCGCCCGAGCGGCCTATTGATGGGGTGGCTGCCAGGCGCAACTACCGTCACCGAGCATCCGAGCATTCGAGCCGTAGCGGCAACTTCGCAGCCGATGAACCCGGCACCCAGAATCACAACGTTGGCACCGGGCACGAGCTCTGCGCGCAGAGCGATGGCGTCATCGAGCGTGCGAACAGCGTGACGTCCAGCTAGGTCACCGTTGGGCACCTGCAGGCGTTTTGGACGTAACCCAGTGGCAACAATCAAAGCGCTAAATGGATGCACGAGCCCCGTGTCATCGGTGACGGTGCTGTTTGCGACATCCGCACTCAAAACCCGCGTACCGAGAACCCAGTTCACATCAGCGGTTGCTGGGCGCTGCGGGAACGCCACAGCGTCGTGGCTCACCTCGCCCTTCAACACGTCTTTAGACAGTGGAGGTCGGTTGTATGGGGCGTATGGCTCGTCGCCGATCGCTGTGATTGGGCCAAGGTAGCCAAAACGACGAAGCGCTTCGGCGGCGCGAAGACCACCCATCGATGCCCCGACGATCACTACTGGCTTTGACACGTGTGCTGCCCTAACCCAAACCCGCCGAAGCGCTTATTCGACGATGAAGATTGCCTGCATTGGGCAGATGTCGATTGCGGCTTCGATGTTGGCGCGCTCGCTATCGTCTGCCTCTGCGGTGTATTCGAGTTTGTCGTCGCTGTTCAGGCGAAAGATTTCGGGTGCTTCAAAAACGCACTGGCCGTAGTGCTGGCACTTTGCCATGTCGACGTTGATCTTGATTGTCATTATTTTTCCTCCACGGTAGATGGGTAAAGGTCTTTAGATGGGGTGCGAATGCCTCTGAACTCCCAGTCGCCACCGAGTGCTGTCGAAACAACTTCTTCACTCTCGGTCGGTTGGGCACCGACATCCGTGCGAATCGGGGTCGGACCCTCGACGATGTGGTTGGTCAAACGGCCGAGGCCTTCGACCTCAACCTCGACGATGTCGCCCGGCTGAACTGGGCGGCTAAAGGCAGGAGTTCCCGAGAACAGCATGTCGCCTGGCACCAGTGTGATGGTGCGAGCAATGTCGGCCACCAGGTAGTGCATGTCCCACTCCATGTTGTCGGTGTTGTCTTCTTGCTTGACCTCGCCGTTGACATAGGTGCGAATCATCTTGTTTCTGAAATCCCAGTCGGTAACCATGCCGGGGCCAACCGGCGCCAGGGTGTCGCTACCCTTCACGCGCAGCATCGAGCCGGCATCGGTGTCTCTGAAGTCGTGCAGACCGTAGTCGTTGCCAACCGAATAGCCCGCGATGTATTCGCCTGCCTCTGCCGGTGAAATATTGCGGCAGGTCTTGCCGATGATGATCACGATTTCACCCTCGTAGTTGAGCCACTTGCAGCCAGCCGGGCGCACAACGGCACCCTTGTGGGTGTTCAGAGCGGTGATCGGCTTGTGAAAATAGGTAGGTGCCGGTGGCAACTTGGTCATGAACTCTTGAGTGCGTGAGTCGTAGTTCAAATGCACCGCGATGATCTTGGTTGGCTCGGATGGCGCGAGGTGGGTGGCCTTCTCGATTGCAATTCGGCGACCGTCTGGTGCTACTAACTCTTCACCATCGCGAACCACCTCGATTGGGTAGCCATCTAGCAGAATGCGTCTAATTTCAGTCACGAGATAGCACCAGGTCTTTCGGTCTAGGGAATCCGGCTTCAGGCTTGTCGAACCAGATGTGAACCTGGCCGGTGCCGATTGAGTTTTCGTATTCACTGTATAGGCGGCCCACCGAGGTGTTTGCCTCTTCGCCTAGCGCGCCTGCCATGGCTAGATAGTGGTAGAAACCAGCCTCGGGCTTGTATTTTTTGAAGTTGTCGAAGTCATCGAGCACAGCCTTGTGGTTGCCTTCGGCGAACCACTGCATGACCTTCTTGTCGTATTCGTAGGCCTCGGGTGAGTAGATGTGAATCGGATCACTCGCCTCATGCTTGCGCAGGTCGCGCAGTTTGTGGAACGTGTGCGACAGAGCGCCTGAACCGAGTAGCAGCACCTTGCTATCGCTGTCACGAATAGCCTCGCCCAAAGCCCTACCGGCACGCTTGAAGTCTTCGGGGGTTGCGGTTTGGCAAACCGAGAGTGAGACCCACTTTTTGTCATCCAGTCCGCGACCCAGGTAGTGCCAAAGGTTCACAGTTGCATAAAAAATCGGCAGGTGTGGGTCGCTAATCGGCGTGATCCAGGTGCCGTTCTTCTCGTCATACTTGCTCAGGCTGTTGGCGAGCTCAGGATTGCCCTTGAAAGCGTAAGGAATCTGACTCATGCCTCGAGGTAGCTCTTCGCTGGTGAACAGCCCCGAGCGCTCGGCGTGCGATGTGATCACGAACTCAACGGTGGTGGCCCAGTGGCTGTCGAGCACCACAACGGTGTCGTAGTCGAGGGTTTCGAAAATCTCTTTGCGCAGTCGCTTGAGCCCCGGCACCAAGCTGATCTCTTTGCCGTTGTTGAGGTCGTGTCGAACGGCCTCGGGCAGCATGATCGTTGGCACGTGGGCCAGAATGGCAGCGCCTACTACTTCACCCATCTGCTATTCCTTCCATCCATTTGGTGAAACTACGGTGTTTTTTACATCTGCATAGAAATCGAATGACCAGTTTCCACCTTCGCGACCGATACCCGACTTGCGTGAGCCGCCGAACGGTGCGCGCAGGTCGCGAACGAAGAAGCAGTTCACCCAAATCGTGCCGGCCACCAGCTCTTTGGTGATCTTGTCGGCATGTTCACGGATGCCCGACACAACCACAGCGGCCAGACCGAACTCCGTTCCGTTTGCCATCTCGAGAGCCTGCTCATCAGAAGCGAAGGTCTGCATGCAGAGCACCGGTCCGAAGACCTCTTGAGTCACGATCTCGCTGCCAGCGCTTGGCTGAATCAGGGTCGGTCTAAAGAACAGGCCCCCGAGCTCTTCATTTGGTTCGCCACCCATCAGAACCTTTTGACCCTCGGCCTTTGCTCTGTCGACAAAGCCCTTTATGCGGTCAAAGTGCACCTGGTGAATCTGAGGCCCGATGTCGGTTGACTCATCGCGCGGGTCGCCCTGTTTGATCTTGGATGCGCGCTCGCGGAACTTCTCGGCAAAGCTTGACGCTACCGACTCGTGAACCAAGATGCGTGTTCCGCTCAGGCAAACCTGGCCAGCGTTGTCGTACTGCTCGACGGCTAGTTCGGCGGCAAGGTCGAGGTCAGCATCCTCGAAAACCAATAGCGGGCTCTTGCCACCGAGTTCGAACGAAAGCGGGGTGAGGTTGTCGGCTGCGGCCTTGGCAATCACCTTCGCGGTTGGTACCGAACCGGTGAACGAAATGCGCGCAATGTCGGCGTGGGCAACCAGCGCGGCGCCGGCTTCGCGACCGTAGCCCTGCACCACGTTGAACACGCCATCTGGTATGCCGGCCTGTTTGGTGAGGTCGGCGAAGAATGATGCGCTAAGCGGGGTCCACTCGGCTGGCTTGAGAACCACGGTGTCGCCGGCGGCTAAAGCTGGACCGATCTTCCAGGTGGCGAGCATGAGCGGCGCGTTCCAAGGGGTGATCAGAGCACAGACCCCAGATGGGTCCCACGAGATGTTGTTGGTGTGCCCGCGAGTCTCAAACTTTTCGTGGGCCAGGTGGTTGATTGCCCAGTCGGCGAAGAATCTGATGTTCATCGCAACGCGAGGCATCACGCCTCGACGGTGTGAACGAAGTAGCGAGCCGTTGTCCATGGTCTCTAGTTGCGCCAAGGTTTCAATGTTCTCTTCGACCAGTTCGGCGAGTTTCATCAGCAGTTCGCCGCGACCTACCGGCCCAAGCGCAGCCCAACCCTTGAAGGCTGCGTTAGCAGCTGCAACCGCGAGATCAACCTCGGTTTGACCGCCCCGCGAGATTTCACCCAGAAAGCTGCCGTCGACCGGGGAGGTGTTGGTGAAAGTCTCTGGGCTGGCAACGCGCTTGCCGCCGATGTAGTGGCGTGTGTCGACCTTGGTTCCAGCCACCTCGATAAAACTCACGGCAAAACTCCCTCGTTCTTGAGCGCTATTGAAATCTAGAGTAACTTCAATTTCGTTCGGATGCTAATGATTTAGAATAGGTCATACTTCTCTTTAGAAACATCGATTTTGCTTCACACGCGTAGCGCTTTTTTATAACGATTTGGAGATTGCGGTGACCTCATCAATCAGGCCAAGAATCGCCATTCTCGGGCGCTTTGCCGACGGCACCACTGCCACCCGTTCGCGCGCAATAGTCAGTGCCCGCGCGCTGGTCGAATCGATATGGAACGCGGGTGGCGAACCGATCACACTGTTACCAACGGCTGACACCGACTGGTCGACAAGGCTGCGTGGGTTTTCGGCAGTTCTGATGCCGGGTGGCGGAGACCTCAACCCCGAGCTCTATGGTCAAAAGCCCGAAAGCGAAGAGCTCTACGGCATCGACGATCTGCAAGACTCGGCCGATCTCAGCCTGACCAAGTGGGCAATCGAGAACAATGTTCCGCTGCTAGCCATCTGTCGTGGGTTTCAGCTGGTTAACGTCGCGTTCGGCGGCACTCTGGTTCAGCACATGCAAAACGATCACCGTCACGTGGTTCACCAACTTCACTTGGATGCTGACGCCGAGAGACTTGGCGTAGGTGTTACGCCGCTCGAGTCATCCTGTTATCACCACCAGGCAATCGATCGACTCGGCGAAGGTCTTCGCGTGATTGCCAGAGCCGAGCTCGGGCACGTCGAGGCCGTGGCCATCGATAACGGGGCTTGGGCCTATGCGGTTCAGTGGCACCCGGAGGACAATGCTGGCGAGAACGAACAGCAGGCGGCGTTATTTGCTCGCTTTGTTGATGAGGCTCGTAAAGCGCCCCTGATTTAGGCGCGGTGATGCTGGCAGCTAGTTCTGAGCGGTTCTAACTCTCGAGGTGGCGGGTGATTTCGCGCAGGTGATCTGCGGTTTGACGTTCGGCTGCCTCGCCTAGCGATTCAACAACGAACTTCTCTTCGGTGTTGAAGGCCGGAAAGAGGCGATCCATTAGTTTGCGCCCGGCCGGTGTCATTTTCACGATTACTAGACGACCGTCGCCCTGGCTTTTCTCGCGAGTCAGCAAACCTCTACCCTCCAAGGTGCCAAGAACTCCGGTGAGTGTTGCCTTCGAGAAGCCACCTTCTTCGGCAATTTGACGAGTTTCGATCGGCTCCCAGATCCAGGTGACCCAGAGCACGACGAACGCTGTCCAAGAAAGATTCTCTTTGGCCAACACCGAGCGCTCGAGATGATTGCGCACGGCGGTGGCGGCGCGAAAGAGGTTCGAAACTACCGCCATCGCCCCAAAGTCGATGTTTTTGTGGTCTAGACGCGCCTCAACCTGACGCTCTGTTTCGGCTAGCGTGTGCACTCCGGCCATGATTCCCCGCTCTTTCTCTCTGCCTGAACTAAATCACAATTCTCTAATCATTTAGTCCCGAATGAATAACATTTTCGTTTTTTGCCTAGAAATGCGCACACATATCACTAATCTAAAAATGATTTGTATCCAAACAATCTCAGAGGAGTCGAACGTGAACTCAATGTCGAGCGTCTCACTTGCCGATCTTGACCTTTTCGAAGGCGGAGCGCCGTGGAAGGTTTTCGAAGACCTTCGCAAAAACAGCCCGATTCACTGGAACGAAGAAGAGGCACCAAACTCGGGTTTCTACTCGGTCACGCGCTATCACGACATTGTCAAAGTTCTTCGCGACCCAGAGACCTTCACCTCTGAGCGCTTCACAAACCTAGAAGAAGTCGACGCTGAACAAGAAGAAGCTCGTAGGTCACTGCTCGAGACCGATGGCTCGAGACACCGTGCGCTGCGCCGTCTGCTGCAGGGCGAGTTCACCCCGCAGGCCGTGGCCCGCTATGCAACCTTTCTTCGCGGGCTGACCGCAACCACCCTCGACAACGCCTTCGCCAAGGGCTCATTCGACTTCGTTGAAGAAGTCGCAGCCGACTTTCCGATCAACGTTCTAGTTCGCCTGCTCGACGTGCCGCAAGAGGATGCCGGCCAGCTAATCGAGTGGGGTAACCGCATGATTGGCTTCGACGACCCAGAGCACGCCGATGTGTTGATCAATGACCCAGAGAGCGAAAAGTACCGTCTCGTTCCGTTCAAGTCGCCGGCCGCCCTTGAGGTGTTCGAATACGGCGACGCACTGGCTCGCGAACGCAAGGGCAAAGACGGCACCGACCTAATCTCACGCTTGGTAAACACCATGCCTTCAGATGGAGTGCCACTCACCGAGCGCGATTTTCACACCAACTTCTTGCTGCTTGTGGTGGCCGGTAACGAAACCACCCGTCACACCATCAGCCACACCATGAACAACCTGATTCAGAACCCAGATCAGCTGCGCTTCTTGCAAGAGAACCCAGACAAGATCGAGTGGGCCGTTGAAGAGTTTCTTCGCTTCGCTAGCCCGGTCTACCACTTCAGACGCACCGCAACCAAAGACGTCGAGCTAAACGGCGTTGCCATCAAGGCAGGTCAAAAGGTTGTTCCTTGGTTCGCTTCGGGTAACCGAGACGAGACAATTTTCGAAAACCCAAACCGCATGGATGTCACGCGCAACCCAAACGAACACATGACGTTTGGTCGTGGTGGACCTCACATGTGTCTCGGTAACGCGCTTGCCCGCATCGAGCTGAAGATCATGTTTGAAGATCTGATTCAGCGCGTCGATTCGGTTGAGCTTGACGGCGAAATTGACTACCTGCGCAGCAACTTCGTTCACGGCATCAAGCGCATGCCCGTGAAGGTTAACCTGCGCTAACTAGAGCCTAGACACCTGGTCGATGAACGCATCGACCAGTGCGAAGGTTCGTGCGCGAGCATCCACTTCTTCTGCCTCGGTTTGTAGCATCATGACGACCGGGTCTTGCCCGTCTTGAAGCACCTTTTTGTCTCCGCCCCAGTCGAGCCAGCCCTTGAGCCCCGCGGCATTGAGTTCGGGGTGAAACTGTACGGCAAGCGAGTTGTTGATTAAAAAAGCCTGCGATGCAACCGGTGTTCGCGCGATTTCGACGGCGCCGGGTGGTAGCTGCCAGCGGTCATAGTGAAACTGAAACCAGGGGCCGTTCGAGATCAGGTCTTTTCGCTCGCTCCAGACATTGGTCCAACCGATCTCGCCCTTAGGGCCGGGGGCTACCGAACCACCCATGGCTCGCGCAATCAGTTGGCCGCCAAAGCAGATGCCGAGCACGGCTTTGTCGCTGCTAACCGCAGTGCGTATCCATTCGATTTCGGGGGTGAGCCAGTTGCCGATGCAGGAGTCGTCCCAGGCGCCCCACGGTGCGCCGAGTGGAACGATCACGTCGTAGTCGTTCAAGTCAGGAAACTCGAAGTTCACATTCGGTTCGCCGAATTTGTCTTGCGGTACAACCAGAATCTCGTGGGTCTCAAAACCACGTTCGCGAAAGCGCTCGCCGACCGGCCCGGTTGGGCTCACGTGATCATGCTGTATGAAAAGAACCTTCATTCATAACCTCTTATAACGATTCGCAAAACACTCGGGTGCCGAAACGCACCATAGGGCTATTATTTCGTTTGAGCCCTAACGATTGTTGTTCGGACCCAAGTTGTTACAAAGGAGTTGCAATGACCACCGACCTTATCGCTCTCAGAGAATCACTTAAAGCGCGCGAAGTTGACGTGCTTCGTCTGATTTATTCAGACGTGCTGGGCGTGACTCGCTCTAAAGATCTGCTGGTCAGTCAGCTCGACAAAGGGGCTCACAATGGCCCAGCCTTCTGCCAGGGAGTTTGGGTTACCAACACCAGAGGTGACGTGCTCGAGGCGAACAACATCGCGAGTGACGGACTGCAAGATTTGGTCAGTCGACTCGAACCAGACTCAATCACCGACCTGCCCTGGGAGCCGGGCGTAGCCTTCGCCATCGCCGATGCCTACAATCCAGATGGTTCGGTCAACCTGATGTCTCCTCGTTCGGTGCTCAAGAGTGTCATCGAGCAATATCGTGAACTCGGCCTCAAGCCGGTTGTCGGCCCAGAGCTCGAGTTCTACCTCGCCGACCACACGCCCGACGGTGGCTATCGCCGAACCCACGAAAAAACCGGTTTGGTTTATACAACCGGCGCGATGACCGACCCGAACGGTGACTTCTTGCACCTCATTCGCATGCTCGACCAGATGCAAATCGGTGTCTTCGCGGGCAACGCCGAGTTCAGTCCGTCGCAGTATGAAATCAACCTCTACCACTCAGAGGCTCTAGACGCCGCTGACCGAACCTTCAAATTCAAGGCTGCAATCAAGGATGTCGCGGCGCGACGTGGCCGCCACGCAACGTTCCTCGGCAAACCCTGGAGTGACGAGGGTGGCAGTGGTTTTCACCTGCATTTCTCGGTGACTGATCTCGCTGGCGAAAACAAGATGCACGACGGCGCGGGCAGCCTCTCGGCTCTTGCCAAGAAGATGATCGCCGGCATCACTGCTAATGCCCACGCGCTCACCGCGTTCACTAACCCAACGGTCAACGCCTTCAAGCGTTTAGGCCCCGACACTTTGGCTCCTTACCGAGCAAACTGGGGTTACGACAATCGCAGCACCATGACTCGTGTGCCACCAGAGCGTGGTTCGGGCACCCGCCTCGAAGTTCGTGTCGGTGACGGCGCGGCCAACCCTTATCTTCTGATTGCCGGCATTCTCGCCGCTGCTCTCGACGGCATCAAGCGTGACCTGCCGTGCCCAGAGCCAGCCGAAGGAATGGCCTATGACAACGAGTCGGCTGCTGTGTTGCCGATGACTTTCACCGACGCACTCGACGCACTAGAGGCGAACAAGAACCTTACCGACTACATCGCAACCGAGTTGATCAACGTATTTCTCGTGATGAAGCGCGATGAGATTGAGCGCTACGAGGCTGTTGTGAAAGAACCGACCCGCGACGTAACGCAGTGGGAGATCGACGAGTACTTCGAGGTCTACTAAACGGCCGATTGAACGGTCGATTAAACGGTTGGGTTTGAGCGGTCTTCGACCAAAACGCCGCCGTTGAAGGTGACACCAACCTCACGGTAGTAACCACCGAGAATCTCTTTCACCGGCAAGATCGAACCCAGTTCGTCCCACTGGCTGTCACCGAGAGTTAGTTCGGCGTCGCCCATCCAAGGTTCACCTAGGTCTGCGTCGACACCACCCATCGTGATGAGCTGATCTAGTGAGTTGCCGGCGCCAGGTGTGATCGATGGCATCCAGCGGCTGTGCAACATTTTGTGACCGTTGACGAAACCATTGTTGTCAGCAGGCTCGCGAAGAGTCACAACGGCTGAGGCTAGGCGGTGATCGTAGGCAGCCAGTGTTGCACCGAGCTTTGCGCCGGCGGCCAGGCGGGGGCTTGCCTTGCCGTGGTTGAAAATGCGGGTGACGTGCACCGAGCCGAGTTTCTTGGGGTAACCCTGAAACCAGCCTCGAGCGATTGCGAAATCTTTGGTAACCCAGATGGCCACGCAGCGCGAATAGGTCACGCCATCTTTCTTGCATCGCACTACGACGAATGCCTCGAGATATTGCGAGCGAATCGGGTCGAGCAACTCTGCGCCACCCTCGCTGCAAGATTGCCAGTCAGCCCAAATGATGGCAACGGCTCCAGGATGCTCGTCGGCTAGCTCAAGGTCGGCTGGCAAGATTGCGCGCACGTTCGCCACGTCGGTTAGGTACTCAACGGTTAGCAACGTTCCCGAGTAGTACCAAGGCATGTTCGGCACTAGTGATGACTTGCCGGTTGGGGTCAGTGGTGCGATGAATCCGTTGAGTTCGCTCATGCCAACAGCCTACAGAATCGTTTGTGCCCGAACAAAAATTGCGAAAATCGGCTTTATAACGATTCGGAAAAGTCTGTTCATTTGCGCCCGAATGAACTTGACCCGCTATTGACCCTCCGCCACGCTTGCCTTAATCGTTTAGCCCCAAACGATTATCAAACTCAATGAGGAGAACATCTCTAATGTCAGATAACTCATCCGGCACTTCACTCAGCAAAGGCAAACTCGGCACCGCCGGCATCGTTTTCTTTGTTGTGGCCGCTGCCGCCCCGCTTCTTGGAATGACAGGAGCGGTGCCTGTTGCCATGTTCCTGGGTAACGGTGCTGGTGCGTCAGGCACCTACCTGGCCGTCGGTCTTCTTCTAGCACTGTTCGCAGTTGGCTACTCGGCGATGAGCCAAAAGGTAACCAACACCGGTGCATTCTTCGCCTATGTCGGTCGCGGTCTAGGTCGAAACGCCGGAGTGGCTTCGGCCTTCGCTTCGATCGTTGGCTACGTAACCATCCAGCTCGCCATCTATGGATTCTTCGGTGGCGTTACGGCGCTGACCTTATCCGGGGGTGAGTCCAGTGCAGACTGGTGGAAATACGCCTTGATTGCATGGGCTATTGCCACTTTGCTCTCGCTATTCAGCGTCGACATCGGCTCAAAGGTTCTCGGTGTGCTCATGATTCTCGAGGTGTTGGCCTTGGTAGTCACAGCCGTTGCGATCCTGGCTCAGAATGTTGGTTCGATCGACTTCGCGGCAGCCTTCTCGCCTGACGCAATCTTGGCCGGTGGGGTGACCGGCACCGCAGGTATCGCGATTGCCTTCGCCTTCGCTTCATTCATTGGCTTCGAGGCAACCGCAATCTATGGCGAGGAGTCGAAAGACCCAAAGCGTTCGGTTGCCAAGGCAACCTACTGGGCTATCGGTCTCATCACCGGTTTGTTCGCACTTGTCTCGCTTGCTATGTCAACCGCTATGGCCAGCTACAGCAACCCAGCTGGCCCAGAAGGGCTCCAAGAAGGCTTGTATGGCTACATCGCAGAATTTGGTGCACTTGACCCTGCCGTTGGTCTAACCAACCCAGCCGGTGTTCTTCAGCACATGGCCGACGTTTCGCTTGGCGGAACCTGGATGTCTACCATCATGGGCTACCTTGTGCTGACCAGCTGCTTCGCCGGTATCTTGGCATTCCAAAACGCGATCTCACGCTATTTCTTTGCCATGGGCCGCGGTGGAGTTCTACCAGCAGCCTTCGGTAAGACCAACGGCAGCGGTGCACCTCAGAATGGTGTGATCCTGACGTCGGTACTAGCTCTAATCGTCATGATTGGTTTTGCGGCTGCCGGCCTCGATGGCATCGGCAACCTCTTCACCTGGATGAGCGCAATCACCGCGGTTGCAATCATGTTCGTCGAAGTTTTGGTGAGCATCGCAATCATGGTTTACCTGCGCAAAGATGGCACCTTCAACCTGTGGAAGTCGACCATTGCGCCGCTACTTTCGGCACTTGGTCTCGCAGCCGGTCTTTACTTGCTGATGAGCCGCTTCAACCTACTGGGCAACCTGGCGGCAGAGGGCGTAGACCCAACATTGCCAGAATCAGCATGGATGCTGTCGCCAATGGGTTGGGCTATGGTGCTCTCGCCATTCGTGGCTGCCGTTATTGGTTTTGTGGTCGCGGCTGCAACCAAGAACAAGCGCGAGTTGGCAGCAGACATTTTGTCGTAAAAGTTGTGCAACTAAAAGTGCCCGGTCGAAATGGCCGGGCACTTTTTTGCCCCGACCCACGCGCAGGTTTGAACAACTCGCCACCTCGTGTCGTTTGGCTACGAACGTTTTTCGTGCAAGACTGAAGCCATGTCAGCAATGAGGCTAGAACATGACCTACTCGGCGATTTCGAAGTGCCGAGCCACGCCTACTGGGGCGTTCACACCGCTCGAGCGGCCGAAAACTTTCCAATCTCTGGGGTACCCATCGGGCATTACCGCAGCCTGATTCACGCGCTCGCGCTAGTGAAGCAGGCGGCTGCCGAGGCAAACTTCCAACTGGGCGAGCTCGAGCCGAGCATCCGAGCTGCCATCGTCGCAGCCTGCGCAGAAGTAGCAGACGGCAAGTTCGATTCGCAGTTCATCGTCGACGCCATTCAGGGTGGTGCGGGCACGAGCACCAACATGAACGCCAACGAGGTAATCGCCAACCGAGCGCTCGAGATCATGGGCTTCGAGAAGGGCGACTACGCGCACTGCCACCCGCTCAACCACGTGAACATGTCGCAGTCGACCAACGATGTCTACCCAACGGCGCTGAAGGTTGCGCTGATTCTTGAACTGCGTGAACTGATCAAAGCCATGTCTCACCTTCGGGGTGCCTTCGGCGGCAAGGCCGAGGAGTTCAAAGACATCATCAAGATGGGTAGAACTCAACTTCAAGATGCCGTGCCGATGACTCTGGGCATGGAATTTGCAACCTTCGCTCGCATGACCATGGAAGACGAAGATCGTCTGCGCGACGTGATTCCACTGCTTTGCGAAATAAACCTCGGTGGCACCGCCATCGGCACCCAGCTAAACGCGCCCAAGGGCTACTCGGCGCTGGCCTGTCAGAATCTTTCGAAGCTAACCGGAATTCCGTTCGTCGTTGCCGAAGACATGGTTGAGGCCACCCAAGACGCGGGCGTGTTTGTCATGGTGTCTGGTGTGCTCAAGCGCGTCGCGGTCAAGCTAAGCAAGACATCCAACGACCTTCGCCTGCTATCGAGTGGGCCACGTGCGGGCCTCGGAGAAATCAACCTTCCGGCTCGCCAAGCTGGTTCGTCGATAATGCCGGGCAAAGTGAACCCGGTGATTCCAGAGGTGGTCAACCAGGTTGCCTTTGCCATGATTGGCTACGACATGACGGTCACCATGGCTGCCGAGGCAGGTCAGTTGCAACTCAATGCCTTCGAACCGATCATGTGTCGCGCGCTGATGATGGGCATTACGCAGTTGCGTCAGGCTTGCTACGTGCTGGCCGACCTGTGCATACAAGACATCACGGCGAACGTGCCAAAGTTGCGTCGCGACGTTGAGCGCTCGATTGGTCTGGTTACTGCGCTCTCGCCGATGCTCGGCTACGAGAACGCGACGGCAGTTGCGCAAAAGGCTCAAGCCGAAGACAAAACGGTTCGCCAGGTGGTTCAAGAACTTGCCCTGATGAGCGAAGCCGAGTTTGAGGCGATCTTGGGTGACGTCGACAAGCTGGTTCGCCCGAACGGTTAGCTAGCGCCGCCGTTGTGCAGTGCTACAGCTCTCCGCGGTACTTATCTTTGTTGCGCTCTTGCGATTCGATTTGACGGCGCTCTTGCTTGCGCAACAAAAAAGCACCACCGACAGCCATCAGCGTAATCACCACTAGCCCACCGATTAGACCCTCTTCAGGGGTGATCGGCACCGATGATGGCAGCCCACCCGAGTTGTTTTCGGTGTTAGTTTTTGGAGTTCCGAGCAGCGAGTTCTCGCAGGTTCCGACTCCCGAGGCCTCATAGCCCGTGGTGTTTTCAACTGTGAATTCGTAGACGCCCTCGAGCGGGTGGCCGTCGGCCGAAACCACTCGCCAGTTCACCTCGTAGGTGCCGGATTGGTCTAGTGAGACTCCTTCGATAACCAGCGATCCGCGAATGGCGTCGACGCAACCATCCGAGTGTTCGGTCGCTTCGCCTTCGACCGGCCCAACCACCGAAATCACAGCCCCCGATCCCTCGCCGGTGAGCAGGTCTTCGTTGAACTTGAGGGTGAGGTCGATTCGCCCTGCCTCGACGGTTTCGCCGGCCAGCGGCGAAGTGCTTTGCAGGTCGGAGTGAGCAGATGCAATGGATGCTGGCGCGATGTTCAGGCCAAGTGCCAGAGCCAGCACGCTCAGGGCAATGGGCAGACGCTGTGAGAACTTCATAACTCAAGCCTACGCTCGACCAAGCGCGACTAAAATCGGTATCTGGGGAGCACCGACGACCCTCAAGTCTTCACTCCAACGCGTAAAGCAAAACTGAGGAGCAACATTGACCGAGAACAAGCCACGTTTCGCCTATTTCAAGCAGGTGGCCATTGGCTCTGGCAGTGGACTGCTCGCCCTGATCTTGCTCATCGCCGCTTCATCTTTCGGTTCGAGCGTCAGCAACCCAACCTCGTCACCGAGTAACAGCACTTCTCAGAGCGCCTCACCAACACCCTCTTCTAGTTCGGCACGCAGCTGTTCGGTCGCCGAACTCGCTACCGTTCCCGAGCTTGGCAACCTTTCGGCCGTAGTTCTCAAAGCCGGAACCAACGAGGTTCTGTTCGACCGCAACGCAACCGTTCCGGCCGCAACAGCCTCGGTCATGAAAGTGCTAACGGCAGCGGCCGCTCTGCAAACTCTCGGCCCAAACTACGTTGTTGAAACTAAGGTTTATGCAGACCCAGCTAATCCTGGAACCATCATTCTCGTTGGCGCCGGTGACCCGACCCTTTCGGCGCTGCCGGCCGGTCAGCAGTCGGTTTACACCAACGCTCCAAAGCTCAGCACTCTGGCACTAAAGGTCAATGAGTGGGCTACAGCCAATGGGGTAACCGTCGACAACATTGTGCTCGACTCCACGCTTTTCGCAGGCGGCGGCGCAGCATCCAAGTGGGAATCATCTTGGGCGCGCAGCGAGCAGACCCAGGGTTATATGAGTGAGGTCACCGCGCTTCAGGTTGATGGAGACCGCAAGGTAGCTTCGGCCGAAACCTCACCGAGATCAACCAAGCCGGTTGCAAATGCCGGTGCGAAGTTTAAGAAGGCTTTGGGTAGCCTCGCCACCGGTGCAACCGTGGTCGAGGGTGAGCTGCCGGCTGGGGCCGAAGAAATCGCTAAGGTTTCTTCGCAAACCATCGACAAGTGGATTCGCCACATGTTGCAAAAGTCTGACAACACCGAGGCCGAGTACCTTGCCCGACTGGTTGCCATCAACCAGGGCTACGACGGTTCGTTTGCCTCAATCGGTATCGCCTTCAAGAAGGCTCTCGCCAGCACGAACCTCGACACAACCGCGCTCGTAATCAAGGATGGTTCGGGGCTCTCTTCGCTGAATGCGGTCTCGCCAACCTTCGTGGCGCAGCTCATGGGTCTCGTGAACGACGGCTGGGGTGACTTCGAAATCATCAACGAGGGTTTGCCGAGCGCGGGCGAAACCGGCTCACTGGCCAGCCGTTTCAAGGGTGATAACGCCGATGCCATCGGCAAGGTTCGCGCCAAGACCGGCTGGATCAACAACGGCTACACCTTGGCCGGAATCATCTCGGCAAAAGACGGCAGCACCTTGCTATTCGCTGTCTATGCCCTCGGCCCCGTAAAAGAAAACGCCAAGCAGGCCATCGATAATCTGGTGACCGGTTTCTACCGCTGTGGCGACCAACTTTCGAACGAATAGGAGCCTGAGCGCTTTAGTTTCAGGCTAAGAAAGGCCCAAAAGGTGGCAAAAGCTCTTTTCATCATCGACGTTCAGAACGATTTTTGCGAGGGTGGCTCGCTCGCCGTAACAGGGGGAGCAGCTTGTGCCGCGAACATCACAAACTTTCTTTGTGAGCACTCGAGCGATTTTGATCTCGTGATTGCCTCGCGCGATTGGCACTCACCAACTGGCGACAACGGCGGACACTTCGCCATCGAACCGGCCGAGCCCGATTTCGTAAATTCTTGGCCCGCGCACTGCGTTTCTGGCACTCACGGTGCCGAATACCACCCTGCCCTCGATACCTCATATGTAGACGTTCACATCGAAAAGGGTCAGGGCAAGCCTTCCTACTCAATCTTCGAGGGCGTCACCCGCGATGGTCAGTCGCTGAGTGAGCTATTGGCCGAACGTGAGGTTAGCGACGTGACTGTGGTTGGCATCGCCACCGATTACTGCGTCTTGGCTTCGGCCTTAGATGCAAAAAAAGAGGGGATGTCGGTGACCGTCGTCACCGCTCTCACCGCAGGCGTCGCACCAAAGTCATCTGAGCAGGCAATCGACACCATGGTCGACGCCGGTTGCAACGTTGTTGCCACCATTTAGTCCGACTGTGGCAGACTGTTAGCATCCGAACGAGTTGAAGGAAAAGCAATGGCGCTAAACGAATCAGAGCTCTTGGCCAAGGTGCCAACCGGTCTATACATCGGCGGCGAGTGGGTTCAGGGTCACGGAGATTCACCGATTGCCGTTGAAGACCCAGCAACCGGCAAGACTCTACTCGAAATCGCTAACGCCAACGTCTCAGACGGTCAAGCTGCGCTCGCTTCGGCCCACGAAACGCAGAGCACCTGGGCCAAGGTGCCACCACGCGAACGTGCCGAACTGCTGCGCCGCACCTTCGAGCTCGTGCGAGAGCGCAGCGAAGAATTCGCAACCCTGATCAGCCTTGAAATGGGCAAGCCAATTGCTGAGGCTCGCGGCGAGGTAACCTACGGCAACGAGTTCTTGCGCTGGTTCAGCGAAGAAGCGGTGCGCATTTCGGGTCGTTATGGAACCTCGCCGGAAGGCACCGGCCGCATGCTCGTCGCCCAACGCCCGGTTGGCCCGGCCTTTGCCATCACGCCGTGGAACTTTCCGCTCGCCATGGCCACGCGAAAGATCGGCCCAGCAATCGCCGCAGGTTGCACCATGGTGGTCAAGCCTGCCGAACTAACGCCACTAACCACACTCTTGTTGGTGAAGACGCTCGAAGAGGCAGGCCTGCCGGCCGGTGTCATCAACGTGATTACCACCAACTCGTCGGCGTCGGTTTCAGCCCCGATCATCGCCGACCCGCGTCTTCGCAAAATAACCTTCACCGGTTCGACTCAGGTCGGTCGCAAGTTGCTCGAGCAGTCAGCCCAGCAGGTTTTGAGAACCTCGATGGAACTCGGTGGCAATGCTCCGTTCCTAGTGTTCGAAGATGCTGATCTCGATGCCGCTGTAACCGGCGCGATGCTCGCCAAAATGCGCAACATCGGCCAGGCCTGCACCGCAGCCAACCGTTTCATCGTGCACGAGTCGGTTGCCGAAGAGTTTGCCAACCGCATGGCCGAAAAGATGGGCGCGCTCAAGCTAGGTCGAGGAGTCGAGGCAGACACCACCTGTGGCCCGGTAATCAATGAGAAGGCTCGCGCAAACATGCAACGTCTTGTCGACACCACCGTCAAAGAAGGCGGTTCGGTTGTTGTCGGTGGCGAAGCTGGCGATGGCGAAGGCTACTTCTTCAAGCCGACCGTGCTCATGGGAGTAAAGCCAGATGCTGCGATCCTGCGTGAAGAAATATTTGGTCCGATTGCTCCGATCGTCACCTTCGAAACAGAAGACGAGGGTGTCGCCCTTGCGAATGACACCGAGTACGGCCTGGTTTCTTATGCGTTCACTCGCGATCTAAAGCGCGGTCTTCGACTGATCGAGTCGCTCGACACCGGCATGACAGGGCTGAACACCGGCTTGGTTTCGAACGCCGCAGCCCCATTCGGTGGAGTCAAGCAGTCTGGTCTGGGTCGCGAAGGCGGTTTTGAGGGAATCAACGAGTATCTCGAAACCAAATACGTCATGACCCCAGACCCGTTCGCCTAAGGCGCTCGGTTACAAGTTAAATCAGTCGGCTCGCACCGTCGGCAGCATTCACCGTGAAAATGTTCGGTTTGCCATAACCCAGCAGTTCAAACTCGGCATAGACCGAATTGGTTAGGTCGCTGATCTTTTCGATCGGGCAGAGAGCAATCGCTGCTCCGCCGAAACCGCCGCCAGTCATACGAGCGCCTACCGCACCATGTCGAACCGACATTTCAACGGCCGTATCGAGCTCGTCGATACTGATTTCAAAGTCATCACGCATAGAAACGTGAGACTGACCCATCAGCACACCGCAGCCAACCAAATCGCCAGCCTTTAGTGCCGAGACAAAATCGAGCACTCGCTGGTTCTCGGTCACAATGTGTCGAGCCCGTCGAAACGTAACCTCGTCGAGGCGCTCGCGGCCAGCATCCAGTTGTTCCATGGTTAGGTGCCTCAAGCTGGGCACACCGAAAGTGGTTGCTGCCAGCTCGCAAGCGGCCCTGCGAGTTGCATAACCGCCGTCACTCAGGCGATGCGCCACCTGTGTGTCGATGATGACTAGTTCGAGCCCGGCTTTTGCGAAACCCAGTTCAACGCTCTCTGCGACCAGTGACTGGCAGTCAAGAAAGACGGCGTGGTCGGCTCGCCCGAGTAGCGATGCCGACTGGTCCATGATTCCGGTTGGGGCACCGACCACTTCATTCTCTGCGCGTTGGCCAATCCGCGCCAAGGTCGGGCGGTCGTGACCAAGTTCAAGCAAATCGTCTAGGGCTAGGGCCACCGCGCACTCGATGGCGGCCGATGAAGATAATCCCGCACCGACCGGCACATCAGACTCAACCAGTAGGTCGAAACCTTGGGTTACACCTAATACGTGGGCGACGCCCAGCGGGTAGGCCGACCAGCCGGATGCCGCGGCTAAACCTTGCACGTCTAACTCGACCAGTTCGTTACTAAAGGTTGATGCCACTCGAGCCGTTGTGTCAGAGCGCAGAGCGATAGCTGCGTAGGTGGCCCGGTTGATGGCAATCGGCAGCACGAAGCCCTCGTTGTAGTCGGTGTGCTCGCCGATGATGTTCACGCGGCCGGGGGCAGACCACACGCCGGTAGGGGCATAACCGAACTTCGCCTCGAAGTCGTTGGCGGTTTGAGTCGCAAGGCCCAGCACTAGAGCACCTCGCGCAATCTGGCAGCAGTAGTTTCTGGTGGAAAGTCTGCGATGAACGCACCCATGGCCGATTCCGATCCGGCCAGGTACTTGAGTTTGTCGGCCGCGCGTCGAGGTGAGGTGAGCTTGAACTGCAACCTAAAGTTTTCGCCGCCGTCAAACTTCGGTGCCTGGTGCCAACCCGCCACATATGGGGTAGGGGTTTCGTAGATTGCGTCTACGCCTCTCAACACTCGCGAATAGATAGAGGTGAGCTCGGCCAATTCGTCTTCGCTCAGTTGAGTCAGGTTTTGAACGTGGCGGTGGGGCAAAATCGAAATCTCGATCGGCCAACGAGCAGCAAACGGCACGAAAGCGGTGAAGTGCTCGCCTCGAATCAACTCGCGCTCAGACCCTTGTTCAAATTCGAGGATGTCTTGAAAGAGTGTCTGCCCGTGACGAGCCAGCGAAGCGAAGACCTTCTCTTGCGTCGGGGTTACGTATGGGTAGGCATAAATCTGCCCGTGCGGGTGATGCAGGGTCACGCCGATGTCTTGACCGCGGTTTTCAAACGGAAACACCGTGCGAACACCCGGCATGCGCAGGATGGCGTCGGTGCGGTCGGCAAGGGCATCGAGAATGGTGCGAATGCGAGTTTGGCTCTGGCTACCGAGCGAACCCTCGTGCTCCGGTGAGAAAACAACCACCTCACATCGCCCGATAGATGGTTTGGTTAGCCCAAGCGGCAAGGTCGGCTCAACCCAATAGTTTTTGTCGTCAACCAAAGCTAGGTCGGGTCCAAACGATGGGTTTTTATTTTCGAAAACGGCCACATCAAAACGATCGGGCACCTCGCTCAAGAAACTTTCGGTGCTCGGGCACAGCGGGCACTCCGAGGCTGGCGGTAGAAAGGCTCTTCCGTGGCGGCTTGCAGCTACCGAAATCCAGTCACCCGACAGCGCATCGAGTCGCATCTGCGCTACAGCCGGTCGAGCATCCAGTTGCCTTGAATCGTTCTTGCGCTGCTCCGGTAGGGCCGAGTCGGCATCGTCGAAATAGAACAGGTCGCGGCCGTCTGCGAGCTTGGCGGCAATCTTTTTCACGGGCATTTTCACCTATTTTTTGGACTCTGCTTATAACTTTAGCGGCGCAACAAAACCCCACCTTAGACTTGACCCAATGAACGCCAACTATGAGCTATTTGAAATTGTGAGCATGTCTGTCTTGGCAGTGCTAATCATCGCTGATTTGCTACTGATCTACAGTCGCCCCCACATTCCCAGCAACCGCGAGTCAACCCTCTGGGTCAGCTTTTATGCACTTTTGGCGGTCATTTTTGGCGGGGTAATTTGGTGGATGTTCGGCTCAACCCGCGCGAACGAATTCTTTGCCGGCTGGCTCACCGAGTACAGCCTGAGTCTCGACAACCTATTCGTCTTCTTGATTCTCATGAACCGTTTTGCCGTGCCACGCAAGTATCAGCAAGAGGTTCTGATGGTCGGTGTGGTTCTCTCGCTGGTACTGCGCGGTGCTTTCATTTTGGTCGGTGCAGCTCTCATCGAGTCGTTCAGCGCAATCTTTTATATCTTCGGGGCGTTCCTGATCTACACAGCCTGGCACCAGGCGTTTAGAAGTTCGGAAGACGATGAGGAGTCAGAGTCGAAGCTCATCGTGTGGCTTCGCAAGCGCATCCAAGTTTCAAAAGACTACGATGGCGCAAAACTTCGCACGGTCGAAAATGGCAAGAAAATGTTTACTCCGATCTTGGTGGTCTTTGTTGCTATCGCGGCAACCGACGTGATGTTTGCCTTTGACTCGATTCCGGCCATTTTCGGTATCACCACCGACCCGTTCATAGTGTTCACCGCGAACGTTTTCGCCCTGATGGGTCTGCGTCAGCTCTACTTCTTGCTTGGCTCGCTCGTCGACAAGTTGCAATACCTAAAATATGGAATCGCCTTCATCTTGGGCTTTATCGGCGTCAAGCTCGTGTTGCACGCGATGCACGAGAACCAGTTACCGTTCATCAACGGGGGGCAGGGTTTGCCGGTTCCAGAAATCGATACCAGCACTTCGTTATTCGTGATTCTTGGCTCGATTGTGGTTTCGGCGGCTTTGAGCATTCGCTCGCTGCGTGCAAAAAACCGTTAACCTAGTTTCGGCCCGGCAAACAGAAACAAAACGACACGTTTCTACTTGTAGGCTGAATTTACCTTGCGTTAACCTTGCAAAAATAGTGTTTCCATGGTTTTCATTAGCCTTATCGTGCTGTTCTAACGTCAATCAGAAAGGGTCCCGTGGATCCAATCATCATCGTTGGTCTAGTGGTTGCACTAGCCCTTTTCTTCGACTTCACTAACGGTTTTCACGACACCGCAAATGCAATGGCCACGCCAATTGCCACTGGTGCTCTAAAGCCTCGTACCGCGGTGGCTATTGCAGCCGTTATGAACTTGATCGGCGCCTTCCTATCGATTGAGGTAGCAAAGACCATCTCGAGCAGCATGATTCAAGACGATGCCATTGCGAGCATCACTCCCCAAGTTGTCTTTGCCGGTTTGACTGGTGCGATTTTGTGGAACCTAACTACTTGGTTCTTAGGGCTGCCCTCTAGCTCGTCTCACGCGCTTTTCGGAGGCCTCATCGGCTCTGTTGTCGTTTACTTCAGCTTCACCGCTGTGAACATTTCAGAGATGATCATGAAGGTGTTCTTGCCCGCATTGTTCGCACCCGTGATCGCGGGTGTTACCGCTTTTATCGCAACCAAGCTGGCCTATGTGCTCACTGCTCGCACTCAGCAGTCGCGTAATAAGAGCGGCATCGGAACCGGTCGTTCAAACTTTAAAATTGGCCAGATTTTCTCGTCTTCGTTGCTCGCCCTGTCTCACGGCACCAACGATGCCCAAAAGACCATGGGTGTAATCACTCTGGTTCTCGTTGCGGCTGGCCTGCAAGCCAACGGTGATCACGTTGAACTTTGGGTTGTCGTTTCGGCGGCCGTTGCCATCGCCATCGGAACCTACTCGGGCGGATGGC
>JACCDM011095545.1_pt1 | contig 79598 bp, 64 predicted proteins | sample 7445851 | NCBI WGS metagenome assembly JACCDM01 (sample SAMN15323438, study PRJNA562643) | freshwater metagenome | isolation source: river surface water | place: USA:Blue River Watershed | collected 2017-08-16
ATTGATGGGGGCATTGATGGGGGCATTGATGGGGGCATTGATGGGGGCATTGGTGGGTTTGGTTGGTTCATCAAGTTAACAACTGGTCTTGATGTTTGCATTGGATGTGTAAAAAGATTTGGCATCATACCTCCTCTTCTTCTTGCATCTTCTTGTTTAACCCATTCAGCAGCGGACATTCTTTGTGACATAATATATAATAATATAGAAATTATAAATTTTAATTAAAATAAATTATTTATTTCTTAATATTTTTAGACTTTTTATTCAAGTCTGACTTTTCTGTCTTTATAGTTTTTTCAGATTTATTTGAAGAATTAATATATTTTTCAAGAGCTTCTTTTAATTCAATTAATTCATCCTTCCAAATATCATGTGGCTTCATCTTATTAAGTTTATTATATTCAGCTTCCTTAATATCTTTTTGTTTCTTTAATTCTTCAATTTTCTCATGAGTAAGCTGATAGATTGCCATCCCAAGTAAATAATCATAAGATACACTATGTGAATTAGAACCTAATTTAGGGAAATCATTTTCTGCTAAATCCTTTTCTAAATCTATTTTCTTTCTCTTATTAACAATTAATTCATCATTAACCACCATCAAAATAAATCGAACTTTATTAGAGATAATATCCAGTTCATTCTTTAATTCATTAAGTTGATATTCACGGCGCTTAGCATATAATTCATTCCGATGAGTATAGTATTCATCAAAGATATCTCTAACTGTAGTATATTTGGTTAATTTACCTTCGGTTGAATATAAATGCATATTATTGATACTTACTCTTGATGTAAGATGAAATGTCTTATTAATATCCTTTACTGTTTCCAGATAACCATTAACAAATTCTAATTCAAAGCTAACGGTTGAGTCAGTATGATATTCTTTATATCCAACGAAATTTTTATCATCTTTACTTTTCTTAGTTTGTTCTAATTCATACATCTTTTCTAAAAACTCTTTATAATTCTGTGTGCAGTTACCAATTGGTAATTCGGTAATAAGTAATTTGTTCTTTTTAATAGAGTATACACCTGTTGTCTCATAAGTGGTATCATTGACTTTTTCTACCTTTCCAGTAAATCCACGCCAATAAGGTTCCATCTCATGATACTCATTCTCTTCAATCATATTAATAAGATTATCGACAATTTCCATTGGATTATAGCATGGAATATCTGTTGAAAATCCAGTACCAATACCAGTTGCACCATTAACCAAAATCATTGGAATAATTGGAGCATAATATTCTGGCTCAATATCCATACCATCTTCTTTTTGATTATTTAAAATATTGTTATCAACCTTCTTAAAAATCATACTACTAATAGTTGGAATTTTGGTGAAAATATAACGAGGACTGGCAGCGTCTCGGCCGTTCAGGTGTCTAGATCCAAATTGTCCGAGCGGTTCCAAAATGTTAATGTTATTACTGCCAACATAATCTTGGGCTAAGCCAATGATCGCACCCATCAGTGATGCTTCACCATGATGATAAGCTGCTTTATCTGAAACAAAACCAGCTAATTGTGCTACTTTGATTTCATCTTTATCCAATCCTCTCAGAATAGCACCATAGAGGATTTTACGTTGTGATGGCTTAAGACCATCCATAATATGGGGAATAGAACGACTGTTATCATAATTGGAGAAATGTTTCAAATCTTTATGAATAAAATCATTATAACTTACATCTCGCTCCTCATAAGTTAAAATTTCATTTCTATCATAATTCATTAGCCATTCTTTGCGGTCATCCGCACGGTTCTTTTGAAATGCTAAAGTTAATGCATCATCAGAACCTTTGGTTTTATCATCAGGGTTATCTTCCTCTTGCTCCCAAATATATTTAATAAGTTTATCATCAATATCAACAAAATATTCTTTAGCCTCAGTTGAGGTTGATGTACCGAGACCCTTATAATACTTAATTTTCCAACTTTTTTTTGCACTCTCTGAAAGACTTTCAACCCAATCTTCATATTCTGTAAGGTTATAAAATATTTTTGTTTCTTTATTTTTGAATGCTTTAACAATAGGAGTAGCCAGTGAAGTAATAAAACCAGTATGTTTAACTAATTCAGGCCATAAAGTATGAAACATATTCATTACTAAACCTTTAATATGAGAGCCGTCCACATCTTGATCAGTGAGGATAATAATTCTACCATAACGTAAAGTAGAAAAATCTTCATCATTATCATATTTACAACCTTGACGTAAACCCATAATTTTCTTAAGATTGGAAATTTCTTCATTCTCAGCTAATTGTTTAACTGCAGCTTCGCGGACATTTAGCATCTTACCTTTCAATGGAAATACACCAAAATAATCACGACCAATAATACTCAAACCTGCTACAGCTGTTGCTTTGGCTGAATCACCTTCAGTCAGAATTAAAGCACATTTAGTAGAATTCTTACCACCTGCTTCATTAGCATCATCCAATTTAGGAATACCATGAAGTGTCTTTTGTTTCTTTCCATCATTCTTCTTCAAGTCTTTATTTTCTTTAAATTTAGCATAATCAAGAACTTGTTCGACAATACCACATTTAGCAAGTTTCTTGATGAAATTTTCAGAAGGATCATATTTAGAACCAAATTCTTTAGGTTCAGTTGTTAGGGTTTCTTTAGTTTGACTATCAAAAGAAGGATTTTCAATAATAGCATTCACAAAGAATACTAAATTTTCTTTTAAAATAGATGGTGAAATTTTAACATCCTTATTTTTCTTCTTAATATGATTATCAACTAATTGTTTAACCACTTTGTCAACTACATGATTAACATGACTACCGCCTTTATAGGTAGCAATACTATTAACAAAACTTACAACTTTATTATTACTTTCTTGAATATAGAGAACACCAACTTTCCAACGACCATTTTCATCTTCATCATAATAGATTTCATTATTAGATGGATAATAAAGTTGAATATATTGCTTAAAATTAGCTACATTAATTTTTTCATCATTAAAACTTACTTTGACTTTATCAGTGCTTGTTCCTGCAATATCAATTGCTCGTCTCATGAATAGCATCATATGATCGTCATCTAAAGATTTTAACCCAAATCGTTCAACATCAGGATAAAAAGTAACATCAACATAACTTGTTTTCTTACTATATTTTGTTACTTTAGGACCAGAAGTATTACCAATATTGTCAGTCCATTCTTGAGTAAATTTTTTACCACGACTGGCGTCTCCAACTTCTGCTATGAATTTTTTCGAATAAGCTGAGCATAATTTAATTCCCAGACCATTCCGTCCGCCTGTTGTTCTTTTTTGACTATCATCATAATTAGAACTAGTTAATAACTCACCAAAAATCATAGATGGAACTAACGTTTTATGCTTTGGATGCTCTTCAACAGGGATACCTTTATCACCATTATTAAAAATACGAATATAACCTTCCTCTTTATTATACCAAATATTAATAGCATTACAAGTTTTATCTGTTTCTGATGCATCACGAGCATTAACAAGTGCTTCATCAAAAATCTTTAAAAAGCCAGGTGTATATTTAATAATTTTAGACTTGATAATTTTTTCTTCAAAATCCCATACATCCATAACCTGGGTAGTAGGTTTAGTACTACCAATATAGGTGTCTGGACGAGCCAAAATGTGCTCGATAGGTGTCATCTTGTCATAGTCTGTTGCTTTACTCATTACTTTTTAATTGAGTATCATTTCTTTAAATAGTATTTTCAGTTTTTTTATACAGTTGGCACCGAGAAGCAATACCCTATATGTGTTATGATAACAACCTATGATTGATATTAAATAATTATTTTAAAAATAAAAATCAATCTTATTAATAATGGATGACATTAAATTATCAATAAATGTTAAAGAAGATTATCAAAAAAAAAATACAATTGCAAATGAAGAATTAAATTATACTAAAATTCAGGATTATATGAATAATTATATTTATAAAGAAAGCTATATAAATATAGATTCAAGATTTAGAAATATTAATCCACAAAATGTAGTTGAAATGGTTTCAAATTATCTACCATCTAATCCAATATCTACATTCAAAAATGAATTTAGAGTAAGAGTAAATGTAAATTATAGTTCATTTAATATTGGTGATAAAATTATATTACAAAATATAATAAAAACACCGATAATATTAAATAATCCAATATATTTGATTAATAATTATAATTATTATATGGTTTATATGGAAAATCATAATATAAAATATATTTATAGTAAAACAGATAATTATAAGGTTAATGTTCAAAATTATGAACCCCTAACATTAAATGATAGATTAATTGGTAATATTCCAATTAATTCTATTTTGGGATTACATTCAATAGAAATTTATAATAATGATGAGACATTTTTACCAAATGTTATTAGAAATTTTATATTAAATGAATTAAATATAAATACAACTCAATTAATAGAAAATTATTTTTTTATTAAATTACCTTTTAATTATGTTAATGTAAATCAATTAAATACAGACACAGTATTTCCTGAATTTAATAATATTCAAAAAATATTTTCATTTACTTTTAATAATATAGGATGTATTAATCTTTATTATTTAAATGCAAATTATCCGATTAATAATTATCAATATCAGGCTTATCATGAAATCACAGAAGTAGGTGAAAATTATATAGAATTTAATTCAGATTCAATTGGATATTTTGATGAAACAAATGGTGGTGAAAATGTAACATTAGGTAAAGTAATATCATTAATTGAAGGATATCCAAATATTAATAGTTATACAATAAATTTAAAAAAAAGTTTTACTGATGTTTATAGTATTGAATTAGTATCTACTGAATTCCCATTTGTTAATAATAATATTAATAGTATTAATAATACAAATAATAAATTATATTGGAAATATTTAGAAGATGGTGATTATGTTTATAGTATTGAATTAGATACTGGATTTTATTATTTAGATTCAATTGTAAATATACTAAAAACAAAAATGAATTCAATAGAAAGAATTTATTCAACTTCTAATGATATAGTTTATACAGAATTTGATATTAAATATAATTCAAATTCAAATATTTTTGAATTTTATTCTTATAAAACTGTTTTAAATCCATATTCATTAAATTTAGAACAAGATTTATCTTTAGGTAGTCAAGTATTAAAATTAATTATTAGACAAAAAGGAAATTATGTAGCTATTGGTGATAAAATAACAATAAATAATGCAGATGATATTGGTTCTATATCATCAACACTAATTAATAAAACTCATACTGTATATAGTATAAATGTAGAAGCATCTACTTATACTGTAATATTAATAACTAATCAATTTCTACAAACAATTAATCTAGCTGGCGATGGTGGAGCTAAAACAACCATTAGAACACCTGTTTTAACTAGTTTTCAATTTAATTATAGTGATACTATGGGTGAATTATTAGGATTTAAATATGTTGGTGAAACTACATCAATCACACCATATAATCATATTAATAGTAATATAAATGAATATATATATCCAACAATTTATAATTCAGTAGGTGAGAGGACAATATCTAATAATTATTTTAATATTGAGGGGATGAATTATTACATATTGATGTATTTGAATGATTATGAAAATATTTATACAACAAATAATTTTAATAATGCATTTGCTAAAATATTAATGAAAGGTAATCAAGGTGATATATTATATAATACATTTATAAAACATTCTCCTTTAGTATTTGATATACCATTAAAGACTTTGAATGAGCTTAAAATATCTTATTTATTTCCTGATGGTTCAGCTCCTGATTTTAGAAATTTAGAACATAGTTTTACTTTAAAAATAATAGAAAGATTAAGTAAACCAACAAGAACTGGTCTTAATAGTATGAAGAGCAATTATTTGGATAGTTTGAAAGAATTATCATTGAATGAAAGCATATTTAGTTAATATTTTTCATACATTCAATAATTCTATAATGATTAATATGATATAATAATATATTTTCTATAACAACATTCCAATTATTTATTAATTTAAATGTAATTGTATCAAAATATTGTACAATATTATTTTTAAGTATATTTATTGTATAATCATTTATTTCAATATAACTTGATGATTTTAATAAATCTACTAGATTATTTAATATTTCTGCAACTGTTTCAACTGGATTAGATGCTTCATCATCCATACTAATATAAATATTTACACTATTACGAACAAATTTTTTTGGTATTACATTATATAATGGATTTCTTATTTCAGAAACCATTAATTCAATTTGTTCAAGTATAACTTCAATTCTATTCATATTTTGTATGTTTATAATATATTCATACAAGATTTTTTTAATTATACTTTCAATATTACTACATATAAATGATTTTGTTAAATGAACTAATAAATCATATACAAATCCTAATACTTTATTACCACTATTAATATATCTTGGATTTTCAAAATATTGTCTAATTATATTATAATTATGTTTGTAAAATTTATGAATTACTTCTAATTGTGGTTTAAATATATTTGAGTTCATATCTAACATTTTTTTCTTTTGAAATTTAATACAATTTGATGGAATTCTATCTATTGTATTATTTATATCACATAATTGTCTCCATCCATCCATATAACAAATATGAGTATTACCAATTTCTCTTAATAATTCATCATATCTAGCAACTATTTTAGTTTCTGTTATATTTTGTGGAATTTGATTATAATTATGCAAAGCATTTAATCCATTTAATTTATTTATTTGTTCTCTTAAGTTGGTAATATTATTTTGTGTATCTGTTATTTTATTATCAACATGATTATAATTAAGTCCTAAATTTATTAATTCATCTTTTTCTTTATTATATTTATTTAATATATCAGTTGTTTTATTTATTTTAGTTTCTAATTCATCAATTAAATTTAATATTGTTATTCCTTCATCTAAATTTGGTATTTTAATATCTGAACCTAATAGATCATTATATTTACATTTACCTAATTCATTTATATTAGTTCTATTAAAACCACAGTAATTAAGAATTTGAATTAAAACACTACTATCAAAATCATCTGAAAATCTCAACATATTTTCAGTTAAATATTGTTCCATTATATAGAAAACAACTTTGAATGAAACATCCATATATTTTAATAAATTATTATTATAACTTTCATTAGATTGAATTATAGTTACCATTTCATTATATTGACTTTCAAATAATTGTTTACCATATAAATCCAAATGGTTCTTATATTTTTCCATTAAATAATATTGCGGTGAGTAGACATTATTTTTATCATAATTATCAAATGTTATTAAATTTAATGCTTTATAATAATTGTTTTTAATCATCATAACAAGTGGACTTACTTTTTCATAATTATGAATTAAAATATTAGCATTGTTTTCAATCATTAATTTAATAATATTTAAGTCTATATTTATTGTATATTTATTTTTTAATAAATTTGTTCCAAAATAATTATCAGGATAAATATAAAATTGTTTTTTTATTTTCTTAGGTTCAACAAATGAATAAAATAATCCTAAACCACTTTGTGTCATAACATCTACATTATTTATAAAATCATTATCTGGTAATCTGTTTAATACTATTGAAAAATCAACTTTATCAAATAATTGTTGAGTTTCATTTGTTTGTGGAACTTTATTTCTTATTAATTGATTATAAATATCTTTACCATATTCATTTATTTTATTTTTAAAATATAATTGGACAAGTTCTTCTATAATTTTAGCTCTTAAATATATTAATTGAATATTTTTATTTTTATCATTAACTTCAGCAGAAATGATTTCATCATTAATAATTGTATTATTATTCTTAATAATTTCAATAATATTATATCTATAAAATTCATATAATACAGATTTTAATGATGGAGGTAGTTTTTTATTTTTGCTAGCAATATAACTTTCTCTTAAAGTTTCTTTACTAATATATCCAATATTATTTATAACATTTGAGAATAACCCAATATCTCTATTAATACTACCAATTCTATTATCAAAGTTATTTTCTACATATGGATAATCATAATTTGAATTAATATTCTTTAATTTTATTTTTTCATTATCATCAAATATAATTAATGGTTTATTAGTTCCTAATGCATGATAAATAAATTTAGGTATTTTCATTCTATAAGTATCAGCATTTAAATAATATAATAAATAAATATAACCATTTATTTCATTTATATTACTTTCAAATTTGCTTATTTTAAATTCTTGAAATTCATTTAATATTCCTAAAATATTAACTTCACTAACATTATTAATATGTTCAAATCCTTCTTTAAATCTACTGTTTTTAGCTATATTACTAATTTCTTTAATTATTTTTGAATAGTTACTTAATATTACTAATAATGGATAACAATAAGAAATAACTGAAGCATATATAGATGAAGAATTTTCTTTCAACATATTATTAAACATAAAATTTAATCTATCTGTGAGTAATTTAACCAATCTATTAATTCTAACATATAAACTAATTATAACACTTGCAAAACTAATTATATTAGTTGGTCTATTAAAGGAAGAATTACCAAGTGTTTGAAATGATGGTCTATTAATATTATCATCAGGTAAATTTGTACCAGGATCTACATAATTATCAAAATTATATAAATTATATCTAGTTTGAATAACTGGACCAGGTGGTCTTAATCCAGTTAAATCAATATTAGGTATTATATTATTAACTGGACAATGACCTATAAAATTTAAACCTAAATAATATGATTCAATAAATTTCATTATATACATTCTATCTTCTTCATCTCCAGTAAATGTAGTAACTGGTCTAAATAAAAATAAATTAACTCTTGATGGTAATACATATTCTAATGCAGTCCATAAAATAAATGCATTTATTGATTCATTCTCACCAATTATTTTAAATAATTTTGAATTTCTCATAGTTCCACTTAATGTAGGCAAATTTGGTTCAATTACTGAATAAATTTGATTTACAGGTAAATTATTTCTATCATCAACAGTTGGAATAATAAATCTCTTTAATCTTCCTTTAATACCAATTTCTGGCTCATCATCTTGATTATCACGTGTATTTCTTAAAAGTCCTATTAAATCAGCTACCATTTGGCTTTGCGGTGGTTGTTCCATATTGTTGTAATAATATGAGATCATATTACAAATATTTTCTCTCTTATCAGAACTAAGTTCAAATATTGGTTTCAAATCATTAGGAATATCTAAAATATTATTAATATTATTAAAAACATTATACGAATATTTCATTATAAAATTTAAATTTATATCATCATTTGTAATTGTATCTATAAAAGTAAATAAATTATCTTCAGTAATTGTTCTATCATTTATATTATTTAATAAATTTATATTATCAGTTGTGAATATTAAATAAATTAAAGAACATAATGTAGAACCAGGAATTAAATTATTTGGAATATTATTTAAAAATCCAAATTTTAAATCTGCTGGATTATCATTATAAATTGATCTATATAATGATTTTCTCATACATTGAGATATTGATAAAATTAAATTATTTTTATTATTAATTAATCCAGCAATTAAATAAATAACACTTAAATTTATATCGAATATTAAATTTTGTTCAGCATGGCCTATTTGTTCAAATCTATTATTACAAAGAAAATTATTAATAAAACAATATAACCAAGATGCTTTATTTTCTGCTTCATTAACTGTTTCCATTAATGGTATTAAACTTCTATGAAAACGATAACTATTATTAATAAAATTAGTAATTTGAGGAATATTGGAATTTAATTTATCATTAATTAAATCTACAATAAATTCAGCTAATAAATTATAAAATTGAGTTTGCTGAGGATTAGCAAAAATTAAATTATAATTTCCATTGAAATTATTTGCATTTGTAAAATCAGTAAAAATAGTATAAACTAAAGTTGGAATAATTAAATCCTCGTTTTTATTAACAAATAAATCAAAATAGTCAGTTGGATTTACATTATTAATTATATTACAAACACGAGCTCCTCCAATAAAAGTATTATTATTAAGATTAATAATATTATCTGCAAAATCATAACTAATTCTATATTTATTAATTTCCTCAATATATTTATCATTATTTTCGGCATCTTCTAAATGCACTTGAGTTAAATCATTTCTATTTTCATTAATATAATTTTGTAATAAACTTAAATGTATATTACTGTCATTTATAAAATCAGGTACATTAACATCTATTAATAATTTCTTCATGTTTGATAATGATTTAGATAATAATTCAGTAATATGTTTTTTTGAATTAGAATTTTTAATTACAGCTAATTTTGATGGGTCATCTGATGGATAAGAATCAGGTTCAACTGGATGTATTAATATATCTTGAATATTAGAAAATTTACTCCATTTTTTTTCAATTATTGTTTTAAATTTATGTACGCTACCTGCTTGAATATCTTTTAATAATTTTATATCATCTTTTTTAGTTAAATCTAAATTTAATTGAACAAGTTGTTCTTGAAAATCTCTAACTACATTAATTTCTTCTTCTTCACCTCCAATACTATTTTTTAAAGTATTATTAATAGCTTGAATAAATGGGCTATCTTTAATACTATCCCAAAGTTTTTGTCTTTCAATTCTCCATAAATTTATATTTATTGTATCCATTTTTTTTGGTTTAGGTATTAAATTACCGATTGTTGTTTTTTCTTCGGGTTTAATATTACCAGTAAATAAACGGTGTAACGGTGTGTTTCCAAAATTATCTTGATAGTTTATATCAACACCAATTTCTATTAAATATTTTATTATATTTAAATATTGTTTATTACAAGCTATATGCAATGGTGTTAAGTTATTATTATTTGGGCCATCAGGATTAACATTTTCACTATATAAAAATTTAATCATTTGTAATCTTTGATTTTCAGTTTTAGTTAAATCATTTTCTAATAATACACGATGAATTAAAGTATTATTGTTATTATCAACAATATTATAAGGAATTTGTTCTTTTAATACTTGTTGCTTAACTTCATTTATATCCATAGAACCAACTGTATTAAATAAATCAGTTATTTGTTTATTGTCTATTTTTATAATTGGTCTGTAGTCCTTATCATAATAAGAGGGCTTTGAACCATATGTTATTTTATCGGTCATTAATATATAATATATAATTTTATATTTAAAATATATTATGAATAATAAACCTTCAGAATATATTTATGGATTATCATCAATTATATCTCAATTAGGTGGTTTCTTATTTTTAGAAAATGTTAAAATGGAAAAACAAAGAACTAATTTATCATATAATAAAATAATACCATTATATTTAAAACCAAAAACATTTATAAATGGTTTTTTTCCATATGGTATAATTCAGGCATTTAGTAAAGGTTTTATATTTGGTTTTAATCAAAATTATATTAAACCCTATTTAAATAAATATAATTTTGGTTCTTATAATAATCAAATTAATAATTTATTAATTGGATTATCCACTGGAATATCAGAATCTTTAATAACATCGCCAATATTATATATAAGAAATAATCTAAATACATCAGTTACTGAAAAAAATAATATTAAATTAAATTTTAATATAAAATCAATATTCAAAGGTTGTAACATTTTGATTGCTAAAAGATGCATAGACTGGACTACACGTTTCATTTTAATTGATATTGTTAAAGAAAAATCACCTATTAATAATATAGTATTTAATACATTTATAGGGTCATCATTATCATCTATATTTAGTTCACCTATTGATAGATTATTACCTATAGTTTATTCAAATAAATCAATAAAAGATACACTTTATACGCAAAAATTTAATTTTTTTTATAAAGGTTTTTTATTTAGATTTTTTAGTACAGGTCATTATACCTGTTGTATATTATTACTACCTAATATTTTAAGCGGTAACAGTTGATGGTTTATATTCGGCATACATTGGTAATTTAGTAGCAGGTAAAGTTAATTCAGGTGTAGCTACAACTACTTTAGGTGCTGGTTTACCAAAAAATGTAGCTGATGATAATGGTCCAAATGCATCAAGAAAACTACCAGTGTTTTGAATATTTAAATTAATTTTAGGGTCTAATTTAATATCTCCAGCTGGGATTTCACTGCACATATTATATCTAATATTTTCGGCCATATCACGAAGACCAGTTCCTTGTAATTTAACTCTGAAATCATAAGAATTTTCAATAGTACCTTTCATTTCCTTAAGAACTTCATTATGGCTTTTATAATCAGTATTTTGAGATCTTCCATCAGACATAAGTCCAGGGCAAACTGCATAAACATTATTTAAATTGCTCATATAATATATATTAGATATTTATTATGAATATAATTTTTATATAAAAATTAAATATTATTTTATTAAATTTTTATAAATATTTATTGTTTTGAAAAAATTTCTTGCGCCAAATCTACCTTTCTTTTTTTCTTTCCATTATCATTATTAATATTAATTCCATAATTATTTGCTAATTCTTGTAATTCTTCTAATTTTTTTTTATTTAATGCATCAAGTGAAAATGTATTATTTTTTTTAATTAATTTTAGTTCATTATTATGTTCTTCAGAATGTTCAGATTTATCATCTGGTTGTTCTGAATGCTCAGATTGTTCTAATAGTATTACTTGTTGGTTTAATTTTTCTTCTGAAGGTTCAATGTGTTCTACTTTTTCTAATTGACCAGATTGTTCATTATGTTCATTATGTTCTGAATGTGTTGATTGTTCAGATTGTTGATTATGTTCTGAAGGTGTTGATTGTTCAGATTGTTGATTATGTTTTGAAGGTATTGATTGTTCAGATTGTTCAGATTGTTCAGATTGTTCAGATTGTTCAATATCAGCTGGTTTAACCATGTTTATAATACTATCAATCATTAATGTATCTTTTTCTAAACTTTGGTCAGAGTTTGTATCTAAATTATCATGACTATAAATATTAGTATTATTAATATTATTATTAGTATTTTCATTTTCTTCATTACTGTATTCTTCTACCATTTCACTTGAATCAGCCATATCTATTTCTTCTTCTTCAATCTTATGTTCTTGAACTTTTTCTTGTTCTTCTTCCGGTGGTGGTGGTAATTCAATTAATTTTTTTTTATTTTTTTTATTATCATCTGGTTCATCCTTATTTTTCTCTAAATTCGACACTCTCTTATTAAGATGATCAACTTCTCTATATAAAAAATATACAACAAGGCTCATACCTAAAATTATAAGAAACTTATAATCAAATATTTTGGTCATTATAAATAATATATATTCTTCTTTATATTAAACTAATTATTATAAATATTTAATTATATATTTAAACCTAAAGTAAAAATAATAATAATATGAGTAATAATATAAGTAAAAATGGAATTAAACCAATTACTAGAGAGGACATAGAAACAACACGGGAGGTTTGTGAAACATCAACTGATATTCCTGTAACTGATACAACTGATTTATCAAACTCAAGCCTATTTATAAATAAAATGAAAAGAAAAAATTATACTCCATTTGGTATGGAATTTAAAAAAATTCTTGCAACATATTTATATGACTATGGTATGAATTTTTCAATTGAAATTCCAGTAGTTGGAAATATTTTATATCGTTCTTTCTTTGAAATAGAATTACCAGTTTTATATTTTAAAGATAGTTTAATTAAAGATGAAACTTACATTAATTATAAAGAAGGTCAATTATCTAATATAACTAATGAAATTACTAAATGGACAGATTATTATAATAATATGAAAGGATTTTCAAATATAATTTTTGAAGTATATGTTGAAGTTAAAAAAATATTAAAATTACAAAATATTACACTCAGTTTTCTTCAAAGTAGAGTTTTAAATATTATTAATAAATATAGTTCTGATTTATATAAATATAGACTATTAATAGACCCGAATATATTAAATAATGTTGATATTGCTGAATATATTATTGGATTAACTGCAGAACAATTTATTATTTCTACTATTGAAACTACTATTGATAAAAAATACAATAATAATATAAATTATTTAAATTATTACTATGGAAATATAAATTATTATACTAAACAATATGAAAAAGTTAATGAAGGTAAAATATTATGTAAATGGATAGATAATTTAGGACATTTTTATTTTAATTTTTTTGAATTGGTAATAAATGGAAATACATTTGATAATTATTCTAATGATTTTCTTCATATTTATCAAACACAATCAGTCGCATCTCATTTTAAAGAAAATTATAATAGAATGATTGGAAATACTGAAGAAATATATATTAATAAAGGTTCACCGAATTATATTTATACACCATTAATTTTTAGTTATAATAATATTAACGAACCATCTCAATCATTACCATTAGTTGGAATGATGAATTCAACAATTAAAATAAATAGTAAAATTAATGATATTAAAAATTTAGTATATCTTCAAGATTGGAAAGCAATGTACGAAGAATTAAAAACAGTTGTTCTCAGAAGAGACCAACATACTATTGATACTAATAATTGTGTTGCAATATATGATTTACCATATGAAAGAATTGAATTAAAGTTACCTGAAAATATTTATATATATTATTGTTCTACTGTTAATAGTAATGTATTAAATGCTAAATATCCTGGTATAAATAGTGGGAATATTTTAGACAATTATGGAACAGATGGTGAATTAACATTAGATGACTTTATTTATTTAATGAATGTAATAAAAACAGAAACAAAATTAGATGAAAATGATAAAATATCAATTGCAGGTTATCATTATTTTATAGATTATAATTATGTATTAAATTTAATTCCAAAACCAAAAATATCTTTATTATGTGAATATGGTTTTATAGATAATTATGAAAAACAAATAATGGCACAAAATAGTATGGATTATGTGATTGAAACACATCATGAAGTTATTTTAGATATAGATGATAAGGATTTATTTGATTCATTAAATGATATAGATGGATTATTAAAAGATGTATATGTATTTGGGAGAAAGAAATTAAATTTAAATGGAATATCATTATATGGTAAATCTGAATATAGTAATTATGATAGCACATATATTAATGATATTGATTTGTTTTTATTATCTGATATAAGTCTTTATCAATATTATGATATTGCAAAAGATAGTTTTAATAATAGACAGAGTTATGAATATTTAATTAATCAAGTTCCATATGGTGTGTATTATAGAACTTTTTCTTTATTTACTAATTCAATACAACCATCTGGTTTTATTAATATGAAAAATGTAATTGGTAAAAATATAGCTGTACTATTAAATGATAATTATACAGATTATTATAATTCTAAAAATAATCCATATAATCTGGGTATTGAATTCAAAATATTATATACAAAATATAATATTGCCAATGTTAGGGAAGGTAATTTGGAGTTGAAATTTTATAATTAATTCTTTTTAACAATAAATGATAAATCATCTTTTTCAATATCAGAACTGACATCTTCTATATTTATATCAATATTTGTTTCATTATATAAAATATTATATAATTGTAGTCTATAGTTTTCATATAATGTTAAATTATTAACAATATTTATTAAAATATTATTTATTTTTGTAAATATATATTCAATATATTTTATTTTATTTTCAAATGTTAAATCATCAAATTGATATTTTGATAATAATAATATTTTATATTCATTAAAAAAACTTATTTTAAACATTTCAAATATTTTAACTAATCTTATAGTCATTTCTTCTAAATGATAGCTATTTCCTTCAGTCATTCCTTTTAATCTTACATGAAAATAAAAAGCACCTTTTGACCCATCAAATAAACATAAAAATGAATTTTGAATGTTTTTTAAATATTCAATCATTTTATTAATATCTAATTTCCAAAAACTTTTATTATTATAAGCTTTTTTAAATTTAACTATATGTGATATTATATTAAGTTGTTTTGATATAATATGATATATATCTTTTATTAAATGGAATATTATTGGATTATCATCATTGGTTACATAATTTTCTATATTTAATAAATTATGCTCAATGGCAACCATTATATGATATCTAAATAAATATTTTATAATTAAACATTTGTTATTATCAGATATTTTATTATTATTTAATATTTGTGTAGTAACTAATAATGGATATTTTGTTTCTCTTATTATATCTTCAATTCTGTTCATTATAATAAATAATATAACTAACTTTATATAATGAACGATTATAAATATATTACTTTGAAAAATTCAAGTATTGAATTTAATATAAAAAATAATAAAAAAATTATATTATGTGGAACTCATAATAATAGATTAGAATGTTTTTTCAATACTATTAATAAAATAGAAGGTCATAATAAAAGTTTCAATAATTGTGTTATTATTAAATGTTATAGAGAAGGCGCAAAAGCAAAATTTAAAATGATATATGAAGGTGAAACATGGAATGGCACTTCAGATGTTACCAGTTTATGTTCTAATCCTTTTGGATTATCTAAAAGATGTTGGAATATTGTTTCATTTAATTCTTATTTTGATAATTTTTCATATGATATTAATTTACCAATTGATACAGAAGTATTTTTAATTCGTCATGGATTAGGAGTTCATAATAAAATGAATATATTAAAAAAATTTATTAATACACAAAATGATTCACCATTGGATCCAATTGGTATTGAACAGGCAAAAAGAGCCGGTGTTTTTTTAAATGGTTATTTTAAAAATTTTTATAATAATATAGTTATTAAATATTCAGCATCTCATTTAATTAGAGCTCAGCAAACAATTGCTGAAATAATGAAACAAATAGAAAAAGAAAACAAAATTATATATATAATTCCTTGTACTCATGAAATCTTATTCTCAAACAAATGCGATGCACCATCATTATTAAATAAAATTCCAATTGCATCAAATATACCTAACTGTACTAATAATGAATATCCATGTAATAAATTAGATAATATTGATATAAATTGGGATTATTATATGGATTTTTATAAAAATGAAAAAACTTGTGAAAATACAAATATTATAGAAATTATTATTGATGTTTTTAAATAATTAATCATTGTTAAAATAATAATAAATTATTACAACTATCTGGTGTTATCAATTTAACATTACCAATAAAAATAGAATTATAATCATCTATTGATTTATTTATAATTTTAATGCCTATATTTTTATTTATTAATGTTGAACCAGTAGGAATTGTTAAAGTAATTGTTACGGTTCCTTCATCTGTAATATTTGCATTTGATGTATATGTTTTATTTGTTGAATTTGATGCAAGTTTAACAGATACACTAGTTGTAGTAATAACAGTTCCATTTTGATAAAATCCAATATTATATTTAAAATTTGATATTGATGTACTGAAATTTGCTCTTAAAACTGTTGCTTTTAATTTATATGTTCCTACCTTATATACTCCAATGGGAGCTGATACATTTATCATATTTGATAAAATAGAACCTTGTGTTGATGAAAAACTTCCTTGTTGTATATAATTATTTAATGTACTATTTTGATATAATAAAATTAATATTGTTCCATTTGATATTAATCCTGGATAATCTATATAATCAGTAGGATTTAATGGTGTTTTAACATCTGAATTTGTTCTAGTATAATTATAAATATCATATGATATTGCTTGACCATACTCATATTTCCAATTTTCTATATCATAATTATTATTATTATCTACTATTGGCAATGATTTAAAATCCGCATTTTTTAATACATTATTACAAAATTTATTAGATGTAGTAGTAGTTGTTGTTGTGTTCCTTAAACTTGTTGATGTTGATGTTGATGTAGGTGTTGATGTTGATGTGGTTGATGTAGGTGTTGATGTTGATGTGGTTGATGTAGGTGTTGATGTTGATGTGGTTGATGTAGGTGTTGATGTTGGTGTTGATGTTGATGTGGTTGATGTAGGTGTTGGTGTTGATGTTGATGTTGGTGTTAATGATAATGTTGATGTTGATGTTGATGAGGTTAATGGTAATGTTGATGTAGATGTTGATGAGGTTAATGGTAATGTTGATGTAGATGAAGATATTATGTTCGAAGAACTAGTATTATTAATAATATTAAAGCTAGTTGTCATTCTAGGATATATAGTAGTAGTTATGTTCAAAGTACTTGATGATGTTGATGATGAGGTAGATAATGGAGATGTTGATGAGGAGGTTGATGTTGATGATGAGGTAGATAATGGAGATGTTGATGAGGAGGTTGATGTTGATGATGAGGAGGTTGATGTTGATGATGAGGAGGTTGATGATTGGGAGGTTGATGAGGAGGTTGATGATGAGGAGGTTGAGGTTGATGATGGTGATGATGATGTGCTAGTTCCAATATAATTAATTTTAGCACTTTGGGTAGTAATAATAGATTGAAATGGAATAGTTATAGTTTTTTCTTCATTATCAATAATTGTAGTATTTTGATTACTATTTAATAAGGTTCCAATATATAAAACTCCTCCTATGAAAGTTCCTGCAATTGCAAATAATGCCATATTATATTACATAATATTATAATTTAAAAAAACAAAAATTATTATTTTAATGTCCTTAAATTTATCCCAAAATATTATATTTGAAAAAACTATAGAATTATTAATAGAACAATTAATTGAATTAAATAAAAAAATAGAAAATATAGAAACCAAAATTGATAATTTAAATGTTGATAAAAAAGAATTTATTTATTTAAAAATATGTAAAAAAAATATGAATGAAGTTGATTGGAATAGTATTCATTTATATTAATAATAAATATTGATAATAAAAGTATATAATCATATATTTTTATTATTAATAATATGGGTGTTCCTGGATTCTTTTTATGGCTATGGAAAAAATACAAATCTAATAAATTTGTATTATCCAAAGCTGAATATAATAATTCTTATAATAATACAGATTATTTTTTATTGGATATGAATTGTATGATTCATCCAGTATGTTTTGAAACATTAAAAGAATTAAATTATAAATGTGATGATAAAGTTGATATAGAAAGATTAGAAAATAAAATGATTAATAATGTTATTATTTATTTGGAAAAATTAATAGAATTAGCTGAACCAAAAAAAGGTATCTATTTAGCAATCGACGGTGTTGCTCCAGTTGCCAAAATGAAGCAACAACGGTTACGTAGATATAAAAGTGTTAATGATAAAAAATTATTTGATAATATTCGCAAAAAGTATAATAAAGATATTCCATTTTTTTGGAACAATAGTGCAATTACACCTGGTACTAATTTTATGAAAAAATTAACTGATAAATTAAATAATTGGTGTAAAATAACCAAAGATAATAATGATAAATTAGAAATAATATTTTCATCATCTGAAGTACCGGCTGAAGGAGAGCATAAAATATTACAATATATTAAAAATAATATAAATGATAATACGTATGTAGTTTATGGTTTAGATGCGGATTTAATCTTTTTAATGCTGACAGTGTCAACTACTGGACAAAATAATATATTTTTGATGAGAGAAGCTCAACAAATGGAAAGTAAAGATAAATCAAATGGTATTAACTTTGTATCAATTGACATTATGAAAGAATGTATTTTTGATACTATCCAAGATATATCAAATAAGATAATAAATAATAATATTAAATTGGATAAATCAAATGTCATAGATGATTTTATTTTTATTTGTTACTTGATGGGCAATGATTTTTTGCCTCATATTCCGGCATTGGATATTTATAGTAATGCAATTGATAAATTACTAGAATGTTACACAGAAACTATTGTATTAAATGGTTATATAATTAATAGGAAGAATGGTGTTAGTATTAATGATGATATTTATTATAATTTTTTAATAAAATTAGCATCTGATGAAGAACAAACAATTATTGAACATTCTAAAGCATTAAAAAAGAAAAAGAAATATTCATGCCAATCATCTGATCCATTTGATATTGAAATGCATAAAATAGAAAATTTAATGTTTAAAATAGATGATCCAATTAATTTGGGTGAAGGACCTATGATTGATTGGAGAGAAAGATATTATAATCATTACTATTATACAACAAAAGATGAATTAAATGAATTTTCAAATAAAATGGTTGAACATTATAATATTGGTCTGAAATGGGTTGCAATGTATTATTTTGATAAATGTCCCTCATGGGATTGGTATTATCCATTTGATCATGCACCATTCTTGAATGATATGGCTAGGAATAAATTTAATTTTAATAGTGTTAAGTTTTTATTGGGTAATCCGTTAACACCATATGAACAATTATTAATAGTATTACCAAAAGACACATCTTATTTATTACCAATTCAATTAAGAAAAATAATGACTAATGTAAATGGTTCTGCATCTCATTTATATCCAGATAAATTTGAATTAGATATGATAGGTAAAAAGAAATATTGGATGTGTTCGCCAATGTTACCTAATTTGGAAATAAATTTAATTAGAAAAATGTATGAAAAATATCGTAATGTAAATCAAAAATTATAATAAATATTATATCTAAATAGTTAATAAAATATTATATAGTTTATCTTTCTTTATATTTTCTTCATTTGACAATATATCAAGATTATTTAAAATACTAATCATTTTTATTTTATCATTTTGATAAATACTATTAATATCATTTATTTGTTTTTTATAATCACTTAATAATAAATCTATTTCTTTTTGCTTATTATTGTCATTTTCTGTATAATATTTATTCAAATTTGCTAATTTATTATTATACAAATTTAAGGCATCTAGTTTATCTGTTTTAATTTTATTTATTATATCTTCAGCTTGTTTAAATATATCTGTTGTATTTTCAAATCCAGAAATATTAATAAATAAACTAAATATCAAAAGAATAATTATTATAATAATAATATTTAACATATATAATATATTTATAAAAATTTATTGTGAGATAAAATTTCTTTAAGAAATTTTATCTTGCACAATAGTGTTTATGGAAAATTTCCATTTAACTAAGTTTAATTGAAAAGCCATAAAAATTTAAATTAGTTTTTCATTTAAAAGATATGTATATAAAAAATATAATTAATAATAATATGAATAACGATACATCAGATTTATCTCGATTTAATCAAATTCCATTTAGGTTAGAAAGTATTAAGAAAATGATAAATGATACTATTTTAGACAGTATGATAGATTTTAATAATAAAAACGATGATCAATATGGTGGTAGTGATGATATAAGAGAGTTATTACCTAAAAAATATATAGATTTTAATAAAGCTATAAAAGAATTAGGTGGAAAATTATTATATATTAAAAGTGGATCAACAGGACATACATTTAAAGGTGTTTATCCACCACCAAATGAAGAAAGAAAACAAAATTATGCAGTTAAGATTGTAGCATATCCCAGAAAACAGAATTACGGTGATATGTTTAATATTAAAAGACCAGAGAATGCAGAATTATTAATGTTAAGATTATTATCCCAATTTGTTAAAAATAAACATACACCACATATAGTTTTACCTATAACAACATTTAATACAAGTATTAAACCATTTATTAGTTTACCAAAAGATAATATTGTTAATAATAAAAAATATGATGCATTTGTTAAAAGATATAAAAAAGGAGAATATTATGATAATGTATCAGTATTAATTTCAGAATGGGCTAATTCTGGAGATTTATTAGATTATATTAAAAATAATTACAAATCAATGAAATCAAAACATTGGATAAGTATATTTTTCCAATTATTATCAGTTTTAGCTGTAATACAAAATAAATATCCAGGATTTAGACATAATGATATGAAAGCTAATAATATATTAGTTCATAAAATAGACCCTGGTAAAAATCATCATAAATTTCAATATAAGATAAATGGACAAACTTATATTGTCCCAAATATTGGAATTCAAATTCAATTATGGGATTTTGATTTTGCATGTATTCCTGATATCGTGTGTAATAGTAAAGTTGATGCTGATTGGACTGATAAAATTAATATCAAAGCAGAACAAAACAGGTATTATGATGTTCATTATTTTTTTAATACATTAACAAAAAAAGGTTTCTTTCCTGAATTTTGGACGGAAGATGAAATACCAGAAAAAATACGTGAATTTGTTAAAAGAATTGTACCAGAAAAATATTCTAAAGAAGGTAAATATGTAACTGATAGAGGACGTATTTTAATTAATGATGAATATATGACACCAGACTATATTCTTAAAAATGATCCATTATTTAATGTTATGAGAAATTAATTGTTCTGTGTCTGTTGTATCTAATGGCGAATTATCTTCAGATAAATGTATAATATCAGGTATCATATCTAATACATCAGTTAATGTTTCTTGTTTTTCTTGATTATCTTTATTAACTTGTTGAGGAATAAATGTATCATTATTATTAAATTGGACTGATTTAAGTTTAACATCTTCCTTAAAAGGTTCTCTAATATCTTTATTTTGTTCTATTTTAGGTTCTATTACATTAATCATATAATTACCATGATAGTTAAATAGAGTTTGATTACTTACATAATTATCTTTTTCAAATGGAACGAATAATATATTTATTTTGTAGGGTATTTCTACAAATGAATTATTTGTATATTTATAGCATATAATATTAATATTATTCATTTCATATCCATTTTCTGTTTTAGTGTAATATACTTTTAATGGTATAGTTACATTATCATTTGAATTAAAATGCTGTTTAATATAATTTAATAAATTTGTATGGTCTTTTTCATTTAAATAATTAATATTTTTAGATTTTGCTACAATAAATAATTCCTTTAGTTTATTTTTTAATTTGTCTACATTATTATCAATACTCAATATATATACAATTATCATAATAACTACTAATAATATGACTGATGAAATAATATAATTCATAATATATAATTTAATAATATATTATGAATAGTTAAACGAAAAATTTATTATAAATATTATAATAATTTTAAATAATTATCTCTTGCTTCTTTCAAAGCTTTTAAATCAATTGGATGTTTTATTATTTTTCTTAATTTATTATCAGTTAAATCGTATTCTGTTCCATCTTTTAACAATATAGTAAAAAAATAATTTATAGGAATAGTCATTTCAATATTAGAACAATAAATTATATCAATTAAACAATCTTTATTATTTAATTCACATTCATACCTATATGAAATACTCATAATGATATTTTATTATATAACTATTTATTTAAATTAATTTCTATTTAATTATTATATGATATCTTTATTACATTTTATAATTTTATTAATAATAGTATTAATTATTTCATTAATAATAGTATTATTTAATTTAGATTTAAATAAAAAACAAGAATTTTCAAATGAAAATTCTTTTGTATTAAATACATCTCCATATGGTTTTTATTCTATGTTATTATCAACAGTAATGAATTACTATAATTTTGAAAAGGATAACAAAAATTTTAAAATAGAATTAAATAATTGGATTTATAAGTATAAAAATGGATGGACTGATTATTTTGAACGTGTTGACCTTAAATTAAATGATGATAATGATTATAAGGAAATTGAATGGTCTTGTGATAATAAAACAATTAAAGTAAGTGATTTAATTAATACTATACCTAAAATATATAAATATAATTCAGAATTAAAAACACATATTAATGAGATTAAAAACAAATTAAAATTGATAGATAATGAATATGATGGGTTATATATCAGACGTGGTGACAAAATTACAGAAAATGAATTAATAAATGATGTTGAATATTTTAAATTATTAATTAAAAAGAAACCTAATTTAGGTACTGTTTTTCTACAAACAGATGATTATAATGTATACTTAAATATTAAAAAATATATTGAAGAAAATAATTATAATATTACTTTATTAACTATTTGTAATGAAAATATGAAAGGTGCGATAACAAATAATGATTATAAAACACAAATGTTAGAAAAAATTGATCCTAATAGTAAATCACGTTATACTGATATAAAACCAATAAGTGAAATGTCTTCAGAAGAAAAGAAAGAACATATGTATGAGTTATTAACAGGAGTTGATATTTTATTACATTCAAATATATGTATAGTTGATTTTGAAACAAATGTTGGTAGATTTATAAAATTAGCACATAAAAATCCAAGAGATGTAATAGATATTAATAATCCAGATAAAGATATTAATTATGATAAAATAGTTGGATGTTTTTCTAAAGATTTATATTAACCAAAGTTCACAAATTTTGCAACTAATTCTTTTACCTTATAATTTATATCCAATAAAATATCTTTATCATTTATATTATTTAAAACTATATTTATATAGTCAGCAATTAAAATCATTTCATTTTCTTTCATACCTCTTGTTGTAACTGCAGGTGTTCCTAATCTAATCCCACTTGCTTGAAATGGTGATTTGGTATCAAATGGTATTGTATTTTTATTAATTGTTATACCTGCTATATCTAGAGCAGTTTGACATTCTTTTCCAGTTAATCCTTTAACACTGACATCAACTAAAATTAAATGATTATCTGTGCCTCCTGATATTATTTTATAACCATGGTGTATTAATCTGTCTGCTAATGTTTTGGCATTTATTATAACTTGTTTTTGATAAATATTAAACTCAGGTTTTAATGCTTCGTAGAGGCATACTGCTTTACCAGCAATTACATGCATTAAAGGTCCGCCTTGAATACCTGGAAATACCATGCTGTCTATTTCTTTGGCATATTTTGCTTTACACATAATCATTCCACCTCTTGGACCTCTTAATGTTTTATGAGTAGTAGTTGTAACAAAATCAGCATAGGGTATTGGCGATGGATGTAAATTAGTCGCTACTAAACCAGCTATATGAGCAATATCTGCTAATAATAATGCACCTACTTCATTTGCTATTTCACCCATGCGCTTAAAATCAATAGTTCTACTATATGCACTTGCACCAACTGTTATCATTTTTGGTTTTTCTCTTCTTGCTGTTTCTGCTAATTCATCGTAATTTATCAAACCAGTTTCTTTATCTACACCATAATGAATAATTTCAAAAAATTTACCACTGAAATTAGCTTTATTTCCATGTGTTAAATGACCCCCATGAGATAAATCCATTGTTAACATTTTATCACCTATTTTTAACATTGCAAAATATACTGCCATATTTGCACTAGAACCAGAATGAGGTTGGACATTGACGTGCTCTACCATTGCTTCTGGTGTGCTAAATAATTTTTTAGCTCTTTCTATAGCTAATTTTTCAATTTGATCAACATGTTCGCAACCACCATACCAACGTTTTTCAGGATATCCTTCAGCATATTTGTTGGTTAAAATAGAACCTTGTGCTTCCATAACAGCACTACTTGTATAATTTTCACTGGCAATTAATTCAAGACCTTCTTGTTGTCTTATATTTTCTTTATTTATAATATTATAAATTTCAGGATCAACTAATTCTAATAATTCTAAATTCATTATATATAATTATATATAAATTTCTAAATTACTAACAATTTCATTAGTAATCTTGTCACGATTATTATATATAATTAATTTAATTGCTTTTTTACGTTTTTCACTAAAAGATTTACTATCTTCCATTTTATCTATAAATCTTTGAATTGTATTTTGTTGCGCTTCACTTAATTCATCAAAATGAGTTTCATGAAATCCGACTATATCACTCATTCTATGATTAATTAATTTTTCTAATAGCTCATCTTTAGTAGTTGCAACGAATTGTTTCTCTTTATCATCAAAAATATATCCAATATTATTTGTCACACTTGTTATTAAAATACTCTTAAATTGTGGAAATTCATCATTAAAATGAACCATTTTAACCAATTCTGATAAACAATTATAATTTTTTTTAAGTATATTAAGTTGTTGTTGTTTACTCAAAACTGTTTCTAATTTTTCATTACCTAGTGCTATTATATTATAATTATTAATAACTCCATTATTATTATTACTATTTGAAATAGTATTATTATTATTAGCAATAGTATTATTATTATTATTATTATTATTTTTATACTTATTCGCTAAAGCACGATTGATTTTTTCAATAGTCCTTGGATGCGCTTTGCATTCTTTATTCATTTTAACTAATAATATTTTTTTTAATTCTTCTATTTCAGATAGTGCTTTTTTTAACATTTCACTTTCTTTAATAATTGCTTCTTTCTTTTTACATCTATCATTTTCATGTCTTTTTAAATTATCTATTCTTGAAAATTTTTTATTACAATATTCGCATTTTAGTTCTATATTATCATCTAAATTATTATCATCATTTTTATTATTTTGGAGTAAATTGGAGGAATTTGGAGGATTTTTGGAGGAAATTGGAGGATTTTTAAGGTTTTCTAAGTTTGTATCAATCATATCAGTATCATTAATAATTTGATGTTGAGTTTTATTATGATACCAAAAAGTTTTATAAGATTTATATTTTTTGTTGCAACTATTGCAATAATATTTATTTATGTTTTCCATAACTATCTATATATTAACATATAAAAATCATTTATTTATATGGATATCTATAAATTTATCCACAAATTATCCACAAATTATCCACAAGTTTATACTCAAATGATGATATCCATATGGAGGAAATTGAAGTGTGTGTGTGATCTTTTAAATGCAAAAAATATTATTATAAAAAAATTTCAAAATATAAAATTTTTAATTAATATTATTTTATTAATTAAAAAATTAATAACCATAGGTTTATTTTAATCATGTGAAATTAAATTTTCAACAACATCATCATTAGGGTCATTATCTTCATATAAATCATTTTCATCATATTCATCTATATCTAATGCATTTTGTTCTTCATTCATATCATATTCCTTTTCCTTATTAGCTTCTTCATCAATTTCTTTAACATTAACTAATTCTTGATAATAACCAACAACACGAGATGATTCATCAATATATGGTGCGTCTACTGATAAAATTGCGTCAAACTTTCTAATCTGACTATTTTCAATAGGAATATAATAATTATAATAATTATATTGAATTAATTTAACAATCATATAAGATAAATTCGTTCTAATAGCAGGTTGTTCATTTAATTCTATTAATTTAGTTAAATTATAAATATAATAAAATAATAAATGAGCATCTGTATTATTTAATTTGTTTAAAACATTTGTTTCAGCCATATTATTTGTAATATTAATATTTACTTTTTCAGGTAATTCTTTTAATGATGAATTATTAGTAATAGTATATAAATGTTTAAATATAGGTGTTTTAGTTTCATTATCGATTGTTTTAAAGTTTCTCAATGATTTTCTAAATTCAGAAACTAATTTAAATTCTTCCATATTGTATGGATTTTCTTTTTCAGTTGTTGCATTATTAACCTTTTCAATAATACTATTAGTTCTTTGAATAATTTGTCTTAAATTATTACAACGTAATCTTATTAATTGTTTTATTAAACTTATATGATTAATCTCTGTATTTTTAACATTTCTAATTATATGATTAACATTAATATATTCATGTTCTAAACCAATCATTAATAACATATCACGAACACTATGAATTATTTCAATATATTGAGTGCTTCTATAATTTTCGAATTTTTTATTATCTTTGCTGTAACCAAGATAGTTCTTTGTTAAAGCATCATAAAAAACATATGCGCCATGTATCTTATCATGATAATAAATAACATTTCTCTTATAGTAGAAATGATTTTCTTTAAACATAATTTTATCATCACTAGATAAAATAACTATTTCATTTTTAATAATATTACCAGTATAATCATTTCTTATAATGTAAAGAGTATCTTTCAAATATAATGTTTTATTCTCTATTTTAATACGTGAACCTACATTTTTAATTAATAAATCAATAAAATCATCAACATAATTTGATAATTTACCTTCTGTATGCTTATTGTATCTTTGATTTAATACAACCATTATTTTTAAATCATGTTGTCTTCTATTTTCTATTTTTTCAAAATATTTTTTAATATTTTCTAATTGGCGTAATGCTTTCATATCAGAACTTTTTCTTAAATTTTTCTCTAATTTAAATAATTCATCTGATTTATATTCATGAGTAGCAACATTGATTTTACATTTATTACAAATATTTGTATTAATATCAATATCATGAATATCGCCAGATATACAATGAATATTTGCTAATTTTCTTAAATATAACAATCTAACTTGATTAATTCTACCAACACTATTAGTATTAAGTTCTTCTTTTATTAAATCATTATATTTAGTATTACATAAAGAACATTGTATAGTTCCATTATTAAATATCCATTCATGGAAACGGCCATCAGGACAGTTAGTGAATACATCAATATCATAATCAAAAATTTCATGTTTTGAAACATCTAATTTATCTTTTCTACTATCACAACGTTTTTTATCTTTTGTAAGTGATAAAAATGGTGTTGATAATTTAACTTCTATTATTTTTTCTTTTTTGCTAATAAAACTATATTTATTATTTTCAATAACAACTTTTTGTTTAATCATGTCATTTAACATTTTATAAACATTTGTATCCATATAAGTATTTTTAATTTTTTGCATAATACGGTTAACAATTAATTCATATTGAAAATTCTTATCTTTACTCATATTAGCTTCAATTAATGTATTCATTAAATCAACAACAGTATTAATTATAACTTTTTGAATACTAATAATTTGTGATTTATCATTCTTAGGCCATAACCAAATATAATTATTTGTTAAAATACAAGCAAAATAAAATATAACATATCCTAATAATGGAATATTACTAATTGCTATCTTTTCTTTGTCATTTAATCTTAAAAATAATTTACCAAACAATGAATCTCTAATTTGGGAGAAAATAAAGAAATTACAATATTTATCATCTTTGAAACTTAATATTTGTCCTGTATTAATATCTGCAATTAACATTACAATAATATATGCCAAAATATTGTTATATTTAATTTGTTTATAGTAATCTGTATCCATTGAACTTGTTAAAAAGATATCATCTTTTAATTCGAAAAAGAATAAATTTGTAAAATCTTTTATTATACCATAGTTTTCTACTGCTAATTCAATTCTATTCTTTGGTTGGTTCTTTAAATATGTAGTATGTAATAATACCATGTCAATTACATCTTTAATAACCATTTTTCTTCTTAATTTAATAGTTGGTGTATTACCAATATAATATTGTAAATTCATAGTATAACATATTTTTTCAATATTCTTTTCAATATTACGAATAGTTCTTGTGTATTTTTCATATTTAGGTAAACTTTCTAATTTACTACTAATTGCAAGGTTAGTTGTTAAAAATGTATCTAATTCTGCAACATAAGTTCCTTCATAAACATATTTCTTCAAATCTAATAATTCCGAACAACTCTTACATATATATTCATTTCTTTCATTAGTTTTTACATATTGCTTGACAAAATCAAAAATGGCTTGATTTAATATTTCATCATTTTTACGTGATATTTTACCTAATTGTTGCCATTTAATATAATGATTACATATAGGTTGAATTGCAATACTTTCTAAATCAATATGTTCTTCTTTTAAGCCTAAAACAATTAATTCATCTTTTTTCTTAATTAATTTTGTTACTGGAATTTTAATAATATTCTTTTCCTTAACTTCAGGTATTTTAATTTTTTTATCTTTAAAATTCATAAAATATTTTCCAAAAATATCATATTGAAAATTAAGAGAGATATTTGTTGTAAATCTATATTTTGATTGAAAATTATGTATTATTTTTAATGTATCATAAATATTATTTGGTTTTAATTCTTCTAATTTTGTATAAACTTCATTTCTTTCAAGATCAATGTAATGTTTAAATAATTCACTTAGAATATTTTCTATAATCTTTGATGTATCTAATGAACTTACATTTTTATATTCTTCCAATTTTACTTTATCTAATTTAGAATCGAATAACCAATAATATAATTTATCACTATTTTTATATGTATCACTATCATCAGTCATTAATTTATACATTGCTTCATAACCGTTTTGTTTTATTGTTCTAATATCAATTAAATTAGATATATTGTTGCATTCTATTAATTTATTATTAAGCGCTGATTTATTATAAATAATACCAATAACGTTTAATGGTATATCACTGTGCCCTACTCTTAATTCCAATTTTCTTTTCTTATTACTTTCTGATTTATTTTTATATTTAATATTAGTATGACGAAGACCCTGAACTGGTAAAGTGGTTCTTAATCTGAAACCATCTCTGCTAAAATCTTTATAATTTAAATATGCATAATATCTCATGTTTTCTAAATCAACTAAATAATCTAAATCAGTTGTATTTTCACTAAAAGATAATTTATTAACTATTTTAACTTCTTCAAAATCATTATAAAGAACAGCATCTTTATATTCTAAAGCTTTAAAGAACAAGTTTAATGCATCTAATTTAAGTTTTTGATTTTTTTCATAAATACTTGAATACATATTCATTACTTTATTTATTTTATTAATAATGTATTTTATTTTTGTAGCATCTCTGTCTTTTAATTCACCTGTTATATCCTTGTCATATTTTTCACTATTTTTATGATATCTTATAAAGTCTTCAGTAATTGGTATAAATATTTTATTACTAAATAAAAAATCTAAAATTTTAGTATTACCAATTATATTTAATTCTTTGTCTTTTTTATGTTCTTCTAAAAAATCATAATATTCATTGGCCATGTTATAACTAAATAATTCAGATCTGGTAGCTTCTGATTTTAATAAATTTTGAAGAAAAGTAAAATCAATTAATTTTTCTTCTTTAGAAACAACAATATCTATATATTTATATTCTGCTTCTTCTAATTCATTTTCTTGTAATAATTTAATGATTTCATTTTTTTCTTCTAAAAGATAGATTTGTTTGAAAATTAATGTTTTCAAAAGATTATGGAAATTATCTTCAATGAATAAGAATTTTTCAAAATAATCTTCACCAATACTGTTTAATAAAGCAATTGTTGTTGAATATTTTATAGGATCATTATTAATAATAATTTTTATTCTCTCAATAGTCTTATGATCTTTTAATTTTATTATATCTTTAATAATAGAAAACATTGTAATAATTTTAGAGTTATTTTCACTATTATAAAAATTATTTATGTTAAATGTACTATCTTTAATATTTTTACTAGTTTCTACAATATTAGTTATAAATAAGTCACGGTCACCTTTATAGTAATAAGCGATACCTAAATAAATATAAAAAGCACAATAACGCTTAATTATTTCAATAATATATTTTGTGTGAGAAGTTGATTTAATAAGATCTTCAATTTCTTTTGTATTTAATTCTTGGATAAATAATTTTATTGTATCAATAATATCGTTCATATATTTGACAAAATTTTGATCATCTGAAAATCTTTCAAATACTCTTTTTTTCTTTAAAAATATATAAAAATTATTTATTACACCATCAAATAAATTATCAATTTGATTTATATACATTTTATATTATCTATATTGATAAATATATTTTAATTATTTTATTATAAAAAATAATATTTAGATTAAATTTATATATTATAATCTAAGTAATATTATATGAGTTCTAATTTATTTGTTAAATCAGATTTACATGATATCTTAACAACAACTGTATCTCAATCAGATGCAGTTGAATGGTTAACAGTTAGTGCACCAAAATTAAATAAAGCTAGCAGAACAATGAAAGGTGGTTCAAATCTCAGCGTTACATCAGATGTATTTATGTCCCAAATTAATGCATCAGATATAAATGAATTAGTTAATATGCTTACATCAGAACAAGGTGTAAATATGGCCGGTGGTAATGATATGACATCTGAACTTATCCCTGATACTGTTGTTCTTAGTGCTACATCAACTATTGTTGGCGGTAATGATGAAAATAATACATCTGAATTAAACACTGAAGAATTAAAGAACGCCACTTTTAGTGCTACATCAGCTATGGTTGGTGGTGCTAAAGAAACTTGTGGCCAAAACGAAACCGATACTGAACAATTAGAAAACCAATTACGTGCTCTTCTTAAAGGTGGAGCTACTAAGAAGGGCAGCAAGAAGGGTAGCAAGAAGGGTAGCAAGAAGGGTAGCAAGAAGGGTAGCAAGAAGGGTAGCAAGAAAGGTGGTGCTACTAAGAAAGGTAGCAAGAAAGGTAGCAAAACAGGAAGCAAAAAAGGAAGCAAGAAACACAGCCGTAGAGGCTCTAAAAAATCATCCCGCAAAGGTAGCAAGAAGGGTGGTTCATTAGTTGGTGGCGCTGGCAAAGCCCGTAAAGGTAGCAAGAAATCTAGCAAAAAAGGTAGCAAGAAAGGTAGCAAGAAAGGTAGCAAGAAACACAGCCGTAGAGGCTCTAAAAAATCATCCCGTAAAGGTAGCAAAAAGGGTGGTTCATTAGTTGGTGGCGCTGGCAAAGCCCGTAAAGGTAGCAAGAAATCTAGCAAAAAAGGTAGCAAGAAAGGTAGCAAGAAAGGTAGCAAAAAGGGTGGTTCATTAGTTGGTGGCGCTGGCAAAGCCCGTAAAGGTAGCAAGAAAGGTAGCAAGAAGGGAAGCAAAAAAGGTAGCAAGAAGGGTTCACATAAAGGAAAAGGCGGTGGTGGTAATCCCGGCTTTATGGCCTTCCAAAAATTAAAGAAACACGTTGCCGAATCTCTCAAGATCCCTAACAGTGTTTTAGCTGCCAAGATTGCAGGTAAAGCTTTAAAGAAGATCAAAGAAGCTCACCCTGATATGGACAGTGTTAAGGCTGCATCTGAAGCCATGAAAGAATTTGACGACAATATGGATAAATACAAGAAGATGCTCTAAATGTCATTTCTAAATGTCATTTATAAATGTAATTTTAATGTATATATTAATTATTTATAATAATAAATAATTAATTTATTTAATTTATTGTAATATATTAATTTGTTCCCCGTCATTTAAAATTTCTAAAACTTGAGCTTGTCTATTATTATTGTAACTACTGAATGCCTTACTCATTCCAACATCAGTCATCCATACATTATTATTACATTGACTTGTTATACCAGTTTTTAATTGAGGTGTATGACCTACATAAATTTTATTAACATTATAAATTTCTTTTAATGGTTGTAAAATATCAATACAATTATCTATTCTTGAACCAAACATTCTAGTCCAAAATGGTGATGTTGTGCCTGATAAAAATAAATCTTTAAATATCTCAGGTTGTTTTAATTCATCTAATAAAAATAAAGTTAATAATTTATTCATATCATTTATTTTATATTTAGAAATCATTTTAGGAACCATTCCTGCATGTACAAATAAATTACTACCTATTATTAATGCCATTTTTCTTGTACATGCTAAAAAATTAGCAATTTTATTACCTGGTTGAAATGCTATTTTTCTTCCAATAACACCATCTTTTATTATAGTCCCATTATGATTATAATTTGAAAAATGATTTATATTACTATGAGAAACATAACTTAAATCTCCTAGTACATTCATAAATTCATGATTACCCATTAAACTATACACTGCACCACCATGTTTTTGTGCTTTATTATGTAATTTAGTCATAAAATATAATATTTTAAGATCTTCTGGTTTATCCAGTTCATATTTATCTGGATCATTACACTTATCAATACCATTAAATCTACAACTATCAATCTGATCCCCTACTTGAACTACAACACTATCTTTACCAATCCATTTAATATGCTTAGGATTATTATTATTTATTAAGTTTGCAATTTTTAAACATTTTATTAACATATCCATATCACCATGAATATCTCCGATAACAATTATACGTCTAGTTGGTGGTAAAATAGATGGTAAATAATTATTATTACATTTGTTATCATAAATTTGTTTAAAATTATTTATAAATTCATCCATTATAAATAATAAGAAAAAATTATTTTCTTCCATATGTTGATATTTTTGGTGTACCACGTGAGATACCACGCATTTTAGGAACTGATGGTGAAACAGTTGTTCCAGCTGTTGTTCCAGCTGTTGTTCCAGCTGTTGTTCCAACTGTTTTTCCAACATTTGATACATTAGAACGTTTACCTTTCATTGATGAAAACATTTTCATAATTGTTGGACCTCCTAAGAAAATAATACCTACAATAATTATCACACCAACTATTGCTATTATTAATGTGATATTTTGCATAATTATATCAAGAAAAGATGATTCTATTTCTTTGTTAACAACAGTATCATCTGTTTGTGCTTTAATATCGGCAGATTGCCCTGATTTAGTATCTTGATTAGCAGTAGTTTGTTCTAAATTTGATAAAGCAGTTGCAACCTCTGTAGTTAATAAGGTTGATATAATACAATCTTGTATTTGTGTAGTATATGCACTTATTATATTGTCTATGCTGGAATCTTTTCCATCAATCCAAATACCATCCATTGATAAATGATTACCTGCACTTGTGCTACTTAAACAATCATTAATAGATGACATATTAAGACTGGTATTAAATGAGTTACTAACAAAGTTTTCTATATCATTACTAGTTATATTTGTGGTTTTAAGTTGATTTTTAACTTCATTTTCAATATCAGTTTCTTTTGTAACTTTTTTACCAAGTAAATCATCTACCATTCCTTGCACTTTATCAATAAAATTATTTAATTCACCATCTGTTTTCTTCTCATTTTGAATATCTGCAACAAGTTTAATATCGCTTTTTAAATCTTGATTAGCAGTAATTGATTGGACTATATTAGATTGTGAATCATTTGAGATTTTTTGCATAATACTTTCATCTTGAGTAATACTCAATAATGCTTTTGCTGTTAATTTAACAGTAGATGTTAATATATTATTCAAATGTGCTCCATTAGTTACATGTACATTTATCATTTCTAGATCATTAAATGAACCTGCATCATTTTTAATTTTAGCAATTTGAGTATTAGAAGCACTAGTAATTACATTTGTCGTATTACTTTTAACTATTTTCATATATTGTTCATTTGTTTGGTCAATAAATATTTCAACTTTATTTTTGATTGTAGTTCTTTCTGTTGAATGTGAACCGCCCATATTATATATATATATATAGATTTTTTATTTTTTCTAAATATAAATATATATATGGGCAATATAATAACTTCAGATAATGGACATTTAAAAGAAACAGAATTAGGAAAGCTTATTAATAATTGGGCTTTAAATGATTATGATGCAGGTATTGGTTATGGTAAAGATCAAACTGTTAAAAAACAACTCAAAAATTTATTAAAAAAAAGAGCATGTTGTGTTGCAAAAACATCAATGAATATTGCATTACCTATTATAGATATTGATAAACCATCTACGGATTATGATATTATACAAAATGGTTATTTACCTGTTACTATTGATGTATATGAAGATGAAGATGATTTAAATAATAATTGTAAATTTACAAATAGTAAAGGTGGTCTTGCTAATTATGCTCTACCTAGAGATTTTGGAGGAGATACTATGCCAATAACACAAGGAACGTGTATTGCATTATATGAAGGTGAGGGAAATAACCATCTTGGTTTATGTGAAAATGTTAAAAATGACAGAGCAAAACAATTTAATAGTGATTATAAAATAGCATATGGTATGTATGATGCAGATGCACAGAATATTTATTCTGATTGTAATTGTTTGAATTCTATATTAAGAAAAAAGGTGGACATGTTTTCTTCAAAGGGGTCTTTTGATGAAAATGTTTTAGTTCAAAAATTTGATTTAAGATGTTCATTATTAGGTTCTAATGTATATAAAAAACAAAACGTTAACACTAATATGTGTATTAATATTATGAATCAAAATAATTTAAATGCAGAGGAACAAAGTTCTATAAACAATGAACAAGATTGTAGATTTCAATCAAATACATCAGATACATCAGAAATAATAGAACCAGAAGTCCCATCTCCTATTAATCCCCCTCCAGCACAATCACCAGCACAATCACCAGCACCATCTTCATCATCTACATCATCTTCATCATCTTCATCATCATCTTCATCATCTTCATCATCATCATCATCATCAGTTCCTGCTAATAGTTTATCTAGTAAAATTATAAAAGGAATAGAAATAGCAGTAATCACAAGCATAATCATTTCAATTATATTATTTATATTAAAAATGTATATTTTATAATCGTTTATTAGTTAAAGAAATATATTAAAATTTAATTAATGAGCGAAAATTCAATTTCAAAAGATTTTTTATCAAAAGAAAATATTGCAAATTTATATAAACAAATAACTATTTCAAATGAATACAATAATTTGAATAAACAACAAAAAGATTTTATTATTAATCAATTAATTGATACAATGAAAAAAGTATATAAAACAACATTAGATATATCTAAAATAAATCAGATTAATATTGATAGTGTTAAAAAACAATTTAATTTAATTGTGGTTAAACAAACAAATGATTTAATAAAAAATAAAATTAAACCAGTTAATATTACTAATAATGATAGAAATAATAATAGAACATTTGAATCAGTTAAAAGAAATATGCCAACTCCTACAACAATTGATAGACCTGTTTCATCTATTTTAAGTAAACCTGTAATACCTTCACAAATGAATGTATCAGATGATTATATTAAAAAAACAACAGGTGATTTAACAGCAAGATTATCTGAATTAGAAAGTAGCAGAAGAATGGGAAATGAAAATAAACCAGTTGAAATTCCTGATTTTTTAAAACCAACAAAAGTAGGTAAATCAAATACATATGATACACCATCTAATAATCATTCTAATAATCATTCTGATAATCATTCAGATAATAATTTTGATAGAAAATTAGAAGGTATTGGTGGTTTTGATAGTGATAATTTTAAGAAAGATAATATTGTAGTAGATACATCTAAATACAATGATAATTTATCAATTCAAGATAGATTAAAGAAATTAGAAGCGGAAAGAGGTATGCCCCCAGTTACAAATAATTCTAATAATAATTCTAATTCTAATAATATGAGTAATGTATCTAATATGTTTACTAATACAGTTCCGACATATCAATCAACACAACCTCAACCTTCATCTCAACCTCAACCTTCACCTCAATATCAACCTCAACCTCAACATACTCAAAGACAAGAAATCCCACCACAATATATAAATGAATTAAATCAAACAATTCAAACATTAAAAGTAGAAAATGATTATTTAAAAAATGAAATTATTAAATTACAAAATAAAAAAGGCCCGATGACTAAAACATTACAGTTAGATATTAGTAAAAAAGAAAATCAATATAATTTTCAATTTAATCCAATAAATAATGTTATATCATTAAAATTATTATCATATAATTTACCCCAACCTAATTATAATATAATTGAGGATACATTATTTGTATATAAAATAAATGATAATGATTTCAAAATATATATACAAAAAGGAAACTATAATATAGATATTTTATTAAATTATTTGAATAATAATAATCATTTAATATTTTCAATTGATTTTACACAAAAAGTAACAATAAAATCAAAAGATGAAACTTTACAATTTCAAATAATGCCAACATTATTATCATATAAATTAGGCTTTAATAATCAACAATATAATTATACAAATATAATTACAGCTACTAGAATTTATGATATCAGAATGCCTTCAAAATTATTATTATTTATTAGAAATATTAATCAAAATGAACCATTATGTTCATTAAATTTTAATAATTCAAGTATTTGTAATTTACAATTTAATAATCCATTAGTATTATCATCATTACAATTAGAGTTTTATTTGGAAGATAATACATTATATAATTTTAATGATTTATTTTACAATTTAAGTTTTGCAATAGAAGTAATTGAAAAATAATTAATTAGGTTTGTTTCTAAAATAAATATTTCTATTAGAATTCATTTTTTCATCATTAGTTATATCATTAACTATATCATCAAATGTTTCTCCTTCAAGTATTCGTATAATAAAATTCATACTATAGACACCACATTCACTATTTTTAAACTGATGCTGAATTTTATTATATCTAACATCATAAATATTTGAATTATGATATTTTTTCATAAATTGTTCAACATTTAATTTTGTATTTAAATTTGCTTTATGTGTATTATTATACATATAACATAATAATCTTCTTATAAACATATTCAATCTTCTCTGTGGTTTTTTACCAACACTGTCAAAATAATAAATTGTATTTGTAGATAAATTAGCAAAAAAACCAACCCAATGTGAACCAGATTGGTCATGTGTATCTAAATTAATAACTGCTCCTATTTTTGGAGTTGTTTTTTCTAATTGTTCAAATTGTAACTCAGTTGTTCCATAAATAGGTAATTCATCAAAATCAGATGGCATTGCTCCTAAAAATTTAAAATCTTTGTATTTAATTTCATATTGTTTCATTACGCTATCTATGTCACGAGTACTTAACCATTCATATTGTTTTTGTGGACCTAATGGTCTAAATGTATTATGTTTTATATCTGGATTATTCATTTCTTTTATAACATTTGATTTAAGCCAACATGTTTGTTCATCACATCCATACTTTTTCTGAAATCTTGGTGTTAATTCCTTTAATAAATCTTTTTTTGTTTTCATTTTAGCTAAATTTATTGTATCAATGTGTGTTTTATTGTATTCTTCAGCTATATTTAATAAATTTGTAAAAGTGAAACAGGAACCTTCTGTGAATTTTTTAGCAGGAGCACATTTATCAATTAAACCACTTTTATTCATATATTATAATAATAAAGAAAAAATTATATTTCTTCATAATATATTGTTTGCTTATATTTAATTGATATCATTTTCCAAAGTTTATCATTTATTATATTTTTAAAATCTTCAATATTGTGTATTTTGCGGATCATTAACAATTTAACAAAATAAAATGAAAAAATACCAACCACTATTTTTTTACTAGGTTTAATTAATTTATGTTTAAATAATTCATCATCATAATCTATTTCAATTTCTTTACTATGTTCATTTTCCATACTACTACCCATAAAATATATTTTTTCTATTTTTCTATTTTTAGTAGCATTGATTATAAAATTTTTACTATAGCAACTATCAATAATAAAATATATTTGAGACGAATTAATTAAATATTCATTTAAAAAATCTAATAAAATTGAAGAGTTAATATTTTCATTATAAAATTTTAAATAACCTTTTGATGAAGAATGGCCAGAAAAATATATTATAAAAATTATTTTTGCTTCAAAATTATTAAATTTTTTAATAATATTCTTAATATTATTTAATGATGTGTTTTTGTTTATTAGAATAAAAGGTTTATGCCATATATTTGGATATAATAAATAATATCTATAAAATAAATTATAAATTATAAATAAATCATTTTTTATACCAAATAATGTATCCATATTATTTCCTAATAATATGGGAATTATATAAAAGTTCATAAATATTAAATTTAAATATAAAAAATTAATTATATTATTACTTAAAAAAAATTCTCTAATATTCTATATAATGTCCTACGAACAAAAGTATTTAAAATATAAACAAAAATATCAAGAACTTAAAAAATTATTAGCGACTACCCCTCATAAATTAGAAACAGAAAACTATACTGATATGCCTGATTTTACATTAACTGACACACCAACTTTTGAATTTAAACAAACTGGTGGCGCTGATACAGAACCTGAAATGGAAGTCGAAAATGATTTTTTATTAACTGATACACCAGTTGAAGAACAAAAAGGTGGTTCAACATTAGCTATGGCTGATTTTACTATTACACCACCATTAGCATCATGTGCTGGTCAAGTTAATCCCATGCCAAATGTTGAAGTCCCTCTTCCTCCTGTAGTAGCACCAGTTGCTGCTCCAGTTGTTGCTCCTGCTCCTGCTCCTGCTCCAATGGTTGGTGGTAATGATGAAGGTGAAGAATTTAATACAACAACTGATTTATCTGAAATTCAAAACACAGAAGATATTGCTAAAATATTTAGCCAATATGGTGGCAAACATAAAAAAGATTTAGAATCATCATCTAGCTCATCAACAACATCTGGTTCAGAAAGTGACGATTTAAGTGACAGTGATTCATTCTAAATATAGATTTTAATATATTTATGAGAAAAATTGATATTAATAATATTTATTGATATAATAAATATTATTAATGGAACCATTTATTAAAATTAATAATATGAATATTATTTCATCATGGAGTTATGTATCAGATAAAAATACTGAATGTACTATCTGTCGTCAATCTATTAATAATAATAGTATTTATGCTATTGAAAAAGGTATAGTATCTAAATTATCAAGTGGAAAATGCGGACATTTATTTCATAGCGAATGTATTACACCATGGTTAAATTCAAATAAAAGATGTCCTATATGTTCACAATCATATTAACCTTTTGTGAACTTTGGTTAAAAACTTTGATTAAGATAAGTTTAAAAAATTTTTTTATAAATTAATTTATAATAATGAATCAATTTATTTTAAATATTATGAAAGTATATTGTACTGCATCAGTTATATATATTATTTATTCTTTTTATTTAAATTTTACTAAAGCAGAAACAGTTGAAGATATAATAAAAGATACTGATATATTAGAAAAATATAATAAAATTAAAAAAAGAAGAATTATGGTATTTATATTTGGTATATTAGTAGGATTAGCAATAATTGTTGTTTATGATTCTGATAGCGTTTCTTTATCAGATAAAATATCTCAGTCATTTACAAATATTAAATCTATTGTTGAAGACGTAAGTGATATAAGCGTAATTTAATTATATATTAATAATATATATTTGATGCAAAAGTTTAAAAATAATATAAATGAAATTGGTCTGGATGAAGCAGGACGCGGTCCATTAATTGGTCGTGTTTACGCAGGTGCTGTTATTTGGGATAATGATAAAGAATGTCCTTTAATTACCGATTCTAAAAAATTAACACCTAAAAAAAGACAATTAGCCTTACAATGGATTAAAGATAATATTAAATATTGGGGGGTTGGTTATGCTGATGAAAAAGAAATTGATAAAATTAATATTCTTAATGCAACTAAATTAGCAATGGACCGAGCAATTGAAGATTTATTAACCAAAGGTTTTAGCAAGGGTAATAAATATAATAATGAAATTACTTATTTATTAATTGATGGAACTGGATGGGAAAAGAAATTTAAAAATTATGAAGTTGAAAGTATTGTTAAAGGTGATAGTATTTATTATTCAATTGCTGCAGCTAGTATTATAGCTAAAGAATATCATGATATGCATATCCATGAGTTAATATCTATTGACCCTTCATTAGATGAGAAATATTCTTTATCATCTAATATGGGTTATCCAACTGTTAAACATTTTGATGGAATTAAAAAATATGGAGCATCTGAATATCATAGAAAGTCCTTCAAAGGAGTACTATAAGAAGTATTTTGAAGATAAAATTAATAATATAAAATCCAAGTATATTTATAATGATAAATAATGATGTAATTGTAGTCGGATGTGCTAGGAATATAGAAAAATATTTAGATAATACATTAAATAAAATAAATATAATAAAGGAATTATTTAAGTCAACTAATGTAATTATTTTTGAAAATGATTCAACTGATAATACATTAAATATATTAAAAGATTGGGAAACAAAAAAAATAATTAAATTAATAACTGAAAAAAATGTTCCCGGATTAAGAACTGAAAGATTAGCATATGCAAGAAATATTTTATATAAAGAATCTATGAAATATAATTTTGATTTATTAATTGTATTAGATTTAGATGTTATTATTAAAGATTTAAATAAAGAAGCTCTATTAAGTTGTTTTAATATTAAAGAAGACTGGGCTATGTTAGGTGGCAATCAAACAAATATATATTATGATTTATGGGCTTTAAGAACTTATGATGAGTGGATGCCATTTGATTGCTGGGAATGTGTTAAAATTCATAAAAAATCTTTTGAATATTGTGTAAAATCTAGATTTAAACAAATCAAACAAGATAGTGAACCAATTAAGGTTAAATCTTGTTTTGGTGGTATTAGTATATATAAAAGAAAATATTTGGATAATTGTAGTTATGGAACAGGATTACAAGGACCTGAAGGAAATAAATATGAAATATGTGAACATGTTGCTTTTAATGAATGTATTATTAAAAATGGTGGTTCAATATTTATAAATCCTAAATTAATAACACAAAATAATGATAATGGAATAGAACATTTTAATAATAAAAATAATAATAATTTTTATATATATATAATATTATTTTTTGTATTTTTATCTATATTATATTTTACCTGTAAGTTTTACATTAAGAGCTTTACCAATTCTATTTAATAAAGCACCATTACGCGGAGCATTTCCATTCTCATGATCTCTTATAATATCAGGTGTTACATTTAATTGTTTAGCTAAATCTATTTGCTTTAAATTTTTAGCTAAACGACCTTGCATTATTTGTTTTCCAATATCAATACCTACTTTTTCAACTTGTGGTAATTCATCATCATCCTTTATTTTTTTACCTGAAACTGTTGCATTTAGATTTATATTACATTTTCCATTATCACAATTTTTAGCAACTTTATTAGCTTCTTCTTGTTTCTTTTTAGCTATTAATTTTGGATTACCAATTATTATATCCTTCGCTGGTGTATAGTCCATTAAACTAATATATATTTTATAATTAGTTTTATAATAATTTTTATATAAAATTATTATAATATAAAAATGAATACAGGTTTAATGATAAGAGCTTATCCAACTTTAATTTATTTATTTTTTAAACTTTGTAAAAAATTATATGAATATTTACCTACATTTGATAATATAATTTCATATGTTGATAGTTCTGATGATGATGAAAGTTCTTATGATGATGATCAAAGTTCTTATGATGATAGTTCTTATTATAGTTCTGATGATAATAGTTCTGATGATGAATTATCACTAGCACTTAATCAAATTCAAACATAATTAATCATTTATATATCAATTGTATGCACTGGACTTGTCATACCAGTAGTTGTCCAATATCTATAATGTATATGAGGTGTAAGAGTTCCCTTTAATGGATCATAATAAGATGGAATTTTATATGATGAAGGTTTTTTAACTTGTAATACTGCTGTACCATTACCATCAGATGTTGTTACTCCTTGATTAGAATAATCACCATATGCATCTTCTGGGTTTTCTATAACATTATCCGATGGCAATGAAGCCCAATAAATAACTTTAACATTGGGTGGTAAATATTTAATAGTTTTTGATACTAGATCTCCAGTTGGCATATATTCACTAATTGGTTGTGGCATTACAGTTCTTCCTAAAAATGGTAAAAATGTATCTCTTTGTAACATTAATACAATAGCAGATGTGGCTACTAATAAATAAATAAATCTATGTATACCAATTTTAGCATTACTGCCAAATATTGAACTAATTAATTTAATTAAATCAAAGTCAAACAATGCAACGAAACCCATATTTATAGAACCAATTAAAACTAATGAAATCAATAATCTATAGAGATTTATTTTAAGAATATCTTTCATTTATAAATAAATATAGATTAAAAATAAATTAATATTATAAATTTATAATATTAATTTATAATAAAATTTTAATTAATAAATTTTTCTATTTTGTGTCTTTTAATTGATTGATAACTGTTTTAGTATTATTATCCATCCACTTGCGGATTAAAAATCATTAATAATCTTCTGTTTTACCATCCGCAAATGAAAGGATACTAGTATTATAAAATAAACAAATTACTACCAATAATATTAATCATCAATAAAATCAACATCATCATTATTTATTTTACCTCCAATACATTTTTTTACTTCTTCAATATCAATTGTATTATTTAAATCTATTTTTGCAACTATTTTACTGTTTTCAACTTCATATACCTCAATATTAAATTCCATTTTCTTATAAAATTTTCTACGATATATACCTTGATTTACAAAGCAGGGCAACATATCAACTATATCTATAATTAATGGCTGAACAGGATGGTCCATTCTACGAGTAATACGACCAACTGCTTGTTCTACTTCACGACGAGGTGTTGCTAAAATTAATGTATTTAATGTAGGGATATCTAAACCTTCAGCTGCCATACCATAACTACCCAAAATAATATCAGATTCAGCTGATTCATCTAATTTTGATTGTTTCATCCCACCAATGTAGAAATTACAACTCCATAGATCAATTTCATCAATCATTTGTTTTAACACTTCTAAATGTTCAATACGGTCACTTAATATTAATATTTTTCTTTCTGGTTCATCCATAATTTCTTTAATTATATCAACTATAAATTTATTTCTCTTTTCTATACCTGTAATTTTATTTATTGTTTTTGGTCTATTAATATCACCTCCATAACGAGCACGTGCTTCTTTAAAATCTTTATCTTTAACATCGTAGTTATATGCTTTAACATTTACTTTATTATTAACATTTGGTGGTGCTTGATAAGCTATATCACCAAAGAACCAATATAATACTTTTTCCATTTTATCAGCTCTTTTAGGAGTGGCACTTAATCCTAAAGTATAATTACAATTAATAATTGGTAAAGCTCTTGAAAAATATTCAGATGGTGCATGATGGGCCTCATCAAAGATTACTAATCCAAAATCCATAAATATATCACTATCATATTTATCTTTGGCGATACTTTGCAACATACCAACAACTATATCTTTATCTTCAACCTCAATCTTATTTTGCTGAATAATACCAATACGGGCATTGGTAAACTGATTAATTCTTTCAACCCATTGATTTAATAAAAAAGTTTTATGGACAATAATTAAAGCTTTCTTTTTATAATGACATGCAATTTCTAATCCCATACGTGTTTTACCTTGTCCGCAACCAGCTACAATTAAACCACCTCCTGTTTTATTCATTTGTTCGATTGTTGTTGAAACAATAATTTTCTGTGCTTCTCTCAATTCACCTAAAATACTAATATTAACATCAATACCTTTTTCCATTTTATCTTCTTTTGGCATACCAAATTTCTTTATTCCATAGAATTTAGGAACAGAAATATGATTTTCACCTTCTCTATAGACCATAAATGGTTTTGGTTTAAGATTTTTATGTTTAAAAGCTAAATGAGGTGTAACAGTTAGTTCTTTTTTAATATCTGCAATTAAATCTCTATTATGAATCGTTTTTTTAACAATATATCCTTCTTTTGTTATATAATTATTCATTAATTAATATTAATAATATAGGTTTAAAATAAAATTAATCAATTTTTTATTAATGAGATAAAATTTATATTATAAATTTTATCTTATGTTAAGAACTTTTGATTTGTATCTATGTTTTGAACGTAAAATATAAATCAATTTTTATAAATGATTTTATATATTAATATAATTATATGAATAAATATATTAATGATATAATAGTTTTTATTAACAATTTAATTACATATTGTTATAATGTATTTGAAGATTTTATAAGATTTATGGTTGAGCATAAATTATTAAGTTTATTTGTGGCAGGTATAATTGGTTTAGTAATTGCAAATTTAGTCTCTTCAGTCAGAATTAATTTGTTTGATTATTATTTAAATAAAATTTTTAAAACAAGTAATAATAATTTAATTAATTTATTTACTACATTTGTACAATCTATAATAATAATTATTTTTCTATATTTTATTTATAATAACTTTGTTGTATATTTTGATACTAAATATAGTGTTGATAAATTTAATAAATTTGATGAAATAACGTGGAGAAATAATATATTAAATGAAATTAGAGATATTAAAAAGCTTATTTGATTGTATTTTTAATTCTGAATTAATATAAATATTCAAAAATGTATATTAAAGAAAAAAATTTAATTTTTATTCATATTCCAAAAAATGCAGGTATATCAGTTGAATATACTCTTAATGATATTTATTTTAAAAATGAAAATAATAAATTATATTTTAATTTTATTGAAAATATGCCTCCTATAATAAAATATTTATATTTCTATGTATTTATTTTAAGAATTATAATTAATTTAATAGTTTATCAAATAAATCCATTAGATAATTTTAATATAGGTATAAAGTATGATACACTATCTATGCATTTTTCAGCTAGACAATACAAAAAATTTTTAAATAATGATAATTATAATAAATGTATTAAATTTACTATTATTAGAAACCCTTATAATAGAACTTTATCAATGTATTATTATATTACACCTAAATTTTTACAATCTAAAAAAAATTTTATTAAATTTTTATTAAATATTAAAAATAAGAAACTAAAAAATAATTGGTTTAATACTCAACATTCTTATGTAGTTGATGAAAATGGAAATAATATTGTTGATTATTATATTAGATTTGAAAATTTACAAAATGATTGGTATTTATTTTGTAAAAAATACAATATTACTTATAGAAAATTAGTTAAAATTAACTCGAATAAAAATAATATAGAAGAACTACTTTTAGATAATTATACAAAACAACTTATATATGATATTTATAAAATTGATTTTATTTATTTTAATTATAATAAATAAATTTTATTCATCATCAGTTAAATCACTATCAATATTAATTTCTTCTTCATTATTATTTATAATTTTATCAGCTTCATCTATCTTATTATTAAAAGGATAATATATATCAGCATTAGTATATTGGTCTGAATTTAATTGACCATATAATATAAGGGCCATTTTACTCGCATTCTGTTCTCCTTCTTTTTTGCTAACACCATTGCCAAAACTTATACATAATTCTTTATAATTTTTGGTTTCAATAAATTTATTTCTTTCGCTAGTAGATAAATTATGTTTTTCAACTCCCATTATATATGTTCTTTTATGCGGTGGACCAGCATGGCCAATCATAATATATTCAGGAAACTTCCATTTCATTTTATGATGGTAACGTAACAAATAATCTTTATAATTATTATCACAATATAATTTTTCAGCATAATCAATCATAGTTTCTAATAAATTCAACAATAATAAACAGCAGGGTTCAAAACCATTACTTAAAAATAATGCTCCCATAAATGCTTCAAAAACATCCTCATGTATTTTCTCCATATTACGACCATTTAAACTATCAATCTGTTTAGATATAATAAAATATTTTCCTAATCCTAATTCTTTTGATAAAATAGACAAATTCTTTTTATCTTCTATTTTTGTTTGCAATCTTGTCATAAAACCTTCATCCTCATTTGGATAACGATTAAAAAGATAAAAAGATACAACTATTTTCACAACACGATCTCCAAAGTATTCTAATCTTTCATAACTTTCTGTTCTTAATTCTAATAAATCATCTGGATTACCCATTTCTTTTTTAGAGCATTTTAAAATTTCATCTGTAAAAACTTCTTTTTTAACATATGATTTATGGGTAAATGCTTGATGAAAGTAATTCAAATGATTAACATTACCTATATTAACATCATATTTTAATAAGATATCAATAATATCCTTTTCAGTGATAAGAATATTATTTATATTATATGGAATTTGATAAACTTCTTCAGTACCATCATCTTTCTTTATAATAACACCGGTTTCTAAATAATTTGTTGTCATTAATTATAATAATAATATTGTTTTAAATTAAATAAATCAATTTTTATTTGTTAGATTTAATATTAAATCAATTTTTATAAATTTTGTATAAATATTAATCTAAAGATTATTATATGTCATCGCCGAGACCAAATACTAATGCACCTTTTGTATCAGGTCAAAAATGTAAACCTAAAGCTAGAGGCTCAGCCCCTATTACTGTAGAACAAATTTTACAAAATGCAGCAGCACAAGATGTAAAAGAAGCAACTGCATTATCTGTAGCAAAAGCAATGGCAATTGCTAATAGAAATGTAGAAAAATCAGCATCATCAGCAGTACCATCATCATCAGTACCATCATCAGTTGCAAAACCATTAGCAGTTGCACCTGTAGTTGCAAAACCAGCAACATCATCAGCAGTTGCAAAACCAGAAACATCATCAGCAGTTGCAAAACCAGAAACATCATCAGCAGTACCATCATCATCAGCATCAAAACCAACAACATCATCATCAGCATCAAAACCAGCAACATCATCATCAGCAGTATCAGAAGTAGTTGCACCATTATCAACAATTAATATGGAACCAACTGTATTAAATGATGCAGATGTTGAAGAGTTAGAAGATAATGATATAGGTTTCTGGGAAATAATAAATAATTATGAACAATTAAATACGGAAAGTGGTAGAAAAATAGGACCATTAGAAATTATTAAAAATACAGTTCAACAACAGATTTTTGTAAATTCAAATATGTTAAAAGAATTAGGAAGCATGTTTAATTGTGAAATAATTTTTAGAAGAAATGATATAGGTGGTTATTATTTTTTTATAATTCCAAATAATGAAAATTATATGATCCATATGCATAATGGTATTAATCCTGTAACTAATGAAGATAAAATATTTTTTAATTTAAATATAAAACAAGAAAAATCAGATAAGAAACTTAAAACGGAATATATAAGCGAATATTTAGTTGATGATGCAACCAAATCTATTTATCATAGATTTAAAATGGACGGAACACCATCAATATTAAAAAAGAACAGAGTTAATTTACGTATTAGAGAAAAAATATTTAATCCATATTTAAGATTAAATGAATTAGTTCAAAAATATTTTGGGTATGGCGAAAGAATTACAATGGAATCACCATTAGCTGTATTACAAGAGAAAATTGGAAAATTAAGACCTAAACATTTAGGTCCAGTTGATGCAGAAGCATTAGAAAAAATATCAACTGTATTTCTTAATGAAGATACCAAAAAAAATATAGATACTGCATTAAATAGAGATTATTTATTTTTAACTAAATTTACCCCAACTGAAATACGTAATAAAAGAGTAGAAGATATTGATTATAGAATACCAAACAAATTACTTTATAAAACAAATAATAAATTTACAGATATACTTGCATTTAGATATTCAAAATATATAGAAGATTTTCAATTTACTAAAAGTTGTAATGGAGAATATACATATTCAGACCCATTAGAATTTAAATTAACAACACCATTTACAGCAACTGATATTTATTTACATAAATTTGATAGACATTTTAATGAAGAATATGCTATGGATAGATATGATTTAAATTCATCTCAAAAATTACATAGATTAGCTGAAATTGTCGAATTAGCTAAATCATTAATGATGACATTTATAAGTATATCTTATGAGATACATTCTAAAGAATTTTTATTAAATGAAAGAGTTCCAAGAATAGTTGAAATACATAATATATTTCCAACTTTAATTTGGAATAGAATGTTAAGACCTGTATGGAATAAAAGATTTGAAATTTATAAACTTGCATCTGGTGGAAGATTTAGAATTGATATTAAATTATTAAATGAAACATTACCATTGCCAATTAAACCAATTAGTTTATTTACAGCTCTAGAAATCCCATTTGTTGGAATATTTAAATCAGTTGAAAGAAATGAAGGGTGTTCTAAACCTTATACTCATCAACCTATTGTTAGAAAAGATGAAATAATACCATTAGAAGAAATTGATTTACAAGGTATAGAAAGATATATTATTAAAGAACAAACAATCAGTTCTGATGTATTAGATAAAATGTATCATGAATTCTTTGGTTCAATTAGAGAAACAGCTGAAGAAATAAACAATATACCAGCTAAATTGGTAGAATTAACACCAGAAGATTTTCCTGCATTAGGTGAAATAATTAGTAAAAAAGGTAAATCAAATGCAGTTGTATCTATTATTAGAAATAAACCTATTGTTCAGCCTATTCAGACTGCTCAGACTGCTCAGCCTATTCAGATTGCTCAGACTGCTCAGCCAATTAGACCTACTACTTATGCAACATCTGCTGCAACAGTTCAACCTATTAGAAAACAACTTCCTTTAGAATATGATATAAGTAAAATAATCTTGGATATTAGAAAATTTAAAAAAGAAAACTTAACTAGAAGACTTGATGAATCTAGAAGAGTTTATAGTGAAAGAGTGAAACAAATTACACCATTAATTGATAAATTAGAAGAATTAAGAAGAACACAATTAGAAGAATTACGTAAAATGAATGAAGCTGTTCCTTCAGCAGTTGGAAAACAAACTGAAGCATTACACAAAGAAGGTATTATTAAATTAAGTAGAAATCAACAAAAATATCAAAATATCGTAGATGCAGTCGAGAAAAAAAATAATGAATTAACATTAGAAGCACAATCTATTAGAGCATTTGAACATATTGCTAAATCTGATATACAAAAAGAGATTGCTAAATTAATGACAAAAATATTAAATGAAAAACGTGTATTATATGTAACAATTCCAAATGCTATTCTTAAAAAAGGTGCTGATACTAGAATTTTAAATGATACTCTACTTAAAGAATTTAAGGATAATCAAAAACCAATTCAAGAAAATATTTTATTATTAGAAGCTGAATTAAAAAAATTACAACAAGTTGATATAGAACAACAACAAAGAATTGAAAGAACTAGAATTAGAGCTGAAGAAACATCTATTATGAGAGAAGAAACAGATGCAGAGAAAAGAGAGAAAAAGAGACAACAAGATATTGCAAAGGATCAAAGATTATTACAAGAAAAAAGAGATGAATATGAAAGATTTATAGAAAGAAATAAAATATTAAAAAGAATTATAAATGAAGGTTTAATAGTATCAAAGCCAAATTCTCCTCTTCATAAATATTATTCACATGCATTAAAAGTAATTAATAAAGCTCTTGGATCTTTTGGCGAACATGTAACTGCAATTGAATATTTAGCAGATGCAAGATCTAAACCTGAAGATAAAAAACCAACTGAAGAAGACATGAATATGTTTGTTGAAAATTATAAAGAAACGCTTGAAGAAATAACAAAACAAATACAATTATTTAATGAAGTTGAAATTAATCTTAATAAGACACAAGATGAATTAGAGATAATTGCTATTAAATTATATGGTGAAGAAAAACCAGTTGGTGATAAAGATAGTGATTTAGTAGACAGTGCTAAATTAGCTAGAGCAACTGAAAGACGTTTACAGAAAGAAGCCGAAGAAAGAAGACAAAGTTTACAAAAAATGAGAGAGTTAGAAACGATGAAAGCAGAAGTTCAAGCATCATTACAAGGATTATCTGAAGAAGAATTACAACAAATGTTACAAAAAGAAAAACAATCAGAAGAAGAATATAACACATGGAATAAACTTAAAATAATATATTTAGAAAAAATAGTATTATTAAGAAATGAAATCCAACGTATATCTAAATTATTAACTGAAAATAAAGAAAGATTATCTAATAAAATGTTATCACCACAAAATAAAAAAGCATTAATAAGAGATGGTGAATATTTAGAACAAACACTAAAATTATTAAATGTTACTTTAGAATTAAAAATGCTTCAATATGATAATTTCTTATTAGAAAATGAAACCATAATAAAAACAAATAGTAATATTAATATGGAAACAAAAGCAGAATTATTAGGACAAATAGATACATTTAAAACATCAGGCTTATTAGGAAAATATGAAGAAAAATATGAACCTTTCAAAGTATATTTAGTTGAAAATGATGATTTTATTAAAAATAATATTCATATTAAAGATGTTACTAAGAAATATTTATTAAAAAAAATAGAAAAACTCAAATTAAAATTAGCTGAAACTGAACTAGCCACTGTTCATACAGTAGCTGTTATTTCAGCTCAATCTCAGAAAGATAAAGAAGAAAGAATAAAATATTCCAAATGGGAAAAAGAATATATTAAACTTTCTGAAGAAATTAGTAAAATACAAACAGATTTAAAAGGTTCTAATCCAGCAGTTGAAGGAGGTTTAATGAGAAGATTAAAAGATATTAATATTCAATTAACTAATCCTAATTTATCAGAACAAAAGAAAAAGAAATACAATGAAGAACAAGCTGATTTACAAAATAGAATTAGAATTATTAGTACTGCATTAGATAGAAAACTAGATGTGTTTAATAAATTTTTATTAGATAATCAAGAATTAATAAGAAATAATACTTTCTTTAAAGATAAGAGATTAAAGGCAGAATTAATAGATAAAATTAATAAAATGTTATAATATTAATCACGATCTACATATAAATACAATCTATTTAAACAACCATTTATTTTACCTCCTGAAAAATTATAACCAAATAAATCATCATCATTTGTATTATTATTATACATACTCATTGAATCTGAAATATTTGTTGCATCAATTGAATTACTGAAGTATACTCTATGACCGTTTTGTAATCCAAATACAGTTGCTTTACTTAATAATACTGTTGATCTATTTATTGCAATTTTTAATATTGTTCTTAATATTTTAATATACATTGGATCATTTTTATTTGTAAAAATAAAAGTATCACCTTTGCTTTTATAAAAATTAATTATTTCATTCTGTGTTTCATTATCTATAACTGTATTTGAAACAGTTCCAACTATTTTATTTAAACTTTCATTAATATAATTAAAAGTTTTTAAATCTAAGTATATTGGATTACCATTTTGTTTAATCATTCTGTTATTTAATCCACTTTTAGTTTTACAATCATTCCAGATTCCCATATATTCAAATTTATTATTTAAAAATTCTCCCATAACAGTGTCATAGTTATTAAGTTTTAATTCATTTTGCTTTGCACTTATAGTTGAAACTTTATCAACTAAAGTTTTATTAATGGATTTTTTATTTATTAATAATAATATTTTAACAATTAATAATTCGATTAATTCTACATAATTATTATTAATTAAAGTTGATACTTGTAATGTGGAATAACATAATGATTGAACGCAAGCTGATAAATCATTAATGCTATTTATTTTAATTAATGTATTATTAGTATTATTATTAGTTACATACTTTATATTATATTTAGTTTGATTAAATGAAGTATCATTCTCTATAATAACATCATTTAACTTAGTATTTGTTGTAAATAGATTTTTCAAAAATATATAATTTTTATATGATGAAATAAAATTATTTCTATTAATAGTTTCAATATAATTATTATAATAAGGATTAATAATATTAGTATTTAATAAATTAAATAATTTATCTGGTGAAATTAATTTATTTTTTTTTAAATTGTTCATTTCTATAGTAATAGACTTTAATTTATATAGCTTAAGAGCAGTATTTAATCTAGTTTGATTTATATTTGGAAATAATAATTTAATTATATCATAAAAATTTGTTTTTAATATTTGTTTGTTTGTAAAAGAAATATTTTGAAAGTTTTCTTCATTTTTTTGTGTATTATTATTAATTAATAATATTACTAATAATATTACTAATATTACAATTGATATTAATATAAAATTAATCATATAATATAATTTATAAAATATTTATTTGAAATATTAATTAATTATCCAAAAATGAAATGATATCATTATTAATTTCATAAAATGGGTTCATTAAATTTTCATCAATAATAATATTAATATTAATACTATTAATATTATTATTTTTATAATTATCAACATAAGTAATACATAAACTATAAATAATTGTTTGATAGTAATCAACAATTTTATCCAATTTATAAATATTTTCAATAGATATATTATTATTTTTTGTTTTTTCTAAAACTATTTTTAATCTTTGATATATAATTCCAATTTTTTTTATTTCTGGATAATTTTCTAAAAATAAATCATAAAAAGATTTACTGAAAAAATAATTATTTTTAACATAATTATATAATAATTTTAAAAATGATATTAACTCATCATAACCAATAGTATCTATTATGAAATTACCCCAACTAAGCATTGCGTATTTTTTAAAAACATCTATTTTATATGTTAATAATTCCATATGTTTCGTATTATTAGTTGTATTTAATATAGTATTTATATTTATACTTTCAGCTAATGTATTTATTTTTATCCAATCATAATAACCTATTTCTTTTGGAAAATTAATAAAATGTTCAAGTCTTTCATTATAATTATAGTAAATATCAAATGTAACATTTTGTTCAATATACCAACTAATAATACCATATACTGCAATTTCTTCTAATTCATTAATTTCCATTATATGTCCATTATTATGTAATTCAGTACCCCATTTAGGATTATAACTTTTTAATTTATAATAATCTGCACCTAATGATGCGTCCCTGTTATATTTATCTAATGGTAGTAATTTAAGGTCCATTAGATAAATATAATATTAGTAGTTATAAATTAATTCAATTTTTATATATTGTTATTATGATAGCTGTTTCTATTATTATGTTAATATAGTATAACCAACATTAAGACCACCTGCAAATATTTCATCAATATTCTCAACATTCTCAATATTTCTTATATTTGATGAAATAACATTTCCAAAAACTTTTGCTCTATTATTTGTTTTTAAAATTATAATAAACTCAAAACCAACTGCTATATTTTTAATATCATTATTAGTTTGACAATAAGTATTAAAATTATCAACTACACTACTATTACCCCATGCAATACCTGAACCATTATTATATAATGCTATGGAACAAAATTCACATGTAAATATAGCTTTAACATTAGTTAATCCTGTTACTATTTTTAAACCAACTTCTTGTGGCTCATTTCCTTCAGGTATATTTAATAAATTATTATTATTAAGGTAACCCCATGTAATTACAGTACCATCTTTTTTTAAAGCAAGTGAAATACCATATGCACCTCCTGCTGCTATATCAATAATATCATTATTATAAATATCTGGTAAATTAGGAGTTTCACCATAACTAATTACTTTATTACTATTAGTTAAAGTAAGAGAATAATATTTACCTGCTGATATTTTAATTACATTTTTTAAATTAGAAGGTATCTCCATTTGTTTTCTAGAATTATCACCCCATACAAAAACATTGCCTTTGTCAGTTAATGCTAATGAATGTAACTCTCCAGCTGATACCATATATAATTTTTCATCTGGTGGAAATGATAGTATTGTTGATTGAGCATATTCATTCCATCCCCATGCTATAAGTGAACCATCGTTTTTAATAACTAATGTATGATAATTACCAATTGATATATTTCTAAAATTTATTAAATCTTTAGTAAGTGGTAAATTTTCAGTTTGATGAAATTGATCATCACCTAAAAATACAAATCTATTTTCTTTAGTCGATGGTATTGTTAATTTGAAAGGTAATGAGGTTGTCGATGGTGCAACTGATTTTGTGGATTTTTTTAAAAATAATTTATTAGATAAAATAAGAGTAGATATTACTAATAAAACTCCTAATAAAATTAATACTATAGATATCATTAATATAGTTTTTATATTATATTTTTTAATTTATATTTAAAATATAATTATTTTTAATCAATTCAAATCCCATTTGTTCCATTTCTTTACGATGAGCATCAATGTATTTATTTGATTTAACCTCTATATTATAATTAACCAATCCTTTCATACCTTCAAATTTTCCATTCTTTTCTTTCTTAACAACATAATCAAAATCTCTATCTATTAAATTGGTTATTTGTTTAATAATATGTTTAACACGGTCTTCCATATTGTATGGAAATGGATATACTTTATGATCTGCAGGTACCATAACATATGTTATTTTATTTTCATCCTTACTTGTGCTATATTTTTCCAAAAATAATAATAATTTCATAATATAGTTACACATATTCTCTCTAGTTCCAAGTGAATTTTCAATATTAACATCATCATTAATTATATCACTAACTAATCCCTTTAATTTTTTAATTACTTTTAATAAAAATTCTTTATCCTTAGATGTAGCACAAACTGCACCTGTTAATGAATAAATACCTGTACCACGTTTTTTACTGTCTGATTTTTGTAATGGTGGGCGAATTTTAAAAGTATCATTACTTTCTGAAATTAATTTATTTTGGTTCATACTAATAATACCAACTATAAAGTTTTCATTTCTCTTTTCATAATAATCCATAACTGATGCAAAATCATATTCCTTCTTTGAAACAATTTCTTTTTTCTCTTCTTTAACTTCTTTTTCAATAACTTTACCAAATTTAGTTTCAACATAATTTTTAACTGGTGTCATATTTTCAGTATCAAATTCATAATTTACTCTATAATACATAGGAGTATCTTCATTATCATCAAATGGTTGGAAGATATAATATTTACCTCTTTGGATTAAATAACCTGGTCTATTATATTTATCATAAATAGTATCTTTATAATTATTAAAATCATTTTCGCTCTTTGGCATCATATCCTCTAATGCTTTATCTAAGAAATAATTATCAAATAATTCTTCTTGGCGTTTTTTAAATGAACTTTTAATAATTTCTTCTAATTCCTTGTAGAGATAAACATGTTTATATCTATATAAATCCTTTAATTTTTGTTTAACAATATCAATTTCTGATTTAGCTAAATTATCATTAAAAGTTTCTTGATCAATATCCTTAATATCAACTTCTTTATAAGTGCCTTTCTTACTATCATAATATTTATCATTTAATTTTTTATCATGACATTTAAAATCACATTCCATAAAATCACATAATGCAGGACATATTTTACGACCTTTTCTTACATTCTCTAATGTTGGTTCAACACATCCTTGATATTTTTCAATTTCTTCAGGAAACTTATTACCATGAATTAATAGAGGACAATCAATTGCAACTTCCTTCAATATTCTTTCTACTCTTTTAACTAAAATAAATTTCAATTCTGCTTTTTGATATAAAGTTTCATCAGTGGATAATCCATCTTTTAATGCAACAACATATCTATAAACTCCAACTTTTGGAAACTTATTCTTTTCATCTATTACATTAATATGTTTACACATACGGATTGCACGACCAATTACTTGATCAACTTTGCCTAAATTATAATGAACATCTAATATATGAACACTACGAGTGTTTTCTAATGTAATACCTTCATTCATAACTTTACTACCTAAAACCAATTTAATTAACTTGCCATTAACATTCTCAATATTATTAAAAACATTTCTGATAATTTTTTGTTTAACTTCAGGAATATCTTCACCTGTTTCATCGGTTCCACCTGTAATTATTATAAAAGTTGCTGGATAAAAATCTTTTAATGATAATTTTTTCTTTTTAAATTCTTCTAAGGTTAAACCAGTAGTTGCATCTCTTGTATTATCAGTAATATTATAATTATTATCTTCAGTATATTCCAGATAACCATTCATCTTTAATGCTTCTGCGAATAATTCCATGCCACCAGCTTTAACCAGATTACTATATACAAAAGCAGTTCCAGCTCCTTTATCACCTTCAACCATACGATTTAATTTTTTGATACATTTATAAAACTTTGATGAAAAGTATTTTAAGTAATCCAATTTTAATATATTACCTGTTATATTTTTATTTTCTGTTTCATTTATAAAATTTCCTAAATCCTCTTTTTTTATTGTTCCACCAAATAATTTTTTATTAATTGCTTTTATTAAATCATCTTTATTTTTTAATTGAGCTAATACTCTTGTTAAACCTTCATTAGAATGCACTCCTTTAAGATTACCATTAGTATCAATTGATGGATAAACAAAGTTAGCAGCTGCTGATGATGCCCTATCTAATTTATCATCAAAATTCTTTGTTGCATCCAAATAACATTTTAATTGAAAATCTTCCATATTACATTTAATTACTGGAGTAAATAATAAACCATCAGGTATTTCACCTTTATCAACTCTATCAGCAAATGTATATGGAATATTACCTCTAAAAAATGAAATATAACCAGTTGCCATTTTTTTTAGATATTCTTTACCACCTTCTTTAAATGTCATTAAATAATTTTTATCACTAGTGAAAACGTTTTCTCTTTTAATTTGATCATTTAATGGTCTAAGAAAATTTAACATATCAATGATATCATCAGCTAAATTTTTCATAGGTGTAGCAGATAATAAAACTACTCTTAAATTTTTAGAATTTTTTATAATCTTTTTAAGAGCTTCGCCATACTCATTTCCAGTTACGTTATGAGCTTCATCAACAATAATAATACTATTATCCATATTGGTAATTTTGTCAACAACTACATCTCTTTCATATTCACCTTCTTCTGTTTTCTTATAAGTTGTTTTTATACGAGGAGATTTTTCTTGATTATCTTCCATCTCATCTCTTTCTCCTATTATTTTTTTTTCTGCTATTTTTTCACCTAAAACTCTTTTATAGAATGTTTTATAAGATAAAATTTTATAATATTGAAGAGCATTATAAATTGCTATTTTATTTTCTCTATCTTTATCAACTTCATTCATTTGCTCTAGTATTTGTTTATTTTTAAGATATGTTTCTCCAGTACAAAATAATAATTGACTTTTAAAATTTTCTCTAATATTAGGACCAGATGTAAGAACAAATATTTTAGTATTATATTTAACAACTTGCTCTTTAAATTGTTCGGCTATACTTATAGCAGTGCAGGTTTTACCTGTACCTGTACCGTGCATAATTAATAAACCTTTATATGGTGTATCAGGTGATAAAAAATTAGTTGGAATAATTTGTTGTTCTCTTAATGCAAAATCACCTTTACAAACATCAGTTCTATATTTATCAATCTCTTCATAACTTTTCATTTTATCTCTTTGTGGAATTGTGTGATAATAGAATTCTCTTTTTTTAAATATTTTCATTTGAAAATCCTCATCATTTGGGTCAGGATAATAACTCATATTATATTACATTATATAATTCATTCGTATATTAATATATTTATTATATTATAATAATATTAATATATTATGGAAAGAGATAGAATTATTAAAATCAAAGATATGATTGGTAAAATAAAAGACAAACAAGTTTTTAAAGAAATTTTCTACATAGCTCAATTAGATTTATCATCAGTAGATGGCAATTGTAAATATTCACATAATGATAATGGAATATTTTTCGATTTGAAATTATTATCAGAAACAACATTATTAAAAATAGAAGAATTATTAAAAAGTAATATTTCTTCTAATAATACAGAAAGTGATACAATAAGTTTTAATGTATATTATGATGATAATAAATAAATTTTATAAATTAATTAATTATATTCATTCCATTCCATTTTGTATTAATATTATCTGTTTTATTAAATATTAATTCTTCCAATAATTCAGTTTCATCTAATAAATTTAACAATGATAGAAAACCATATGATAATTTAATATTATTTTCATTAATTATTAAATTATTATTTGTCATATTATTTTCTGTTTCAATCATTTGTGTTCTTTTTTCTCTCCCATTTTCTAATCTTATATAAAAATAAGTATCCAAATCACCATTAATTGATATATAACTATCAACTGGAATATATGTTTTATGTAAGATACAATAAATTTTACCACAAATAATTCTAAAATTATTTATTTTATTTATATTATTAATAGCTTCATTAATTGAATATATTTTAGTATTATCTTTTTTTGTTAATGCTTTTAATATATAAATTATAGGAACACTATAAATTAGATAAATATCATTATCCTTGTCTTTAATATCTATTTTTGATACAATTCCTGCTAATTTATTTTTATCATCAATGATTGGCATTCCAGCTTTAATATTTTCAAAACTTTTTAAACAATTATACATAATTACATGATTATCAGGTAGAAAACCCAAATTAATAAATATATTGTTAATATATTTAATTTTAGTAGAATTCACAAAATATTTATCCTCTGGTTCCATCTGTTTTTTAACGAAATGTTTAAAGAATGATGCTGATGATGTATTATAAGGAATTATAACTAAATCACACCATGCGCATATAATAAAATCATTAACTGTTTCATCATTAATAATAATCTGTTTAATTGGATAACCACTATGAATGGATATAATAAAAGTCTTATTATCAAAACTAACTAAAGTACCTTTAAAATCTGCTGTCATATCAGTATTTTGCAATACATATGTTATATTTATAATCCCATTATATATTTGTTCCATTAGTAGTTATTTACCATATTATAATAAAAATATATCAATTTTTATTTATGATTATTAATAATCATATTGTTCTCTTCTTGTATCTTTTTCTTGTTTTATAAATTCTTGAATAATTGAAAAAAAAGGATTATTTAATGGAAATCTATCAAATGATAAATTAGAAAATGTATTACTAATTATCATAATTAATTTATTCCATTCATTGCTATTAAATTGAACTAATGAAACTTTACCCATATTTTTTTTTAATAAACTATTAACTATATATTTTGGATTATAAAAGAATGGATTATAATTTGAAATCTTATTAATATCTATATTATATATTATACTCATTTGATTATTTTTAATATTATAATAACCAATGTAACTACCAATATTATTACATAATGTATTTAATCTACCTTTACTGTATTTTTTAATATCACAATTATATCCTGAAGTAACTGTTTTATATCCATCTTCAAACATTACTGAAAAATATAATGGTTGACTAATAAAAAATGCATAATTTAGTTGTTCCTCTATATTATAATTAACTGTTTTTAATAAATAAGAATTTATTTTAATAGCATCAATAAAAGGACTTATTTTTTTTAATTCTTTATCAAATTCAATATCAGCGCTTAATATACTTATAATTAAATTAATTAAATTTTCATAATATTCCATAATTTTATTATAATTTAAATAGTAATCATTGCATAATTTATTTATTTGAGCTGAATGTTTATTGATATCATTTAATAATAATTTCTTAAATGTACCAGAAGATTTTATCCAATGTAAAAAACCTCTTTCTGTATCTAGAACACCATTATGATATAACCAATTCATTATATCAATTGAATCTTTTATTGATGAATAATTCTTTCTTTTGTATTGTTTTAAAATATCCATATAATATGTTCTGAATTTTTCTAATACATTCAAATCATTTAGAACTTTATATACTAGCATATTTGGTAATGTATTTTTAAAAATAATTAATATTTTATATAAAGAACTTATATCAGAATTTGAACCAAATATGCTTTTAACCTCATTATAATGTTCTTCTTTAATTATACCACTTATATCACCTATAGTTTTAATTAATGATAATACTTGACAACCTTCTAATAAAATATTAAATCCAGCACAAATATATAAAATAACAGCATCTTTTTCTTCCATTTTAATAATACTCATAACTTCACTAATTCTATCATAATATTGAGTTCTTTTATAAAAAAGCATTTTTGGATCATTATTAATACTTATGGGAAGATAAAGTAATTTATTTTTAATATTACTTAACATATATTGATATTGTTTTATTTCAATATTATTTATTCTTTGATTATTTACACTAATTATATCATTAAAAATATTTCTTTCTAAAATATTTTCGTAAGGATGAATGATATAGAATAAGCCTTTTAAATCTGTTAATATATTAAAATCATATCCATCTTCCATTCTTAAAAAATTATCAGGTAATTCATCTCCTTGTAATTCATTAAAATTATAAAAATAATATGGTTCTACTGGATTATTAAGTAATAAAAATTGTTCTATTATGATTATTTCTAAATTAACTAATCTAAGATAAGTTTCTACTTTTGTTGTAGAATAAATTATATTCTTAATATTATCATAAAATTTTTTATATAAATAAGGATTATAATTACTATCCCAAAAATAATTTTTATTTAATCCAGCATTTTGACTTGCCATTTTTATAAAACTATTATGAAAATCACCTAATGTTATTCCATATTTTGGAACTACATTTACTCTCTTATTTTTACCATATATATAATAAACAGTTCCTTCACCTACTCTACCAACACGACCTTTTCTTTGAATTCTACTACTTTCAGATATTGGTTCCACATTAATATTTGATGCATCCATTAAATCATTATATCTATTTACTTTACTATAACCTGTGTCTACTACATATTTTAATGTATCAATTGTAATTGATGCTTCAGCTACGTTAGTTGCAATTATAATTGCTCTTTTATATGTCCCTTCTGGAACATCTTTTATATCTAAATAATCTTCAGCCCATTCTTCTGAAATGTTTTCTTTTTTATTTCTGATAAATGTTATTTTAGTTCCAATATCTGATATTATATCTCTATATTTTCCATTCATTTCACTATAGAATGGTAAAGCAATAGTTGATGCTGGAATAATCCTATTTAATTCCCTAACAGCTGTTTTAATTTCTTCTTTACCAGTTGAAAATAATAATATATCACCAGATAATGATGTTTCACATATATTTTTAATAACATTATAACTTTTCTCTTGAGCTAATTTAGAATTTTCTCCATGATTAATTGTAAATAATTTTTCTATTTCTTCATCATAATATTCTGTAATTTTATATGAATAAGATTGTTTGGGTACACTAATATGAATTCTACGATCTAAATAATAACTATCAATAAAATAATTTTTTATATCAAGTATTGGATGCATATTAAGTGGTTGTTTAATAGGATGAACTATATTATCATTTACTAATTTGTAATAACTTCTATAAATTGGTTCATCATCATCCATAGTTGCAGAAACAATAATTAATCTTAAAGAATTATTATACATACATGCTTGTCTCATTAGAGTTAAAATTAAATCCATATTAGTATTATGTTCATGAGCTTCGTCAACCATAACTACATCATATAAATTTTCAAGATCAAAATCAAGATATTCACTTTCATTCTTTTCTTGATTAAAACTAGATAAAGACATTTTTTTTAATAATGGATTTTTAAGTAATTCTTCTAATAATGTACCATCAGTTACCATTTTTAAAGTAAGATGATTTGAATATTTTTTTGTATGATTATCTTTCATATGTTTATATTGAACATAATAATAATCCGTTTTATGTTCTATTTTATCGTAAAATCTATTTTCATCAACTATATCAACGCCCATTTCTTTTGAAATTCTTTTTGCATTATCTTGAGTAGGTGGAATACGTGGTTGAGTACAAATAACTTTCCCATCGTTCTTATAATCATACATTTTTAATGCATACATAACCAATTTTGGAACTTGAGTAGATTTACCAGTACCTGTACTACCAGTAACATATAATATTGAATGATTAATATAATGATTAAAGAAATTTAATTGAGATATCCAATCATTTGCATAGAATGTATAATTTATTAATTTTTCTACTAATACATCCATATAAGATTTATTATTATTTCTATTTGCTGTTTGTAATGAATTATATGGTTCATTAGTTAAAAAATAATTGCAATCAAATAAATGTTTATTTTTTTGAAAGAATTTTTTTAATCCACTTTGTATTTTTTTATTTTTAATATTAACATCTGATATTTGTATTAAATCATTATCAGTTATTTCCAAATTAATATTAAATGTTGATAGTAAACCATTTTCACTTAAATAATCCCAAACCAAATCTGTCTTTATTTTATTCCATCCATTTTGCATTTGTTCCATAACAGTATTATAATCATAATTTGTAACTTCTTGTAATTTAATATTTCTTCTAATATCTAATATTTTTATAATTTCTTTATTTGCTAAAAATATAAAAAATCTAAATGCATGATGTTCATCAAGTGATTTAAAATTATTACCTAATAAGGAATATATTTCTTCAATTGTTTCATGACATATTGATTTACAAATATTATACAAATTTTTTAAATTTATTTTTGCATTATTGCTTTCATATAAATTAAAAAAATCCATATTTATTTCCAATTCATTATATACATTTTTTTTAATCAAATATTTAGCATAAGGGCTTGCTTGTAAAACAACAATGCTTTCTTTTAAATAATCCCATAGGATTTCTGGAGTTAATAATTTCATATTATCTAATAAATCATCATTTGATATTTTATTAATTTGAAGATCTACTGGATCTAGATCATCGCCACTTATAAGTACTTCTACATTACTAAATAAATAAGTTAAATATGGGTCTAATGTATGAATTTTTGAATAATTATTTGATAAAAATGAAAGTATATTTTTAGCCATATTAAATTCAAACCTTAAGTCCTTGTATGTTACAATTCTATTTTTAAGATTATTATAAAAATTATAATATTGATTATCGAAATTAATTCTATCACTATCAGATAAACTATTATAATCAGACTGTTTAAACAATGAATTTAAATTTATTATTTTATTTAAATATTGTATCATATAAATATATTCATTTTGATTAGTTTCTAATTTTTTACAAAAAATAAACCATTTTACTTTTCTAATTGAATGAAAATAAGCATTTGTAAATACATTATAATAATCACCTAACCACAAGCCTTTATTATTTTTAACTACATCAAATACATTCTTAATAGTATCATCAACAATTGGTTCATTTATTAATTTTTCTATTTTTTTTAATTCTTCAATACTAGTTTTATATAAAAAAGTATTTTTGTAATTATGAGTAGGAATTATATTAATCCAATTAACAAATAGTTTACCATTAGTTATTTTAATTGTTTCCATCATTGATACAAAATTATTTTCAATACAATGATAAATAGTATGTTGGTTTTTTTCATATAAATCATAAATTGTATTTTTATTTTTATTTAATAATCCTAAAGTGAAATTACTATATGGAAAATGTTTATTTAATGCGTCTTTTCTGTTTAATTCTAATATATTAGAATTAATATAATTATTATTAGAATCAGATTTATAAATAATATCCTTTAAATTTTCTATTAAGTCATAATTTTTATCATTAGGTCCTCCAATATAAGGTATTAATGTTAAACATAATGATGCAATATCTCTGCCATTATTTTTAGTCCATTGTTTATATCCAACATCTTTATTGAAATTATATCTTATACTTATTTCTTCAATTAAAACTAATGTAAGAGTAAACAATATATTCATATCATATGAATTTAATAATGGCATTAAATATTTAAGATATTTAAGTACGTCTGCTTTGAATGGTTTATCTATAAATACAAAATTATAATTTTCTATTGCATTGATTAATTCATCTATCATTATATAATAATTATATAATAAATTTCCAATTCATTGGTTCAAAACACCATTCTTCAGTATCAAATATTTTTGTTAATCCACCTCTTGGATAATTATAAGTAGAATCAATATTTACTCCTTTGGCTTTTCTAGTTGCTATTTTTAATAACATATTACAAACAATTTGATGAGTTACAATTAATACATTATGTTTTGTATGTATTGTTTCACTTATTAATTTAGTTATAAAATTTTTAACTCTATTATTTACACTTTTTTCATCTTCTGGATATGTATGATTTGCTGGATCTAAATAACTTGTATAAGATGGATTATAATTAAATTGTTCTGCTATATATTGTGGTAAATTTATTTGATATGATTTAACTGGTATTAAATGAGGATGTTGAATTTCTGCTAAACTATGTTCTAAATTTATTTTAACATTTTTAGATTTAGAATAAGGCAATACAGTTTGTAAAGTTCTAATAAATGGAGATGAATAAATAACATCAATTTGACATTTATTTAATATTTCTATTAATTTAATTGACTTGTCTAACCCTTCTTGAGTTAAAGGAGAGAAAAAAGTACCATCCATAGTTCTATCTTCATGTCTTAATATAAAAATTTTCATAATAATATATTATATTATAATATATTATTAATTATTATCTTTAGCTCGCTCATGATAAACCTCAACATTTGGGGTTTTTATTGTTGCACACATTGAACTCCCTGAGGGCCATTCGAATTGTGTTCATCATTGTTTTCATCTTCATTATCGGTCTCATCAATTTCTTCTAAAATAGAAGTCTCTAATTTATCAGCATTTTTATTAATATTTTGTTCTTTTTGAAATTCTGCTATATGTGCTTTAACTAATAATTTTTTTAAGATAGTATTTTCTTGTTCATCTAATTTATCAATTTTTGGCATACAAGTACTAATATGAATAAATAAATGGCCTCCATTGCCCATACCTTCATTCTTAACTTTAATTAAAGTTTTCATATTCTTTATCATCTTATCGTATTTAACTAAGATATTTCTTCCATCTAAATGAGTAACCATTTTAGTAAAACCATAAATAGCTTGGAATAATCTTAATTTAATATCCATGTGAAGATCATTTCCTTGTCTCTTAAAAATAGAATGTGGTTGCTCTTTAATTATGACAATTAAATTTGTTTTTCCATTCTTTAAAATATGACCCTTGTCATTAACAAGAATTTTTTGATTATTTGTCATATTCTTATTAAGTTTAAATTCAAACATTGTTTCTTTTATTAAAAATTTATTACCCATACAATCAGAACATTTATTATCAGCTTTTATTTTTTCACCTGAACCATTACATTCGTCACATGCACCAACCATTTGTTGTATCATAGGACCTTGTCTAATTACTCTTACTTTTTGACCTTTGCCTCCACAACCAGAACATTCAGATGCTTTGCCGTCTTTAGAACCAGTTCCATTACATTTAGTACAATAAACCTTATGTTTATATCTAATATTGACACTTCTATTATTATATAAATCATCTAAACCAACTACATGTTCTACCACACAGTCTTCTTGTTGCTGACGTTGTCTAAAAAACCCAGGCATAGACGGCATACCAGGCATAGACGGCATGCCACCCATTTCACCCATATTAAACATTTGTCCAAATAAATCAGCTGGATTAAACCCAGGGCCTCCATGATCTTCAGTGGTTCCAAATTTGTCATACATTTCTCTCTTTTCAGGGTCAGATAAAATAGTTTTAGCTTCTGATATTTCTTGAAATTTTTTAGTTGCTTCCTCTAAACGATGTGCATTTTTATCAGGATGCCATATTTTTGATAATTTATAATAAGCTTTATTAATTTCTTGTTCTGTCGCAGTTGGCGATACTTCTAAAATATCATACAGCTTTGTATCTTTTACCATATTAATATAATAATGTTATATGTTTTTATAACATTATATTAATAATAAAAGTAATAAAATATGTTATAAAAACATATTATTTTTATAACATATATATTATGAATGTTTTTATTGAAGGTGATCGCAGTAGTTTTGTATCAAAAACTGCAGTTGATAGATTTAAAAATGAAGTTCGAGCTTCATCAGACAAACTCGACCTTATTGATAATTCTAAATATTTAAAAGAAGGGTTTGTTTTTAATATTACAATAAAAGAAAACACTATTACTGCTAAAATTTGTAATGAAGAAGAATTAAAATTAGAGAATAAGCGTAAAGAGCTTAAAAACAGATTACGTGGAGCTCAACGTTGCAGAGGTGGAGAACAATATAAACAATTAGAATCACTTAAACGTACAGTTCCTGATAAGATTTTTAAGAGTTATGTTAACATAATTAAAAATTATGGTGGAGCAAATATTCCATCACCATTAGATGTTATTGAAAACCCTGATAAATTTAGAACTCAAATTAGTACAATTATGGGAACATCAAAACCAGTTAGTAATGATATGAAATTAAGTAATAATATTAAACAATATTTTACTTCTTTAGGTAAATTCCTTTGTATTGAACCAGCTAATGTTAATTTAGAAAGTGATAATGCTGATATAACAACATTTAATAGACCAACCACACAAAAGGTTGAAAAAATAAAAACAAATCAAGATGATACAGATTCAGAAGATGATGCACCAGAATTAGTGTAAAATTAGTAATAATAATTAATTCCAACCAATATAGAAAAGTATAAATGTTTTTATACTTTTCTAAATTTATTTAATGAAGATATTTCAGGTTTCTGAATATATTTCTTCTGCTTTTGATATTATATTAAACAAAAAACAAAAATCTAAAATCTTAAATTGTTTAGAAAATTTATATATAAAAAAATATATTAATGATGAAATTTTATTAAACTTAATAAAATCATTTGTTATAATATTTTATAATGATCCTAATCTTAGTGACATATATTCAAATTTATTTAATTCATTATCAGAGGAAGAAACAAATAAATTATTCAATTTGTTAAAAAAAATTAATTTATCTTATCAAACAAAATTAAGTGAAACATTAATAAATAGAATAATTTTAGCAATTAATTATTATATAATAAACAATAATAATTATGATGGATTGTTAAGTGTATTTAATATTTATGACATAATTAGATTAAATAAAAAAGTTAAATTTCATAATAAAATTCAATTATATATTATTTTATTAAAAAATAATAGTAGTATAAATGATGTTAGACAGACTTTAGGCCTAATAAATAAATTGCTTTAATTATTTATCAATACCTAATTTAATTCTACATTGTTTATCACAATAAAGTTGGTCTAAGTTAATCATTTGTGTGAAGATGTGAATTATTATACCTACTAAAAAGAACATTAAATAAGTTCTTATAGTATTATATTTATCTCTTTGTTCCTTATCTAAAACAATATTTATACATATTATACCAATTACCATTGAAATAAATCCAATAATAACATACGAAATTATATTATTTAAATTCATATTATATTAATTTATATTTTATTAAATTAATATAATCTTTAATTTTATTATTTAAAATTATTAATCATCTGTTTCTTCCATTTGTTCTTCATTTGATGATGATGTGTCATCTACTTTTAATTTAACACCAACATAACCATATGTTCCAGAATGTTTTAATTTAAGGATCTTTTCAAAATATTCATAAATTGTTTTGCCTTTAGGAATAGTTTCACCTTCATGTGTGTCTCTAAACCATTCCTTAACTTTTTGTGTAATTTCTTTCTTCTTAACACCTTCTTTCTTTTCATTAGTGCGTTCAAAGCAAGCATCAAAGAATTCGCTTAATAAATCTTGTTCCTTACGGTATTGTTCTGTGCTTGCCTTGACTTCAGCTGGTTCTGGTTCTTTATTAGGAATATCATACATTGTTGTGTAGATATGAATTAAGTAGCTAATAAATGCAGGAGCCCATTGACTTATCTTATCTTTTAATGTGGTATCTAATTTGAATTCATATGGATTGTTAGGGTCAGGATTTTCGACGAATTTAGACATAAAATCAACTACACGAATACGACGCCATGTACCACCATCAATAGATTTAATTTCAGGTAATTCATTAGTTGTCATAAATTGTTTAAGTTGAGGACGGATTTCAATTGGTTCAGAGTATAATCCACGAACCATAAATCTGTCATTACCTGATAATTCTTTGAAAATACCAACATTAATTTCTTCATCAGTACCAGGTTCTTGGTAAACACCACATCTTACACCTTTCATACGAGCTAATTCAGGAGATGCAGCATTAGAACTATTGCGCTTACGGGTAATAATAGTAATCGGGCATGAAATGTAATAGTCACCAAGAGCTTCAGATACTAATTGAAATGTCAACGATTTACCGTTACTACCACTACCAATACAGAAAATAAAAATTTCATCACGGTTTTCACCAGATAAACAAGTTGATAATCTAGTAAGGAGATATTTACGGACAGCTTCAATTGGCATAACTTGTTCAAAGAACCCTTTAATATATTTAGCATAAGGATTATTATCATTCCATTTAACATATTGTTGTTTGGTTGACATACTAATATGATCATCTGGTTGACCGGCACGGAATTTCTTTAACTTCAAATCATAGACACCATTTTCAAAGCCAAGAAGATGATGGTTTTCATCTAATCTATTCAGAAATTGGTCATCATGGAAAATGTATTTAGCTTCTTTCATGACCTTTTCTTTAAAATTAATATCCATCAAACTATCTGCAATTTTTTGAAAATGAATTGACTGATCTAAAAATGTTTTCTTGTCTGAACCATTTGCATCCATTGCTTGTTTATTAAATTCTGTACTCATAGCAATATAATAATTAGCAAATTCACTACTCATGAGGGTAATTAATTTACCACCATTGACACATTTGTTCCAACGATGACTGGTAAAATGATACCAGATGTTTTGTTTAATATCTGCGCACACAAATCTATCAAAATACTTCGTATGAAGTGCTTTGGCAATCATGAAAGTATTATTAACAGAATTTTTTTTTAGATTGTTCTCAAAATCTTCTCTGACAAAGATTTTATATTCTTCAGGGCTATCTTCTTTAGCCCATAACATCAGAGAACGAATTGTATAACCATCATCTTTCATACTAGCCCATAATTTTTCACATTCGCCATCATTATATTTTCTAGAACGCTTCGAAAATTGGACCCATGTATCAATCAGACAACGGTGAGTATTATGAAGAGCCCAACCAACGCGTAACCATTCAAAATAATTATCAGATCTCTTTGAAGATAAAAGTTCTGTCATCTTCATTGCTTTATCAATTAAATCTAATTTATCATCAGGAATTAATTCATACATATCATTGGGATCATCTTTATCACCACCATAGCTGAAATGTTCAATATATAATCCATTAATTTTATCTTCATCATAATCATCATTAAATGGTGTTGCATTATCTTCTTCCCAACGTTCATCTCTCATACTAATTAATTTTACAATATCAACTACACCACCAATTGTATCCAAATCAATTTCATCATTATCATTATCTAAAATTCTCGTAAGTTTATAAGGCTCACCATTTGGTTTAGCACAACCATACATAAGCCATGGATTAGTACTAATAATTTTATCATCTAATACTGAAGAAAAATTAGAATATTTAGAAAATAATTCTTCATCAGTTAATTTATCATTTACATATTTGAAAATAAGATGTCTAACTTTATTATTTGCAACAATATAGGGGAAAATCATATGAACACCATCTGATGCTTCACCGCTTTTCTGTCCATATTTATTTTTTTCAAATATAAAACATTGAATTTCATTATCAGATACATTTAAATAATGCTTAATTGCTTCACGATAATTATCCACAATTTTAAATAACATATCATCATCATATAAATGGTTCATATCTTCAAAATCTTCTTTAACACTATCTTTAGGATATCTTAAATCTATATCTATCATAATAGGGGCATAAGTCTGTAATTTCTCTGCAATTGAAAAAACAATACCTTTATCATTAGCTTGTGCTAAATATTTTGCCAATTTTTCTCTCTTATTTTTATCTGCAAAATTAAATTTACCTGGAAATGTTATACCGCCCATACTAACATGAGTAAATTCACTCATGCCTTTAGCTGTTCTATTCTCATTCAATAACTCATCGATTTTTTGCTTAATCTTCTTGGCATCATCTTTCAAAGTCATATTATATTATGATAAGAATGATATTTTTAAATATTATTTTTCAACATTTTCGTCTAGACCATATATGGACTACTTAGTCTATATATTTATACTATATATAGGCTAAATCCATGTAATAAATAAAACTAAAGTTTTTTCTTTAAATAACTTTAGTTAAAATAAGACAGAATACAAACTATGATATATTTAATCAGTAATTTCATTTTTAGATAAAGAATCCTCCCAAGATTTTCTTACTATATCACGTTGATTATAACTTAATATATTTAGATCTTCATGAAATATTTTTTGATGCACAGGTTCAAGATAATTGAATATTTTTTTTTCAATATCTTCAATTTTCTTTTCAAAATCATCCTGAACAACTGGATTTTTAATGGTATTATTTAAAGTTTTCATATGTTTCAAACTATTTTTAAAAACTTTTTCAAAGAACTCAAATTTACGAAATTTTTCAATTTTATTTGTTTCCAAATTTAAAGAATTCACATACTTGTTATTTAAATTAGTGGTGCAGAATAAATGGTTCTGAGGTAAATCTTTGTTGAAGTTTAGATGTTTTATTAAAGTAATAATACCATCAATACCATCATTTATTATTTCTTCTTTTTGCTCTTCTTTTAAATCTAGAACATTTTGATTTTCAAATGAAATAAAATTAATTGTTATATTATTACTATTATTATTATTATTTGTTTGATTTTGAATAACAGAAATATTTGAATCACTATTTTGATTAATATTTATGTTTGTAATATTTTTAATTAATTCTGAATTTTGTTTACATGCTTTATTTTGGTGACGCCATAAACTATGTCTATCACTTAGATGTTTATTGCAATATTTACATTCAAATATTTTTTCATCTATAATTTTTTCTATATGTTTTAATTTATTATGTTTCCATAGACCGCTATTAGTTTTAAATTCAATATCACATTTGATACATTTATAATTTGTCATTATATTATTATTTCCTATATTTTTAAATAAGTTAGATAATTAACAACAAATAAACAACAAATAAACAACAAATTAATAACAAAATAACAACAATATAGATATTGATTATTATATTTCAATTTTAACACAAATATTTCAATTTTAACAACAAATATTTTTATTTTAACAACAAAATTATCATTTTAACAACAAAATATATTACACGTAATATATATCTAATTTTTAATAGATATACATATATATTTTTAATATTTACATTAAATTAACATATAATATACCATTTCCATCTCATAAAAAAAATCATCGCGCGCGCGGAAGTTATTTTTACCATTTCCATTGTAAAAAAAATAGAGAGAGAATTTTGGTCCAAAAATAAAAAACTTTTGTAGAATATAAATTTTAAATTAAAAATATGATTTTCTATATTTAATAAAAATTGATTAAAGAATAATAAATTATATAATATAATAATATAATGTATTTCTGTCCAAAGTGCAACTATAGTTTTGATATTTCTAAAGCAAGTTCTAAAGCAGATTCTAATACTGGTTCAGATGATAAACCGGAAGATGATACTCGCAAAAGTTTAGATAATGTAGAAAGTGCTATTAAACGATTAAAAGCTGGTAAAAATTTATCTAATTATAAAGCAGATTTTAAATTTGAAGAACTTGAAAACAATCATCATTATATTAAATTAAATGATGAAGATAAAGATAAATTAAAAGTGTTATTTAATACTGCATCATCAATTGGTGGTATTATGTTTAAATGTAATAATTGTAACTATAAAAAGAGAATTAATGAAACTATTAGATTGTATCAATTAAATATTGATTCAGTCTATAGTGTTTATAGAAGTATGGATGATAATAAATTATTATTCTTAAATCCTATTTATCCTCGTACTCATGATTATACATGTAAAAATATTAATTGTATTTCTCATAAAGATACTACTAATAAAGAAGCTGTATTTTTTAGAGAAAAAGATTTATATTTAACAAATTATGTATGTGGTGTTTGCTATAGTAGTTGGAAAGTATAAATGAATAATATAAAGTTTTTAATAAAATAAAAGTTCTAATATTTATCACCTCTAATAAAATAGAAGTTCTAATATTTATCACCTCTAATAAAATAGAAGTTCTAATATTTATCACCTCTAATAAAATAGAAGTTCTAATATTTATCACCTCTAATAAAATAGAGGTTCTAAATGTTTTTTATTCAATTCATTAATTTTCCAAATTTCATAATGGTCTTTAACAAATCTTCTTATTTTAAAAGGTATCATATTGGCTTTTAATTCTTCAATGGCAATTTCTTTATAAGATAATTCCATTGATTGTTTATTTTGTTTAATTAATGGTTTGGCTCCTTTAGTTAATTGCATAACTCTTTCACCAATAATTCTAACAAATTCATATCTGGTCATTTTATTTTTAGATGTTCTTTTTTCAGGTGGAACAACTATATCTAATATATTAATTTCAGGTTCTTCAATATCAATACAATCATTATCTTCATTATCATCATTCTCATCTATTTTACCCATCTTATGGACTGTATCAATATCATCATTATCTTCATTCTCATTATTTTCTTGTTCTAATTCTGTATCTAATTCAGGATCAATTTCAACATCATCGGTTTCAAGAACTATTTCTTCATCATCGGAATTCATTATATTATAATATAATATAATAAATAATGTTTAATTCAATATTTATTAAGATAAAAATGATTGTAACTAATAATTATTGATAATTGAAATTATTTTGACTATCTAAAATATAATAAAAATTGATTCACATATTCAAAATTTGTAAGATTTTGAATAAGTAGATTAACTTTATGACATCTATTTCTTTGGTAATAGATATCATAAAAATTGAAACCGCTATCGCAATAACAATATATATTATGAAAAAGATAATCTTTTTCATAATAAAAATTGAAATTATTAGTCCTAAACATCTTATTAGAATTTATATGGATTTTTCTTCTTCTAATCTGACTGGTATTAATAATGATATTATTAGTTATTATGATAATGATACTGATTACGATAATATTAATATTATGGTATTCTCATTAGCTGGATAATAATATTATGAATAATGATTAATTAAACCAATTATTCTTCAAAAGGTCCTTAATTGAAGGTCTTTTTTTTGGATTGATTTGAAGCATGCTTTCAATCAATTTAGCAACATTATTATTATTAATATTATGATTTAATAATCTTGCATTTATTTTATCAAAAGTTGATAACTTAAAATCATCATTATATATCATATCTGTTAGTTTATCATTCTTAAAGAATTTTTTATAAAATTTACCTGATTCGAATAAACCATTAAATTCACCGCACATATTTATTATCATTTCTAAGTGATGATAATCAGTTGAGCCTTTATCATCACTATGCGGGTCAAATAAAATTTCACCAGTCATTAATTCATATAACATACAACCTAAAGACCAAATATCAACCTTTTCGCTACAATCAGCCATAACAATTATTTCAGGTGCCATATAATATCTAGTCCCAAATGGTTCATGAAAATATTCATCTTTATGACAGTAAAAACCAAAATCTGTTAATTTAATTTGAGGATTTTCAAAATATTTATCATTACATAAATATTGATTTTCTTCATTTTCATCCATCATTTCAATTAAAGCTAAGTGTATTTTTTTCCTTACTCTAGACTTCATAGCTGGGTCTAATTTTTTTAATTTCTTTTCTAACATATATTCTTTTTTAGTTTTATTATATATTTCTGAAAAATTATGTTTACTATACATTTTAATATATTTAGCATCTCTATCATTTAAACCACACAATAAAATGTTATCAGGTTTAACATCACCATGATATCCATCTAATTTATTATGTACTGTATTTAAAGCTAATAATACTTGTTTGAATATTTTTTTAACTATATTTTCTGGATAGCCATTTTTATATTTACCTTTTCTAGCTAAACCATCTAAATTACCTGCACATACATTATAAACAGAGCAAATAAAATTAGTTGGAACATCATTAATAAATCTAGTTTCAACAAAATATTCAACTAGTCTATTAATATAAGGTTCATCAGCTGGGATTTTTTTTAATATCTTAATTTCATCTTTACCATCATTAAAGTCATCTGGATTTTGAACCTTTAATGCATAATATTTGTTATCAGCAATATTATAAGCTAACCATACTCTAGAGTACGAACCTTTGCCAAGTGATGAAATAATATTATAATTATTAATTATATCTCCAGTTAAATCTATGTTATTATTTTCACTTGAAGATGATACAAAAGAACTACCTCTGGAGATATCAGAGTTGAGTTCAGAACTATTAGAACTATTGTCTGAATAATTAAGAGAAGATGTTTCACTCATTAAATTATAAATATAATCTTTTTTAATTATAACGAATTTAAAAATCAAATTTTCTAATGATTAATAATGACTACTCGTAAAGTTAAATGTGTTGGCAATAGTGTTGATACTAATGAGTTTTTTTTACATCCAATTACATTAGAATTAGTATTAAATAAAGGACCAAAAAAAATATGTCCAACAGAATTACATTATGTTAATAATAAACCATATATGGTAAAACCAGCTTCAAATGATGATACAAAATTATCAGACAGAGATATTCAAAGTTATATGACTGTACCATATTTAAATTTGAATATGGAACAAATGTTATCAATCTATAAAATAGATAATATAGATAGTATAGTTAAGTGGATAGATGAAAACATAGAAAGAAAACCAATTGAAACAATAAATAGAATTTTGATGGTTTGGATTAGATTAAATTTTGATGAATTAAAAAATAATAATAGAATTTTGTATAGTATTTATAAAAAAATAGGCAAAAAATATTTTAATAAGATTGATGATGATTTTCAAAATAATTTACAAAATAAAATAAATGATTGGTTTAAAAAAATTAATCCAGATACATTTCATTTAGATTTAACAGAATATATTTTCAATAAATAATATTATGTAGTATTATATAATGAGTTCATATCCTTCAGAATTTGACCCTGTACCTATTCAAAGAAATACTCAACCAATATCCCCACCCATAACTCAACCCATAACCCAACCAATATCCCAACCCATAACCCAACCAATATCCCAACAAATATCCCAACCTGTTACTCAAGTAGCACCTCAAAAGACTTTTAAATATTACCCAGCACCACCAGTTATTACAACATATCATCAATATCAAGATGTAAATAATGATGATAATTTACAACATATGGAAACTTTATATTTTTTAAGTGAAACACTTGACTGGATAAAACATGATAAATCATTTAAGAAGTTAAAGAAATTTGAGAAATATTTAAAAGGTCCAGAAGGTTATGAAGTAATACATAAATTATTAAGATTATTTGTAAGAAGAGGTGATACCAATTGGTATGATTTAAAAATTCAAAAAAGTTTAGTAAAGGATTATATTAGACACAAGTTAAGTAAATATTAAAATATAAGTTCATAATATATATATTTATCAATTATATATTATGGATTTTGATTGGAAATTTTATATTGAACATTATAAAAATTTAAAAATAACTAAAGAAAAACAAGCGATTACTCATTGGAAAAATATAGGAATGAAACAAGGTTATATTTGTAATAATACTGGATGTAATTTTGATTGGAATTTTTATTTAAATTATTATTCATACTTAAAATTAAAAAATAAAGAACAAGCATATGAACATTATATAAATAATAATAATATTTGTTGTAATATAAAATTGAAACAAATAATTGATTTAAATAATTCAATTATTTTAAAACAACAATCATATGTAAAAAAAAAAGAAGTTGAAACAAAGTTAAATATATTAATTAGAACATCAAATAGACCAGAATATTTCACAAAAGCTATTAAAAGTATAATAGACCAGAATTATAGTAACTATAAAATATATGTTAGTTATGATAAAAAAGAAAGTATGAACTATTTAAAGGATTATAATAACATAACAATTTTAGAAATGAATATTAATAATCCAAATAAATACAAATTTAATTTATATAATAATTATCTAATGGATAAGGTTGAAGATGGTTACATATTATTTTTAGATGATGATGATATCTATACTCATAATAATGTTTTTAATATTATAAATGATAATTTGACATCAAATAATGATTTTTTAATATGGAAATTTATGAGACCTGATAGATTAATATATCCTATAAATAATAAAAAAATATTTTTAGGTTCAATTGATACAACTAGTTTTTGTTTTCATAGTGATTTCAAATCATTGGCTAGATGGGGAGATAAACAATGCGGTGATTATAGATTTGTTAGTATGTTATTGAGTAAAAAAAGATTTAATATAAAAATAATAGATTATATATTAACAAAAACTATATTCGAAAATAAAATAGCTAGTTTTGGTAATTAAAAAAAATATTTTAATTATAATAAATGAATGATATACAAAAATATGATTTTTTATTGAATAAAAAAATAGATGTTAAAAATATATTAGATGAAACAACAATAACTTTACAAAATAAAACAAAAATAATAGATAGTTATAAATTAATAAATAAAGGTAATATAAATACTAAATTGTTATATGAGAATGATAGTTTTATTAAAATTATATTATGTACTTGTATTTATAAAAGACCAATATTAACAAGATATTGTTTAGAAAAATGGTTAAACTCTTCAATATTTAAAATAGTAATTATATATTCATTAGATGAAGATTATGATAATTTAAAAGATTTATTAACAGATAGAGTAATTATAAAAAAATATGATAATTTCCCATTAAGTAATAAATGGAATTATTCAGTTAAAACAGCAGAAAATTTAAATCCGGATGCAATAATGATATTAGGTTCAGATGATATATTTTTAAATGAATATGTTACAAAAGCACAATATTTTATAAATAGAGGAATTGATTATATATCAGCATCAAAATGGATTGATTGTTGTTTTTATGCAAATAAAATATTATTAGCAGAAACGAGATATATAAAAAGAACTACTATTGATGGGATTGGTGCTGGAAGAATATATTCAAATAATTTATTAAAAAAAATAAATTACGAATTATATAATTTTGAAAAACCATTAGATAAATGTTTAGATGGCAATTCATTTAAAAAAGTTAGTAAATATATTAAAAATATTAGATATAATATTGTTAATAATTCAATTATTTTATTAAAAAATCCAGATGAAACTATCGCAATAACAATCAATAATTCATTTATTGAATATTTACATTCATCTTATAGAACAAATAAAATAGATAGAACAATAGATGAAATTAAAATATTTGATTATCATTGATGAATATTATAGTATATAAGTTTATTTTAAATTAATATATAAAATAAATTTATATGAGTGAATATTTTGATTTTAAATATTATAAATCTAGATATCCAGATATATTAAAGAACACTAATACTAAACAAAAAGCTTTAAATCATTGGTTAAAATATGGAATTAAAGAAAACAAAATTTGTAATAAAATTTTTGAAAATGTTGATATTGGAAAATATGCATTAGATAATAATTTATCACTTAAAAATTTAGATATGGTATATAATCATTATTATAAAAATCATAAATCAAATATTCAACATACAAATAATAAACCAAATATTCAAAATAAATATGATAAATACAAATATTTCGATTGGATATATTATACATCTAAATATCCTCACCTATTTAAAAAAAACAATACTAAACTAAAAACTTTAAATCATTGGTTAAAGTTTGGAATTAATCAAAATAAAATTTGTAATAAAATATTTGAAGATGTTGATATTAAAAAATATGCATTAGATAATAAAATGTCATTTAAAAAAATAAATATGGTATATATTCACTATTATAATAATATTAATAAAATATATGAGAATGAGAATGATACTGATAATGATAATGAGAATGAGAATGAGAATGAGAATGAGAATGAGAATGAGAATGATAATGAGAATGAGAATGAGAATGAGAATGATAATGAGAATGAGAATGATAATGAGAATGAGAATGAGAATGAGAATGAGAATGAGAATGAGAATGAGAATGAGAATGAGAATGATAATGAGAATGAGAATGATAAA
>JACCDM010053166.1_pt1 | contig 78802 bp, 80 predicted proteins | sample 7445851 | NCBI WGS metagenome assembly JACCDM01 (sample SAMN15323438, study PRJNA562643) | freshwater metagenome | isolation source: river surface water | place: USA:Blue River Watershed | collected 2017-08-16
CATGACGGACGGAATGCCGGCAGATACCATTCTCAGGATCGGTTTCCTGAACGGCGACCAACATAGGCTCAGCCAATTTGCAGAAGCCTATGATGCTGTCATGCTCGACGACGGAGACATGGGGTTCGTCCATGGGATCTTGCATTCGATCTGATCTTCACGCCCTGCGCGAGGCACCCTGCCTTGCGCGGGGTGTCTTTTTATCTAAAACATATGTGCATTTCAAAAAAACTACAAAAACAGCATCTTCAAGCCCGTAATCAGCACGATGATTCCGACAAGCGGCTTCAGCCACGCGTCTCCTTTTTTTCAAAGCGAATCCTATGAGGAAGATGGCGATATCGATCATGAGACCTTATCCCACCAGCTTCTCCCTCCTTGCCAGATATGTCAGGTGCCTATTGCGCTCTTTTTCAAAATGAGAGATATCGAATCCATACTGAGAGATCATGGTGGACGCATGATGCGCGCCCAGATAATGCGGCATCGTGACATAACTCGCTCCGTTCAAGTACAGCTCCCTCGCCTCCTTGATATCATGCGATATGAGCGTAATGATGCCAGAATCATTGCCTTTGCGATATGTCCTCAGCAGAAGCATATTGGTTCTAAAATCAGGAATCGTGGACACGACGATTTTGGCCTCTGTCAGAGCGATCTCGTTCAAAAACTCGACGTCTTCCGCATCTCCGAATCGAAATGGGATTTCTGAAGACTGCAATTTCCTGATGGATTTCGGATTGAAATCGACGACAATGTATTTTGTTCCCAATTTCTGCGCGGCATCGACGAAATCGAAGCCTACGCGATCATATCCGAAGATGATCATATCGGATGTCTCGGGCTGCCATCGAGGCTCGCGATGATGCTTTTTCCTCCATTCGAGAAGAACGAGGCCTCTTTTCATGATCGAATACAGAGCATCGCTATACATCATGAGGTACGTAGATGCGGTGATGGTGATGATCGCGACCATCGCGATCATGGAGACGATTGTTTCGTCGACGACCCTGAACGAAAGCGCCAATGACATCAATATCAGTGAAAATTCGCTGATCTGAGTCAGTGCCATCGCAGACTTGAATGCGGTCCGGGTCCTGAATCCGAGAAGATTCATGATGAGCACGATGATGATCGGCTTCAGGACGAGCACGAGGAGGGACAGGGCAAGAATTGGCACGATGAGTCGTGAAATCTCAGCGAAGACCATATGCGCTCCGAGCAAGATAAAGAAAATGACGATGAAGAAGTCTTGGAGAGGCTTCATTCGGGATGCGATTTCATACGAATACGACGAGACAGACAATGTGACGCCGGCGATGAGGGCACCTATTTCAATCGAGAATCCCAGATAATAAAAGAATGCCGCCAGCCCCAGCCCCCACGAAAGTGAGAAGAGAAAGAGCAGCTCTTGCGAGTATGCAAAATAAGATGAGAGTCTCGGCAATACGTATTTTGAAATGAGATACAGGGCCACGATGGCAATCGATCCCTTGATCAGCAGCTGGAACATGGTGGCGCCAAACCCGATACCCGTGGCATCGCCGGGACCGATCACCGAAAGAGAGAGCAGCGCGATCGTCGCCACGATATCCTCTACGAGCAAAATTCCGACTGCCATCTTTCCATGAAGTTTGCCCAAATCCCCCTTGTCGGACAAGAGTTTCAATACGATTATGGTACTGCTGAACGTGAGTGCCAAGGCGCTATAGAAAGCAGCCTGAATGCCGAGACCGAAGGCATGGAATACCGCATATGCCGCAACGCCAAGGAGCAATACCTGGAGCCCTCCGGTCACGATGGATGCCTTGCCTGTCTCCTTGATGGTATCTGGATTGAGATGAAGGCCGACGATGAAGAGAAGGATCGAGATTCCTATTTTGGAAAAAAGTTCAATCTGCTCTGTCGAATGCAGGATATTGAGCACGTATGGACCGGCGATTATCCCGCTTACGATATATCCAAGGACCAGAGGCTGCTTCATGATGCGCATGATGGCAGCTATTGCAGTTGCAAGAAATACGATCAGACTCAATTCGACAAAAATAGACATGTGACTATTGTAGCAAATTAAAATTCGGGCGAGACGCGGAATCGGTTTTTATGCCCTATGGCCCCGTCATCTTTCCTTTTGCGACATGGTTGACTATCCACCCCATACATGTCATCATTACCCCACAAATAGCGAGGTTCGAAAGCGTCGAATTTCAGGAACTACCTCTTTGTATTATCACCAAGACTAAACATCAAAACCAATGAAAGGAGTAATTTCCAAGATCATGGAGCGAGGTTTCGGTTTCATCACGCCAGAAGGAGGAGCGAAGGATATTTTCTTTCACTCTAGCTCTTGCGTAGGCGTTCAGTTCAATGACCTCAAGGTCGGAGACAACGTCACTTTCTCTGTTGAGGAGCGAGAAAAGGGACCGGAAGCAGTAAACGTAGAGCGAGTTTAATCTCGATTTGCGATTGCCGCGATTCCCGCTTGCCAAATGGCAAACAAGCGAAAGCCGCCTCACAAGGGCGGTTTTTGCTTTCTGCGTGTAGTGCATATGCGGATATTATGGATGTGAAAATATACAAAAAGGCCATGCATGCTAAAATGCCAGGCATGACACATACCGAACAACAAGACCAGGCAATTTCTCAAGACCTCCATTCTCAAGGCCCTCAACCGACACCAGAGGCCACACATGGACCGGAGTCCAAGCAATCCACAGAGGAACAGGCACCTGCCGAGAATCACGCAACGGAATCGGCAACGACCGACGTGCACGAGAATCCCGGACCGAAAAAGAGCCCGGCAGCCATTATCACCATCGTCGTTATCGTCCTCGCCGTAGTGATCGGCGTGGCACTCTTTTTGAACAGACAGGCGGCAGAAACCACTTCAGGACCCACACCATCTCCAACCACAACCTCGGGCATGATCCCGCATCAGTATGGCATGGACAATGAGCTAATCTTTTCATATCCCGCTACATGGTATCCGCATGACAAGCATGGGATGCTGTTCTTTCTCAAGGCTCCAAATACGCCTGACAAAGATGGGACCGAGATATACGCATATGGCCAGCAGATAACGGTTATCGATTCCAATCTGACTGATGACAAAGGGAATCAGCTTACCCGGGCGCAGTATGATGCGCACATAAAGAAAAATCCGCCTGCAAACAAAGACATCGAGGGCAATCCGATATACAGGACGAACGTCACCATCAACGGAATTCCGATGGTACGAATTGACCAACTGGAATACCTCGGGACATACAGAACGCTTACATATGAAATCCTGAAGGGCAATCTCATATATCAGATCAGGCTCTATCCGTATCAGCCTGACAAGGGGGATGCCGCTCAGAAGCAAAGCATTAAGGATTTCGAAGCGCTGATGCAGACAGTGCGCTTCGCCGAATAGACAGGCACCGCATCCGCGAGACGTATCGCCTATTGTCTGTTATACCAAGCCTCGTTCCACGCTTTCATATCGGCGATCTCCTTGTTCTGTGCCGCGATGATTGCCTTTGCCAAATCCTTGATCTCCTGATGCTTGGCATTTGCGAGAGCCGCCTCAGCCATCACCACCGCTCCTTCATGATGCACGATCATCTCTGATAGAAATGCCTGATCAAAGGCATCTCCGGTCTTGCCGTCGAGTCCCATCATCATGCCTTTCATCGCTCCGTCCATATCGCCCATATGCATTCCCATTCCCTTGTCATGACCGCCCATTCCGCCCTTGTTATAGCCAGAACCGACTGCCAATCCCAATGCCAAGGCGATGACCGCCGTGACGATGATTGTCATTGTTTTATTCATATGTCCGCATGATATCATGTCTACCAGTCCCTATCATGAAAAAGAAATGAAGGCCACACGACCTTAGGGCCTCTGATGCATACGTATCATCCAACATTACCCTTCCACACTAACGACATATTCATACGCATGAAAACATACCTTCAGTATTTCACATACAGCACCATCTTCGCGATACTCGCCCTTATCGCATGCTATTTCGTCGGCGGTTGGAAAGCAGTCCTCATTGGCACGACGCTTGGAATTCTTGAAATAAGCCTCTCTTTTGACAATGCAGTAGTGAATGCCTCCGTGCTCAATACCATGTCCGCGATCTGGAGACGAAGATTCCTGTTCTGGGGAATATTGATCGCGGTCTTCGGGGCGCGACTCCTGATACCGATATTCATCGTGGCGGTAACTGCCGGGATGAATCCCCTCGCCGTATTCCATGCTGCGTTCTTTGATACGGCGACATATGCACACCTGATCGAGAACATACATATATATGTGAGCGGATTCGGATCCGCATTCCTCGGCATGGTCTTTCTCAAATTCTTCTTTGACGAGAACAAGAGCCATCATTGGATCCCATGGATCGAGAAATATATGCAAAAGCTTGGCGTCATCGAGTCGATCCAGGCGCTCATCATGCTCATCGTCACCGTGCTATTCGCATCGGTAATCGGACGCATGCCCGATATCGCAGCGGGCGCACAGGCGCAGTATCTGATGAGCAGCATATGGGGAATCATCCTCTATCTTGTAATCGATGGCATTTCATATCTGATAAAGCCGAAAAGTGCGGGAATCTCACAAAGTACAGGAAATGGTATGGCGAAGACCGCGGCTACTGGTGGCTTTGTGGCTTTCATGTATCTCGAGGTGCTCGATACGTCATTCAGCCTCGATGGAGTCATCGGAGCATTTGCCGTGACGCAGGATATAGCCCTGATCCTGCTTGGCCTGGCAATAGGAGCATTCTTTGTCAGGAGCTTTACGATCTTTATCGTTGATAAAAAGGTACTTAACCAGATTCGGTACCTCGAACATGGCGCCTTCTGGTCAATCGGAATCCTCGCGACATGCATGTTGTTAAAGACGATCATGCACATATCCGAATTCCTCATCGTGGGCGCGACGCTCCTGGTCTTGGCGATTTCAGTGATGCATTCGAGATTGGCGGCAAGTAAATGAGCCTAATGTATGCCCGGGCCCGTATCCCCCCCTTTTTTTTCCTCCTCCCTGCGCACAAAACCCCGCCTCTATGGCCCAGCCGTACTGCGCGGGGTTTTTTCTTTTCCCATACCATCTCTAAATAAATAGTTGTACAATACATCCATATGTTCGAATTCGAGCAAAAATACAAGCGAGGCAAAAAGACGTTTTTCTTCCTCTATCTAAAGCATGGATGGACTTTCAATCTGGCAGGATTCCTGCTGCTCCTCCTTGCCTGGGCAGTCTATTATGGCCCTCTATATCCTGCGACCGCCGGCTTCCTCTCCAATCATGAAAACTGGTACATTACTCCTGCCATGCTTTCGCAATGGCTCGTACTGATCGCATCGGCCAGCCTCATCATGGCACTTCTCGAAGCGCATGTTATATATGCCCATTACAAATTCCTTCTCGATGACCATGCATTCAACCTCTACAAGGGGGTATTCTTCATCCGAGAGACGATCATACCGTATCAGCAGATCAGCAACGTGAACATTACGCGTCCGTATCACTACCGCATATTCGGGATCTCGCAACTCGATATCCTTACGGCTGGAGACAAAGGAGCGTCGCAGCATGAGGAAGGCGGCAAAAAAAGCCATGCCTTGCTCATCCCTATCATCGATGCCCACATCGCTCGCGATCTGGCGAGACAGCTCATGGAATGTGCTTCAAAAAAGCGCAAAGGCGAGGACGTGCGCGATACCATCATCGAGACCACAGAGGACGAGACGGACGAAGATGAAAGGGACGATACGGACAGCGAGGAGAATGAGAAGAAGAGTGCCATTACCCAAGAAACCCACGTGCCAGGAAAACACGACGTCAATATCGTGGACGATGACGGTAATCAGGCCATCACGGAAAAGGATGACGACAATGCGGACAGCGATGATGACGACGAAACGGTAGCCGCAAAGCCAAAACCCGCACCCAAGGAAGCCGGTGACGACATCACGGTGGAATCGAAAAAGAATTCCGAAGACGACCTCTACCCTACGATCGACCTCAAAAACCTATAATCGCGAATCGCGACAAGACGCTTCGCTGTAAAACTAATCCCTTCGCTTGCCCCATTGCCATTTCGGTTTCTCGCCTTTTTTATATCCGATCTCGAGGAAAACGAGCGTAAGCAATGCAACGGGTATCAGGAACCTGATGATGACGTCGCGGCCGGTCGCATCAAGATCAAGCAAGAGCACGAAGAAGCAGATGAGGATGAGATATACGGCAATGCATAGCCAGCCTTGCCATGAACATGGCGTCCAGCCCCAACCGTATAGCTTCCTCCTGAACCAAATCTTTTTTTCCATATGCATACAGTATATACCAAAAATACCCCTGCCAGGACGCGATATCCAGACCCGACACGCCCCCCGCCCTTTTTTTTGAACGCTTTACTTTTCATGCAAAAGGCATATCCTTATCGCCAGAACGCGTGACCGCCTTCCAATGAGCGGCCCATGCCGCTTGTTTCCTTGAACCCGAACAACACAACCCCGCACATAACAGAAACCATGAGCACTCCACCTCCTCTGCCACCCCACTTCGATTCATTCCCGCTGTTTTCCGGGATACTGTCCGATGCACAATTCCGATACTGGCAGCCACAGCTTGGAGAAAACGAATCCTTCATCGACCCATTCGCCGATTCGCAATCCGGTCTTAAACCGGTCCACATGCAGGCCCGCAAGATTACATTCAGGACTCGGCTAATCGGAATCCCGGCGCATTGCCATTGGCTCAAAGAGAAAACCTATACCGTCATCATGGGTGATGGCATGGTCTGCGTATTCGTGAAGCGTCCAGACGAATCGACCGTCGAACGGTTTATCCTGCATGCGCCTGGGCAAGCCTTGGCCATCCCGCCGAAACATTGGCATGCAATACTGTGTACTGGAAGCGAGGGAAACTTTACCCTTCTCGTGCACATGGTCGAAACCCCGACACTTGGGGTCGTGCCATTGCCGGATATAGCATGGGAACCAGGCAAAGACACCCTCCTGCTGGAGCAGCCTGGAATGACAAGTCCACGAGACTGAAACGAGGAAGATCATCTGAGCTTCGGAAATTAAAGTCACCGGAGAGAAACCACAAGCCCCGCACGGACCGTCCCTGCCTTCATGGCAAGGACCGCATCCATGCGGGGCTTTTTCTTTTTTATTTATATTTGTATTGATTATGTATGCGCCAGAATTTCCCCTCATTTCACATCAACCAGCACGTTATTCTCAATCCTCTTGAAGCTAAAGCCGATATTCTCCACGTCGCCATTGTGGTCAAACAAACACCAGCGGCATTAATTTTTTATAAAAAGCCTCCCATATCAAAGCCTCGACATGCTACACTGATATCACATATGTCCATCCATCTCTTCTACTTCGTACGACATGGCCAAAGCATCCTGAACGCCCGCGGAATCCGACAGGGATCAGAAGGACAGTTGAGCGAAAAAGGCGTCGAGCAGGCGCATATAACCGGCGAACGCCTAGCCGAAGAACAGCTGGCGACCGGAAAGCGCATGGATGTCATACTCGCGAGCCCGTATGACCGAACCCGCGAGACTGCTGAAATTATCGCGCTCCACCTGCATGCAAAGCGACCTGTCGAAATCGTCGAGTTGCTTCACGAGAGGCGCAATCCGTCTGCGATCATAGGAAAAAAGGCGGACGACCCGGAAATCAGCCGCATCATCGACATGATGGACCGGAGCTATCATTCGGATGAATACAGGTTTTCCGACGAGGAGAACTTTACTGACCTGCGGGATCGGGCCAAGGCATGTTTGGAATTTTTGGAGAAAAGAAGCGAGAAACGGATAGTCGTCGTCACGCATGGCATCTTTCTCAAGATGCTTATCGCATACATGATGTATCGCGATGAACTCACCGCGCAAGGATACAACAAGCTCTCATTCCTCAATCCGTCAAACAATGCGGGCATCACGGTATGTGCCTGCGACACCGGCCCGTTCGGAATCCGCCTGCTGGCCCCTAGTCGCGAAAAGCGATGGCAGCTGGTTGCCTGGGATGAGCATTTTGACCTCAAAGGAAAAAATACGACGATCTAGAAAAGACGCTGGCGATCACCTGAACATACTCTGAAGGCGACTGAATATCCCGAATACGTTGGCCACATCCGAATGGTCGCGCTTTGAGCCTTTGAGCGCGGACAATATGCCCCGTGCGGACTCGCCTTGCCCGGCAGGCAATGACGGCATGGTTTTCCAGACGATAACGGGATTCGTCTCCCAGTTCAGCTGGGAAATGTCGAGAAGCGGATTCCCGACTGCGTCTTCATTGAATTGCTGTATGACCGGCTTCCAGATGAGCGATGCCAGCCGAATGCGAAATACGAGATGATCCGATGGCATACCACTCGGAATCACCTTGGAGGTGACGACAATATCGATATCGGCACTTTCATATTCCTTGAGCACGTATCTGCCATTGGTCGATGTCAGATCGCTTTTGACGCGAACGGTTGCGCTTCCCGGAATTATCGCATTGATACGTTCCTCTCCAGGCATGAATACCGGGACGAATACCATGTCTTCGGTATATGCGGGCAGGTATATGTCTCCTCCGTATGCGCGAACCTTTGCCCTGAACGTGCTCTCGATCAGGCTATTGTCGATGACGCGCGATGAGGCATCGACAAGCTTGGCATCGAGGCGGGTGCTTCGCAATGCCTCCGCTTGCGCCTGGCGCAAAGGGATGCGAGGAATGATTATGGCCAGTGTGAGGAATGCACATGTCACGATGAATGTGACGACGCCGTGCTTTTTCCGTGTAAAATTCATAATCATAGTCATTCGTACCAGCACAGTATACAGCATATCCGTACAAATCGCGGCATTATTGCACGTTTGCCAACCCTTACGCTTTCCCTGATGATGGCCCCGACGCTAGTCCTGACGCCTTTGCACGCGAACATGAGATATATGAGATAATGAGGCATGACGATGACAAGACAAAGACCGAGCTATCATCTGTATCACACTGCCGCGGACGGGATCGAGGCTCTGAAACGACGACTCCGGGAAGCCGAGACATCCATCGACTTTGAGGCATTCTATCTCCTGCCAGACAGCGTCGGCAGGCAGGTCTTGGATATCCTCCTTGAAAAAGCCAAAGCCGGGGTCAGGGTCCGATTGCTATGCGATGCAATGGGCAGCTTTTCCGTATCGAATTCAACATATGCCAGGGAACTTCACAAGGCAGGAGGCAGCATCAAGTTCTTCAATACCATCCTGCCTTTTAGAAAAACGGCAAAAACGATCTGGTATCTGCGCAACCACAGAAGAACGATATTGATCGACAACGAGACGCTATTCGTCGGAAGCATATGCATCGGCGAACCTGCCAAGGACTGGATCGAAACGACGATCGAGCTTCGCCATAGCGATGCGGTCCTCCAGGCGCGTGACGTATTTGCCAAGACATGGAAGAAGAGCTCGCATCCGACATTCAAGATCGGCAATGCAAGCCAATTCGGGACGGATGCGTTTTCATACATAACCCAGGCGCCGCTTCAGAAACAAAGGCATCTATACCGGCTCCTCATCAGGAAAATCCAGCAGTCGAAAAAAAGCATCGTATTCGCAGTCCCCTATCTCATTCCTGATCACAGGCTGTTCAGATCATTGCGAAAGGCGGCCAGGCGCGGAGTCGCAATCACATTCATCTGTCCGGCAAAGACTGATTTTTTCTCAGCTGATCTCGCCCGAGACTCATACATACATGCGATGCTCCGCCGCGGAATACAGATATATTTCCTGCCATTCATGATACATAGCAAAGTTGCCGTATTCGATGCGGAATATGCGCGGCATCCGGACCTCGACGCGCATGGCGAGCCAAAGGAAGCATACGTGCCGCATACGTCGGGCGTGCCAGCCGCAATAGTCGGCACGCTCAATCTCGACAATATAAGCCTGCGGTACAATTACGAATGTGCGATCTATACTGATGATCAGGACTGCGTTCGGGAATTGCATGCCAGCCTGCTCGCCCATATCCATGCGCATCCGACCGACCGCCTCACTACTCATGCATGGGAAAAGCGAGGAACCATACGCAAGATACTGGAATTCCTGATGCTTCCATTCCGAAAGCTGTTTTGATGCATGCGGGCATGTCCGTATGCCCGTATGCTCACGTGCACGCATTGTCATGTTCTCATTTTTGCCCCCCCTTTTTTTTCGCTGCCGCTCTGTTGACATGGAACATGGAGGCTGTACCATTTATATGACCGACCGCAACGCATACCCAAAACCCAGTACGCATGAAAAGCACATTATGCTCCAGAGACCCTGACAAAGGCGGGTTCAGCATGGTCGAATTGCTTGTCACCGTGATCACGCTCGCCCTTGCCGTGACCATCGCATGCATTGCCATACCGCCATATCTCGAAAGGATTCAAGCTGCAAAAAAACAGCAAGAAGCGATGCGCGAGATCATGAAGCGAGATATGGGACAAGGACCCGGCAGGTAGCCGCCCCCCCCTCGCGCCCCGCAAGGCCAGAACGCAGCCGCCCCGGACGATATCGCATCGTCCGGGGCTGACTTTTTTCATACTATGTGTTAGAGTAGCCCCTGTAAATGCTTCATGCATTGACGAAAGTGCCTCTCATGCGATTCGCATAAGGTGCCAGTCATCATGAAGTTTTAGCCACCAAATCATTTTCACCAAGACTTTGCCACCATACAATAAAAATTACGTTCCATCGGTACGAATCAACCACCAGATCAGGGCTGCCGAATTGCGCATCATTGGTCCGAATGCCGAAAATTTCGGCGTCATGACCCTCCAAGAGGCCCTGAACAAGGCCGGGGAGCTCCATCTCGACCTTATCGAGATTTCCCCAAAGGCCGTACCCCCTGTTGCCAAGATCACCGACTACGGAAAGTTCCAGTATGACGAGAACAAGAAGCAGAAGCAGGCCAAATCAAATGCCAAGAATGTTGAGGTAAAGAGCCTGCAGATCAAGATCGGCACGGGAGATCACGATCTCGCCCTCAAGGCCAAGAAGGCATCCGAATGGCTATCTGAAGGACACCGAATCAAGCTCGACCTGTTTTTGACTGGACGAACGAAATACCTGGACGAAGGATTCCTCCGGGAGCGCATGGACCGAGTGCTCAAGCTCATCACGACTGATTTCAATATTGCCGATCCGGCAAAGAAGAGCCCGAAAGGGTTGTCGGTGATCATTGAGAAGGCTTAGGAATCCATAAAACAGCCCGTCTACTTCGTTGCAAAGGCCTTTTTCTCCTTCGGAGTACGTTCAGTACACCTCAGTCGAAAAAGGTCTTTGCGCCTCGTATCCAAGCAGTTTTCTGCATTCCTAAAATACGTTTGCAAAAAACCGCCTCCCGGAAAGCCGGGAGGCGGACGCTTTTTAACATGTGTCGAGCGGAAGGATCTGATCAGGTTTGATCCGAACCTGCCGATGGTGACGGCGCGGAGTCGGCGGGATCGGCTACCGGAGGAGGGGTGGCTGCTTGCGCTTGGAAGTGCTTGAGATACACAGCCCACTCAGCAGCGTTGTAAGCCTTTATCCCAGCAAGGTTGCCATCCCATGAGACCTGGATAACATTTCCTTCGAGAGTACTGCCCTCAGGTCGCTTGATCAGGAAGCCCGATCCGGATGGAATCCGGACGAAGACCACCTGCACAGTCTCTCCAGTTTCTGGATGTTCAACATTGCCCTCCGCGATGATCTGGTCGGGACTAATCCCTTCCAAAAGCAAATCGCCCTCTGACGCATCCAGCTCCATGACCAAGAGCGCGTCGTCCGTACTGTCGGGATCCGGAGTAAGGATAAACTTCCCATCGCCATCACGATGCAGGCTGAACGAACCGTCAGGCAGCGGCCTGACGTAACTTTGGATATTGAGGGTGGAGTCGTCGCTGCCACCGATTACCATGCACTGCGCTCCTGAGGCCCGCAGGCGCTCGGTGAGGGCCGCCGAGAGCCTGCGCATGATGGCCAGCCTGTCAACTCCGCCCGAACCATCCTCATCTGCAAGTTGCCGCAAGACCATTTCTCGGACATGATCGGCAGCCGCATTTGCGGCCTGGTCAGCAGAATCGCCATTATACAGTTCCGTGCTACCTGCCGATATCACGATGATTTTCTGGGCAGCTGGCAACCCTCCGACGAAGGGGATGATGATCGCGTCGTCCCCGGCCCTGAAAGCCGGGAAAGGTGTGGTTTCGAGCCGCGTCACTTGACCGATGCCGGATAGGGTCAATTTTCTGAGTCTCATCTGATGTTTGTCTTTCTTTGTTTGAGGTTTTTTTGTGAGGGACGATGACTGCGAATATATACATATTTGTATGCGCACATGGTCCGTGCAATATAGAATCACAATATTTAGTATAAGTCAAACACACCGAGTGGGCAGAACATAGCCAGAAAACCGTACCATGTACGACCGTACGCATATACGTACCCCCTCACCCTTGCAAAACCCTTAAAATATGGTACATTTCTACCGACGAAGACAAGAAGCAGAAGCAGGTTTTTGACCCCTAAAAAGGCCCTAAACCTCACCTAATAGAAGAATCGCCTATCTGGGCAGTTCTCAGGCCGCGGGTTGGACGCAAGTCTCCTGTACAGCAGCCACCCAATACTGTAATCGTCATATTACAAACATCCGAGCCTCGCTCCCCTTTCGGGGATTGAGGCAAGGTATTCTTTTCAACAAAATGAAAACAAACAAGTCATACGCAAAACGACTTAAGGTAACGAAGAAAGGCAAGATCCTCGCGCGAGCAAAGGGTCAGAACCACTTCAACTCTAAGGAAAGCGGACAGTCACAGATTGCAAAAGGTCGAACATCGCAGATTCATATGAGCAACAAGGACAAGGCTCGATATTTGAACAATATCTAATCCCCTATTTAAAAGCTAAACTTGATGAAATTCCCCTTACGGGAAATTCAATAGATCAAATTTATGGTACGAGTAAAAAAAGGCGTTAACGCCCTCAAATCACGACGAAACCTCCTAAAGCAGGCCAAGGGATTCCGAAATGGCCGAAGCACGAAGGAGCGACAGGCATACGAGCAGCTTGTTCATTCATATACTGCGGCTTTCGCGCACCGACGAGACAAGAAAGGAGATTTCCGACGACTCTGGAACATCAAGATCAATGCGGCTCTCCGACCTCTTGGACATTCATACAGCAAGTTCATGGGGACAATGAAGGCCAAGGGATTCGAAGTGGACCGAAAGAACCTCGCTGAGATGGCTGAGCACGCTCCGGCATCATTCGAGCGAGTGGTGAAGCAGGTAATGGCATAAGCCAAGACGCAAGTCCCAGGGCATCAGTTTTCAACATCGATTCCCTCCATCCTAATAGAAAAAGCCGCCGAGTTGGCGGTTTTTTTCTTTTTCACAAAATTACACGTAGTCTAATTCACAAACTTGAAACTCTCGTCATCCCTGTACACGTGCATATGCTTCCTGTTTTCCTTGATGACCTCGAGCAGCTTGGCGACGAGGCGCTCAGGGTTATCGTCAAATACGATTTTCTTGTTTGGCCGATGACTGGATCGTATGATGGACTGTATGATCTCGTCAGTCTCCCACGCATGATCGCTCGTGAGGATGCCGAGCGGAATCTGATCCTCGTATGCGATGGCGAATTCGATATACGTACCGATTCTGCCAGGACCGACGATGAGGCCATCGCATGACCGTACGAACAAAAGATCTCGTCCGTTATACCCAAAACCGGTATACGTGATCATATCCATGTATTCGAGGGGCAATCTGTATACCTCGGTATGCTCTTTCGGGCTGGCCGCAGGCGAAAAGCCAATCGAAATGCCGCATTGTTCCTTGCACCCTGTCGCTGCCCAATATGGAAATCCCGTTGTCGCCCCGGACACCATGACTGCTCCCTGGAGAGCGATTTGTCTCCCTGTTTCCTTTGCGGTCTCGTATACGCCCTTTGCCAGGAAGCTCATATCCGCAGTGCCAGATACTCCGATCTTGGGAATGAGATAATTGCGCTTATTGGTATTGTGCAGGTTCGCAGGTGAACATACGTTTTTTGATTTGTGCGATTGTGGCGCGAGAGACGGGTGCAGATTGTTGTTGGAACTCATAGTATTGTTGCTCATCATTATAATAGCTTAGCGATTTTTTTGCCAGCAAAAAGTAATGCCGCGGTTTGTTTTTCATTAAAACTCAAAGGCATTTGATTCCTGAGCGATTCCGCAGGGGTTGTCAGGTAAAAGTGATTCCGCGAATTTTACCTATAAAAACAATGGGCATGCCTTTTCTTGAGCCTCCACAGCCTAATTTTCGTTTCCCTAAGGAAACTGAAAATTAGTGCGAGGACAGAACGGAAGAATGAAACGGTTTGAGCATGTTTTATTTGCACATCTCCGGAGTCACCTTGCATTCCGGAACCCTGCCTTCGAGAACGTCCACGATCGACTGTGCCGCGATCGTTGCCATCTCGGTTCGTGCGCTTTCTCGCGCTGATGCTATGTGAGGAGTAAGGATAACGTTTTCAAGCCGAGCAAGACCCTTGGCAAGCTTTGGCTCGAACTCGAATACGTCGAGACCGGCGCCGGCAATGACCTTTCGCTTTAGGGCATCGACGAGAGCGTTTTCGTCAATCACAGGACCACGCGACGTATTGATGAGAAATGCGGTCGGCTTCATCATGGCCAGTCTTTCTGCATTCATGAGATGAGTTGTCGATGGCAAGAGAGGCACGTGAAGGCTGACGATATCCGCTTCCTTGAGAACCTGCTCGACGGTTGGCATGAAGACCATCTTGTCAGCCCCAAACTCAGCCTCGATAGCTTCATTTCGTTTTACGTCATAATACATGCACTTCATATCAAAACCTCGGATGAGATGAGCGGCTGCCCGTGCGCCGATTCGTCCGGCACCTATGAGCCCTAGAGTCTTGCCAGACAGGTCCGTTCCGATCAGGTTCATCGGATCCCAGCCCTTGTATTTCCCCTTTCGCGTATATCGATCGCCTTCTGCCATGCGCGTCGTAAGTCCCAATACGAGCGCCACGGTATGCTCCGCTATGCAATCGCTGAAATGCCCCGGAGTATTCGTGACCGTGATGCCAGCAGTCATTGCATATGACACGTTTATATTGTTAAAGCCGACCGCGAAGTTTGCGATGATCCGAACGCCCTGCTTCTTTGCCAAATCGATGACATCCTTGTCTATCTGATCGGTCAGTATGGTGAGCATCGCATCATATCTGTCTGCCTTCAGCGCCCTCATGATCTGGCGCTTCGTGGGCGGCTTGGTCCACTTGCCTACCGTAACCCCGTATCCCTTTTCCTTGAGAATGGTAATGCCGATTTCCGGAATCTTCCGTGTGATGAATATGTTCATGATACGGATTATACCATGACCTTTCTACGAGCCCGTCCTCGCACTAGTAAAAAACGGCCCGAAGCTTGGGAGCTCCGGGCCGGTATGATTATGTAAATCTGTAGTGAAGTTCGCAGTCCGTTGGACAGCAAGATCGGTTTAATCCGGATCCGGCTTTCCTTCAAGTGCGGCTTCAATATTGAATGCTGGCAAGGTATGTTTGACGCCAGTCATCAGGGAACCAAAGTCGATCCCCTTACTATCCTTTGCCTTGATCGCGCGATGGATGTCCATGGGTTTGAAGCCACAGATCCTGTAATGTGCCGCACAGAGCAGCCCTGCCATGCGTGCGGCATTTTTACCACATACATCGACATACAAGGTGCCGATATCGTTGCCGCGGATGGCAAGACGAGTAAGCTGAACGAGCAGGCATCGAGCGCTCCAGAAATTATCTGGGTCGATCGAAATCCACGACACTTCCTCTTTCATGATCTCGTCATGTGCAAGCGCATAGCAAGCAGTGTATGAAGCTCTATCCGTTGCGTCTAAAAGACAGACAAAGTCAATCAATCTGTGATATTCAGCTGCTTCGCGATCTGCATCGATCAAATTCTGCGGTACAGGCATCGGTGTCATTGTTCGTAGGTCCATTGCAGTGTTTCTTTCTTTTTAGGCTGATGTTGTGCTTGGCACAGCAACCGGAATGGCTGCGGCCATAGCCCAAAGACCCCTGTTTCAGACGGGATCTGCATCTGGGATCTTGTGGCTAGAGCCACAGAACCAGCCCTTTTCTCACTGCAATGTTCGATGACTCAAAAATCTTTTCTGACACAGAGAATACCATGGATGTACGTTCTGTCAATAGCGTGTAATGCAGCCGATTTTATCTTTTCCTCAAAACCACCACCCCATCCCAAGCAGGAATTACAATCGGATCGAAACCTTCGGCAATACTCTCTTTTGAAAAAGCCACCTTGTTCAAACCTCTAAGCACGCTCGTGACCTGGTCCTCTGCCTTGGTCGCGACCAGGCCAGCGTTCAAGGCATTGTCGAAGATGATCAGACCGCCTTTCTTGATAAGCTTTTGGGAATAAGAAAGATAATTCAGATAGCCCGCCTTGTCGGCATCTATGAATATAAGATCGAATAATTTTCCTCCGCCCTCGCTTTTGCCAACGGGACCAGCATAATTATCTTCCTCTCCTCCCAATCCCAGTCCTGCAGCCATGTCCCTCATCAGCGTCGCCGCATTTCCTATCCTCTGATCGATCTTTGCCAAGACACCTGGATGCAAATGCCTTTGCCATAATTCTGCGGCAAGCCTTCCCTCCTCTGGCCTAATCTGCATGGTTACAACCTTGCCCTCCCCCTCTATCGCCGAAGCCATAACGGCCGTGCTCCAGCCTCTGAATGTCCCCGCTTCCAAAATATTTTTTGCATCAGTCGCTTGTACCAAAAATCGCAAAAATGCCGCTTCGGTCAGGTCGATCTGCATATTGCTCATGGGCAATGATTCTGTTTCGCGCCAAAGCGCAAGCAGGGTTTCGTCAAACGTGGCGACAGACAGATCGTCGATGTATCTGATAAGGGGTTTCCCGACCGATATATGCTTGTTTTTTCTGCGTCGAAAAAGCCTGAAGCTATTCACGGGGCCGGTTTTCCAAAACCGCTTCAATTTTCTTGATGAAAACTTCATATTGATGATGCAAGAATGCATGCCAGGAGAACATTAGTCAAGGATCAAAAATGCAAATCCCAACCCGCACTAATCTTGATTGATTTTGACTTACGTCAAAATCAATTCATCCCCCTCGCTCGGATGGACCGCATTGACCCCCAGATAGTCCCGAAGCCTCTGGACCAGGAATAGCGCGGACTTGGTCTCCCCCATGCATACGAATACGGTTCGAACGGTATCCGCGGTATGTGAGACGAATTCCACGAGATGTTCGGAATCCTTGTGAGAAGAGTACCCGTCTATGGACAGCATGCGCGCTCGGACCTTCAGCTTTTCCCCGTGAACATTGACCTCATGCGCCCCGTCGCGAATCAGCCGGCCGATTGTGCCGACAGCCTGATACCCGGTAAACAAGATCGTATTGTTTGGATCGGTGAGGAATTGCATTTCATGATGAAGGATGCGTCCGCCATTGGACATCCCGGACCCGGCCATGATGATCTTCGGAGAAGGCATATGCCCAATCGCCTTGGAATCTTCCGCCGACTCACTGATGCGAAGTCCCGGAAAGCCCAGAATCTGCTCATGCCTCGCCTCAGCCAGGGCATGCGGATTGAAATTCTTGCTCATCCTGCTATAAACCTGCGTCAGCTTGATGGCCATGGGAGAGTCGAGATAGACGGGGGTATTCGGAATCGCATGCGCCTTATGCATCTCATGCATTTCATAAAGCAGCTCCTGGGTCTTTTCCAATGCGAATACCGGCATCACCATGACCCCGCCACGCTTGTGATTCTCGATGATGGCATCCTGTAACTTTGCAGTTCTCATTGCCCGATCCTCATGATTGCGATCCCCATAGACGCTCTCCATGAGAACATAATCGGCATCAGTCACGGCCTCAGTATCTCGGAGGAGCGGAGAAGGCGTATTTCCGAGATCTCCGGTAAATGCGATCTTGCGCTTGTATGGCTTGGTGTCATGAGCATGCCCTCCTGCCCTTTTTTCCTCGACGGTCAATTCATAGATCGTGGACCCGAGCACATGTCCCGCATCCTTGAGGAATACCGTATATCCGGGATGAAGCTCGAAATTGTCATGATATTCGATCGTCTTCCAGAGCGTAAAAGCCTTTGCGACATCCTCATGCGTATACATGACGGGCTTCTGCTCGCGCGCCGACTCCTGCATCATCAGCTTCAGGGCGTCTTCGAACATGACCTCCGTAATCTTCATCGTCTCTTCGGTCGAATATATCACTCCCGAGAAACCCTCATGCACGAGCTTGGGAATTCGTCCAATATGGTCAGTATGCGCATGCGTCACGAGCAATACGTCTATGGTCTTTGGGTCGTATGGAAACGAGCTTCTGTTAAAGTCCTCGGATGAGCGACCTTTGCCTCCATCCGCATTGCCATGTCCTTCCCCCTGTTCCAGCCCGCAATCAACCAATATGCGAAAAAAGGAATCCTGTCCTCCTCCACCCTGTCTCTGTCCTGTCAGGAGGAAATTGGCTCCCGTCGTCGTCCCTACCCCTCCGCAGAATTTCAACTTGAGGAATGGCTCTGATTGTGGCTGTGATTTCATGATGTATCTAAGTGTATCTTATTTATTGAGTTTCTTATATATGAAAAGATCCCAGACGAGGAGCGCGATGACTCCGCCCATCATATCGTTGACGAGATCCTTGATGGCGTCGAATCGATGAATCGGATCGAGGCCTGAAAGCCCGTATCCATATTCCAAGACTTCCCATGCTATGCCGACTATCAATGCTGCGAATATGGCAATCCACAAGGATGGTTTTTTCTTTGTGTCTTTTGAAAAGAATACGCTGCATACAATCCCGGAATGTCCGGCAAGAATTCCGCCCAGCACATGCATCGGAGTATCGAACCACCTGAATATCCAATACCAGCCGAATATGCTCGCGAGGCCGTGGAGCAGGATCACGAAGGTCGCAATCCCCAGACCTACATATACCGGCATTCGCATCGATAGAAAAAAGGCTCGCTTGTCTGAGGGCAGCTTAGGTTCGTTCATGGGTGGCATATTCCTTATATTACACTGGATATTAAATTTTGATAAAGAAAACACCGTCAGCTTTCGCATGACGGCATTCTCTGTAGGCAGTCCGTATATCCAACCTAGAAATATACTAGGTGGGAGCCCTGCCAACCAGACCAAGGTCTGTTCGGACGCGGTAGCCCGAAGGCCGGCCGTTTGCGGTATTCCCTTTTGAAAAAATTTAGATAGATGGATATAAAGACTGCCTGAGATCAGTATACCTCATTATCGTCCATCGTACCGTTTACAAATCACAAAATCCGTTTTGTGCCCAAACCCATGCTTGGTGCTATAGTGCATGCGAAACACTACAAAATCCCCATATCCCTTTCGTACAAAATCTGCTCCTGAATGATTCGATAATCGAACAGCTCGCCGGGAGCGAACCAGTGGGCAATCTCATCCTTTGCCTCCTTGACCGATCCTGATGCATGCACGAGATTGCGTATTGCGCGGCCATCAGTCTCTGACATCTCATACGAATCGAGCATGAAATCCCCTCTGATCGTGCCGACATCGCTTGTACGAGGTTCCGTTCCGCCGGTAATCTTGCGCACGACCGATACGGCATGGGCACCCTGCCAGACCATCGCTATCACAGGACCAGCGGTCATATATCTCGTCAGCATGGACAGGACATTCTCGCCGATCTTGATGGCATCATTCTCCCCGTTCACGTGACCTTCCGGCGCGGCCTTGAGGCGCTTTTCACCAACGAGACGCTTCCACTCCGGATCCAGGGTATAGTGCTTTTCCACCATGTCCATCGTCGGGACCAACATCTTGATCCCTACAAGCTTGAGGCCGATCCTCTCATACCGAGCGACTATTTCCCCTATCAATGATCGCTGGATTCCGTCGGGTTTTACGAGTACGAGCGTGCGTTCGAATTTATGGTGGTTATTGTCTTTCATAGGCTCATGATATCACCTGTTCTGAATTCTCGCGCGTATGTGCTTATACCCCTCATTGACGAACATATATGCCACCGTAAGTCCCAATATGATCGCTATATGATACCCATCGATAGCGACGAGCGCGAGCTTGGCATTCAAGCCTGGCACATACATGAGAACGAATGCTGCCAATCCCGAAAGGATCATTGCGGCCGTAAGCGGCTTTGACATCCTCGGACCCTTCCACATTGAGAGTGTTGTCCTCAGTGAGAACACGAGAGCGAGCTCGCATGTCACGCTGAAGATGAACCAGCCCGTTCGCAGAACTTCGAGCGGCAGATCTTTGAACATATAGAAATATATGATGTCGAATAGCGAGCTGATGAATCCAAATATGAAAATGGTCCTGAAGAAATTGCTGGCGATATTCTCGACTGGCTTCTCATATTGCTCCTTGGCCAAGCGGTCGGTGATGAGGAATATGAGCGGGACATCGGTGAGCAGGTTATTGAGCAGGATCTGGATCGGCAGCATGGGAAGATCGGTCCAGAACATGGCGACCGCCGTGATCGAGATGAGCGTTCCTACGTTGCCAGTCAGGGTACAGAGGAGATATGTGGAAATGTGAGCATATGCCCTGCGGCTCAGATGGATGGCCTTGATTATCGGATTGAGGCTTTTTTCTGTCAAAAGAATATCGGCGGATTGACGGCCCACATCGCTCGCATTGGTCACCACTATGCCGACGTCTGCGCGCTTCAGGGCCAGCGCGTCATTGATCCCCTCGCCCAAGAATCCGACCGCGCCATATGGAATATGGCGATTGATCAGTTCCAATTTCTGTTCAGGCATGCAGCGCGCATACACCCGATTCTCTTCAAGATCAGCCTCGGTGTATGCGGGAATCTGTACGCCCTTGCCCAATTCTTCTACTCCCGCATCATTGAGGCCATGATCCAGCTGCTTTGCCACATACTTTGAAACCAAGACGGAATCGCCTGTCAGTATCTTGACATTGATGCCGAGGCTCTCGGCCGCATTGTATGATTCCGCGGCATCAGCCTTGAGAGGGTCTTCGAATATCGCAAAGCCGTTAAATAGGAAGATGGCATCGGTTGCTGTTGTGGTCGCGGTCGAAGCCGCATTCTGATTTGGCTTCAATGAGCTTGCGAATGCAAGTATTCGCAATCCCTTCGACTCGTTTTCAGTATAAAGACCCTCGAGCTTGGTTTTTTCAGCCTCGCAGAGGCCAGTCGACGCGGCCATGACCGAATGGAATTGCCCTCTCCGGATGACGATGTCCCTAAAATCGAATACGGCATATCCTGCATTATTTGTGAAAGGCGTAACGATCGGCTTCTTCGGCACCAGATCATATATGGCCGTATCAGGAGATATTTCTCCAGTCACCTTGGCACGGAGCGCATCGTCGAAAGCGGCATCCATCGGCGTTCGTTCATAATCCGCAGCGGATATGAGAGAAATAGCGGACTGAAGCCCCCTTATCTCGTATGTATCGACCAAGCGAATGGCATTCTCGGTTAGCGTTCCGGTTTTGTCAGTCAGGAGATACCGTATCGATCCTAGCTGTTGCAAGGCTGGCAGGCTTTTTACAATGACTCCCTCCTTCGACAATGCGATTGCTTCTCGCGTTAGCATCAGTGTAATGATGAGGGCAAGGGATTCCGGGACGACACCGATCATCATCGAAATCGCGAACAGGATGAATGCGGTTCCCGTATATTTCCCTTCGACAGCGACCGCACATACCGCGATCATCACCAAGCAGATAAGGGTGATGACCAGAATGTATGCGCTCACCTTCCGTACGAATCTGGCAAAATCATTATCCTTCTCCACCCGCTTCAGCGCCTTTCCATATTGCATGAGCGAGCTCTCTTCTCCGGCCGCGACAACCTGTCCTGTCAGTCTGCCGCTAACCACGCTCGTCCCGGCAAATACCGTATCACCGGCAGAGACCGATCGCGGTACGCTCTCTCCGGTCAGCAATGACTCGTCCACAAATGCGTCATGACTCTCTCGCACATACAGGTCGGCAACAAGAACGTTGCCATGCACGGCAATCGCGATATCGCCCTCCACCACGTCATCGTGATCGATCGAAAGCCTCTTTCCGTCTCGAACCACGGTAACCCTATGCTTTACCATCTTTTCCAATGTCTTCGATGCCTTGGAGGCCTTGAATTCCTGTGCGAAGCCTATGAGCACATTGAGCGCATTCAGGATGATAAATATGAACGCGTCGGTATGATTGCCCAGATAATATGAAAGGACCGCAGATACGAGGAGGAGAACGAAAAATATCGACCTCATCTGATTGACCAGGACCTTGTATCCCATGACAAAATCGCCATTGCCTGATCGTCGACTCTTGCCATGGCGAGCATGGGCATATGACGAAGATAGTCCAGTCTGGATATCAGTCAGTCGGTTCGGCACCTGAGGGGTCGCGGACAGGGCGGATTGCGAGATGGGTTCAGTCTTCATGGTAGACCTAAGTATATATCAGATTTCCTCGTCGAGCAGGGCCTGGTAGGGCTTTCTGAATATGGCATCCGGCAGATATGGTATGAAAAAATCGATCATGTTCCTCCAGAACGAAGACCGTATCAATGCCCAGCCCTTGAGCCTGGAAGTAGCCCTCCTCGTGTTCGCGACCCTCTTCATCCTCTTTGACTGATATGAGGAGAGCGCCTTTTGCAGTTCCTGCAAAGAAATATTTCCGGACGGAGAGCCCGGGGAAGACAATGTTGCCTTGATCAACTCTCCGGCAAGAACATAGCCGTCTTCGAGTGCCATGGAACCACCTATACCCCCAAACGGCTCAAAGCCATGCGCGGCATCGCCCATCAGTACGACCCTGCCCTTTTGCCACATATTCATGTTCACATGCTCCAAACGACCACTGACGATGTTGCCATCCGTGATACCTTTGAGCATTGAGTCGACCAATGCGGCATGATACCGGAACGATTCTCGAATCGCATCCACCCCTTTTCCATGTACTGGATTGTCAGACGCGATAATGGCCAGCGTCCTTTCTCCAGAGTCGAAAAGCGATACGAATTCATGGGGAGCGACGAACTCGAGAACGGTTTTCTCTTTTCCAAACATCTTCTCGACCCATAGATACCAGACATTCCAACTGCTGCTGATTTTGAAATCGCCAGAAAATCGCAATTGTCGTACCGCCGAGTGGATGCCATCCGCACCCACAACCAGATCATATGTGCCGGTCGTCCCGTCAGAAAACGTTACGCTGGCACCTGAATCGATATCTTCTATGCGAGTCACTGTCGTGCCCATTCGCACGCTCGCTTTCCCGGATGCGGCGATTAGCCATGTATGCAATTCCGTCCTCCCTATCAGGCTAAGCGCCATGCCATACTCCGAATAGAAGGGCCTTAGGGCATAGTCACGCAGCATCTTCCCTTTCGATCCGAAAATCTGATAACGCTGAATAGGGTGGCAAGCCAAATCAAACTCACCGTCCAATCCGAGTTTTTTAAGAATATTCCTTCCGTTGTTCCAAATGCTTATCGAATACCCCTGATGCTTCCAGTCATGTGCTCTGTCGATAATGTCGTATTCGATATCTGAATCCCGGAGAAATGCAGCAAGCGACAAACCTCCAATGCCCGCCCCAACAATGAGAATTTTCATATAAACATAGTATATCAAGGCATGTCATTGCCCAAAAGAACGTCGTCAGCAAGACGAACCGCTTAGATACCCGATGAATCGGCCTGATTCGGAGCGATGGTTGGGGCCGGAGGAACCGGCGCGCTTGGGACGGCCGGGATCGAGGCGGGCGCGGAGACCGGTGGCCTAATCGGCGCTCCAGTCGCAGCCGACGGCACGAGCGGCACCGGATCAGACTTTCTATATTTGAGCGAAATTGCTGCTTCTACGAGTGCCCTATCCTTGCCATACGTGAGGAATGAAAGCTCCTTGAGGCCTGGCACGATCGCCTCATTCCCCTTTGGCGGCCATGTGAATTCGATATTGAAAGGCCGGACCGGCTTGCCATTTGAGAGCATCCTGACATAGCAATTCATATTGTCGATATTCATTATGTCGTTTGCCTTGAATACGGGCTCGAATTGTTTCTGCAAGAATTCAGCGTCTTCCGCGCCCACTCGGAACACCGCCATTGACCCGACGTTTCCGAATACGGCATCGCGAATCTTTTCATCGAGCTGGGCGATGAACTGATGAGCCATGGTGAGCGACAGCTTGTATTTGCGGGCCTCAGAGAGGATGGTCGCAATAGATGGGGTCGTTATGTTCTGGAATTCGTCTATGTATAGGTAAAAAGGATTCATCTGCGTCCCGAAGGAATCGACGCGAGACAAGGCCGCCATCAGGATCTTGCCCACGAGTATGAGTCCGATCAAAGACGAGTTGATATCTCCCAATCGGCCCTTTGCGAGATTGACGAGCAGGATCTTTTTCCCATCCATGATCTCGCGAAAATTAAAGCTGGACTTTTCCTGCGCGATGATCGGACGCATGATGTCGTTTGCGAGGAATACGTCGAATTTGCTCGTGATATACGGAACCATATTTGCCAAGGCCCCTTCCCCTCCCGCCTTTTCGGCGATCTCTTTCCAGAATTGGACGACGATCGGATTCTTGCAATTCGCCAATTTCATATCGCGGAATTTCTTGTCGGACATGACACGCGATACGTCGAGCAATGTGCAACCGCTGTCAGGATCCTCGATGACGAGCATGGTCGCATTTCGAAAATACTGCTCGAACATAGGCCCCATGGATTCGGGCACGCCGCCGTATAGCTTTTGGAATATAGAGAACAATTCGTTGACCACAAATGTCTTCTGCTCCGGATATGCGCGGTTATATTCGAGCATGTTGAGAGCCATCGGCCGGTCCGTCTGGCTGGGATCGAAATAGATGACATCATCGAAGCGCTCCTTTGGAATATGGCTCAGAATATCCATGACATCCGATCCATGCGGATCGATAAAGCAGACGCCATCGCCATTCTTGATGTCCTGAATGATCATATTGCGAAGCATCGTGGACTTTCCGGTTCCTGTCTGACCTATGACATAGAAATGGCGCAACCGGTCCTCGGGGGTGGCATAGATCCGAGTCTTCATATTGCGATGATTGTTCGTGCCCAAATACAGGCCATGGTCGGAGAGGCCCATTGGCGCGGGAGCCGTATTCGCCTTGCTTTGCTTTAGCTGTGGCTGTGCCGTTATGCTGTCCCCAGGGAAATGCATGATGGTATTGAGCTCTCGGATCGACATGGGCAAGCAGGTTTGCTCATCGAATATCCTGTAGGTGAACTTGTGAAGAGCGCCTTGGATGTTTCCGACATCCTTTGCCCTATTGAACCGCATGCCATTCCCCAAGGCATTCTCGAATTGGCCGAACGATGATTCGAGTTCGGAGAGGATGCTTTCCGCCCGCTCGCGATTTGGCGCGGATGCGACAATCCTGATATTCGTCTCGACGATCGGGCTCTGGATTTTGGCCGTTATCTGTTCAACCGCGATCTGATCGATCACTTTCGGCTTGTCTTCCTTGCTTTCTTTTTTTCCAAAAGGGCTGAGTTCCTTGGCCGCCTCCTTGCCTATCTCGCTCATCGCCTTGCCAAACTTGCCAAACAACGTATGGCGTATGTCGATAGCATCCTTTACCTTGGTACCCTTCTGGATCTCATCGAGAGCGCCTTTGAATTCCTTTGCATAATAATCGCGTCCATGTGCGCTCTTTGGGTTGAGAATGACCTGAATGGCAGCCCCTTCACCATCGCGCCTGATCTGCGAGAACGCATTCAATATGACATTCAGCGGATCAAAATCGAATTCCGCATAATTCTTGATCGGATAGATGGCATTGCGCGAATACTCTGCGACCGAGACAAGAGACACGCCGTCCGGATTGTATACGTTGTAATCGTCTTTCTTCTCGATGAGTTTCGCATCTGGATAAATTCCGAGAAACTGCTTTTCAAACAAGGACTTCGCGGCATCCGCTACCGATACGTAAAATACAAATTCCTCGCTTCCTTCGGATACGGCGAGCTCGATCGCGAACTGATCATCGACAGAAATCATGCCGCCATAAAACTGCTCCATCGACGAAATGATCTCCTTCAGCATGCGCTTTGGACCATCCTTGCTTTCATCCGCTTCGGGTAGCGACACTTCGTAGAGAGTCTTTTTGAGGGCTTTGGCATCAGGAGATGATTCCTTGCCCGTATATCCAGGAGTCTGAAGACCTGCCTTCACGTATTGTATGAGGAAACGATGAAAATCATCCTCGAGATGAGGATTATTCATATTTCGTACCGTCTGGATCGTATTCAAAATGCCCTCGGTGTACATGCGAGCAATCAAAGGCTCGATATCCCGATCGTGATTTTCAGGCGAGAGTTCCAAGGTTATCTCGCTTGCGACTTCCGCTGACCGAGAAGCAGGGACGGCAAACTGCTCATGCAGAACGCGAGATGCGTCCTGATTCGTATAATGCCTTATTTCTTCCGAGATCGCCCGTTCCCTGTCGAGGTCGCGCATCCCTTCACCGGACGAGGCCGATTCTACATGACTGGCAGCGATACGTGCCTCTTTTTCGACAATGACCTTTCGTAAATATGCCAACTCCTCTTCCGCATTGCGAAATTTTTTTCCTTCATATGAATGAGAAGGCGATATCCCGTATTCCATTGTCGAATATTTTACCATACATTATGGCAAAGAATGTCTCGAAATACGGATTCGGACATATGCGTATGAAAAAAATTTAAAAAAATCGTCTACTCTTGCGACTCTTGGCCCTTTTCGCGGCTCGTTTGGCAATTTTTATATCTTTGTCAGAATTTCAGCGCCATCTTTTGTGATGACAACAGTATGCTCGAAATGCACGCTCCTTCCTCCGTCAGCCGTTGTAATCGTATAGCCATCATCTTCCAGGACTATGCCTGATCCTTTTTCATTGATAATCGGCTCTATGGCGATCACGAGGCCTTCTTCAAGAACGACGCCCTGATTTGGCCGTCCGAAATTCGGCACGAACGGATCTTCGTGCACTTTATGCCCTACTCCGTGTCCGCCCAAGCCATCCGCAAAGTTGAATCCGTATTTTTTATGATGCCATTCGAGTGCCTTTTCGATTGCCGCCCCGATATCTCCCGTCTTCTTGCCTGCCTCCGCCGCGAAAATCCCCGCCTCCAAGCACTTCGCGCCGGCCTCTAACAAAGCTCGGCCTTTCATATCAAGCTTCTCTATATCGCCCGCGCAGATCGTGATTGCGGCATCGGTAATCAGGCCCTTATAGGTAAGGCCCATATCCAGCGTGACGATGTCGCCCTCATTGATGAGGTACGGATGTTCATGAGGTATGCCATGAACGACACCGTTATTGACCGTCAGGCACAAGGCTGCCGGAAAAGGCCTTTCGGCACCCTTTGGCGTATAGTTTCGAAAAGCAGGCTTGCCCTCATGTTCCGCGCACAGTTCCCTTGCCCGCATCTCCAGATCAGCAGAAGAAACCCCTGGGCGCACCATGGATTCGAGTTCCTTCAGGATGAGTGCCAGGCGGCGTCCCCCTTCCCTGAGAATGGCAATCTCCGCTTTTGTTTTGAGGCTTATCATGACAGGCCCTAACGATACACTATTTACCGTGCAGAATCAAAAGAGTGGAGGTCTGCCCACATGCGTCCTCTGTCCGCCAAAAACTACCGCTCAATGACGTCAGCGTTCCTATAGCATCTTCGGGATATTGAGAATGAGTCATATACCGTTTCAGGTTCAGCGATATTCCTAAGATCACAGCTCAGCGTATGAAGTCCGACATCAAGAGGGCTTGTGCCAGCGCCTGAAACAGAAACCGGTGCCAAGGCATTTGTCTTGATAGAGCATGCGGCTTCCACCTCATCGGTATCGCCATCATGAGTGACATTCCATGTCCCCCTGCACACCGAAGGAGGTATGACTATTGACGGGTTGATTGTAAACGTTTTTGTGGTAAATCTTGCATCTGCGTTTGGATCAGGCACGATACAGCTGAATCCTCCCGGCATCGAAACGGGAGAGGAAGTAGCGGTCGACGTAGACAATCCCAGGCTCGGAACTTCGGCATAGATGACATACCTCTTGCTGACCGAAGACGTGGCCGAATAATCCTTGAAAATTACCTGCGTGCCTCCATAGTACAGACCCCCAGCAGAAAGTGCCGTCCAAGGTCCATTCACATTCGTGGCGGAATATGCAGTATATTCGACGTTCGCAGCATCGTTGCCATTTGTAAGCGCCGAGATCTCGAGATACGAATTTTGACCAGCATCACATAGCGGATCAGTCGCGATAGATCCGAGCGTATCCAAGGAAGAAAGATCCATTCCCGGTCCCTTGACTGCATATGAAACGGCACTCGAAGTATCAGTCGAGTTAAAGCTAATCCAACCCATTACAGCGGGACCTCCCCATGCATACCCCTTGAATTCGCGATTTTCGAAACTGTATGTTATTGGATTTGTTTGATTGTGATCAAGCTGAATCCACCCATCCCACCCGCCAGAATCAGGTGAAGCTCCTGCCAATGCCCTTGCCCATCCTTTTACGGCCTTGTATCCCGTCATTGTGCTCGGAGAAACTCCGTCCACGTAAGCGCCACATGTCCCAGACGGACACCCGGTAGTCTCCTCGAACGAAATCCATCCGACAGAACTCGACCATGCATATCCCGATATCGTCCCGTCTGCAGGATCAATGTTCACGCCATATTCAACGGTTCCGCATGAATTGTCATTGGTGCAGTTAAACGATATCCACCCTACCGAATCCGCCCAGGCATATCCCGTGACATTTCCATGAACGACTTGTGCTTCGACGGGCTTTGGATCAAATGCGCGAAAAACATGAGCCAAGCCCGTAACCAAGACAATGGTCGCTACGATTGAGACGATGGTTTTGTTTTTGTTCATAGTGTATGTCGATACGATTGAGAAGGAATCGCGCTTGCACCTTGCCGCGAAGATCTATAAGAACTCGCTGAGGACCGGAACGGTGATGATCCTCTGACAAACCACGTCTTCAGCATACCGATTATTACTCGATCCGTTTGTTGATCCATTTGCTGGGAAAAATCTGAACTTTGATACAGCTGATGATCCTGGCTCATACTTGGTCACCTTGTTGTTTCCAGGACTTGAATATTGTCCGAATCCAGCAGACACGAAATTTGTATATCCTATGGACTGGCAGAAAGCCGTGAGCCCCTGAGTATCGATAGAGGTCCCATACAGACGAGAGTCATTACACTCGGCTGTTCCCCCAGCATCGCCGTATATCGATGGATATGTCGGAGTGAATACCGTATCAGGGCTTCCTGAAATCATGATCTTGTGCGGACAAGGCCTATGGATGAGCACGGTTTCCAGGGCCGCGGTTGTAGCTGCTGGCAAATCAACCGCATCGAGGGTTTTCCATCCTACCGTACCGGACGAATCCAAAGCTCCGAGTACCTTGCCTGTCGCAGGACTTCCCGTGGCGACCACCAAATTGATCACGCCAAGCGTATTGATGATGGCAGAGCCATTTACGTCCAGCTTGAGTCCGGCTGCTGGCGATGACTTCCCGATTGCGAGCGTTCCAGTATATGGTCCCGACGGGGTATTCAAGACCAATCCTCCGGTCTTTGTTTGTGCGGTTCCGCTCGTGTTGAGAGGAGCTGCGACGTTGCCATCCGGCGGCGGAACGGTCGGATTAGACCAGCTTTGGGCATTAAGGTTTGCAGTCACTCCTATGATCAGGCCGGCGATTATGAGAGAGAGCGCTTTCAGAACAGATTCTGTTTTATTTTTTTTCATACGATGTGATAAATATGTTAATTCGCCTTGGCAGCAGGTTCAGAAGGAAACCTCTTGTTGATAAGGTTCTCGAGATCCTTGCGATCCTTCGGATCGACATTCTGAGACATCGATTGGATTGTCTGTTCCAATTCGATGCGTGACCGGTCTTCAGGCGGCATCGCCGCAGGCTTCGCGTTGTGTGCCATTTTCATATATGCAAACACCAGAGCCCCGATGATGACGATGACGACTATCGCTATTTTTGCAATTTTCATACGTAAAAATTATATCACGGAATGCTCCTGATACTATCTGATTTGCAGATGTCGATGAGGTTTTTTGTATCGCTACCCCCCCCTATTTTATTCCGCAAGCCTCGACTGTATGCATGCCGCGACCTCCTCGATAGTCTGTTCACCGTTCACATGTATGAACCTGTAGCCGTTTGACTGTTCAAAGAATTTCACAGCGCGCATCACTTCGGTTTCAAACCAATCAAGACGCTTTGCGATCTCAGCCTCAGACTGGTCGTCAGCGCGGCCTTCCTTTGCGGCACGGCTCTTCAGCCTGGCCTTTGACCATTCTCTAGATACGTCCAGATAGATAACGACAGGGCGCAACCTGCCATAAAATGTCATGGCGGTATCGAGCACGAGAGCCTCTTCATAAGAGCGAGGAGTACCGTCAATTATCATATGTTCATTGCCAGTCAGCTGATCGAGCATGAGATGGGCCCAGTTCCATACGGCCAAGAAATCAGGCTGCCTTCCTCCCGTTTCCGATACCTGTCGAGCGAGCTTGCTGGTATACCCGTCACCCTTGATGAATTCCCTGAACCGAGCACCTGTTTCGAGGTGGAATATCGTCCGTCCGGGATCCTCATTCTTTAGAAACTTGTCCAATATCATCGCTTGCGTCCCCTTGCCGCATCCAGAGCGGCCGATGATGATAAATGTTTTTAGGTTCATATGCGATTATGATATCACAAAGATGTGTGCCGAGACGGAAACGTGATTACAAAGCAAGGTCGCGCGATACAAAACAAGGCGAAACGTCGCGATCGAATGAAAAGAAAAAGGCCCCAACGAATCGAAATCCGTCGGGGCCTTTGCGTCTTGATTGGTGTAGGCCTTCCGGCCTTGCCTGCTATTCCCGGAGCCTGAGCCGGAAATATACTGATCGGGCCGCCTGGAGCACCGGCGGGAGCGCAGTCTGATCCACGCGGACATAGGCAGTATAACCGACGTCGTCCGCATGAGGCTGAAACTGGCTGAGGACAGGATTGATTTCCTGCCAGCTCGCCAAATCCGATGACACCTCAACCACAGTCGCCTGCGGAAGCAGGTCGGCCGAGGCATGGAAACCCTGCGCATCCTTGCGCATGCTGTCGAAGTTTCCAAACCGGAACCGCGGAGGATATGCCTTGCCCGTTGCCGGAGGCACGGGAGGAAGCGATCCAGACAGGTCCATCAGGTCGAGGTTTTGACCCGGAATGCCATACGCACCCGGTTCGCCATGATCTGGCCAGTAGAAGTTGAGAAGGCAGGACCGATCTCCGGTCCGTCTGGCCACTCCGTACATTCGTAAGCCTCCGATGAGGACTTCGAAACGCACAGCGACCGTCTTCCCTGCTTCTGTCTGGTTCTGAACATTTTCAACCGGATGCCCTATCATTCCGACCTGATCTGTCTCCTCATCCGCATACGGAACCAGGATGCGAGGCACCATGGAATCCGCAGTCATGTCGATTTCCGCCTGCATCATGCCGGCTGCCGCCGAGCCTGCTTGCGGAAACACTACCCGATACGTCTTGTTTGGACGCGTCGGCGTGATGTGCAGCATGCCACCTTCAGAGACGACCTGGCCGGAGAATCCGGTAGCGTCAGGAGCGGAGAGCGCCGTGATGTCTTCCCATACCTTGGGAGAAACCGACGGAAGTCGCGAGCGAACGGGAGGCCGGATATCAGCAATTATAGATTCCGACGGTGTCGTCACGAACTTCTCGAGCCCCCATGTTTGGGCCACGGAGAATGCATTCGCGCCCTCGACCGCCCAGTTGATTTGGACGATCTTGAACTGCACGATGCCCTCCCTCTGATACATGACGCTCGACGGATCGTCGAGTGGCAGCTGCGCCGTCACCGTGACGGTGCCAGTGCTGCCATTTGTTATCCTCGTGGAGCTCGGTACTACGGTCACCGCTGAGGTGTCACAAAGGACGGAGTCCCTGCCCATCGTCGCGATGACGATGACGTCCTTGGTGACAGGTTTGAGGATGTCACCGCCTGCCACCGTCGCGCGAAGCCTAAACGTCGCATCAATCCTCGTCCCGAAGGGCGTGGATGTCCTTGACGTTGTCGGCAATGTGACCAGCGTCCAATTCGCGACTACTGGATAGAACCGATGTTCCGGTCCGATCCATGGCGTGGACGGAATGCATACGGCCTGGTTGCCCAACGCCGTAACGTATTCCACCGACAGGACCCGGATCCGACAGAAGTCCCCGTTCGGATTGTTTCCGAGGGACGCCGGATCAAATTCCGCCTTGATCACATAGGTCCTCGGGAGGTCATCCGCGATGGCACCATAGTTTCCAAGGGTGAATTCGGCCGTGCCGTCGGGCGCGAGGGCTTGCCGGTTGGCCTCGATGACGCCGGATTGGGTCTGAGGTCCAATGAAGACCGAGGTCGGGCGCGTTGCCGCGTCCAAGACCTTGATCTTTACTTTTTTGGCAACACTCGGTCCGCCAACAGAGTGCAGGCTGATCGCCTCGAGCGATACGTTCATGAGCGCCGCAGCGCTCGTCCGGTAGTTTGTCGACACCAGAGGTGTCAACGAGGTCGGACGCTCGAGGGACAGCGTGCTGTCTGCCCGAGCGGCCGAACGAGTGGCGAAGAGGAGCACCGCAACGAATGCGAGCACCCTCCGAATCATATGTGTTTTCATGGTTCTGAATGGCCGCCTTTCTAGGAGCGGCATTGGGTTTGGTTTTGGTTCCTGTTTTGGATATGGCAATCCGGCCGATGAGGCCGTTTTGCCGTGGTTTGGGTCGAAAGGGAAAAACCGGAGAAAACGAATGTCTACACCAATTCAATTGGCAAAGAACATGTGGGGTCTTCCGGATGTACGGCTCAACTGTATAACATATATTACGGACAGTCAACCATACTGCGCACGGTCCGCTCCTCCGAGTTATGCATCCCCAAGCATGCTGCTCGCAAAATCAGCCCGCATTGAAAAAACCTCCGTATGGAGAGTTTTTTTCAAGAAACTAACCAAGGTGCCGAATACTATGACGCCTTCTAGTATTCTCGCATTGCCAGCTGGCCTTCGAACTTTTTCACCATCTCAAGCACTACGGAGACGACGATGAGGAGAGACGTTCCGCCCAAGGTGATATTTTGGATACCAGTTCCTGCCTGTACGATGACTGGCAGCACGGCGATGATACCCAGGAAGAGAGCTCCTACGAGAGTGATTCGCGTAACGACTTTGCCAAGATACGTCGTCGTAGACTCACCTGGTCGAACTCCTGGAATGAACGCTCCTGACTTCTGAAGATTTTCAGATATCGCATGAGGATCGAACGTAACCGCCGTATAGAAGAACGTGAAGAGGAATACGAGTATGAAGTAGAAAATGCCGTAGAATAGCTGATTCGCGAGGATGTCATTTACAAATGACGCAGCCGAAGCGACCCACGGCCACTGCGTATACGTAAGCACGCTGAGAAGCATTCGAGGGAATACAAGAAGAGACAATGCAAAGATGATTGGCATCACGCCAGACTGATTGAGTCGAAGCGGCAGGTACGAAGAAGATCCTCCATACATCTTATTGCCTCGCATCTGCTTGGCATACGTGACCGGAATCGATCGCTCCGCTTCGGTAATGTATACGACGAAATAGATTGTCAGTGCGCCGACCAGGAGGAATAGCAGATATGTCGTGATCATTGAAGGGTCATAGTTCAGGCGCAATGCGGCAAGGGCGCTCGGGATCTGAGAGACGATACCTGCGAAGATGATCATGGAAACACCATTGCCTATGCCAAACTCCGTCATCACCTCTCCCAGCCACATGAGAAGCATTGATCCTGCGACGATGACAAAGAGGGTTACGAGCATGTCAAAGCGAGAAAGCACGGAAATAACCCCTTCTTTCTGCAATAGGATGATAAAGCTGAATCCCTGTATGAATGCGAGAGGTATTGTCAGCAATCGAGAGTACTGGGCAATTTTCTTGCGGCCATATTCCCCTTCCTCCGTTGCCATGGATTTCAATTTCGAAGAAAGAACCGTCGCCAACTGCATTATGATTGAGCCTGTGATATACGGCCCAACTCCGAGCATCACTATGGAGAGCACGGAAAGGCCTCCTCCGGCAAAGATATTCAAAAACCCGAGGAACTCGCTATTTCCCAGATACTGGACTAGGGCGGCCTGGTTTACTCCGGGAACCGGAATCGCGGACAGTACGCGAAATATCGCAATGATGCCGAGTGCCATCAATATCCGATTTCGCAATGAGGAGTCCCCGATGATCGCCTTTAGCTTTGTGAAAAATGTATTCATGGTTTTCTATGTTTTGCTGTCCTAGCTATTATATAGTATGAGCCCTCTTGACGCATTGCGACGTCCCCGCAGATCTACACAGCCTTTACTTGATGCTTCCTCCCGCCTTCTCGATTTTTTCCTTTGCAGATGCAGAAACCGTGCAATCGACGAATGTTAGCTTTGCGGAAATGTCGCCATTTCCAAGTATTTTCACAGCAGGAACTCGTCCCTTGTACGATGAGATTATGCCCTTCTCGATGAGGGTTGATGGAGTGACTTTGTCACCCGAAGCAAACGCTCCGAGAGACGAGAGATTGATAGCGAGTGGCTTTTCGACGAAGGACTTGAACGTGCTCTTTCCTCGTCCTCGGAGCTTTGGCAACCTCTTGATCATGTCTCGAATCTCAGGTCGGATCTTGTGTCCCGCTCGAGCCTTCTGGCCCTTTGTGCCTCGTCCAGATGTCTTTCCACGCTTTCCACCACGTCCGACTTGCGCAGACTTCATTCGCTTTGTTCTTGGTTTTAGTTCGTGTATTTGCATATGTATATGGTTAAAAGGGTGTAAATGCGATTATGCCTGCTTCGCGTCAGATGCTCGAACTCGAGGCTTCTTGACCATTGAAAGGGCAAGAACGGCAGCCTGAGCATTGTTAAGCTTGTTCTTTGTTCCTGATCGAAGCTTGGCAACGATGTCTTTGACACCTGCAAGTTCGATAACGTCTCGTACTGCGCTTCCTGCAGCGATTCCTTTTCCAGGCGCAGGGCTCATTTCGACTCGAGCGCTCGAATACTTTGCCTTGACGTCATGAGCGATGCTTCCAGTCTTTGTAAGATTGAGAGTGATGAGGTTCTTTCGGGCATTTCTAAATGCCTTCTCGACTGCAAGAGCGGTGTCACCTCCCTTTCCAGTACCCACTCCAATGCGTCCCTTTCGGTCGCCGGCAACAAGAGATACCGCAAAGCTGAATCGGCGGCCACCAGATGAGACTCGCGTTACTCGCCTTATGTCGATAATCTTCTGGTCGAATTCAGGCTTGGCTCTCATTTCGCGTCGAGGACCACCTCGGCCTCCTCCTCGCGGACCTCCACGGCTATCTCCGCCTCGTCCTCGTCCACCAAAACCTCCCTGACCGCCTGATCGAGGAGCATATGCAGGTCGTCCAGCCGGAGCAATCGCAGCCGGTGCAGATTCAATCGGGGCAGCAACCTCGGTGTCTGCAACTGTGTCAGCAGAAACCGCTTCGGTTCCTTCGATTATTTCTTCTGGTAGAGTTGTTTCAGTATCGTTCATATAAATGATGTATTAAAATTCCAATCCGCCTTCCTTCGCGCCATCTGCTAATGCCTTGACTCGTCCTGTGAAGATGAATCCTCCTCGATCGAATACGACCTTGGTGATGTTTTTCGCCTGGGCAAGCTTTGCAACCTCTATTCCGACAGCCCGTGCCAACTCCGTCTTTGTAGCAGACTTTGCTCCTCGGCCCTTTCCTTTTGCCTGAGCAGTCGATGCTGAAACGAGAGTCATGCCCTTTGTATCGTCAATGATCTGGGCATACATCTCGGCATTCGACTTGTAGATAGAAAGTCGCGGTCGAGAATCAGTACCCGATACTTTTGATCGGATCCTCTGCTGGCGTCGCTTTCTTGGTGTTAGGTGGATTGTTCGTTTCATATAATTTTTTGATTTCTTTCTCTGTCTTATGGTGATTTTGCCTTTAGCAAAGATTACGCAGACTTCTTGCCCTGCTTTCGCTTGATAACCTCTCCTTCATATCGGAATCCCTTGCCTTTGTACGGTTCAGGCTTCTTGAGAGAGCGCACCTTTGCAGCGAACTGGGAAACCGTCTCCTTGTTGAATCCTGAGATCGTAAGGACACCCTTTTCAGAAACCACAGTCACGCCCTCAGGAATCGGTTCTACTACAGGATGAGAAAATCCGAGTGCCATATTGAGATTTGTTCCCGCAACATCGGCCTTGTAGCCAATACCTTCGAGGATGAGCTTCTGGACGAATCCTTCGCTTACGCCCTTTAGCATGTTCTGGATATGCGATGCATATGTTCCCCATAGAGCGCGAGTTGCGCCATCTTTCTTGTGAGGAGACAATGTGATCGTATCGCCTTCTTTCTTTATCTCGACAACAGTCCTGAAAGATCGCTTGATTTCGCCCTTCTTTCCCTTGACAGTAACAAGACCCTCAGTGATCGTGACTTCTGTTCCGGCTGGTATTTGGAGGATTTGTTTCCCTACTCGTGACATGGTATTTGTATTAAAAGTTTAGTTGATCTCTTCTGGGGCTTCAATGCTTACCAGATCTTGAATAAAGCCTCTCCTCCGACCTTTTCTTTGCGAGCATCCCTGTCAACAAGGATGCCTTTTGGAGTGGTGAGAACAAGCGCTCCGAATCCGTTTCGAACAGCATTGGCCTCATCTGCCTTTACATACATCCTTCTTGAATACTTCGATACCTGCTGTACGCCCTCGATCTTTGGCCTTCCGTCCACGTAGACAAGGTCGACATCGATAGACTTCATGACCTTCTTGCTGCCCTTTTTTGACACAGATCCTACGAATCCAGCCTTGTGCAGAGCTTCAAGGATTGATTCTGTCATTTTCGAATAAGGAAAAGCGGCTGATGCTTTGCCAGCATTGTTTGCATTCTTAAGACCTATGATGAGTTGTGCGATTGTGTCTACCATGATGATTTTCTAATACCTGGAATTCGTCCTTCGTTTGCTAATTCTCGGAAACAGATTCGGCACATGTCAAAATCTCGCATATAGCCTCGCTTTCGCCCACATCGAAAGCATCGCCTTACGACGCGGCTCTTGAATTTAGGTTTCTTTAGCGATCTTACGTATGTGGATGTTTTTGCCATGTGTTTTGTTTGTATTTCGGTCTGTTGTCCTCTGTTTCCGTAAAAAAATAGCTCGGACTGAGCTTTGAGCATGGTATCAATTCCGATGCTCAAAGTCAATGAGGTATTTTCTCCAGATCTCTTCTTTCGAATCCGTACGGATGGCTCAAAATAAGGGATCTGGAGAAAATACGGTACTGATGCGGATTTGAGGCATTCGGCCTCTCTCCCGCCTTACTTGTTCTCCGGCTTCTTGAAAGGAAACCCAAGATACGTCAACAAAGCGAGCGTTTCCGGCTTTGACTTTGCAGAAGTGACCAAAGTCACCGCAAAACCGAATACGTCCTTGATTTCCTCATCTGCTGTCTCAGGGAAAACAGTATGCTCCTTGATTCCAAGGGTATAATTTCCCATCTGATCAACGGACTTAGTATCAATTCCTCGGAAGTCTCTCGTTCGAGGAAGGGCGATATTGACCAATTTCTCCAAGAAGCTCCACATTCGAGGACCTCGAAGGGTCACCTGCCATCCTACGGCATCACCCTGTCGAACCTTGAAGGAAGCGATAGACTTCTTCGCGCTCTTAACGGTTGCCTTCTGGCCGGCAATCTTTGACAATCGGTCTCCGATCAAATCGCGCTTCTTAGGATCCTTGATTGATCCAGTCGTAGAGGAAAGAGACACCTTGATGATCTTCGGTGCCTGCATCTTGTTCTTATAGCCGAACTGAGACTTCATCTCCTCGTAGGCCGCTGCAGTCTTTTCTTTTATTGTTGAGTGTTTCATGGTCATTTTCTTATGTTATCGCTGAAGGCGCAATCTATGCCTTTGCGACATTCGATACGTGAATCGGAGCGGCCATATCGACTACCTGGCCTTTTGCACCCTGCTTTCTTGCTCTCTGATGCCTCTTCTTGAGGTTGAGACCCTCGATCAATACCATATTGTCCTTGGGGAAAGAGCGAACGACTTTGCCAGTCTTTCCTTTGTCCTTGCCGATAAGCACTTTTACATTGTCTCCTTTCTTGATGTTCATGGTGATAAATTTAAATCAGATTTGTAAAAGGCTATACGATTTCTGGAGCCAAGGAAGCGATCTTCTGATAGCCGAGCTCTGCAATCTCTCGCGGAATAGGACCGAAGATTCGACCTGCGATCGGCTCATTCTTTGTCTTGTCTAGGATGACGACAGCGTTCTCATCGAATCGAACATATGATCCGTCCTTTCGGCGAAATGCTTTTCGCTGCCTTACGACGACGCCTCGGAGGACATCCTTCTTCTTTACGCTCTTGCGAGGTTCAGCTTTCTGTACGGATACGATAACCGTATCTCCGATTTCTGCATATCGCTTGCCTGCCGCTCCAAGGACCTTGAAAACTCGGACGATTTTTGCGCCTGTATTATCTGCTACTGAAACTACTGATCGTGGTTGTATCATATGTGTATTATTAGCCGATAACTATGAAGCGCTTGTCCTTCGACATAGGACGGCATTCCTGGATTGATACCAAATCTCCGATCTTCTTGGTATTTCCCTCGTCATGAGCCTTGTATCGCTCAGTCTTAGTCACATACTTTTCGTATTTTGGAACCTTGACATATCGCTTAACGAGAACGACGACCGTATTCGTCATTCGGTCTGAGACCACCTCTCCCTTGAGGATTCGCTTTCTTGATTTTGTTGTTTCTGTTGAGTTCATATAATTTGTATATTACGAAAATGATTATGCGGCCTTGGCGACTTCAGCACCTTTCGCATTCTTTGCTTCTGCCCTGCTGATTACGGAAACAGCAGTCAAGATTCGAGCGATATCTTTCTTGATGACCCGTCCCTCCTTGACGTTTCGGGACTTAGAACCGGCATTGCCGAATCGAAAACCCTGAAGAGCCTCTTTCTTCTCAGTGAGCATCTTTACCAGGTCTTTGATTGATTTGTTGTTTAGGTCTTTCATGGTGTCGATTTTAGTTTTGATCCTTTCTCTCTGTTTTATGCCGCTTCTCGCTCTGCTCGGCTGATAATCTTGCATCTCATAGGGAGCTTGGTGCTAGCCTTTCGCAGACCTTCTCGAGAAGCAACCTCAGTCGCACCTTCTACCTCGAAAAGCATTCGCCCTGGCAATACGTCAAAGCAGAATCCCTTTGGATCACCCTTACCCTTACCCATGGGAGTTTCAGCACCCTTCTGAGTGACAGGTCGGTCCGGGAAGATTCGAATCCAGATTCGGCCAGTCTTGCCGATAGTTCGAGATATTACCTTTCGAGCAGATTCGATCTGGTTTGAAGTCATTCGAGACTGGCCAAGAGCCTTGAGTCCAAAAGACCCGAAATTCAGTTCGGTTCCTCGCGTCTCAACACCTCGTCGTGCTGGGTGCTTTCGATCGCTCTGCCATTTTCGATGCTTTACTTTCTTTGGGAATAACATGGTAGTAGGGTTAAATAATGACTAGATATTATTTGTTGAAGATCTGACCCTTGTAAATCCAGACCTTGATTCCGATATTTCCATATGGAAGATGCGCCTCATATCGAACGAAATCGATATCTGATCGGAATGTCTGAAGAGGGATCTGACCCTTCTTGATCTCTTCGGTTCGTGCCATTTCGGCTCCTCCCAATCGGCCTCCCAAATAGATTCGAAGACCCAAAACGTCTCGGCTGGCCATAACCTTGTCGACCATCTGCTTCATGACTCGTCGGAATGGCATTCGCTTTTCAAGTCCTTCAGCAATCATCTGAGCCACGATAGAGGCATTTGATTCTGGAGACTTAATTTCCTCGATCTCAAGCTTGAAATCAACCTTCATATCAGCGTCAATCTTCTTCATGAAATCCACGATTTCGCTCTTTAGCTTTAGCGCCCCCTCACCATTTCGTCCAATGATGATGCCTGGTCGTGAAGTCTTGATGATGATACGAAGAGTGTTTTCGCCTCGCTCAATTTCGATGTCTGCCACGTACTGCCCTCGCATTTTCTTCTCAAGCCACTCTCGCACGAGAACGTCGCACTTGAGGTTCTTTCGGTATCGGCCATGCATTGAGAACCATCGGGACTTCCATCCTCGAATGATTCCAATTCTATGCGCATAAGGGTGAACTACGTGTGACATGGTGGTTATGTATTATTTGGTTTTAGCTTTCTTTGCCTTGGGAGCTGGCTCGGGAGCAACTATCGCAGTCGCTTTCTTTGCAGCCTTGGCAGCCTTTTGAGCGGCCTTTCCCTTGAGAGGCTTCTCTCCGAGGGTAAGGATGACATTGCTTGATCGCTTTAGGATCTGAGCGGCATTGCCACGTGCACGCGGCATGAATCGCTTGAGTACGATTCCCTTGTCAACGCGCATCTCAACCACATAGAGGCTCTCAGGGTTCTCTACCCCGTTGTTTCGTGCATTGGCAACGGCGCTCAAGAGCAGCTTTTCCATAGGAGAGCTTGCTCGCTTAACCGCAAATCGAAGAGACGTCAAAGCGTCGCTTACTTTTTTGCCCCGGATAAGACCTGCGATGAGTCCGACTTTGCGAGGAGATTGTCTATAGTTGGTTAGAATTGCTTTCATGGCTTTGGTGATTGTTTGGGGTTTTTCTCGATTTTTTTATAATTTTTTCTGACGAAAAAATTATTTCTTTGTCTCTGCGGTTGCCTTAGCGGACTTTGCAGCATCGATCTCGGCCTGCTTCTTAGCAATGTCGAGCTCCTTCTGCATCTTTCCTCCGTGTCGGATGAACTTTCGCGTAGGCGAGAATTCCCCCAGTCGGTGACCTACCATTTCCTCAGTAACAAGCACGTCTACGTGAACTCGGCCATTGTATACGCCAAAGGTAAAACCGACCATCTCCGGAGAGATATGGCAAGCTCGGTACCAGGTCTTGATGACGCCAGTCTCCATAGGCTTCTTGCCTTCGATTTTCTTTAGCAATCTTTCGATTACCAATGGGCCTTTTTTGAGTGATCGTGACATGTTTTATGCGAAAAATAATAGCCCAAACTGAGCTAGTGCACGTTATAGTAGCAAAAAACAAAGTTATGTCAAATATAAGGCCCGATGGGTTTTTGGGTGGTTTTGGTCAAATAAATGAAAAGATCAATTATGTAGAATCTGGCTTTAAATAAGATTATTTATGAATAAAGTGCCAAAAAAGTCTATATTGTAAAAATAAGGCTAACATAAAGACTTTTTTGACTATTTGACGATAATCTTACAATTTTTACGTGTAATAGAATTTGTGTCAATTCTTAATCGAGTATTATATTAGGCATATTTGTAGCCATATTTTAGAAAACTAAACAAAAAAAGACGCCCAGCATTGCGCTTGGCGTCTTTTCATATTCCCTCTCCGAGTCCCCTCCGGTACGCATCAGCAGATACGTTCCGAAAGGGGCGCCGAGAGAGAATCTGGTGAGATTCCCTTCTGCGAGCAGGGGCGCTTACGCGCCCTTGCCTTTCCCGCATGTTACTTTCGCTTTCCGACCTTTCGGCGGGTAACGATGAACTTGTTGGAATATTTCTTTGCTCGTCGTGACTTCTGTCCCTTTCCAGTTGGCTTTCCATAGATAGAGATAGCTCGTCGTCGTCCTCGTCCCTGGCGGCCTTCACCTCCTCCATGTGGATGATCCACAGGGTTCATGGCAGTACCTCGGACCGTTGGTCGGATTCCCTTCCATCGGCTTCGTCCGGCCTTACCAAAGTTCTGGAGGCGGTTCTCATCGTTGGACACTGATCCTACCGAAGCCCATGCAGTATCGATGATCTTGCGGATTTCGGTAGAAGGCATCTTGATCTGAGTATAGCCATTGTCCTGAGCGATGACCTCGGCGAATGATCCCGCAGCTCGTACGAGCTTGGCACCACCCTCCGGTCGGACCTCGATATTGTAGACAAAGGTTCCTACGGGAACGTTTCGGAGCGGCAATCGGTTTCCTGGCTTCACCTCCGCCTTTTCAGCGGCAATGATCTTGTCTCCGACTCGAACTGCCTGAGGGAGAAGCGTATATCGCTTCTCGCCATCGGCATAGTTGAGCAAGGCAATGAATCCAGTTCGGTTCGGATCGTACTCGATAGTAGCGACAGTCGCTGGAATTTCCCGCTTATCGAACTTGAAGTCGATATCTCGGAAAGCTCGCTTATGTCCCGTACCCTTATGTCGAGTGGTGATTCGTCCCGTATTGTTTCGTCCGGTTCCTCGGCTGAAACCATTTGTCAGAGGCTTGTACGGCTCGTTCGTCGTGATGTGATCGCGATACGATACGACCGTAATATGCCTTCGTGACGCTGTCGTTGGTTTAAATCTTTTCATAGTATATTTTTTATAATTTGATTAAATTTAAACTAAATCGATCTTGTCACCCTTTTTGAGGAAGATGATCGCTTTCTTGACAGCCTGCTTGGTTCCGACCTTTCCCCGTATGAAGACCTTCTTCGCCGGAGTTCGCACAATGTTGACCTTTGCGGGCACAACCTTGTACATCTGCTCGATCGCTTTCGCGATTGATGCCTTATTCGAGTCCTGCGTTACTTCGAATATGTATGCGCCTTTTTCAGCGCCGACAGTCGCCTTCTCCGTGATTCGAGGCTTCTTGATGACGCCCGTTGAATGCTTGATTGAGATAGTTTTCATATGCGTATGTATTTCAATTAAGCCTTGGCGCCACTAACTCGAGACCCGAGAGTGACAAGTGATGCCTCTGGAGAAGCGATCACTATATACTTGTAATGCATGAGCGAAAGCGGATTGAGATTTCGCACTTCGGATACTTCCATGTTTCCGAAATTGCTGAATCCTCGCTTTACGTTTTCGCTGACTTCAGGAAGGGCGATGAGCGCCGTATTGTTTCGCTTCGTAGCGAGTGCCTCGAATCCTGAGACCGTAGATACGCGGCTGATGACAGCGTGCGCATGCTTTGTCTTGGGTTCTGACAACTCGATATTCTTTACGAACAAGACTTCTCCATCCTTGAATTTCTTCGAGAGAATGGTGAAGAGCGCCTTCGTCTTCATCTTCTTGTTTACCTTTCGGTCAAAGCTCTTGTCATTTCGAGGACCATGAGCGACGCCTCCTCCAACCCAAATCGGAGATCGTCTTGAGCCGTGTCGTGCGCGCCCTGTTCCCTTCTGCTGCCAAGGCTTCTTTCCCGTTCCGGAAACTTCGCCTCGGTTCTTAGTGTGAGCAATCGGCTGCCGCGCGTCCGTCATCATCGATGTGATGACCTGATGAACGAGATCGGCATTCCATGAAAGGCCGAATACTGATCCAGGCAATGTTACCTTTCCAGCAGACTTGCCATCCATGTCAAATACCGGAGCCTCGATGTCCGAAGGAGCGGCTTTCGGAGCCCTTTCAGACGCTGCCTTTGGGGCAGTCGAACGCTTTCCGGGAGACGCCTTCTTTGTGATCTTTTTTGTTTTAGCCATGGTATTTGTTTAGCCTCTTACTTCCACTAATGTGCCCCTTCGACCAGGAATGGCACCTCGGATATAGATTTCATTTGCCTCATTGTCTACCGAAACGACAGTGAGATTCTTTACAGTTATGCGGTCTCCGCCCATTCGTCCTCCCATTCTCGTTCCCTTGAAGACGCGCTGGTATCCGCCGGCTCCGATGGAACCCGGCTCTCGCTCAGAATGCTTCTGACCGTGAGATCGAGGACCTCCATGGAAGCCATGTCGCTTTACCACGCCCTGGAATCCCTTGCCTTTCGATATTGCCGATACTTCGACGATATCTCCGGCCTCAAAGGCATTAGGAAGCGCAGAGCCCACTGCGAGCTCGCCCTCCAATCCCTTGACTTCCTTGAGCGTTGCAAAGAGACCATCTTTCATATGGACCTTTTGTGCCTTGTTGATTCGCTTCGCGCTTTTCTTGCCGTATCCGACTTGAACTGCGGCGTAGCCATCAGTGGCTTCGGTTTTTACTTGCGTGACCGTTACCGGAGACGTTTTCAAGACCGTGACTGGGTGAACTCTACCCTCTTCGTCAAAGAGCTGGGTCATATTCAACTTCGTCCCTAGAATAAATTTCTTCATAGCAGAGTTTTGTTAAGTCAGAAGAATTGCAATGTGAAGCGGATTGCTCCCACTCGACGCCTCCATATTGCATCTATAGACCGGCCGAATGCCTTTTGATAAAGGCAAGCGACCGTGTCTACTACATCATCTTTACGTCAATGTTTACTCCAGACGGAAGAGAGAGGTTCGTAAGAGCCTCAACCAGCTTCGCATTAGGATTGATAATGTCTATAAGTCGCTTGTGCACGCGCATCTCGAACTGTTCTCGCGCATTTTTGAATACGAAAGACGATCGGTTTACCGTGTACTTCTTGATTTCGGTAGGCAGAGGGATCGGACCCACTACGACAGCATCGTATCGAAGAGCAGTATCCATGATCTGTTTGATCGATGCATCGATGATCTTTGATTCATATGCCCGTACTCGAATTCGCAGCTTTGACGCGACTTCTTCTTTTCCGACTGGTTTCTTTTTTGTGCCTTCTTTTACAGCCATAATGGCGAAAGATTAGTCGAGCATCTCTAGAATCTTGCGATTCAAGGAATGCTCAATGAATTAGTAACGGTGCTTATGCTACGATCTTCGTAACTACACCAGCGCCTACAGTCTTGCCTCCTTCTCGGATCGCCAATCGCTGCTTGTCTTCAAGCGCAATAGGTGCAACGAGCTTCACTTTGAATGTGACCGTATCACCAGGCATAACCATTTCTACGCCTTCCTTAAGAGTTACTTCTCCTGTAACGTCCGTAGTTCGAACGTAGAACTGAGGCTTGTAACCTGTAAAGAATGGAGTGTGTCGACCGCCTTCCTCTTTCTTCAAGATATATACTTCCGCTTCGAACTCAGTGTGAGGCTTTACTGAACCTGGGACACAGAGAACCTGACCTCGTGTAAGGTCTTCTTTCTTTGCGCCTCGGAGGAGGATGCCGGCATTGTCTCCAGCCTGTCCTTCAGAAAGCTGCTTGTTGAACATTTCGATTCCAGTAACAGTAGTCTTCTGAGTATCCTTGAGACCTACGATCTCAATTTCCTGTCCAACCTTGATCTGTCCCTTTTCGATCTTTCCCGTAACCACAGTTCCTCGTCCTTCGATAGAGAAGATGTCCTCGATAGGCATAAGGAATGGCTTGTCGATTTCTCGAATAGGAAGCGGGATGTATGTGTCCAAAGCCTCAGCGAGCTCGAGGATTTTCTTAGACCATTCATCATCAACTCCAGAAGCTTCAAGAGCCTTGAGAGCTGAACCCTTGATAACAGGAGCGTTATCTCCGTCGAATCCGTTCTTCGTAAGAAGCTCTCGGATCTCGGCTTCGACAAGGTCAATCATGTCCTTATCGTCAACCATATCGCACTTGTTAAGGAATACGATGATTCGAGGAACTCCTACCTGCTTAGCCAAGAGAACGTGTTCTCGTGTCTGGGGCATAGCTCCGTCAGTTGCAGCCACTACGAGGATGGCGCCGTCCATCTGAGCGGCACCTGTAATCATGTTCTTGATGTAGTCCGCGTGACCTGGGGCATCAATGTGAGCGTAGTGTCGTGTCGCCGTAGCGTACTCTGAGTGAGAAAGCGAGATTGTGATTCCTCGGGCCTTTTCTTCAGGTGCCTTGTCGATGTCTCCTACAGCCTTGATAGTCGCCTCCATGCCGGCTCGGTTGAGAACGTTAAGAATTGCCGCGGTAAGAGTAGTCTTTCCGTGGTCTACGTGTCCAATCGTACCTACGTTTACATGGGGTTTTGAACGATCAAATGTTCCTGCCATATTGATTTTTTGTGATTAGTCGCCATGGGGCCATATTCGGCCTCAAAATAAGATAAAACCCTTATTTGTAGGCCTATTTTGCCAGTTAACTTAGCAAAAAGGGCTTTATGGTGAAATTTTGATAAATAAAAATTGTTTCCAGTGCTTCTTGGCTTATTTAACAAAAAAAGGCTATATATAAGGCTATTTTAGCTATAATACACGCTTTTCGATAAAGAAACCTGACAAACGCTTGCATGATGGGACGGGTAAGGTCTGCACAGTAAGGCGATGTCGACTATATTCAGTTGTAGGCGATTGGGCCATAGGTTGGATTATACGGCCTTGTTAGGCGGTGTACGTACCAACATTCACGAGCAATCGATTTTAACTTAGTATCGGCTTTTTGCATTGCTGCAATCAGCCGGATCTCTTCGATGTCTTGAAAACACCAAGAAGATTCGAAACAAAACGCATGACGCGTCGGGGAGATAGTACCATATATTAGACAAGAGTCAAAACTCTGCTATGCTTTTGACCAGTTTGATAGGCATAACCGACCCACCCTGTCCAGCCTGTAACCCGTACACAGAGCACATTCAACCCACCCATATACCCCACACCCCATGACTACGTCCGAAACAACACCCACCCCTCCCACGACCATGAAAGCAGCCGACCGCGCTCGATACATGGTCTATGGACCATTACACCCCTGGCAAACTGAAGCGAAGGCCCATATCCACTGGGTAGCCATCCGTTGTAGGAATCAAAGGACGTTGCGAGCGCTCATGGCATGCCTGCATGTCGCAAGCCTGTTTCTTGCCCCGAAGACAGCCCATGGCACGACCCTGTTCATCCCGGCCGAGGCCTGGACCGGATTCGGACAGGCCCTGATCGAAGAAACGCCAATCGTGTCCGAGATCGAAGTTGTCGAAGTGTGCCGCAAGGAGCATCTCAATCCTATATTCCTCGGCCGATTCGGCAAGCCTGGCCATAGCAGGCAACATGCCTGGTGTCAGGTGCGCTTGTCGGTCCCAAGCGGAACGCCGCACAATGCCTACTCGAGCGTATTCCTCATACGGAGCGTCGTCGAAGCAGAGATGCGAAAGGCACATGAAGACTTCGTTCGTACAAAAGAGCGGGCGAAAAAATAAATTGGACTGACAGCAGCAATATCAGCGAGATGGGTATCGCCCGCCACTCCACCTCTCCGCAAGAATAATACGATCGACTCGTATCGCACGACCCTGACATGCCCCATCTCCGGCATGTCAGGGTCGTTTTTCTTTACTACCCTTCGAATATGAGATACTGTTTCATCCGGAGTCGATATCATCGACCAGGCACATGCGCGGCCTATGCGCACACAACCCGAACATTGAAACACATGAGTTCTACCCCGTTAGACTGGTTTGAAATATACCAACGATACAACGCCATCTGGACCCACAGAGAAGGATTGCCTCACGCCCTGTTGAGCGGAGGCGAGCATTCAAGCGGTTTTTTCAACAGCGAACTCGTCATGGAAGATCCCGTGATTCTCGATGCCGCATGTCAACAACTGGTCGCATCGCTTGCAGATCAGAGCGTCAACCTTTGCAGTATCGATCGTGTGATCGGACCCGCAATGGGTGCGATCACGATGGCACACAGCCTTGCGCTTTGGATCAACAGGCTAAGACCCGGTGGTCCCGGCACACATGGCGAAACAACGCGGTGTCTTCGATCCTATGTGGAAAAAGAAAGCGACTGCAAAGACCCTCGCATGGCATTTAAAAAGACAAATGTGCACGAAGGAGAAATTGTACTGCTGACAGAGGACGTAATGACCCGCACGGTTGGAGGCACGGTAGGTCGCACCGCGGAGGCCGTTTTGCAAAAAGGAGGAGTGATCCTGCCCTTTGTAGCAGTCCTCGTAAACAGAACTGGGGCCAGTGAAATCGAGGGACGGAAGGTCATTTCGCTCATCGAACGTCACATGCCAAAATGGCACCCAGACCAGGAACTATGCCCTCTTTGCTCCCAGGGGTCAGAGGCGTTGAGACCAAAGGAGGTTGGAAACTGGCAACGATTGAACCCGAAAGGATAACCAATCGTGGCACACTCAATTTGCATCACAAACACAAAACCGAAAGGAGGTGAAATCATGATGCTGTATTATTGCAAAAGACGAGGAATCTACGTCAATCGAGACGATCCGGACAGGCACCTGTCTTCGAGAATGCGAGGGATCGCTCCATCACTCACGCTTGCCATCACTGCGCTTGCCGCTCGAATGGCGAGAGGAGAGGTCTGAGGATCCTTAAAACGCAAAGCGGCGCCCGGAAATCCGAGCGCCGCTTTTTTATTTTCTATACATTTTTCCTATTGAGACCTTGGGAAATCGCTGACTACGCAGTCACCTTCCTCGACTCGACGATGATCTTCTCGACGTTCGGTGGAACGACATCATAGTGATCGAATTCCATAGTCATCGATCCTCGTCCCTGAGTCATCGATCGGATATCAGTCGTATATCCGAACATTTCTGACAATGGAACCATGGCTCGGATGACTCGCAATCCCTGATTGCCTCGCTCCTCCATGCCTTCGATCTGTCCTCGCTTTCCAGAAAGTGATCCTGTGACGTCACCCATGAACTGCTCCGGCATGACGCATTCAACCTTCATGATAGGCTCGAGGATGACAGGGCGCGCGCGCTTTGCGGCAGCCTGAAATGCCTGAGAACCTGCGATCTTGTAGGCGATTTCTGATGAGTCCACGTCATGGTATGAACCGAACAAGAGCTCGCAAGACACGTTCGTAAGAACGAATCCGGCAACGACTCCTCGATCCATAGCTTCCTTGACGCCCTTTTCGACGGCTGGGATGAATTCGCTAGGAATGACTCCTCCCTTGATCGAATCGATGAATTCGAATCCTTCTTCTCGGTGAACGTTCTTAGGGATCTTTGCACCCTCTTCCAACGGAGCAAGAGGCTTGATCTTGATTCGAACGTGACCATACTGACCCTTTCCTCCGGACTGCTTGACATACTTGTATTCTTCTTCAGCTTCGCCCTGGATAGTCTCTCGATATGCCACCTGAGGCTTTCCTACATTGGCTTCGACTGAAAACTCTCGTTTCATTCGGTCAACCATGATTTCGAGGTGAAGCTCACCCATGCCGGCGATGATTGTCTCGCCTGTCTCCGAGTTTGATGAAACGCGGAATGTTGGGTCCTCATCCTGAAGCTTCTTCAATGCGACTCCCATCTTTTCCTGATCAGCCTTTGTCTTAGGCTCGATCTTGAGGGATACTACCGGATCAGCGAACTTGATAGGATCAAGGATGATAGGCTTGTTCTCATCACAGAACGTATGAGATGTCTTGGCATCCTTCAATCCTACGGCTGCCGCGATTTCTCCGGCATAGACCTTCTTAACTTCTTCTCGCTTGTTTGCCTGCAATCGAACGATTCGGCCCAATCGCTCCTTTGATCCCGTTGTCGAATTGTACAAGTATGAACCAGCCTCTACCGTACCTGAATACACTCGGAAGAACGTAAGCTGTCCTACGAATGGATCGTTCTGCAATTTGAATGCGAGAGCTGCGAACGGCTCAGAGTCAGAAGCCTTTCGCTCGATAGTGTCTCCTGATTCAGGATCGATACCCGTGATAGGCGGAACGTCGAGAGGTGAAGGAAGGTAGTCTACGACGGCATCAAGTATGAGCTGAACTCCCTTGTTCTTGAGTGCGGTACCAGTGAAAACCGGGAATACCTTGTTGGCGATGACACCCTTTCGCATTGCTGCCTTGATCTCGTCTACGGTGAAATCAGTCTTGCCTTCGAGGTACTGATTCATCATTGTCTCGTCATACTCTGCTGCCTTTTCCAATAGCTCAGCTCGGTACTTGTCAGCCTCAGCCTTCATGTTTTCAGGAATCTCGCCCTCGATAACGTCTGATCCCATTTCTCCTTCGAATCGGTATGCCTTCATCCTGACGAGGTCTACGACGCCTTCGAAATCTCCTTCAGAACCGATTGGGAGCTGCATTCGAACAGCGCTCTTGTTCAATCGATCGAGGATAGCCTCATATGCTCGCTCAAATGACGCTCCTGTTCGATCTAGCTTATTGATAAAGCAGATTCGAGGAACGTGATATTTGTCAGCCTGTCGCCATACTGTCTCTGACTGTGGCTCCACTCCTGCTACTCCGTCAAATACGACAACTCCTCCGTCTAGAACCTTGAGAGATCGCTCTACCTCAACGGTAAAGTCCACATGACCAGGAGTATCGATGATATTGAATCGGTGCTTCTTCGTAAGGTCCGTACCCATATATGTCGGATTCCAGAAACACGTAATCGCGGCAGCCGTGATGGTAATGCCTCGTTCCTTTTCCTGTTCCATCCAGTCTGTTACGGCTTCACCCTCGTGTACCTCGCCGATCTTGTGGCTCATACCCGTGTAATACAGCACGCGCTCAGAGGTAGTGGTCTTGCCGGCATCGATATGCGCGATGATACCGAAGTTTCTTACTCTTTCCAGTGGATAATCTCGATTCATATATGTATGGGTCTAATTTGATTAAATGAAAAATAAAACGGCCGATCCTTGTTCAGCTGTCGGGCTATCAGCCCTCGAATTTCCTGACGGAATTGAGGTGCCGAACGGGTTCAAAAGATAATAGCCACACATCTGAATGTGTGACTAAATTATCATTATTTGCCTTGTTTTGCAATCAGATAGGCAGAAAGGACGGTTCCTCTCATTGTCCAAATCGCTACTGCTCGACAACCTCTCCGATCCTATAGCATCGCGCCCTCGCCTCGAGCCTCTTTACCACTACCCCATCCTCATCCCCGGCTATATCGCATGTGAGAGCGTGCTGGAGCCTGACAGGGTACTTGAACGTATTCTGACCTCCAGACAAAAGGTTGGAAAGCCCTACCTGCAGGCTGCCGATACGACAGCTCATATTGAATCCAAGCGACGGATCAGGCCGTTCAGTGTCCCAATATGCTGGACATGATGCCTCTGCCGTATTCGGGCTGAACTGGAAATACTTGATCTTCCCCGTCTTCGGCACGCATCTGCCGCTCGCATCTATGTCGTAAACCCCTGGAACTCTCTGAAGTCCTTTTATGTTTGGACATAGGTCATCTGGCACGTCCGAGCATGCTCCGGTCAAGGCTGAATATATACCTGATTCGCATGCCGCTCCGCATGTTTCAGGGATGGTCTGCCAATCGCCCTGACATTTCCAAGACCATCCGTCACGGCTCGCATTCAATCCAAAATCTATCACATTGGCCCCCGCGACACATTGCCCCGAGGTCAGAGAGTTGCCTGTCGCGACGGGAGGAAGTGCGATACATGATGCCGGGCAATTCGCTTCTCCAGGTACGCAGTCATTCGGATCATTCCTGTTATTCGATGTCGTCGTATTAGTATCGGTTTCCGAAATAACTATAGTGTGCGTCGCCCATCCAGAAGCGGCACCCTTGATATCCTGAGCCATCGCCTTGATCGTATATGTCCCTGGCGTGCTCCATGACTTCGTAAGCGACTGTATTACGCCCGGTGATACATGGGCTATCTCTGGATCGGTATTTGGTGCAGGAGCCCAGGAATTGACCGTTTCTTCATTCGCCCAATTGACGCCATACTTCACCTTGTCTCCATCCGGATCAGTCGAGGTAAAGCCAAATGTGTAGACCTCTCCAGGTCGACCGACCTCAGGACCGGATATTCCCGGTGTAGCAGGTGGCTGATTCCCTTCTGCAGTTCCGTCAAACGCAAAGGATATCGACTGCGCAGGGACAGCGAGAGAATACCCTCCAAGCGGATCAGGCTTTACAAGACATGCTGCCCTGTCTGACGCTGAGATGCTGGACAATGACGGCATGTTTACCACGCCATTTTTTCTTACTGAAGGTATCTGAAAGAAGCTATAGTAAAACTTTCCGGACGTCGCACCATAATTAAACGTTGCGGTGACGGGGCCTTTGCCTGTTACCCTATACACGGATGTCCCATCTGCATTCTCGCTAACCAATGCGAGATTCTGAAGATTCGTTACGCTCTTAACCGGCGGAGCGATGACAAGAGGAAAGAATAAGTATCTCGCCTTGAATTCATTGCTGAATATGCTCCAATCAGCAACTGCGGCATTGGTAAAATCCTTGTCCTGACAACCGACAGCAGGGGCTGTTGCGCCAGCTCTCCATTCACCATACGGCGAATCATATACGTCGCCCATGCCGAACCAATAAATATCATCCGACGAATGCGGTACGGATTTGAGTTTAATTGTCGATCCTACCGGCAAGGATTCGCCACCTGAAAGCAATTCGCCGCTCTCGCGTGTGACTTCTGCCTTGTATGTAACCGTTACGTTCACATCGGTCAGCTTTGTCTTTTGCCCTCCCCAGCTCGTGCTCAAGTCCGGCACATCTGACGTATTCCACTGGGCTTCCTTGGCTTGTGTGCCTCCTGGAACCACAGCCATGCCGAATCCGAACAGAATGATTGCAATAGCGATAATCTCTTTTTTCCTTCTTCTGAGGAAGATCGCGCTAACGAGTATGATTACAATGACGCCCAACGCAGACAATGAGATCATGATCCACGCGGGAGTCTTCTGAGAACACATGGCAGGGTCAATCTTGGCGCAATCATATCGCATCACCGCACTGTCAACGAGCGTGCCATCCTTATAGAGATCTGCCTTAAGATTGATTTTCTCATAATTCTTATCCGGCACGAACGCACTTTGTATGCCCATCATAGATCCTGTTACCGGACCCGAATATTCATGTGTATGAATGAGCCTGCCGGATTCATCCTCCAGGCGGAGCACCATCTTGCCTTCAGACATTGACGGCATATCGCTTACAGAATGTAGGCATGAGAACAATGTCGCCTCTTGCCCTTTGACGAGAGGAAATGCGGTTATTGCAGGGAAATTAATCCTAAACTTTTCGGCAGTTGGTCGTATGAAGCGAATGCCCAAAATGGATTTCATTCCCTTATGACCTGACTCGACTCGGACATAATATACCGGGTGTTCTTTATCTGTTATTGCATAGCTCACAACCTTTCGGCTATTGGCATCCACCCGAACGGTCTCCGCGTATTCCTGTATGAGATTCGATTTCTGCTGAGCATCCCATGAATAGACTGCCCATTTCAAGGAAACGTCCTGCGCAATAGTGGTCGTATTGACCAATTCAGCCGTCACTTTGGCCTCATCCGCATCGATTCTCGGCGGATATGCGGCAAAATAGAATTTGCTTCCATTAATTGAAGTCCTTCCTTTGTCGAACCTGACGGACCCTTTTTCTCCAGAAACTGAGAAATTAGCAGCATTTCCGATAATATCATCTGTAAATGTAAGACCGAGGAGATTGAATTTGTCTGCAACTACGAAAAACGCGACCGCCTTGTATGAACCGCTCTCCATGAATGGAGGAATCTTCCAGTCAAACGTGAGAGGCACTGAGCCGTTTGCCGGAATGGATATGTCAGTCAGCGCATCAAACTCATCAATGACATCGGGTCCATTGGGATTCTTTTCCCCATTGCCCTGGACTCTGAAAATCTTGATGACGAGTTTCCCTCCTACTACGGGATATGCATTGTTATTGGAAATCTTTCCAGAAAAAGCAATCGGGGTTCCTGCAACCGCCTTGGATACGGCAGCACTGAAATCTGCCTGGACGCTTCCGAATGTATAGTGATCAAAGCAATTGACCGTATTGGGAAGCAAAACATCGCTTGTCCCAGCTCGCGTCGCAACCCCTTCCTCATCTTCTGAATAATCCACCGTTGCTGAGTCCAATATGTCCTTGATCTGCGCAGGAGTAAGGTGCTTTACGTCATTTTTGGTAAGGCCTATGTCTTCGAGCGTTCGTGCATCAGCGGGATGTGCGGCGAGCCCGAGCCATGCGATGCATGTCGCGATGGCGAAAACCGAGCAGATGAAACCTAATGTATGTTTTTGCATTGATAGATTGATGTTAAAAATGATCGCGTGTATGCGAAAATTATATCACATGCGCTTGCGGGAGCAGCATGCTTGCCATCATCAATCCATCCAATCCATTCGATGCTTTGCAGCCGGCATCATTTTTTCAAAAACAAAATCCCTGAGCGAGAAACGAGGCGCAGGCCGACGCTGTACGATAGTACTGCGAGACCGAAACGAAGTTTTGTAGCTGAAAATCTCCTTTTGCTCTCAAACCAAAAATCCTCGAGCGAAAAGCGAAGCGGAGGGCGACGGTGTACGAATGTACTCCGAGCCCGAGCTGATGCTTTGCAGCCGAGGATTTTTGTTTTTGACTACCAGGCGAAGTGAGCGAAGGCCTTATTCGCCTCAGCCATCTTGTGAGTATTCTCCTTCTTCTTTACGGCTTCTCCTTCATTTTTTGAAGCAGCAAGTATCTCAATGGCGAGTTTCTGGTGCATTGGCTGGCCTTTCTTTGACCGTGCCGCCTGCACGATCCATGTCATGCCAAGGTATGCCTTTCGCTCAGGTCGGACTTCTCGGGGAACCTGATAGTTCGCTCCTCCGACTCGTCGTGACCGAACCTCTACGGTAGGGGCCGCATTCTTGAGGGCAGTATCGAATACTTCGAGAGGATTCTCTGTCTTTGCCATCTCGGCAATCTTGTCAAAGGCATCATATACAAGCTTTGCAGCAGTAACCTTCTTGCCATCAAGCATGATGTGGTTTATAAACTTTGCAACTGACTCGGAATTGTATCGAACGTCAGGCTTCGTAGTATTCTTTCGCTTTATTTTTCTTCGCATGGTATGTGTCTTAGGGTTTTAATCGTTTGGCAGCTCTTCAGTCCATATCGCTTTATATGGCCTTACTCTACCGGTTTTAATAAAAGTTTCGTAGCGTTTGTTTCAAATCAATAATCCGTTTTCTACAGAAGTCGTCCGTGGGTCCTACTTCTTTGCAACCTTAGGTCGCTTTGTTCCGTATGCTGATCGCTCCTTTCGTCGCTTTTCAACACCAGAACAGTCAAGCTTTCCTCGAACGATCGTATATCGGAGTCCTACGTCCTTTACTCGTCCGCCTCGGAGAAGCACTACTGAGTGCTCCTGCAAGTTGTGACCTTCTCCAGGGATATAGGCCGTTACTTCCATTCCGTTCGTAAGTCGAACTCGGGCGATCTTTCGTACCGCAGAGTTAGGCTTTCTCGGAGTCTTTGTAGTAACCTTCGTGCATACGCCTCGCTTGAACGGCGAGTTATACATGATCGGTCGATTCTGAATATGGTTAAAGCCTCGAGTCAGGGCTACCGCCTTGCTCTTGCGCTTTGTCTTGTTTCTATTCCTCTTGATTAATTGATTTAATGTTGGCATTACGTGACTTAATTTAAGGGCAAAGACAGACGCTAATGGCGCAAGCCTTGACCTGTAAGTGCGTACCAAGATACTACAGAATATGGCCCATTGCAAGCCCAGCCCGGGAACCTATCTGAAAAATCCCTCCGATCTCACCCTTTCCGCCAGCTCAATGTCGCCAGACATGCCTATATATATGTATGAAGACGTATAAATACGGAGGAATACAGGTTTGCCAATCAATAGTTTGCCGGTTAAACCCCGACTATTAGCCTAAACAAGAATACGATGATCGGATCGAGCACCTGTATGAAGAGGAATATGAACAAAAAGGTCGCCACAAGGCCGTAATGCTCGAACATGCGGATGAATTGGCCCATCTTCTGTGGAAAGAGCGAATACAGGATCTTTGACCCGTCGAGAGGAGGCAGCGGAACCAGGTTGAAAACGGCCAGAGCGAGGTTCGTAACTACGGTTATCTGAAGCAATGCCTTCATGCCCTCGCTTATGTCCATGAGCCCCATATCACCCGCGAACCGCAGGCAGAGGCCTGCAATGACCGCAATCGCGATGTTCGACAAGGGGCCAGCCACGGCCACAAGGGCTTCCCCGAACCGCCTATTTCTAAGATTATAGGGATTGAACGGCACCGGCTTGGCCCAGCCCAGAATCACGCTACCGGGAAATATGACGCATAGAAGCGGAACCAGGATTGAGCCGATGGGATCGATATGGCTAATTGGGTTCAGGGTCAGCCTGCCAGCCCTCTTTGCCGTCTCGTCACCCTGCCATAAAGCAGTCACCCCATGGGCTACTTCATGGACGACTATAGAGAAAACAAGTATAAGGAATGAAAAGATGCCTATTGTGGACATAATATGACGTATTGAACAGTCGGGAAAAGCTGCCATTTTGACCAAAATGAGCCCAAAACTGTTGCCAAACGTGAAATATATGATACCATGCCTCTACATATGACAAAAGTTTGCGCCATCACCAAGCGAAGCTCTCTCATGGGAGGCCGCTACTCAAACGAGACTCGAGCCACGCAGTATAACCCTGTAGGCAAGGTTCGACGATATGCCAACCTTCAGACAAAGAAGATTTACATTCCTGAAATTGGCAAGTCTGTTCGATTGACAGTTTCTACACGAGCATTGAAGACGATCCAGAAGAAGGGGGCATATGCCACTCTCAAGAAAGCCAAAGTAATCTAGCCGACAGCTGGATCTTTGAGAAAACACAAACCCCGGGCAAGCGTCCGGGGTTTGTGTTTTCTCATCTCATGTCATCCTGCCAAATCGCACTGCCTCATGCCGATCGCGCCATTCTGATATATCAACATCCGCACCGTGCCGCATTGGTCAGTCCTGATTATTTCGCGACCATCTTGTTTCAACCTCTTTAGTGCCTGCGTGCTCGGATGCTTGTATTTATTTTTCTTTCCGGCAGAGATGAGGGATATATGGGGATTGGTTATCCTGATAAAGGAATCCATTGACGATGATTTTGATCCATGGTGTCCGACTTTGAGGATGTCGACTTTCAATTCTGAAGAATATAATTTTATTAAATCTTTTTCGACTGTGTCGGAAATATCGCCAGTGAACAAAATTGACGTGGAAGCAATTGTCATATGCATCACGACTGAGTCATCATTTGTTGATCGGCGCGAGTATGCGTTTCCAGTATGGTTTTCACTGCCACTGTCATTGCTATTTTTTTCTGGCCACAGAACTTTGATTGATGCGGTCTCGGGCACTTCAAATCTGTCGCCGGCACCTGTTTTGATCATTCGAACTTGATCGTCTTTCAAGATCGATTCGCTAATGTTCGTATGCGTGTATGGCGAACGGATGATCGCGCCGATGGATCGCACAGAACCATGTGATGTGATTTCTTTCCACACTCCATTCATAGCCCCTGCATGATCGGCATCATCATGAGAAATGAAAACGAGATCCGCATGCACTGATTCTTTTTTTCCAAAACGCTCGAACGGGGGCTTGCGAATCGCGGACATGAATCGCTCGGAATATTCTCCGACATCAACAAAGAATACGTGACCCGACCGGAGTCGCACCATGAACCCATCACCCTGACCAACATCGGCCATGGTCAATATGCTGATTCCGTTATGTCGAAGCCGGGCGACTTCCGCAAACTCGGATATGAAGCCGAGCGTCTGACACAATACAAATATCGATCCGACAAGAAGCAGAAGAATCGGCGCCCTGTGGTAAAATACGGTTCTGAGAAACGACGCACACCGCTTCGTAATGAGGTTCATTCGTTTACATTTTTATCTAATAATTCATCTCAAATACATATGACATACGCAGAAAGAAAATTCGACATTCCGTCATTGAATGGCATCTCGCCAAAAACAATCGATGAGCATCTCAAGCTCTATTCAGGATACGTCAAACATGCGAACCTGATTCAGGACAAGATCCGAGAGCTCTCATCAACGCCTGAAGACGCGGCAACGCACTCATACGTGATCGGAGAATTGCAGCGCCGATTCGGATTCGAGTTCGATGGCATGAGAAACCACGAATATTATTTCGAACAGCTCGAAGGCGGTCCGGCAGCATTAGACGTGAATAGCGCACTTGCGACAAAGATCAAAGAGACATGGGGATCAGTCGATGCATGGCTTGCCCAATTCAAGGCACTGGCGATGACTCGCGGACCGGGATGGGCAATCCTCTATCATGACCAAACGACAGACACACTTGTTCATGCATGGATCGACGAACAGCATCTAGGACATCTCACAGGACTCAAGGTCATTCTCGCTCTCGACATGTGGGAGCATTCCTACATGCTCGACTTCGTACCGAGCGAGAAGAAGAAATACATCGAGGCATTCTTCGCGAACCTCAATTCCCTGGCGCTTGAGAAACGGTACACAGCCTAGTTTCACAAACTTTCGAAACATCGTGTCACCGATTTGAAGGAAAAAAACAATGTCTCACAAGACGATGCCACAATCCTGAGAAACAATGCCCCGCTAAGTCGGGGCATTGTTCGTCTTCGGACTTTTCGACCGACGCATGACAAAGGCGGTAATCGACAAGACAATCGTGTAGTAGAGGAGAACTCCTCTTGTATCAAGGTCGATGATGTGCACCAGAGCAATAGGAATCCCTGAAAAAACATCGGCAACCTTAAGTATCCATTCAAGAAATATCCATGAAACAAACGCCGTGACACCCGCAAGCACAGGCATGATGAAACTCGATAACGATGTGACAAACAGGCAAAACATGGTAATCGGCAATATGGGCAGCACCAAAATATTGGCAATGAGGAATACCGTGGACATGCTTCCGCCAATCTTGAGGAGCAAAGGCATCACCAGGACCTGAGTTCCAAGTGATGATGAAACAATTTCGCGCAACCCGAACCTCGTCGTTATCCATGGCATCCTATGTCCTACAAAATTCGATATCGGTTCGGTATATAGGACAAGTCCGAGAGTCGCCATGAAGCTCAGCTGGAACGAAATATCATAGACCGGAAACATCGGATTATAGAGACACATAACATAACCAGTGAGCAACAAAAGTCGTATGCCTGTCAATTGCATGCGTACGGGATCGGACTTATGATTCTGACTATCAGGGTCACCTGAACGTGCAGGCGTCTGTACTGCGTCGATCCATAACGGAACGGTGAGAGGTATTGATGACATGAGCACCGACCGAACAACCGGCGGAGCCGCTCCAGTCATCAGCGCAAAAAAAGACATGCACGTCAGGCTAACCACGCCACAGATGAAGCGCGGCAAAAATCGAAAGGCAGACATCAATGCGGCCGCTATGATAGACACGTTCGATCCTGATAATACGACGATATGGATCAGTCCAACTCGCTTGAATTTTTCAAGCAGGTCTTTAGACATACTGCCTTTTCCGGAAACGATGAGGCCTTGACCAAGATCTGAATGTGGCCTGGGCAATGCGCTGGCGATCGATGCCTCGATCGCTTTTCTGAATCGAACTAGTTGCCGCTTGAGCGAGCGGGGCTTTTTGACATGGGTTATTTTTGCGCTCTTGATCTCATAAAAGACTTTTTCCTTTTTGAAAAAGTTCTGAAGAGACTGCTGATCTGAAGAAAACGTCATCTGCTTTATCACCCCAGTCAGGGTTACGATGTCTCCTATTTCGACTTCGTTCTCGCCAGCCTTTTGCTTCGAATATGAAATCTGCACAAACGTATCTGGATCGATATCGGTACAGGTCCTGCCCTCTCCATCGCATGTCGCAATGACTTTGGCGCGAGTTCGAGATCCGTACATGCTCGCATTGGGCTCGTCGACAATGCGCACAACCAGAGACTGAGGAACGCTTTTTTCCAAATCTTCCAATACCGCATCGGCATGAGGAAATTGCCATAGTCGAAATGCATATGCTGCGACCAATGCGAGAAAAACAAAAAATGCCTTCATGCGATTCACGTTCACGAAGACATCTTATGCGTATGGATATGAAATGCTGATAAAGGGGGAAATCGGAAGGACATGCCTATCCGACAAACTCGTCACGTATCCTCGCCTCATCGGCTGCGGAAATAGACTTCTTGAATTTTGCTCCGCTTTTGCCTTTGACTCTCCGCTCACAATCAGCCCATGTCTTGTCGACATGCAAAACTCCATCGACATAGCTCACATACGAATATGCGGGCTTGCCCTTGTTGGATGAACTTCCTGAAGTCCGAGGCGCGCTCAGCGGATTGGTCTTTGATCCCTTATGCATCTCACCTGAGAGTGCTGACGATTTCGATGCGCTGATTGGCATGCCGTTTTTCTCAAGCTCATGCGCCAGATCATACTCGGAAAGAAATCCCGCATGAAGCGCCCGAGGCTTTCCATCAGCAAAAGAAGTGGCGATCTCATCGCATCGCTCATTCCCCGCAATGCCGGCATGCCCCTTCAGCTGATGCCAGTGCATCGAGGCACCGCCCTTGGCCAGATTTGAGACGGCCTCATCGAGCCGCTTCCACAGGTCGGCATTCTTGACGGCCTCCTTTGATGAGGTTATCCAGTTATTTGCCTTCCAGCCATGTATCCATTTCTGAATGCCCTTCAGCACATATCCGGAATCTGAGTATACGTGTACATCGCCAGGCTTCCATGTCCTCGTAAATCCATGCAAATATTCCAAGCCCTCAATCACTGCCATGATTTCCATCCTGTTATTGGTTGTCAGTTGTTCTGCACCGCCAAGCTCAGTAGCCTGCATATGATCATTCCAATCCTGGAATATGCATACCGTCCCATATCCCCCAGGACCAGGATTGCCCCTCGATGATCCGTCGGTGTATACCACTGCGATTTTGTTCATGATGTAGATTGTATGACATTTACATGTAAAAAAGAAATGCCCCGCGCCGCTCTGTCGGCGGTACGGGACACAGATGATATGCCCGCTCAGTCATCGGTCCCATCATCCCAATGGATTACGCGAGACTGTTGAATGAGAACGGCTCTTTTACTTCGTAACATACAAACACAGGACTAAGTTGCCGGGATGCTGCCGGTACAGCCAAGGACATCACAGCATGACACCTTTGTACCGCAATCATGCGGGAATCATATGCTTCCGTCAAGGAGCGCTAGACGATATCCACGATCCGTACCCTGATATCGCTCGCTCCCCTGAACTGATTCTTCTCGATATGACCGATGATGACTGTATGCTTATTTTCCTTCAGTGCGAGCAGTGGATCTTGAATCAAGCCATCCGATTCAGAAACGGCATCAGCCTTGCCAGATTTGCCTTCGGTATAAAAAAACTGTATTGCCTTCACGGAACCAGAGCCACTCACGCCATAGCCATAGCCATTGCTATCTCCACTGCCATCGGAACCACTCCCCATATCCCCGTGTTCCAGCTCGAGATGCTCGCCCGTCTTTCCGAAGAGCCGCGCATTCTTGATATGAAAGTTCCGTATTGCGAATAGCGGCTTCTCATTGCCGACGCCATATGGCGATAGCTTTTCGATGAGCGCAAAGGTTCTCGCGTTCACGTCCCGGACATCGATGATCGCGTCAACCTCATGACATATGCCTTGGCCCGTAGCACTCTCGGTTCCGTCATTGGCCGACCCCGCTCCTGATCCATATACGCTCGAGTAGGCATCTTGCATCGACCGGTCAAAATAAAAAATATGATCAGGATGCACGCAAAATCCTCCCGATTGTGCATGGCCTCCCTTATTGATGAATACTTCATTAGGAACCGCATACATGAGCTTCACGATATCTATGTCAGGAGTCGAGCGTGCGGACCCCTTGTATGCGCCGGCATCGTCGCGGCCCCATACGAATGTCGGCTTGCCATATGCCTTGATGAGCTGCGTCGCTACCAGTCCCAGTACGGGCGGTTTCCAATCAGGGCTTCCAACGACCAGAATGGGAAACCTGTCTGCCACACGTCCCGCGATCGGGACATCCCGTTCACCTTTGGCCACGGCATCCTTGTATTGGTCTGCCTGCTTCTCGCGGACCTTGGCATGTGCCTGCTTCATGATGTGCGCCACCATTGTCTTGCGTCGATTGTTGATATTGTTCAGATCCTTGGCGATCCGCGACGCATCATCAAATGATCCTGACGTGAGCAAATCGAATGCCATCTTTGGATGAGCAAGCCTCGAGGCAACATTGATCCTCGGAGCGATCGTAAACGCGATATCGTCCTCGACGATATTCCTCGGCTCGAGCATATTCGTCCTGCAAAGGGAAATGATTCCGGGCCGCTTCGTCTTGCGCAACACCATCAAGCCATAATATGCGAGCAGTCGGTTTTCGCCGCGCAGCGGAACCATATCGGACATCGTCGCTATGCCAACGAGATCGAGCAGCCATTTCGTATAGCCTGCCGGAAATGCATTGTCCATCCTAGAAACCAGCGCGCATACGATCTTGTACACCACGCCAGCACCGCAGAGCATTTTCTCCGGATATTCGCAGTCGGCGCGCTTCGGATTGACGATGGCATATGCGGCTGGAAGGACGGGGCCCGGCAGATGATGATCGGTGACGATTACATCGAGCGATCCGCTTTCAGACAAGATCCGAACGGGTTCGACGTCCGCAATTCCGCAATCGATCGTGATCATGAGCGTTGCCGGCACTATCTTTTTTCCCGTCGAATCGACGGCCTCGGCACCGTCTGCGACTTTTCCCAAATATTCATCCAACAAATGCGCATGAACGCCGAATCCATCGACATGCCTGTCTGGCTGAAAAAAGCTCACATGCGGATATGAAATCGTCTTGAAGAAATCATGAAAAATGGATGCTCCTGGCAGCCCATCCGCATCATAGTCAGAATATACGAGGATATGCTCGCCAGCCTGGATTGCGCGCATTATGCGATCTACCGTTCGATCCATATCCTTGAGCAAAAACGGATCGTGCAGTCCCGCCTCGAAATCAGGCCTCAAAAAGATGTCCCGCTCGGCATCCCCGATTCCTCGCACGGCGAGCATGCGCTCAAGCAAATCACCGTCCGGATTTGCGTCGATCAGGTTCGGCTTGAGCTTGAAGGCCTTGGTCATGTGTGGAGATTTTACCATGGATGCGATACACTGTTCCCCATGGAAACATCACACCACACGGTCGCGGATTGCGTATTTTGCCGAATCATTGCCGGAGACATCCCAGCTCACAAGGTGTATGAGGATGCCGAGACATTCGCATTCCTTGACATAAAGCCCGTGCAGCCAGGCCATACCCTGGTACTCCCAAAGGATCATTTTGAAAACATATATACGGTGCCAGCAGAGACATGGGCCCGGATGCATCTCGTGACTCAAAAGCTATCTCTTGTCGTTCGGGAGGCCGTGAACGCCGATGGGATCAATATCCATATCAATAATGAGTCCGCAGCCGGACAAGAAGTGATGCATAGTCATATTCATATCATCCCTCGTCACAACGATGATGGCCTCGAACACTGGCATGGGAAGGTTACAGATCAGGCAGAGCTTGAGAAAATCAGGGAAAAGATGAAGGAAGAGCTGGCGCGAGAATAGCGCACGGGCACGGATAGTGGACATATACAGGCTGGCAATGCTACCTTTGTTGGCAGAGCCCTTTTCCTAATTGGGCCAATCAAAACGCCAACAACCAACCCGAGACACAAAGACGATGAGCACCCTGCCAATAGAATTCCTGTTCCCTGTCCAGTTCCTGGTACAGGATCCTTTTAATCCGACAACACCTCACCCTGCAGCGTCATGGTTCCAGGGCCAAGTCGATAAAGCAATCAAAATCTGGAAAAGGGACCGAGTCGGCATCGGATCTTGGGGACTTGACCCCAAACAAGATACTGCCGATTTTTTCGAAGACCTCCAAATGGTTTGCCCGAACCCTCCTGACTTTGCGCGACTGCGAGTCAAGTATGCCCCAGACAAAGGATCGTTTGTCTGCGCATTCGTCCAAAGAGAGTGCGGCTTAACCGACCTGCCTCCTGCATACGTGGTACCAGATCCGGAAGTGCTGCTCCTGCTCGCAGGAGCATATATGCACATGCCGGAACTACCTAGCATGTATGGCAAACAGCTCTGGTTTCCGATTGCAGAAGACAAGACGCGACGCCAGATCGTCATGGAAAGAAATCCGAGAGGATCAACGTCACTACCTCTGGAAATGAGGCTTTGCGACAGAGGGAAAGTTACTCAAAGAATGAGCTGGTGCCGGGTATACGCCGTAGTCTGGAAGCCCCGCAGCAAAGATGAGACGCCGAGCGACTGATCGCCCTCTGTCGCCTCCGCCCCGCAAAAAGTCACATGCGATCTACGACCGCATGCACAAACGCGGACCTCTCAACGAGGTCCGCGTTTTTCACATTTAAAAACGGCCACCCCTTTTCAGGGACGGCGTTTCGCATGAGTTTTTGGCACAAGGGTCTCAGCGCTCCTTCATGAACCTGATTCCGCTTAGTTTTTGGCAGTAGCACCACCAATGCAATCTGATCTGGCAACATGCTGAATTAAGCGTGCAATACAAGAACGTTTCTAGCCATTTCAGAAAACGTAAGAACATGAGCAGGCCAAACATTATGAGGATAAGGCCCCAGAAATCAAACCTGAAAAATGTTTCTGAAGAATACAGATCATTCCATGCGCCTCCGATGCGCCAGATCTTGTATCCGCCGAGGAGGCATGCGAGCATGCCTAGGAAAAAAACGGCCTTGTGCCATGCAGGAGTTTTTTTCAGAGTAGGAAAATATCTCATCTTCGATGGGTAGTATGGGTTTGATGCATTGCAGCCTGTTCGGATTTGAACAAGTCTGACAGAAGATTATACCCAACCCCTCTCGATAGCAAGCCTATTTCAGCGCCTCGATCCCTGGCAATGTTTCACTGATAAGGTAATCGATCATCGCTCCGCCTCCAGTCGATACGTACATCTGGCTCTGATTTGTGCCCGATGCCGGATCCTCATCGGAATCCGTGCCGCCATGTTCAGGTGTCGAAACCCCGCCCTTTCGCAGTGCGGAAATAGCAGCCGTGGTATCCCCTCCTCCTATGAGGGCATCGACAGGAGACTCCATGATAAGCCGTGCCAAGGCGATGGTCTGTTCAGAAAAACCGTCTTCGTAATTGCCGAGAGGTCCATTCCATAGGATAAACGGCCGCTTGCCCGACGCATGAGCCTCACCAAACAGCTTTTTCAAAATCGCGATAGCCGACGGTCCCGCATCAGAAATGATATCATCCGCCAGAATCTCATCTTGCTCGGCAGCCACAGGCAAATCCCTGTGCGCATTCTCTATATCGACTCGCTTCACCGATCTCATACCCGTAGCCGCATTCTTGACGATCACATCCGTCAGGTTTATGAGCTTGTGCGATGGATCAGTCACGATCTCATCAGGAAGCACCGCATTGCTGACAAGCGATTTTCCGACCTGCATGCCGCGTGATGCCATGATGTCATTGAGAAGAGCGCCGGCGATGAGGACCTTGTCTGCCTTATGCATGAATTTCTGAATAAGGGGAAGCTTGGTATCGAACTTGGCGCCACCAAGGATGAAAATAAACGGATGATCAGGATTGAGGCCTTTTTGCAATTGAGACACCTCTCCCATAATTTGGAATCCGGCATAATGTGGCAACAATCCAGGAATGCCGACAATCGATGCATGCTTTCGATGCGCAACTGAAAACGCATCCCCTACGAACAAATCGCCTATAGAGGCGATGGCCTCTGAGAATTCCGGATCGCATGCCGTCTCGCCAGGATTCTTGCGCAGGCTATTGAACAAAAAAACCGATCCGTTTTCCGCGACATCAAGCGTGTTTTTCTTGAAATCAGCCAGCTGCTGCCGGAATGATGCCTTGCCATTATCAGCCGCAGTGCCATCGTCCGATCCGCTGCCAGCTGCGGCATTCTCTAGTTTTGCCATTGCAAAAGGAATTTCCTTCTCATATCGGAGATCAAACGGAAATGGATATGCCGCGACCGCATCAAGGTTATCAGCGCCCTTTCCTTCCATATGCGCAAGCAAAATGACCTTCGCTTTTTTATCCCTCAAATACTCTATCGTCTTCAGGGATGACCTAATCCTGAAATCGTCGGTAATGACCCCGTCTTGCACGGGAACATTGTAATCGACACGGACGAGGACTGTCTTTCCTTCTATGTTTTCGGCATCGAGCAATGTGATCGGTCTCATTGAATTCTTGTTTTGATTAGTTGATATTAGCGCCCCGTGGTGGCCTATCCGCCGCCAACCCCCTTTTTTTTTCTTGCCCTATCTGGTCTTGGTCTTTTTTGAAACGGCAGAACGAACCGCCTTTCCTTTCTTGACGCGCTTCATTCCCTTTACCACTTTTTCCTTGCTCTTGTCTACCGATGGCTTGGTCTTATTATTCTTGATCGTCTTCATCTTTCTCATTGCCGCCTCGCGCATGATCATGCTCGAATGCGTAGGCAATGCGATATTCTTGCAAATGGCTTCATACGTATTCGCCTCAAAGCTCGCCCTGCCGATCAGCAAGCCATCCACCTCGCCATTCCATACTATATCCTCAGCATTGTCCGGCGTAACTGATCCCCCATAGAGAATCTTGGTTGCGGTCGCGATCGAGTCATTGTACAGATCCCGGAGCATCTTTCTGATATATATGACCATCTGATGCAAGTCATGCCCTGACAAAGCGACATTGTCAGTCCTGCCGATTGCCCATACTGGCTCATATGCAATGATTACCCGTGAAAAATCAGCATTCGAAAGTCGCGCCAATCCAGCCTTGAGCTGTGCCTTGATGGCATTCAGATACTCGCCTTCCTCATCGCGGACGGTCTCGCCTATGCAAAGAATCACCTGGGTATTCGTCCGAATGACCTGACCGAGCTTGATCGCGATAACCTCATCCGTATCGCCTGCAGATCTCCGTTCGCTATGCCCCACGACGACATGGCTGACGCCAAGAGACTGGAGCATGGTGGATGCGACCTCGCCTGTTTTTGATCCACCGTCATGTTCCGAGACATCCTGTGCCCCGACGAGAGCCGGAGAATTCCTGAATATCTCCCGTATTTCAGAGATAAATGGATATGGCGGGCATACCAAAACCTGGAGTGATGCCTTTGCCTTTGCGGCCCTCTGGTACCCCTTGGCAATTCCCTTGAACAAAAGGGCCTTCTTTCGTGCCTCCTGTATTGTCGGAGGCGTCATTTTCCAATTTGCAGCTATGAGCAGTTTCTTGTTTTTGTGCATATTGGGACAGTATATCATGTGCCTACGCCCGAAAAGGAATTACCTTTTTGCCTGTTTTAATGCATAACACAAGATCCGCAGCAGGGCATCCGACAAGAGACTTCGCTTGAAAAATCGATCCAACCCATCTCTACTATCTCTCTTTCCAGCTCTGAACGCTCCAGCCGGTAGATCCAGTCGTGGTGAAGGTTATATTAGCCAAAGCCGCTTCGAAAGTCAGGTTCGATCCTCCATCCATGATGATGGTCTTGGCCATCGCGGCCTTCAGCGCCGCTCCTCCAGTAACATAAAGAGTTCCATTTGGTGCTATCAATACCATGGAAGCCGTACCCCCATCAGCCTTGACCGCATATGTCGAGCCTCCGCATGTACCAGTGCAATTGTCGCCACTGTCAGTTGCGACAATGATATAACTGCCTGGCGTTCCGCTACCCGTAATCTTGCCGCCACCCGTCGTACGGACATAACCCGCTACAATATATTCATCTGTCGCGCCATATCCTGGAGCCATCTTGATCTCAGTACCTCCCTGAACGGTGATCGTGCCGGTAACATAGAGCGGCCCATTCAATGTCAGGTTTGCTCCCCCGCCAATCGTGAGGTCGCCTACGATCTTCATGGCGCCCGGGGTACTTGTCGATATGCCTCCGCCAATCGTCCAGCTAGAATTTCGAACCGTCCCGGCTGATGCATTGGCTTTCCATGTAGCGATTCTTTCATCAAATACGGGGATCGGCGTTGCGGTAGGAATGGGTTGAGACAAGTCACATGACTTATTGTTCATGTTTCCATTTTGGCAATATATTGCGCCTGTGGCATTGGTGCTATTTACCGTTCCCGCATTTGCTGATCCGGTGACGTTGAACTTGTCCCAATTGTTTCCTGAAATATACGTAACGCCTCCTATATATGCACCGAATAGGTAATCCTGAGTGGCGGGCGACGCATTGACGTATGAGGCCCATGACGTTCCCGTCTTTGTTCTTGTTTTGGATATTCCTCCAGAATATACGTTGTTATTGGTCGCCAATGTATAGTAATTCAGGCTATTGCTACCCTGCACCTCAAGGGTCAAAAAATATGTTGTTCCAGGCGTAAGCGTGATTGGAGCATACGGATACACCTCTACCCAGTCATATGACGTCGTCACCGAAGCAGCTGACAAAGCGCCAGTGCTCCCGATCTGAGTTGTTCCGACCGTTGTTCCGCCTCCTGTCGAATTAAATATTCTGAGAATACCGTTTGCAGGAGCGCCGGTCTTTTTTATATAAAGCGAGATGGCCGTAATAGGTGTCGACGTGGAGACCGTGAAGCTCTGACCTATTTGCTGGACGCTGTTTACTTTGCCGACATCTATGCCTCCGTAGATCGCCCCCGTATTCGTATTGTCAGTTACAAGCGTAGCATTCAAGGTAGAAGCCGCTGTGACTGACCCGACCACGTTCCCTCCTCCATAACCTATGACGTTGCCATTTGAAAATACGTTGCCAGTAACCCATGCGCCTCCCGTCAGTTGCAGTCCGCCAATGCCGGTATGAAGAGCGTAGCTTATCGGAGCTGCGCTGCCGCCTTGTGTGAATACCGCGGACGACCCTCTTGCCGTAGCCTTTGAAAAGCCGTCAATTATGAGCTGCTTTGCCCCTCCTACATCACTTATGGTCGCGGTCGAAGTCGATTGATTCAGTCCAAGCACCATGGTCGCCGGCAGGCTTCGACCTGAATTTAGTCTATACAATGCATCATCGGCCAAAACCTCGCCGGTCGTGACGGTTTTTCTGGATTCGAGAGAAATCGCACTATTGCGTATCTGCGATGCTATGGGAGCGGCAATGCCGATGACCACGACAAGCGACAGGGTCATGAATACAAGGACCGCCGCCATTACTACCTGCCCGCTCTGACCATTGTGATGTATTATGTTCATGTTTTTACATTATCTATAAGTCCCACGCAATACGACCGTATTGTAAAAATTCTTTGATATCACCGCAGGAGTTGCCTGATCCGACAACATGCTGAGCTCGATGCGGAGCGCCTTCGAGTTCGAATTGATGATATGACTGACCTTAAAGCCGATCACGGATACGCTTTCCTTGGTTATCGGCCCAAGATAGACTCCATTTTCAAACAACAGCACCCGTTTCGATGTTTGATCGACGGTGAATGTGGTAGTAGTCGAAAAACCAGTAGCGACATCGTTTGAAATCAGGCTGATCGTACTCGGATCAGTCCCTGACGGAGTCGATGATCCCAGTATGGAATCCATGACGATATCATCAGCGCTCCTTGCCGTTCTGACCAGACGATCCATCACCGCGATCGCGGAATCTTCGATATCCCTGGTATTTCGCACTGCTCGATAGTGGGTCGTGAGGAGCAAGACCGCCTGGATGATTGTGCCCAGCAAGACGATTAGTATCGCCATATATATGAGAACCTCTATCAGAGTCATGCCAGACGTACGTGACGCCTTGCGAAGCTGCCGATCGCATCGGATGAAACCTGTCTGACCATGGGATGTTTTTTGTGTCATGCTATGGAAAATATCCGACTAATTGTTAAACGTATTAAATACGTATGTCTCAGCTGATATGGTGCTTGTCCCCGATTTCGTTGACCACGAGACGCTGATCAGCGCCTTTCGAGAATTCGCATCCAGGGTACCGCCGCTATTGACGATATTGAAACTTCCGTCTCGATAGACGTCAGAAACGACGACCCTGCGTTCAAATTCATCGACAATCTGAGGAGTCGTTGTCGCCTGCCACACCCCTCCTTGAAGCCGGAAATAGTATGTCTGATTTACTGAGAGTGGGCCGATATTCGACGTCCAACCGCTATCGCGCATTATCCTGATTGCTTCCACGCCCTCCTCAAGCAAGAACGCTGACTGGATCTTTTCGGTATTCTGCATCGAGAGTGCGGCGAGCGAATGATATACGCCGATCACCGTTACCAAGACGACAGCCATGATTCCAGACGCGATAAGTACCTCCACCATGCCAGTTCCTGCTTGTCCCGATGCAGGTCGGATATTCGGAATACGGTTGATTGAATTTTTGCGCATCATGAAAAAAATCATATCTCTATTGTACCTCAACCAAACCGCTTCCGTGGATAATTACTCTTTTTTGAATTGTGGAATCTGATGTGATTTTATATATGAGAGTACCCGTCGCGCTTGGCGACCCGGTTATCTTTTGGAAGTACACATCATAAGTACCGCCTGTCAGACTGATGGAATCAAGATATGACTTGTTCGCAAAGTCATATCTCGCGGTAGTGCTCGCCACGCTGTATGACGTCCCCTGAAACAAAGAGACGCTCGTTGAGGAAAATCGCACTCCGTAATTTCGGTTTGTTTCCCCGTTAATGGTTTGATTTCGGGCCTTCAGAAGGTATGAATAGGCGGTCTCGACATCCTTATCAAGACTCTGGTGCTTGGTAATGCTGAAAAAAACCGTAATGGACACCTGGAACAGGACGGCCATGAGCCCTATAACGATAAGCATCTCTATCAGGGTAAAAGCGCCAAGGCGCCTTGTCGATTGCGGAGAGTGGCGAGTCCTCTTTGAGTGGAATGTGACGCGGTTCATGATGGAAATTAAAGGTTATTCATCACCGAATACATCGGCGTTATCATCGACACTGCAAAGAAACCAACGCATGCGCCAATGATGACCATGAGAAACGGCTCGATAATGGTCGATAGATCCTTGGTTTTCTGCTCTACTTCATTCTCATAAAACGTGGCTACGCCCATGAGCATGGACGAGAGTTTGCCCGTCTCTTCCCCGACACTGATCATTTCGGATACGAAAACGGGATAGAGCTTCTTTTCCTCGGCGAATACGCCCGATAACGCGCCTCCCTTCTCGACGACTTTCAGGGCACGGGACAGGACGGCCTTATAATACGAGTTCTGCAAGACCTCTTCCGTGATGCGAACGGCCTGTAGCAGATCGACGCCGGCAGCAAGCAAGGAAGCTAGCGTTCTCGTGGTGTACGCGGAATTCGACTCCTTGAGTATCGGCGCGACGATCGGAACCTTCAAGACCAGCGAATCAAAGATCTTTTTCCCTACCCTGGTCTTCATTGCATAATAAAATCCAACCACTGCGCCAACCAACCCGAAGAATCCGGCAATGAAATGATGCTGTACGAGCGAGCTGAGACCTAGGACAAATTGGGTAGAGGCAGGCAATTTTACCTTAAGGTCCGTGAACGTCTTGGTCAGTGCAGGAACCACGTATATCATCATGAGGATGGCAATCAAGACCATGACCCCCATGATGACCGACGGGTACATCATCGCTCCTTTCACCTTCTTTTTGAGCAAATAGCTCTTTTCCATCTGCATGGCAACATGCTTCAAAGACTCGTTGAGGTTCCCTGACTCCTCGCCAGCCTTTACCATTGATATGAATAGGGTTGAAAATACCTTGGGACGCAATGACAAGGCCTCGTTGAAACTTTTTCCGGCCGCAATGGCACCATTCAAGGCCCTGCAGACCTCTGCCATTTTTGGATTGGTGCTTTGTCTCTCGATAACGCTGATCGATCGAGACAGCGACAATCCTGCCTCAAGCATGTTTCCGACGTTCCTGGCAAACGTTATTTTCTCAATCGTCTTGATCTTTCGAAAAAAAGACATTTCCATCGACATCTTTTTCTTCGCTTCCTTGACCGTTATCAGCACGTCGCCGCTTTTCTTGAATTCCTGATAGAACATCGACTTGTCCGCGACTTCCATTGTCGCAGTGTACTTGCTCCCCTCTTTGTTTATTGCAGTATATGAGTATTTCATTTTTTGTAAAAACCTCCGCCGCCGCGCAGCACGCGCTTTCGCCCAATCGGCATGCCGTTCGCTATTCTACGGACACCACTCGCAAGATCTCCTCGAGCGAAGTCAGTCCCTGAACCGCCTTGAAAACGCCGTCCTCGATCATGGTGAGCATGCCCTCGCTTCTTGCCTGTGTCTCTATCGCATCGCTCGTCTCGCCCTTGATGACAAGCTCTCGGATAGCAGGAGAAATCTTCAACACCTCATGAATTCCAACGCGACCCTTGTATCCATCGGACGTCTCGGGGTCTGGAACGGGTTTGTAAAACGGTATGGTTTTCCACGTTGCCTTGGCCTCGACGATTTTCTCTTCTATGAGGGCTGCCAGAACCTTGTCCATATCGACATGCTTCGCGATCGCCTCATATTCTTCTTTTGACAAAGGCATTGGATTCTGCGCGGCATGCAATCGACGAACCAGTCGCTGCGCGATGATCACTCTCAATGTCGATACGAGCAAGAACGGCTCGCATTTCATATCGATCAATCGCGGTACTGCGCCTGCAGCTGAATTCGTGTGGAGTGTCGAGAGTACCAAGTGACCCGTCAGGGCCGCATTGATGGCAAGAGCTGCGGTCTCATTGTCTCGAATCTCTCCTACCATGATGATATCGGGATCCTGTCGGAGCAATGACCTGAGACCTGACGCAAACGTGAATCCGATATCCGGCTTTACCTGAGTCTGATTGACGCGCTTCATCTGATACTCCACAGGATCTTCTACGGTCGAGATATTCACGTCAGGCTGATTGACGATATCAAGCACCGTATAGAGCGTCGTTGTCTTTCCCGATCCGGTAGGTCCGGTAGTCAGGATCAGTCCATCGGAAAGATTCGTTGCCTCGTGCACGACTTCGAGATTGCGGCCATGGAATCCCAATTTTTCGAGCGTGAATCCTGATACCGTCTCTCGCAAGAGTCGCATCACGGTCTTTTCTCCATAGTATGTAGGCAAAATTGAAACACGGAATGAGATTTTCTCGCCATTCAGCTCAATCTTGAATCGTCCGTCCTGAGGCAAGCGCTTTTCATCGAGTTTCAGGTTTGAGAGAACCTTGATTCGAGCCGTGATGCTTGACCCGGCCTGCTTGGGCAAGACCATGGCATCATGGAGCATGCCGTCGATTCGATATCGCACGATGACCTCGGTCTCGCTTTGCTCAATGTGAATATCGGATGCATCCTGAATCGCTGCATGCTTCAAAAGAGTGTCCACGATTCGAATTACTGGCAAATCCTCGGCGAGCTTTTTGAGATCCTCGCCGCTTGCCTCCTGTCCGTTTTCGGACTGAAGCATCTTCAGGTTCGATGCCTCCTGCTGGATGATATCGCCGAAATCCGCTTTCAGGGTTTTCTGATACTGGATGAGAGCGGCCTTCATCGATTCGGTATTGGTCAATCGAGGCAGGATACGCAAGCCGGTCTTCTTTTTGACAAAATCAATCGCCGACAAATCATCTGTATCGAGCATCGCAACTTCGAGAGAATCGCCCTTTCGCGCATATGCGACGATATTGTGATTCCTGGCAATCGGCTCAGGAATGAGGGAAAGGATTTCGAATTCGGTCTTCTGATTCTTGAGATCAATGAACGGAACGCCGAGCACATGTGCGAGAATGCGGCGGTAATCGTCTTCGGATATCTTTCCACTTGAAATCAGCACCTCGCCCACCTCCTTTCTCTTGTCTTCTGCCTCGGCAAATGCCTTTTCAAGATCGTTGGTTGAAACGATTTTTGCCTCAAGCAATGCGTCTTTCAGTTGTGAAGATTCTATAAACATCGTGTTATGCCTACTATTATAGACTAGTTTTCGCTTTTTTTATTCAACATGTGCGCGAGCATGTTGAAAAGAAAAAGGCTTTATCAATCATCCATATCCAACAGCTTTCGTATTGCCTGAATATTTGGGATAAAGACGAACTTCTTATGTCTCGAGTTGACCTCCCATACACATACGGGTACTGTTGAGGCATCGTATCGCCTGAAAGACTGGAGGTACGGTACAAAGTACAACGACAACAAAACAAGACAGGATGGGCCCTCAATACGGGAGCATCCTTTGACAACATGACGCCAATACAGCCAGCGACACCCACAGCACCCATCGCGGGGTTCACTCCTTCTGGATGGGAAATCCGGGAACGGAGGCAACATGCAACCCGAGGAGAAATCAGACAGCTCAGAACCTTGCTACTGAGAGCGCTTGATGCCATCGAGGACGGAGGCTTGCTTTCAGCAGAGCAAGCCAGATTCCTCTTGCAACACCAGCTCAGGCAGACTGAGGAGCGGGTCACCCAGCTGCTCCTCCAACCCGAACGACATTGGGTTCCGAGAGGAGACCTGACCCTGCCAATATGGCACACCGTCACATTCGATCCCGTTCCAATCAGTGAAAGCGTGCAAGCTCTCAAGTACGGGAGCGCGCTATGCCCTGATCTGGAACAAGTACTAATCGATGCCGGCTGGCTTGAAGGCACATCAACAAGTATCGATACCCCGACGCCGGTACACCTCGTCCGGTTCAATGCCGGCCAGGTATTCAAGCCACTGCTCGGAGACAAGAGTTCCTACGGTGCCTTGTCCGATTTGCTCGATACCGACACCTTGAAAAGGGCAAGCTGGAGCGCACTCAGTACAGGCAGCCTTCGCACCCTCCCTTTGGACCTCGCGCTGCAGCTGCAATCTCTGGGCGTGCTTAGATCCGATGAGCCTGTAGTCATCGCTACGCCCAATATCAGTCCCAGACCGTTCTGGAAAGTCTTGAGATGCTCTCGTTTCAGCAGCTCAGGGAAAGACTATGGACGCCTACGCCTCCAGGAAGAAAAATCCATGGAAGCCGGAGGAATGGAGTGCTGCAATGCCGATGTCATCTTCCAGTACGTGCCCGATCCCGACATGACCCAGGCCGGCGCTGAATAAAGACCTTTCATAGCCACAAAACAGGCCGTCTCACCCATGACCCGTCGCCGCAAGGCATTGGATCATGGGGCGAAGACGGCTTTTTTCTTACATTGCCTGAAAACAGCTAGATCGGTATACCCTTGCCAAAAAAGCCAAAAACGCATATATTAGAGGGGTACAAGGTTCGCCCGAAAGGCGGGCCATAAATTTTGCCTGAAAATCCGCCCCATCTTGGCATAGATTTGCCAAAATATGGCTATATATAAGGCTAAATATAGAATTATACAATTTCATACCAATCACATACCATGTTTGATCTCAAAGTAATCCATTCGGTCCTTGATCAGCTCGAAGAAGAGCGAGGAATTCCAAAAGAACGTATAATTGAAGCCATAGAATTGGCTTTAGCTACCGCATACAAGAAAGAATACGGCCGACGAGGCCAGTATATTCGCGCAACCTTCGATCTTGGCACGGGAGATGCCCTCTTTTACCAGGTAAAGGTTGCCGTGGATCCGGACCAGATCGTATACGAAAAGGAGGCTGGGGAGGAAATCCCTGAGGACAAGATCTTTTTCAATGACGAACAGCATATCCTCGTCAACGATGCCCGAAAGATCAAGAAGGACATCCAGGTCGGCGAAGAGCTCATCTTCCCACTCGAGAGCAAGGATGACTATGGCCGAATCGCTGCCCAGACCGCGAAGCAGGTCATTATCCAGAAGATCAGGGAGGCCGAGAAGGTATCCGTCCTCGGAGAATTCGGGAAAAAAGAAGGCGAGATCATATCTGGAACGGTAGAGCGAATCGAGCGAGGAAACGTATTCGTAACCATGGGACGAGCGCTCGGCATGCTCCCATATGAGGAACAGATTCCCGGCGAGCACTTCAAGCAGGGAGAGCGAGTTCGCGCATGCCTCGTCCGCGTAGACGAGACGCCTCGAGGAATCTACCTCCGATTGTCACGAGCAAATCCACGATTCCTTCACGAATTGTTCAAAGCCGAAGTTCCAGAAGTTGCGGCAGGTACCGTGGAGATCAAGTCTATTTCGCGAGAAGCGGGAGCGCGATCAAAGGTTGCCGTATTTGCGGCTGATTCCCATATAGATCCTGTAGGATCAATGGTTGGACAGCGAGGAGTTCGAGTGAATACCGTATCAAGCGAGATAGGCGGTGAAAAAATCGATATCGTCGAATGGAACGAGGATCCAGCGAAATACATCGAGGAATCACTGAAGCCTGCGCGAGCGATTTCAGTCAAGGTGAATCCTGCTGACAATACCGCCATCGTCGAAGTTACGGAAGACCAGCAGTCACTCGCAATCGGCAAGGGCGGACAAAACGTCCGACTCGCGGCGAAGCTAACCGGATGGAGAATCGATATCCGATCAGTAAAAGGCGAGGTTCTCGCTGACGCTGACAGCACTGACGAAGATGGAGGCAAAATCCGAGGGGACCGAAGCGGACTCGTGACCGATGAAAAGAACTTCAAGGATATTTCAAACTTGAACATCAACGATGACGTTGCTGAGAAATTCAAGGAAGCGGAATAATAAACAACGATCATTACTAGCGATAATTAAACACGATACTTATGATAAAAGTTTTTGGTCATATCTCTCCAGATACCGATGCTACGGTTTGCGCAATACTCTGGGCTTGGTACCTAAATACACATACGACCCACAAGGCTGAGCCTTTCGTTCTCGGAAGCCTCAACAAGGAAACACAGTTTGTCCTTAGCAGATGGAACATGCCTGAGCCAGCACTACTCGAAACGCTGAATGCCGATGACACCGTCGTGATCGTAGATACCAATAATCCCGAAGAGCTTCCGTCAAATCTTTCCGATGCAAAGATCATGCAGATCATCGACCATCATCGATTGGTTGGAGGCATCAAGACAGAATATCCGTTCGATGTCACCATCCGAACACTTGCCTCAACTGCAAGCGTAATGCACGACCTTATGGGATCGCATGCTCTTACGATGCCGGATACCATTGCGGGTCTCATGCTTTCTTGCATTCTCTCAGACACATTGGCGTTTCGTTCTCCCACAACGACTCCCCATGACAAGGACATTGCCGAAAAGATCGCGGCAAAACTCGGTCTGGACATCAATGCATATGCAGATGAGATGTTTGCAGCAAAATCAGACGTTTCAGACTATACAGACATAGGGCTTGTCCATATGGACAGCAAGAAATTCGGGCTCGGAGACAAGAATATCAAGATCTCAGTCGTTGAAACGACTTCCCCAGCCATCATTCTTGCTCGAAAGACAGGAATTATCGCTGCGATTGAGAATCTTAAAAATGAAGAAAAGGACGTCAGCGATGTGCTTTTCTTCATCGTAGATATCCTGAAAGAAGAGGCGACTGTATTAACATACAATGAACTTACCAAGGGCGTTGTCGCGGCATCATTTGGAGTTTCCGTTGATGACGATACGGTAGTCCTTCCCGGCATCGTATCTCGAAAAAAGCAGATCATCCCTTCTCTCAAGCTTCCGAACTAACAGGCATCACGCAGGCGCGAGACATTCATTTTATTCCACATATCGTAACCAAACAGAAAATTCATGGCACACAAACCTTTCAAGATTACAAAGCAGGAACCGGCAAAAGACGGTCCGAGCGAAGACGCAAAGACGATTGATTGCGAAACCGTAGTCAGCGTCTCGATTCCTCACGAGGAAGTTATGCTGTTCCGGGATGAGGCATTGAAGAGCCTTGGCACCCAGATCAAGCTCGACGGTTTCCGGGATGGAAAGATACCTGAAAAAGTCCTCATCGACAGGCTTGGAGAAGTTGCCGTCATCGAGGAAGCGGGCCAGCTCGCTCTCGAAAAGCATTATGGCGACATCCTTGTTGCGACAGAGCTCAAGCCTTTGTCATCTCCGAAGGTAATGATAACGAAAGTAGCTCCCGGCGAGGCATTCGAGGTCAAGATGAATATCGCCACTCTTCCAGAAATCAAGGTCGCTGATTACAAGAAAATCGCAAAGGATGCGTTTTCATTGGACAAGAAGGCACAGGAGGAAACCGAGAAGCGACTCGAGGTAACCGAAGAAGAGATCGATGCTGCCGTAAAGAACATGCAGGAACAGGTCGCTCATCAGAAATGGCATGAGGACAATCCAGATGACCATAGCCACAATCACGACAAGGAATTGCCGCTTCCGGAAGTAAATGACGAATTCGCCAGGAAGTTCGGTCCATTCCTCAACGTCGCGGAATTCAGGGCAAAGATCGCCGAAGGCATGAAGGATGAAAAGGCGCGAAAGGAAGTCGAGATCGCCAGACTGAAGCTCATGGAGACCCTAATTGAGAAATCAGACATCAAGCTTCCTCGGATCATGATCGATTCGGAAATCAACCGAATGATGAGCGAGATGTCAGCTCAGATCAGCCAGATCGGAATGAAGCTTGAAGATTACCTCAAGCATATCGGCAAGACCGAAGACGATATGAGAAAAGACGCTGAGCCAGATGCCTTGAAGCGAGCAAAGACACAGGTCATCATGAATGAAATTTCCATCAAGGAAAAGCTCGAACCCGAAAAGGAAGCCGTCGAAAAGGAAGTGGCAGCCCTCATGCGCCATTACAAGGATGCCGACAAGACGCGAGCGACAATATACGTCGAGCAGTTCATGACGAATGACATGGTATGGAAGTTTTTGGAAGGATTGGCGAAGTAAATACAGATTTCAGAAAATAGAAAAACCCGGCAAGTCCGGGTTTTTCTATTGTTTCCTCGGTCCTCTAGAGTGGCAGCCTTTCCACAACCTCGAGCTTTCCGCCTGTCATCTTTTTTACGACGAGATCAGGGACACGGATTCCATTTGCATCAAACCTGACTTGCCCGCTCGCGCCCTTCATATCGACCTTCTTCAGATTGGATATCCAGACGGCATTGTCTTTGTCATTATTCTTGTCGCG